>Ga0210394_10000179_pt1 | contig 153857 bp, 128 predicted proteins | sample IncBWC12MmetaG_FD_160121 | JGI IMG/M metagenome (GOLD analysis project Ga0210394, IMG submission 160121) | Forest soil microbial communities from Barre Woods Harvard Forest LTER site, Petersham, Massachusetts, United States - Inc-BW-C-12-M | ecosystem: Environmental > Terrestrial > Soil >... | reverse complement strand
GCGTTTGTTGCGGAAGGCGTTCTTGGTGACGAACCGGCTCAAAGTCATGTTGAACTCCAGTTGATACCCAAGGAAGATTCGGCGTGCCGGACTAACGGACAATCATGGTCCAAGTAGGCCTCAAGGATAAACGACTTACCGCACTGATACAACTTGCCGGCGTCCGCACTATCCTCTCTCACACCATCAGCGCTGTAGACAACTTTCCGCAACCCAATATTCGACTGTTGCCCTTAAGCCCGCCAGTGGAGATCGTCACCCGGCTCAGATGACAATTGTCACCCACGCCTTCCTCTAGAGGTTTAACGCGCGTGCAAGAGAAAGGTCACGCGAAGAATGCAAGGTTATACAGTGAATCGGCTTTGGCTGGAGTGCAGCTTCCCGCCTTGCGGGCGATCAGGCCTGGAATTCGGAGGCTTCCGGGAAGCGGAGGTTGCACTTGGAGAGTGCATCGTTGAGAAGTTCCTCGACCTTCGTTTCTTCGCAGTTGCGCGACATCGCCAGTTCGCTGACCAGCAGGTAGCGGGCACGTTCGAGCATCTTTTTTTCGCGAAAGGAAAGCGGCTTCGCCTGATGAAGGGCGATAAGGCTCTTGAGAACTCCGGCGACCTCGAAGAGAGAGCCGGTCCGCATACGGTCGGAGTTTTCTTTGAAGCGGTCTTTCCAGTCGGCGGTGCTGAGGTCGTCGGTGACAGAAAGGAAATCCAGAATTTTCTGCACCTCGCCGTTGCGGACGACGCGGCGAATGCCGACACTGCCGACGTTGTTGCACGGCACCATTACCTTGAGGCTGCTGGCCTTAATGTTGAGGAGGTAGAACTTTTCCACCGTAGCGCCGATAGAGCGGCTGCTGATTTGTTCGATAACGCCGACCCCGTGATTGGGATAGACGACCTTGTCGCCAATGTGGAAATTCAGGTCCGCACCATTCATAAAAAGGCACCCGGGCAGGAGAAGGGCTTAGCGAGGGAAACGTTATCGTTCTATAAACAAGGTACTCCGGCAAGGGGCTAAAAGCAAGGATTAGTCCCGGTTTGGGACGATTTCCGAAGGTCAGGGTGCGTGCTACTTGGCGACAATCGTGGACTGTGAAGCGCAAGTCGTTATACTGCTGGTGTTTACATAGCCTACCAAAGATAGGATCTAATCCAAGAGGCCCTTCCAAGTATGGAATCGCCGCGCTCCTTAAGCCCAATCCTCGCTAACCTGCGGCAAAGGTCCGCTTTTCCATCCAACCTTGCAGAATCAATACTGCTGCCATCCGGTCGACGGCCTTCGCCCGCTGATTGATCGACAACTCCGTCTCCCGCAACAAGCGATTCGCTTCCGCCGATGTCAACCGCTCGTCCCACAAATGCACCGGCAACCGGAAGCGCTTCCGCAGCTCCTCTGCAAAAACTTGCATCTTCTCTGCTTGCGTTCCCTCCACGCCGCTCATTCGCAGGGGCAAACCGACCACGATCTCCCGCACCTCATACTTGCGAATCACCTGCTCGATCAAGGCCAAGTCGGTTCGCTTGTTCCTTCGCTGTAAGGTCTCGATCCCCTGCGCGGTGATCCCTAGGGGATCGGTCACTGCCATGCCGATCCTCCTTGATCCCACGTCCAAGCCTAAAACTCTGCCCGACGGCTTGGAGGCTTTTCCCGATTCGGTGCTCACGCCGCGATTATATGCTCGTACGTTGGACCGTTAGTTCTTCGATCGTTTCAATGTCCCTGCATAGCGCGCCGGTATGCCGCGACATTCTTATTGTGTTCTTCGATGGTGTGGGCGAACCGGTGGTGGCCCTGGGCATCTGCAACGAAATAGTAGTAGTCGGTTTGGGCAGGATGCATGGCCGCTTCGAGCGAACTCTTGCCAGGATTTGCGATCGGACCGGGAGGAAGTCCAGCGTGCTTGTAGGTATTGTAGCGTGAGGGGAACTGCATGTCTGCGTGATGCAGCGCTCCCTGATAGGCGCCGGTGAGAAGTTCGGCATAGATAATGCTGGGGTCGGCGTCGAGCGCGATGTTTTTCTGCAAGCGGTTGTAATAAACGCTCGCGACCAACGGACGCTCTTCGGCGACAGAGGTCTCTTTTTCGATGATCGAGGCCATGATTACAGTACGCTGCGTACCGATGTTCAGCATCATTTGATGCGCGTCTGAGGGCACGCTCGACGCTTCAACCCCGGTACCCGACGTTTGAATCAATCCGATGTTGAATGCAACGTCGCGGAACTGCCTGACCATGGCGGCAGCCATTTCATGCATGGTCATCATGCGGCTAAACTCGTACGTCTCTGGGAAAAGATATCCTTCGAGCGAAGGCGCGCCCGGGGCGATGTCGGCGACGAGCGCGGTATCCGATTGCGCAACTTTCAGGAAGTCTTCCGCCGAACCCAGGCCGGCGGCTTCAATGGCGCGAGCGATATCGAACATCGTGAAGCCTTCCGGGACAACGACAGTGCGGTGGTAGACGTCGCCGCGCTGCAGGCGTTTTTCGATGTCGATGAGGTTGGCCGCCTTCTCGAAAAGATATTCTCCCGCCTTGAGCGAACGCCGCTGGTAGAGGTAGTGCCACAGGATGAACGCTTGCTCGCTACGGATGACTCCGGAGGACTTGAGCGCGGCGGCGATGTGCCGTGTGGAAAATCCCGGCCGCAACATAACAAAAGTTTGCGGCGCAGGTTCAACCGGGATCAACGCCACCCAGGCGAGCCAGCCTCCGACCGCGAGCACCACAATTAATAGAAGGCCGAAAAGTTTTCGCACGATGGCAGTAGTGTAGATGAAAGTGTGCATCGAGGATAAACCGAAAGGCGAGGGTGGTGAATGAGTTATTGCACCCTTTTCGGCGCGGTATACTCAAATATTCTGAAGATCATCCAATACTTCATGAGAAGTCGCTCGCCCTTATGGGCCTTGATTTTGGTTGTCGCGACCATGCCCACCGCAGGGTGTTTGTTCCGCACGCGGCCAGTTGAAGAAACCTACTCCAAGGCTCCGCTCAAGGAATCGTCACAGGAAGCTTTGATCGAGAGCCTCAAGCAGCAGTCGGAAAAGATCCAGTCCCTGCAGGCGACGGTAGATATCGACACCTCGGCGGGAGGCGTCAAGAAGGGCCACGTTACCGATTACAAGGAAATTCGCGGATATGTCCTGGCGCGGAAGCCCGCGATGCTGCACATGATCGGGCTACTGCCGATCGTGCGCACCACGGCCTTCGATATGGTGAGCGACGGACAAGATTTCAAGTTGTGGATTCCGCCGAAGAACCGCTTCGTGATGGGGCGAAATGAAGTGCAGTCGACGAACCCGGATCAGCCCATGGAAAATATTCGTCCGCAGAATATTTATGAGGCGCTGCTGATTCGACAGGTCGATCCGGACCGCGAGATTGCAGTACTGGAGAATGGTGAAGAAATATTGCACGACGCCAAAGGACATCGCGTTCTGCAGGAGGATTACGAGCTTGTGATCATTCGCAAGCGAAAAGAGGGTTGGGGACTGGCGCGCAAGATCGTTTTCAGCCGCACCGACTTGCAGCCGCATCGCCAGTATATTTATGACGAGCAGGGCAATCTTGCGACCGATGCCCGCTACGCGAATTATAAGGATTATGATGGCGTGAGCTTCCCATCGCGTATCGAGATCTACCGGCCACAGGAAGAGTACGACATCACGCTGAACATGTTGAAGGTGGAGGTCAACAAGCCGCTAAAAGACGATCAGTTCACGCTGCAGGAACCTCCGGGCGCGGAAGTTGTGCATCTCGATAAACCGCAGGCGAGCGCGGGGGGAGCGGGGCCGGGGTCGACGAATCAGCCGTAGGAATCGGCAGCGGGATTGTCATCCTGAGCGGAGCGAGGGATCTTGGTGTTTGCTTGAGCCGGCATCGCGGATGTTACGGGCAGAAACCAAGGTCCCTCGCTTCGGTCGGGATGACAAATTAAGAAGACATGATTAACAAAATGATTGTATCGAACCTGGTGCATCGGCCCGTGCGGTCGCTGATCAGCATCAGCGCCATTGCGCTCGAGGTCACGCTGATCCTGCTGATCGTGTCTTTCTTCTATGGACAGCTTAATGGTTCGAAAGAGAGCCAGATGGGCGTGGGCGCGGACTTGATGGTGCAACCACCCAGCTCTTCGGCACTGATTGGAGTTACCGGCGCGCCCATGCCGGTAAAGTTGGGAGATGTGTTGCGGAAGCTGCCGCACGTCAACGTGGCTGCACCGGTGATCTGGGAACTCACGACAAAGCCTACTCTTGAGATTATCTACGGCATTGATCTGGCAAGCTACAACAGCATTCCGCCGGCGTTCAATTATCCCTCTGGCGGGCCTTTCCAGGGCGCTTATGACGTGATCGTCGACGACTTTTTCGCGGGGATGAAGAAGGTGAAGGTCGGTGACTCGATTGAGATTCTTAACCATCAATTCCGGATCTGCGGAATTGTGGCGCATGGCAAGGGAGCGCGGAAATTTCTGCCCCTCTCGACTATGCAGGATCTGATTGGAGCGGAGAATAAGGCTTCGGTCTTCTATGTCAAGGTTGACGATCCCACGAACACGGATTTGGTGGTAAATGAGATCAAAGCTGTCCCGGGAATGGAGAACTACGCGGCACGCTCCATGCAGGAATATCTATCCATGATGTCGGCGGACAACCTGCCAGGGTTCCAGACAGCGATCCGGATCGTAATTGCTATTTCGGTGATCATCGGGTTCATGGTGATCTTTCAATCGATGTACACCGCGGTGATGGAGCGTACCCGCGAGATTGGGATTCTAAAATCGATGGGTGCGTCGAAAGCCTTCATCGTCAACGTTGTTTTGCGCGAGACGGCGCTGCTGGCGATCCTTGGGATTATCGCGGGCATTGTGATCAGCCTGGTAACAAGGCGCATCGTTCTGATCGAGCGGCCAGTGCTGCGGCTCTTTTGGAGTAGCGAATGGGTGATACGCACCACCGTGATCGCTATTGTCGGGGCGCTGGGTGGAGCGTTGTATCCCGCGTACAAAGCGGCGCAGAAGGATCCGATTGATGCGCTCGCGTATGAGTAGGCAGAGTCAGGCTGCCCGGTCAAGGCCCACGCTTTAACTACTCCTGGTTTGTTTCGAGTGTCCCACTGCTCAATTGCTAGCAACTCGTTCTCTCCCTGTTACGCCAAGACTCATTTCGTGGTTACGGTTTGGGGCACTCCACGTCTAAACCTCGTCAGCAGGGCTATCTCCTAATTCAGGCTCCAAAACTCAAAGCTGCAGGGATTTTGATCACGACGCGGTGCGAGGAAGACTCCAAATGTTTTTCCTGTACAACTCAATCCGTCCACTCCTAACGACCGTCTCGGCGATATTTTTGCTTGGAACTACCCTCATCTCGGCGCAGGAGGTGCTGTCGGTTCCTTCGGAGTCGCCACGTTGGGATTTGCAGGGGCAAGCCAAGGCGACCGAATATCAAGGGCGGAAGTGCCTGTTGCTCGATGGCGGGGCTGCGGTGCTAAAAGACTTTGAGATGCGCGACGGTGTCATCAATATGGAGGTCGCGACCCCCGCCAAGCGTGGGTTCTTCGGCCTACAGTTCCGGCTCGACGCGGATGGCGCCAACGGTGAATGGGTCTATCTGCGCCAGCACAAGTCCGGTCTTCCCGACGCCATGCAGTACACACCGGTTCTCAACACGGGCGCGAACTGGCAAATCTATAACGGACCTGGCTTCACTGGCGCGGTCGATATTCCAAGAGATGTCTGGTTCCACTTGCGGTTGGAGGTAGTGGGGGCGCAGGCAAAGCTCTATGTCAAAGACATGGACAAGCCAGCACTCGTCATGAATGATTTGAAGAGCGGCATACAAAAGGGCCAGGTGGCGTTGTATGTTCTGACCGGTGCCACCTATTTCTCGAACTTTGAAATCCGCACGACGCCCGATGCCCCCTGGGAGCGGCACCTACCGGCGATGCCGCCAGGCACTCTCACCAAGTGGAGCCTGTCGCCGTCCTACGATGCGCTCGCGCGGAATCTGGAGCGTCCGATCGACGCCAGAGAAAGCGATGCCATCCATTGGCAGGAGGTGGAGGCCGAACCGCCCGGCTTTGTGGTTCTCTATCGTTCGTTATCGCGAAGCTCCGCATCCGATCGTCACGTTTCAGGGTGACTTTTCCAAGCGTCTCGAACCCCAGAAGGGAATGAAAGTCGTATATGCGCGATCGAGCATTGAATCCGACCGCGACCAGGTGAAAAAACTCGAAATCGGTTATAGCGACGATGTCAGCGTGTTTCTGAACGAAAAAATTCTCTACCGAGGGCGAAGCGCACAAGGTTTCCGAGATCCCGGATTTCTTGGCATTGTTAATCCGGAAAACGATGCTGTCTACCTTCCACTGAAAAAGGGTAGCAATGAACTGATGCTGGCGGTCAGTGAACTGGGCGGGGGATGGGGATTCATTTGCCGCTTAGTGGAGATGGAACACTAGGCTTAGGCAAGTTGCTTAGCTTCATTCCGTCGCATGGCATGGTAAGAAGCCCCGTCCAAAACAATCCGGGGAAGATCGCGGACGGGGCAGGTTGAGTTCGGTTACGGGGTCACACTGTATTGCACCACGATGTTGATTTCGTATGGGTTGCAGCTATTACCTCCAGGCACCGCTTTGAGCCTCAGTTGATTGCCTGCCAAGTACAGCACACTGATCGCGCCGGTATCATTCGTCACCGGACCGACGTTCCCGTTGGTCGCGGTCGTGTTGGGGATGGCCAGGAATACGGTCGATGTGCCATCTGTGACCTTGATCCCGGGCAAGGGGCTGCATCCGATTTGACCTGCCGGAGAGGAAAGCTGGATGCGGTTTACGGTGATATTAGTCGCCGGCGTAAACACGCTGACGATGCCATTTGCGTTAGGGTTGGAGGGCACCGGCACGTAATTACTGAAGGTGTCGATCTTGCTGGTCCACACGTTTTGTGCGTGAAGCGGGAGAGCGAGAAGACCGAGGGCGAGGGTCAACAGCGGAAACACTTTTTTCATCGGAGAACCTCAAAGAGGGATTCAATCGGCAGCCTGTGGGATACCAGAAACAATGCACAAAAAACGACCATCGCAATCTTGGAATCCTGCGAGTGTTCTAGCACGCACGATTAAGACTTGCAATTCCTACTCCACCGGGAGAGAATTCGCTAGTCCGAATCTCCATCCTAGACGTGGGAGACGCGGGTTATGACCACTCCTTTACCTTTGCCATCTCTTCCGACTTGCCCCATCTGCCATAAGCCTGTTTCCATCGAAACCAGCAAAACCGACGAGAACGGACACGCCGTACATGAGAAGTGTTACGTTTCTCAGGTCGTTCCCAAAAAGCATCCCAAGTCAGCAACGCAGTGTTAGGACACCACCTTTGTTAACTCAGCGTTGACAATTCCTCGCGCCCTACGGTATCTTTAAAGCTTTGGGAAGTCTCGCGGTTGCCCGCCTGATGGTCTGGCGTCCTCGCCGGAGAGTCAACGAGCGGTCTTCTTTGGAATTTCAATCGCGTTTCGCATTTTTTCATTCTGGGAGAGTTCCGATGTCAACCTATTTCCCCAAAGCGGGGGAAATTGTGCGCAAGTGGTACGTCGTGGATGCGGATGGGCAGACGCTTGGGCGTATGGCCTCACAGGTAGCGCGCATCCTCATGGGCAAAGAGAATCCGCAGTACACGCCGTTTCTCGATACCGGCGATCATGTGATCGTCATCAATGCCGAGAAGGTGCGGACGACTGGAATGAAGTCGGAGCAGAAGCAGTATCACCACTACACCGGCTATCCGGGCGGACTGCGCACCGAAGATTACCGCAAGCGTTTGGCGCGCAGGCCGGAAAAGATTATTGAAGACGCGGTGCGGCGCATGTTGCCCAAGAACAAATTGGCGGCGCACATGCTTTCGAAGCTGAATGTGTACAAGGGTGACAAGCATCCGCACGAGGCACAGAAGCCGCAGGCATTTCAGTTGGAAGTTCGGGCGTAACCGGACTGAGCAGTGAAGCGGGAGATCCTTCGCTCCGCCTGAAAAACGGCTGCGCTCAGGATGACAACGAGATTAGGAGCTGAAAGCTAAATGGCAGAGTTGGTGCAGTACTACGGAACAGGACGGCGGAAGCGGGCGATTGCGCGGGTGTATTTGCGTCCGGGCAGTGGAGATTTCAAGGTTAACGGGCGCGCGTTTGAGGAGTATTTCGTCACTCCGGCGCAACGGTCGGCCGCGAAGGCGCCGTTGGCATCCACGGAAACAGCGGCGTCCTTCAACATCATCGCGAACGTGCTGGGCGGCGGCGTGCGCGGGCAGGCCGATGCGGTAAAGCTCGGAATCGCGCGCGCCTTGATGCAGTTCAACGCTGAGCTGCGCGGGAAGCTGAAGTCGGAAGGAATGGTTTCGCGCGACTCGCGCGGCAAAGAACGCAAGAAGTACGGGCAGAAGGGCGCTCGCAAACGCTTCCAGTTCTCGAAGAGATAGTACGAGTTGCAAGTGCTGAGTACCAAGCGAGAAACAAGGTTCCTCGCCGCGCTCGGAATGACAATGGGTTTGGCTTTTGCTGAAGGCTGAGAGCCAACGGCTGAAAGCTAGTTTAGGTGTTCAATTCTTCCCGAGCCTCGCGGCGCGGGGCGGGAATGGCAATCGGAGAGCAGTACCCAGTTGCCTGTACCAAGTTTCCAGTGAGTTTCTGCTGGGTACTCGGTACTCGGTACTGAGAACTGGCTTCCTGATGCAGACTGAATAAGGAGGTTCATTGGCAACCATTACCATGAAGGAATTGCTCGAAGCGGGTGTTCACTTCGGGCATCAGACGAAGCGCTGGAATCCCAAGATGAAGGAATACATCTTCGGAGAGCGCAACGGAATTTACATCATCGACCTGCAGAAGACGCTGAAGATGTTCAAAGAGGCGTCGAAATTCGTGCAGCAACTGGCGACCGAAGGCAAGATCGTGCTGTTCGTCGGAACTAAGCGCCAGGCGCAGGATGCGATTGCCGAAGAGGCCACGAAGTGCGGCGGCTTCTATATTAACCAGCGCTGGCTCGGCGGCCTGCTCACCAACTGGGTGACGGTGCAGAAGTCGGTAAAGCGTCTGAAGGAACTCGATGAGATGGCCACGGATGGCCGCTACGAGCTTCTGCCGAAAAAAGAAGTGATCAAACTCGAACGCGAACGCAAGCATCTGCAGGCGAACCTGGCGGGCATCAAGAACATGAGCCGGTTGCCCGACGCGGTGTTCGTGATCGACTCGAACAAGGAACAAATCGCCGTTCGAGAGGCCCGCAAACTGGGCATCCCGGTAGTTGCGGTAGTGGATACGAATTGCGATCCCAGCGAAGTGGATTATGTGATCCCTGGTAACGACGACGCGTTGCGGGCGATTCGCCTGTTTACATCGAAGATTTCCGAGTCAATCGCCGAGGGCGCGCAGTTGATGAGCGACAAACAAGTTGCCGACATGACTGCGGCGACGGAACAAGCCCAGGCACTGGAATTGCAGCAAGCAGAAGATGCGGCGGCGGCGCTCGAACTTCGTTCCCAAGAAGCCGCAGCGGCGTCCGATATGGCGGAAATTGGCGAGGACATCAGCATGGAAGAGGTGCTGGCCGGTCCGGGGAAGCTCAAGAAGCCGGTCGCGAACGAAGAAGCTGACGTGCATAAAGTCGAGAGCCAGACGATTTAATTAGTACCGAGTTGCGAGCACATAGTACCTAGTAAAAACCGGGCACGTGGAAATCCTGACCCGCGCGGGTCGTCCGGCGCGGGTCAAAGTTTGTTAGAAGCAATGTTTCAAAGTTTCACGGGTTTCAAGGTTTCAAAGTTGGCGGCGCAATGTTTGTTGTTGAAACCTTGAAACCTCGACAAGAACCCTAGAATTCATAAGGACCTCTACGTAATGAGCACTACTATGGCAAACATTTCTGCAGCACAAGTGAAGGATCTCCGGGAAAAAACTGGAGCTCCGATGATGGATTGCAAACAAGCCCTGACGGAAGCCAAGGGCGACATGGAGCAGGCGGTCGTTATTCTGCGCAAGAAGGGCGTTTCGGTTGCTGCCAAGAAGGCAACCCGCGTGACCAGCGAAGGCTCGGTGACCAGCTATATTCACGCCGGGGGCAAGATTGGCGTGCTGGTCGAGGTGAACTGCGAGAGCGATTTCGTAGCTCGTACCGACGACTTCAAGGAACTGACGCACGATATCGCCATGCACATTGCGGCCAGCGATCCGAAGTACGTGCGTAAGGAAGACGTCACGGCGGCAGACTTTGCGCGCGAGAAGGATATTTTTCTGGCGCAGGCCGTCGCCTCCGGCAAGCCGCAAAACATCGCGGAGAAGATGGTCGCCGGCAAAATGGAAAAGTTCTACGAAGAGGTCTGCCTGCTCGAGCAGCCTTTTATCAAGGACCAGACCGTGTCGATTGCGCAGCTGATCGCGGCCAAAATCGGCAAGCTGGGCGAGAACATCAGCGTGCGGCGGTTTGCACGTTTCAAAGTCGGTGACGCGGGCGAGACCGTCGCGGTCACCAAGCCTACCGAACAGAAAGCGGAGTAATTCAAGGGCGCCCAGTGGGCGCCTTTTGTGATTGTCTTTTCGTAGTTAGTGCGTAGCTGGCGGGACGACGCCGCTACTAAAGACCTACATGACCTCGACTACCCCTGCTTTCAAACGCGTTCTGCTCAAACTTTCCGGCGAAGCCCTGGCTGCCAATCAGGGCTTTGGAGTCGATACGGCGCGAATCCACGAGGTCGCAGCCGAATTGGCCGACGTCCACAAGCTGGGTGTGCAGCTTGCCATCGTGGTGGGCGGCGGCAATTTTTTTCGCGGCGTCGCCGACCAGGCTCGCGACATGGACCGCGTCTCCGCCGATCATATGGGCATGCTTGCCACGGTGATAAACGGGCTGGCGCTGCAGGATGCGCTCGAAAAGCAAAAAGTCTACACACGGGTGCAAACTGCGATCGAAATGAACCAGGTGGCGGAGCCGTTTATACGGCGGCGCGCCATCCGGCATCTGGAGAAAGGCCGGGTCGTGATCTTTGCCGGCGGCACGGGAAATCCTTACTTTTCGACTGACACGGCCGCGTCTTTGCGCGCCATGGAGATCAAGGCAGACGCGATTCTCAAGGCGACGAAAGTCGATGGCATCTACGATGCCGATCCCATGAAAGTGAAGGACGCGAAAAAGTTCGCCGACATCACCTATATGGACGTGCTTAAGTTAGGTCTGAAGGTGATGGATTCGACCGCGATCAGTCTGTGCAAGGACAACAACCTCCCTATTATCGTCTTCAATCTGAACGAGCATGGGAATATCCGCCGGGTGCTTTGCGGAGAAAAGATTGGGTCGAGAGTGGGCGCTTAATTCATTAGCCACAGATTTGCGCGGATTCACACGGATTATTCTTGAGCTTCTTGATCCGTGCTGATCGGCGTGAATCCGTGGCAACGTTCGTTTTGGGTTTATAATTCAGCGTTTTGATATCTGAAATTTTACGGAGCTGACTGAGATGGCTCAAGCCACCATGGCCGCAATTCCCGGCCTGAAAGAAACTTACGTACAACTCAAGACCCGCATGGAGAAAGCCGTCGAGGATTTCCGCAAGGCGATGGCCGCGACGCGCACGGGGCGGGCCTCGGTGCACATGCTGGATAGCGTGAGCGTCGATTATTACGGTTCACAGATGCCGCTGAACCAGATCGCGCAGGTGCACGCGCCCGAGCCGCAGATGATTACTGTTCAGCCATTTGATCCCTCGGCGATCGGGGCAATCGAGAAAGCGATTCGCTCGGCGGAGCTGGGCCTGAACCCAATGAATGACGGCAAGCTGATCCGGGTGCCGGTGCCGGCTCTCACGCAGGAGCGGCGGCAGGAGATGGTGAAGCACCTGCACAAAGTGCTCGAGGAGCATCGCACGGCTGTACGCAACATTCGCCGCGACGGAAACGACGCCATCAAGAAGGCGATAAAAGACAAAAAGATTACCGAAGATGAAGAGAAGAGGTCGCTCGATGAGATTCAGAAACTCACCGACGACGAAATCAAGAAGATGGAAGAAATGAGCAAGGGCAAAGAGAAGGAAGTGCTGGAACTGAAATAAAACACTCGGTTACGCGACATCCTCACGAACATGCACAACCGACGGCCGCAAGGCTGCCCGTATTCTTTTTGACTTCGGTAGCCTTCTCCCTACCAGACTTTATAATTGAAAAGATGGCGAAGAAGGTCGTTCATGCCGCGTGTCCGCATGATTGTCCCGACGCTTGCGGTGTGTTGATCACCGTCGAAGATGGCCGGGCCACGAAGATTGTGGGGGACCCTGAGCACCCAGTAACTCGGGGTTTTTTGTGTGCGAAGGTGGCGAAGTACCTGGACCGGGTTTATTCGCCGGATCGAGTGCTGTATCCGATGCGAAGGATTGCGGCTAAGGGGCTGGCAACGGCACGGAGCTTCGCTCCTAGACAGCCGGGCGCCTGCCCTGAGCTCGTCGAAGGGGCGGCTGTCCCGCCACAAGACCAAGTTTGGCAGCGTATTAGCTGGGACGAGGCGCTGGACGAGATCGCCTTGCATTTTCGCGGCATCGTCGATGAATTCGGCAGCGAGGCGATTCTGCCTTATTCGTACGGTGGGACTTTGGGTGCGCTGAATGGTGGGTCCATGGACCGCAGATTTTTCGGGCGGCTCGGCGCTTCCGAGTTGGAGCGCACGATTTGCTCGTCGGCGGGCGAGGCCGGGATCGAGTCGGTGATGGGAGTGAAGCTCGGCACCGAACCCGAGCAGTTCATACATTCGCGCTACATAATCGCTTGGGCCTCGAACATTCACGGAAATAACGTTCACCTGTGGCCGTTCATCGTAGAGGCGCGGCGCCGGGGCGCAAAGCTGGTAGTGATCGATCCCTACCGCACGCGAACGGCGGAGTGCGCCGACTGGTATTTGCCGATCAATCCCGGCACCGATGGCGCGCTGGCTCTGGCGATGATGCACGTGATCACCAGCGAAGGGCTATACGACGCCGACTACGTGGCGAAATACACGCTAGGATTCGAGGAGTTGCGGGAAAAAGTAAAGTCGTATCCGCCGGAGCGTGCGGCGCGGTGGACAGGGATTTCGGCCGAAGATATCCGCAAGCTGGCGCGTGAGTATGCCACGATTCGACCTTCCGTGATCCGGGTAAATTACGGCGTCCAGCGCTCCGATGGAGGCGGCACAGCGACGCGTGCGATTGCGATGCTGCCGTGCATCATTGGATCGCTGAAAGAAGTCGGCGGAGGAATTCATCTTTCTACCAGCGGTGCATTTGGATTAAATACTGGCGCGTTAAGGCGGCCTGACCTGAAATCGGATCAAGGTCGGAAATTGAGAGGCAGCCAGCCTCGTCTGATCAACATGGTTCGGCTGGGCGAGGCGCTGAACACGCTGAGCGATCCGCCGGTGAAGGCGCTGTTTGTCTATAGTTCAAATCCCGCGGCGGTTTGCCCAAACCACAATGAGGTTGTTCGCGGGCTGAAGCGTGCGGATTTGTTCACGGTGGTTCACGAGCAGTTCTTCACCGACACTACCGACTATGCCGATATCGTGCTGCCGGCGACAACGTTTTTCGAGCACAAGGATTTGCAGGCCGCTTATGGGCATTACTACCTGCAAGTTTCGGAGCAGGCGATTGAGCCGGTGGGACAGTGCCGGTCGAACGTGGAATTATTCCGCGCGCTCGCTGAGCGGATGGGATTCGAGGATGAATGTTTCAGCGAGACCATCGATGAGATGATCGATGGTGCTTTGGCGTCGTCGAATCCCTGGTTGCAGGGGATCAACCGGCAGCGTTTGGAGCGGGAAAAGCACGTCCAGTTAAACTTCAATGGTCTGCGCTCAGTGACTGATGATCATTCTAAAACGAATGGAAGCGGCGCTGATGATGATTCCCAACAGCCATTCCTTCCCTTCGCTCATGGCAACTTCCGCACGCCATCTGGAAAAGCTGAACTTTACAGCGAGGCGATGAAGGCATTGGGGCTTGATCCAGTGGCAGAGTTTAAGCCTCCGGCGGAGTCGCGGCATGGAGCGCAGTCGTCAACGTTTCCGCTGGAGTTCCTGGCGCGCAAAGCCGACAACTTTCTGAACTCAACTTTTTCGAACGTATCTTCGGTGCGGCAGATGGAAGATGCGGACCTCTTGCAGATTCACTCGTCCGATGCTGAGGCGCGTGGCATTGCCGATGGGGAAACGGTAAGGGTCTACAACGATCGAGGAGAAATCCAATTGAAGGCCCGACTGGACGGTGCGGTTCAGCCCGGAGTGGTTGCGGCAACGCTGAATTGGGCCAAGCTTGGCCCCGGATTCCGGAACGTCAACGTGCTGACCTCAGAAAAACTTTCCGATCTGGGCAACTCCGCCACGTTTTATTCCGTCTTGGTGGAGGTGGAGAAAAGCTAACGGCTGGTGGTCAGTGATTCGTAGTCTGTAAGATCGGCTGCATTTCATCAAGAAAATTAGAGACCGCGCCGAAAATCGACCGCTAATCACGAGCCTCGGCCACCGATCTTGGACGCTTTCCGTTTCTCTACGTATAATGATCGTTTTCCTACATCCCAAAGCCTGAGGTAGTAGCGATTCATTTTCGCTTTCATTCAGACATTGTTGTGTCCGAGCGCGGCCTGAGTTCTTCGGGCGCAGCCCATCCCGCATCTTCTTCATTTGCACGGCTTTGCCGAAGTATGCAGGGGTTCGCGCTGGTTTTGGCGGTCGCGCTGACACTCTTGTCGCCGTCGGCAAGCTTTGCGCAGAGCGATCTGATCGCCGAGATCAGCGTCACCGGCAACCGGAGAATTCCAGCTGAAACCATTCGCGCCCGCATTTTCAGCCGGGCGGGGGACGTCTACGACGCTTCCGCGCTGGAGCGGGATTTCAACTCCTTGTGGAACACAGGTTACTTCGAGGACATTCGGTTCACACGGGAAGAAACGCCCAAGGGGTGGAGGATCATTGTCCAGGTCAAGGAAAAACCGACCATCCGGGAGATCAATTATGTGGGCCTGAGCTCGGTGACAACCAGCGATGTGTTAGACCGCTTTAAGGAAGCGAAAGTTGGTTTGGCGGTAGAGAGTCAATACGATCCCACGAAAGTGAAAAAGGCGGAGGTCGCAATCAAAGGCTTGCTGGCGGAGCACGGCCGGCAATTTGCCACCATCCGAACCGAGATTCGACAAATTCCACCGGCAGCAATTGGAGTCACATTCGTGGTGAAAGAAGGACCGAAGGTTAAAGTCGGCAAAATCAAGTTCGAAGGCAATAAGAACGTCAAGACGCGAGTCTTGCGTTATGCCATGAAGAACCTGCGGCCCATCGGAGTTCCCCACTCGATTTTCCTGGAAAACATATTCGCCCGCACCTACGACGCGACCAAGCTGGACGAAGATACGGAACGGGTGCGGAACGAATACCAGAATCGCGGCTATTTCAAAGTAATCGTCGACCAGCCTAAGACGCAGATTCACGATACCGGGCACGCTGGTTTTCACATCCCGCTAATGCAGGGCGGGCCGGGCAAGGCGGTCGACATCACCATGCCGATCGAAGAAGGCGACCGCTATACGCTGGGCAGCATCACGTTCAAAAACAACAAAGCAGTGGCTAACGTGAAGGCGTTGCGAGCGCTCTTCCCCATCAAAGATGGAGACACTTTCAGCAAAGAGAAAGTGGCGAAAGGCCTGGAGAACCTGCGCAAGGCCTATGGCGAGTTGGGCTACATCAATTTCACTTCAGTGCCCGACACTAGGTTTGACGACGAAAAGAAGCTAATCTTCCTAGAAGTCGATGTGGACGAAGGCAAGCCGTTCTTCGTTCGCCGCATTGAGTTCCAGGGCAATACCACAACGCGCGACAAAGTCATCCGGCGTGAAATCGCGTTGGAAGAAGGCAACGTCTACAACTCGCGCTTGTGGGAGTTAAGCCTGCTGCGGTTGAACCAGCTGGGATACTTCGATCAACTGAAGCCGGACGATCCCAATACTACGATTCGTCAGCTCGACGAGAAAGATGGATTGGTCGACCTGACGCTAAAGATCAAAGAAAAAGGAAAGAACAGCGTAGGCCTCAACGGTGGCGTCAGCGGTCTGGAAGGTGCTTTCGTGGGGATCAACTATGCGACCAACAATTTCCTTGGCCTGGGTGAAACGTTGTCGGTGCAGGCGAGCGTAGGAAACCTCGCGCGCAGCATCCGCTTCGGCTTCACCGAGCCTTACATGTTCGACCGGCCGTTGCAGTTTGGGTTCAATGTTTACTACAACAAAGTGAGCTACGATCAGGCGCGGCAGCTCTCCATTTTCAGAGGACAGACCCTTAACCTGCCGAACGCCGTGTTACAGAATCTGCAGAACTACACGCAGTCGAGCACAGGTTTTACGATGTCGCTGGGCTATCCGCTTGGAAGGCGCTCATTTAAGCGCGTTGGAGTTACTTATTCGTTTGACCGATCCTCGCTGTTGGCGCTCAGCTCGGCATCGAAGAATCTGTTCGAATTCCTAGCGTTCCGCGGCATCTCTGGGCCAAATGCCCTGGAAGGTATCATCACCAGCAAGATTTTCCCGAACTTCTCTTTTAATACCATCAACAGTCCGATCTCGCCGCACACCGGACATCAGTTCACGGCGGGCGCGGAATTCGCGGGGCTGGGCGGCACGGTTCGATCAATTCGTCCTATTATTCAGTACAAGCAATTTATTCCCGTGCAGAACCGGCGTAACGCGCTCGGCTTCAATGTTCAGGGATCATTCATCAGCGGCTTCGGCGGCCTGGTTGCCCCGCCGTTCCAACGCTCTTACATGGGCGGTGAGAACGATCTGCGCGGCTTCGATATTCGCTCGGTGTCACCGGTGGCGTTCCTGCCGAGCGTGGGCGCGATCACGCTTACCGACCCGAGCGGGGTTCCGGTACCAAAAGATCCGCAGAATCCCCGCGCGGGCAATGTCACCATCCCGATCCCAGTGGATCAGATCACGTTCCCGGGTGGCGATTTCAGTATTGTCACCAACATGGAGTACCGCATCACGATCTATGGGCCGGTGGCGCTGGCTCCCTTCATCGATGCAGGAATCGACCCCATCCTGCGACGATCGCAGTTGCAGATTGCCCAGCAACAATATCTCGAAGTCATCGGTACGCCGGTGGGATGCCCGACGCTGACTCAGGTTCCCACCGCGAACACTTGCAGCTTGGGCAGCGTACTAAACCCGCCGCCATCGAATCAGTTGGAAGTTTTAGGCTCGACCAATTGGCGGCCGCGAATGTCCACGGGACTCGAACTGCAGATGTTCCTGCCAGTCATCAATGCGCCGTTCCGAATTTATTGGGCATACAATCCTCTGCGGCTGGACAGCCCGGCGAATCCGCCCATCCCGATCACGCCTGATATGTTTCCGAAGACCTGCAATCCTGTTACTGGTTGCCAGCTAACCGGCGCGGGCCTGTATACCTATAACCTGGCGAGAACCCAGTTCGCACCCAGCTTCCTGCTGCGTGAACCGCGGAAGACGTTCCGGTTCACCGTGGCGACCACGTTCTAAAGACCCATGTATTTCAAGGGTACGCAGCGCAACCGAAGGTTTGACGCCACTGAGGAGGCTTACTATAATGGCTTGCACCCACGCCTCAATGGCAACTGATACGTGGACGACAAGTCCGCAACCTCGGCGTGTGACGCTGGCAATCCGGTACGTCTCGTTTGATGGCGGCCGTTATAAGTGAAGAAGTCGCATGGTTACGGCCCAGCGTTGCTAAAGAAGATGAAGAATCTGAGTTCTTCCCCGGAAAGAATTACCAGAACCATGTTTACGGGAACAATTTTCCAAGGAGTTTAGCGTCCAATGACAAGCAAGTACATGCGGTCTTTCCTGGCCACTGCGGTTTTCTCCGTGATTTCCGCCTGGGCTCAAACCGGTAGCGCCGCTGCCGCTCCCACCGGCGGGGCTGGCGCGCCCGCACCGGCGTCTCCTGCAACCTCCTCCCCGGTGATGACAACCGGCGCTGGCACCAAGGTCGGGACCATCAACATCGAGCAGGCTGTTCTCGGCTCAAACGAGGGCCAGCGCGATTTCGAAGCCCTGCGCAAAAAGCTGGAGCCCAAACAGAATGAACTGAAGGGCCAAAACGACGAACTCGAGAGCCTGCAGAAGCAACTGCAGACCCAGGGCGACAAACTGAACGAGGATGCCCGCGCCAGCCTGGTTAAGCAGATCGAGACCAAGAAGAAATCGTTTGATCGCTCCGTGCAGGATGCTCAAGAGGACGCGCAGAATCAGCAGAAGGAAATCTTTTCGCGGATCCTGCAAAAGATGGCGCCCTCGATCGTAAAGTACGCGCAGGAAAATTCCCTCGGCATGATCGTAGACGTGTCGAACCCGTGGCCGCAGAGTCCGGTTTTGTGGGCGGATGGCGGGGTTGATATCACGAAAAACGTGGTGGACGTTTACAACGCGCAGTCGGGCGTACCGGCTCCAGCGGCAGGCGCTGCTCCGAAACCGGCGGGGACAAAGCCCGCGGGCACTACAACGCCGAAGCCAACAGCACCGAAGCCGGCCGAACCACCGAAGTAGTTTGACTTAGATCGTTTCCCAGAATAGAGGCCGCGCCGCTCGCAGATCATGGCAATGAGCAAGAGCCTGCTGTGGCTGATGATCGGCGCGGTTATTGTTTTTGCATCTGATCGAGTGCGGCGAGAACCTCTTCGCTATGTTGTCCGGGATTGACGCTGGTGTAAACCTTGACAATTTTCCCGGTGGGGTCGATGAGGAATGTGTGCCGCGCGGCAAGTTTTACAAACCCCAGGTTCGTTAGTGAACCGTAGGCGCTGGTTACTTTCCCGCCGTTGTCAGCGAGCAGCTTGAAATTCAGTCCTTCTTTTGAGCAGAAAGCCTTGTGCGAATCAACACTGTCCAGGCTGACGCCCAGAACGACTGCTTTGCGTTCGGCATACCTGGCCTGATCCACCTGAAAGTTGTGCGCTTCGCGCGTGCAGCCCGGAGTCTGATCCTTGGGATAAAAATAAAGCACGACCCAACTGCCACGATAGTTTTTCAAGCTGACGGAAGCGCCATCCTGCGAAGGCAGGGTGAAATCTGGCGCGAGGCTGCCCGGATCAGGCCGGGAACGCGATAAGAAGAGTCGTGGGACCAGCAAAACAGCCGCTACAACCACAACCACCAACAGTATGACTCGGAACATGAAGACCCTCCAAAGACTGTACGCGTGAAGCCCACGCGGCGGGGACTTGCATCCACTCGAACCGGGCTATTGTAGAACGTTTGGACACCTCCTTTCGTCCAGCAAAATTCCTCATAATTCAATATCATGGAACGTTCGGCCTTATCCAAGGAGAGAATAAGACGTGGCTCAGATTGAAACTGATGGTCAAGAGGTATTGGAAACTCGCGAGTGGGTTGACTCACTGGACTATGTGCTGTCACAGGGCGGTCCAACGCGCGCCGGGCGGCTAATACAACAGCTAGCGCTGCACGCGAAGCGCGCCGCTGGCGTGAACCTTCCTTTTTCGGCGACTACACCTTATCAGAATACGATTGCGGCTCCGCAACAGGCGCCGTTCCCCGGAAGCCAGGAGATGGAACGCCGCATCAAGAGCCTGGTTCGCTGGAATGCGCTCGCGATGGTAGTGCGCGCGAATAAGATTCAAGAAGGCATCGGCGGGCATATTTCGACTTTTGCTTCAGCCGCAACTTTGTACGAAGTTGCTTTCAATCATTTCTTTCAAACGCGAAACGAAAGCGGCGACCGCGATTTTGTTTACTTCCAAGGCCATGCTGCGCCCGGGATCTATGCTCGCGCTTACCTCGAGGGCCGCATTCCAAAAGAGAAGCTGGAAAATTTCCGGCGTGAATTGAAGCCGGGCGGCGGCCTGAGTTCCTATCCGCATCCGTGGCTAATGCCTGATTTCTGGGAGTTCCCCACAGTTTCGATGGGGCTGGGGCCGATCCAGGCGATCTATCACGCGCGCTTTATTCGTTATCTGGAGAATCGCGGGCTGAAGGAATCCAGAGGCGGGAAGGTGTGGGCGTTCCTGGGCGACGGCGAGATGGACGAACCCGAGTCTCTGGGGTCGATCACTCTCGCGTCGCGGGAAAATCTCGATAACCTGATCTTTGTGGTGAATTGCAACTTGCAGCGCCTTGATGGCCCGGTGCGCGGCAATGGAAAAATAATTCAGGAGCTGGAAGCCATCTTCCGCGGCGCGGGATGGAATGTCATTAAATGCATTTGGGGATCGGATTGGGACGCATTAATTCGTTCCGATCGGGATGGCATTCTGGTACGGCGCCTGGGAGAAATCAGCGACGGGCAGTATCAGAAATACTTCGTGGAGAGCGGAGCCTATTTCCGCCAGAACCTGTTCGGCACCGATCCGCGTCTTCTGAAAATGGTGGAGCATCTTTCCGACGAGCAACTAGCGCGCATGCGGCTGGGCGGTCATGATCCCATCAAAGTTCATGCCGCCTATCGGGCAGCGGTGGACCACACCGGCTCTCCTACCATCATTCTAGCCAAAACCATCAAAGGCTACGGCCTGGGTGAAGCGGGCGAAGGCAAGAACATTACCCACCAACAGAAGAAGCTGAATGAAGACGAGCTGGAGCTTTTCCGTTCGCGCTTCGGGATTCCGATTCCTGACGACGAACTGCACAATGCGCCTTTCTACCGTCCCGCAGACGACAGCGCCGAAATCAAATACATGCAGGCGCGCAGGCAAAAACTCGGCGGGTACATGCCGCAACGGAAGGTGCGCGCGACGCCGCTGAAGCCGGTTCCCGATTCGTACTTTGAAGAATTCTTCAAAGGCACCGAAGGGCGGGAAGTCGCGACAACCATGGTCTTCGTGCGACTGCTCGGAAAACTGCTGCGCGATCCCGAGATTGGCAAGCTGATAGTGCCTATCATTCCCGACGAGGCTCGGACTTTCGGCATGGAGGCTTTATTCCGCCAGGTTGGCATTTACTCGAGCGTTGGACAGCTTTACGAGCCGGTCGATATGGACACGCTTCTTTACTATAAAGAAGCGAAGAACGGACAGATTCTCGAAGAGGGCATTACGGAAGCCGGCTCGATGTGCTCGTTCATCGCAGCAGGCACAGCGTATGCCAACCACGGCATCAACACTATTCCCTTCTTTATTTATTACTCGATGTTCGGCTTCCAGCGCATCGGAGATCTGATTTGGGCGGCCGCCGACATGCGCTGTCGCGGGTTCCTGGTGGGCGGGACCGCCGGACGAACCACTCTGGCCGGCGAGGGTCTGCAGCATCAGGACGGGCATAGTCACGTGCTCGCGTTGCCGGTTCCCAATTTGCTCGCCTACGATCCCGCGTTTGCTTATGAGATCGCCATCATTATTCAGGATGGCATCAAGCGCATGTACGTCGATCAGGAATCGATTTTCTACTACCTTACTGTAACCAACGAACCGCTTCCCATGCCAGAGATGCCGAAGGGTGGGAACGTTCGCGAAGGCGTGCTGCGGGGTCTTTACCGCTTCAATGCGTCGGATGCGCCAGACACGAAACTGCGCGCACAATTGTTGGGAAGTGGAACCATCATGTACGAAGTGTTGAAGGCGCAGACGATTCTCAAAGAAAAATACGGGGTTGCGGCCGACGTATGGAGCGTTACCAGCTATAAAGAGCTCTATCGCGATGCCAACGACTGCGAGCGCTGGAACATGCTGCACCCCGGCGAATCACCGAAGACGCCTTTTGTCACGCAATCGTTAAAGGATACGCCTGGACCGTTCATCGCGGCATCTGATTACATGAAGGTACTGCCGGAAAGCCTGGCCAAGTGGGTGCCGGGACAACTGGTTTCTCTGGGCACTGACGGCTTTGGACGCAGTGAGAACCGGGTGGCCTTGCGCGACTTCTTCGAGGTGGATGCCAAGCACATCGTGATCGCTACTCTCGGAGCGCTGGCGCGGGAAAAGAAAATCGGCCTTGACCTGGTAAAACGCGCGATCAAGGACCTTGAAATCAATGCGGAAAAACTAAACCCGGCAACGAGCTGAACTGGGTTGCGAATCGTCTTTGGAAAAAATCAAGGAATGGAATCAGTGATCGAATTCAAACTTCCCGCACTCGGCGAAAATATCGAACAGGGCGACCTCGTGCGCCTCATGATCGCACCCGGCACAAGCGTCAGCGCGGGCCAGGCGGTGATGGAACTCGAAACCGACAAGGCCGTGGTCGAGGTGCCTTCGTCGGTGAGCGGAACGGTGCATGAAATTTTGGTCAAAGAAGGCGACAAGATCAAAGTCGGCCAGGTGATTTTTACCGCGGACAGTAATGGCAATGCGGCTTCAGCGGAAGCGTCGCTTTGGGCCGAGGCGGAACCAGACAATGCAACTCCGCCGGCTGCGCAGCGCCCCTCCGGCGCCTCGTCGGCCGCCGCAGCAAAACCGCAACGCTCTTCATCTTCAGCATCGCAACCCTCAACGTCCCAATCCGAGCCGCCTAAACCGGTCTCGCCGCAAGTGCATGCGCAACCTACGGCACAGCCAGCGCCTGCCTCCGCGGCAACTGTCAGCGAATTCCGGCTGCAAGAGCTCGGAGAAAATATCTCGCAGGGCGATCTTGTGCGCTTGATGATTACCTCCGGCGCGAAGGTTTCCGAGGGCCAGCCGGTGATGGAACTGGAAACCGACAAAGCCGTGGTTGAAGTTCCCTCAAATGTGAGCGGTGTTGTGAATGAAGTAAAGGTAAAGGAAGGCGACAAGATCAAAGTTGGGCAGGTGATCTTTACGCTGCAAGGCGGTGCGCCATCGCAAATCGAGTCGGCTCGGCCCGCGAACCGTCCGGTGGAGCATGTTTCTGGACAGCATGGCGCGCGCCTGGCTTTTCAAGCGGCGATTCGCGCCGAGGGAAAAACCGAAGAACAGGCGCTGCCTCCCGACCATCCCGTGGCGCCCCCAGTTGCGTTCTCCATGCCGGTGCAGTTGGGTAAGGTCGCTGGAACCGAGCATCGTACTGCTGTTCCAGCGGCGCCGCATACCCGCCGCTTAGCGCGGGAGCTCGGTGTTGATATTTACGAAGTGAAGGGTACCGGCCCCGGCGGACGCATCAGTGAAGACGATGTAAAAGCTCATGCTAAGGCGTTGCTGGCCTCCGCCGTTTCCTCTCCGCAGGCTGCGCCGCGCGCTGGACATTTCATCGAACCCAAGCTGCCGGATTTTGCCAAGTGGGGGAAAATCGAACGCGTTTCCATGCGCGGTGTCCGCCGAAAAACGGCAGAACATCTGGCCGAATCATGGAACACGATTCCTCACGTTACGCAGCATGACCGCGCTGATATCACCGAGCTCGAACAGCTGCGCGCGCGTTTCGCTCCCAAGGCCGAACAGGCCGGCGGCAAGATGACTGTGACCGCGATCGCTTTGAAAGTCTGCGCCGCCGCGCTGAAAGTGTTCCCGCAATTCAATGCAACCATCGATATGGAGAAGGAAGAAATTATTTACAAGCAGTACATCAGCATCGGGGTTGCGGCTGATACCGATCGCGGCTTGCTAGTTCCAGTGATCCGCGACGTGGACAAGAAAAATATTGTGGAGCTGGCGGTCGAGCTCTCGCAGCTTTCTCAGAAGGCGCGCGACAAGAAAATAACGCTCGCCGATATGGAAGGTGGAACCTTCACCATCACCAACCTCGGTGGCATTGGGGGAACGGCGTTCACTCCGATCGTGAACCATCCCGAAGTCGCTATTCTCGGGCTTTCACGTTCGCGCATGGAGCCGGAATGGATTGGCGGAAAGTTCGAGCCGCGGCTGATCCTGCCGCTTTCGCTCTCCTATGATCATCGGCTCATCGATGGCGCCGATGCAGCCCGTTTTCTGCGCTGGGTTGCGGAAGCCTTTGAGCAGCCTTTCCTGCTTTCCGTTCAAGGATAGCGGGCGCGCAAGATCATCCGAAGAAAGTCATCATGAACGAAACTGCCAACACAATGCAGGATGGAACTATCAATAGCTTGCGCATCGCCGTAGTCGGCGGAGGCCCCGGCGGCTACGCTGCCGCTTTTCTTGCGGCCGATCTGGGCATGCAGGTTACGCTGATCGATCCGGAGGCGAATCCCGGCGGCGTGTGTCTCTACCGCGGCTGCATCCCGTCGAAGGCGCTGCTGCACGTCGCCAAACTGATTGAAGAGTCTCAGCAAGCCAAGAATTGGGGAATCGACTTTCCCGAGCCGAAAATCGATCTGCCGCGCTTACGAACGTGGAAAGAAGGCGTCGTCAAGAAGCTTACGGGAGGCTTAGGACAACTTTCCAAGCAGCGCCACGTCGAATATATTCAGGGCCGCGCGGCGTTCGAAAATTCGACGACCTTGCGGATCGCAAAAAACGATTCCGCCGAAGTAACTCTCACCTTCGACCGCATCATCCTCGCGACAGGCTCGCGCCCGGCAATCATTCCCGCGCTCAAGATCGATTCGCCACGCCTGATGGATTCCACCGGAGGCCTCAATCTCGAAGACATCCCCAGCAGCCTGCTCGTCGTCGGCGGCGGATATATCGGCCTGGAACTCGGTTCGGTCTATGCGGCGCTGGGCACGCGCGTCACTGTTGTCGAAATGCTTCCAGGACTGCTTCCGGGTGCAGATCGCGATCTGGTTCTTCCGCTTCACAAACGCCTCGAGAAAAAGTTTGAAGCAATCCTGCTGAACACCACCGTCGCATCGCTGAAAGAGGACGGAGCGGGAATCCGCGCGACCTTCGCTGGCGCATCGGTGAAAGACGACAACCGCGAAAAGATTTTCGACCGAGTCCTGGTTTCGGTTGGGCGCAAACCGAACTCCGAAATTCCCGGTCTCGAAAAAACGCAGGTGCATGTCAGCACGCGCGGTTTTATCGAAGTCAACAAGCAACTGCAGACTGCCGATCCCGCGATCTACGCGATCGGCGACGTCGTCGGCGAGCCGATGCTGGCGCACAAGGCTTCGCACGAAGGCCGGACTGCCGTCGAGGCCATCGCCGGGCACAAGGTCGCGTTCGAACCCGCCGCGATTCCTGCCGTGGTGTTCACCGATCCGGAAGTGGCTTGGTGCGGCCTCACCGAAACTCAGGCGGAAAAAGAAAAGCGTGAAATCAAAGTTGCGAAATTTCCCTGGGGCGCATCCGGCCGCGCGGTCACGCTGGATCGGCCCGAGGGCATGACCAAGCTGCTCGTCGACCCGCAGAGCGAACGGGTGCTGGGCGTGGGCATTGTCGGCGCGGGTGCCGGAGAACTGATCGCCGAAGGAGTTCTTGCGGTCGAAATGGCCGCGCTCGCAAGCGATGTGGCCATGACGATCCATCCTCACCCAACGCTTTCAGAAACTGTGATGGAAGCCGCCGAAGTCTTCTTTGGAACCAGTACGGACGTCTACCGGCCCAAGCGCGGGTGATCGCGGGATGATCGGACGCAACTGATCCGTCGCGGTTAATATGGGAAGACGCCCATGTTCAACTCTTCAAAGATCATTCCCAGAGCAATTGTTTTTCTTACGCTTAGCCTTGCGGCCTGTGCGCCGCTCTCCGCCCAGAGCCCGCTCACGCAGATCCTGCAGTCGGCGTCCCCCGCGAATACACCCTCAAAGTCCTCTGACCAACTAGGTCGTGACACGCCATACGGAACCGTCTATGGCTTTCTGCAAGCGGCGCAATCGCACGAGTACAGCATCGCCGCACAGTATTTGCAGATGAGCGCGGCAAATCGCCAGAGCGAAGGCGACGTGCTGGCGATGAAACTGAATGTAGCGATGAATAGCGCGTTCGCCGGCAGCCTGCGGCCCAGCCGGGTGCCGGAAGGAACCCCGCAGGAAGATGTTCCGCCCGGCCACCAAAAGCTTGGAATCATGTCCTCCGGCGACGTGGAGGCTGAGCTCGAACTGGTTCGTGTGAGCGACCCGAGTGCAGGAAAAATCTGGCTGATTTCGTCCGCCACTCTCGCGAAAGTTCCCGAACTCTACGATCAGGTCGAGGCCCGGCAAGTAGAGACGCGCTTACCGCAGTGGACGGTAAAGCATCAATACGGCGGCATGCCGCTGTGGCAATGGTTTGCCCTGATGCTGCTGATTGTGGCAGCAGCAGTGGCGGCTTGGCTGTTGCTGGTGTTAGGACAAATCCCGCTGCGATGGTGGGCGCGTCGACACGGGCAGACGGAGGTGGCGCAGTGGCGCTCTGTGTCCGGGCCAGCGTGGCTGCTCACCGGCGCTCTTATCCACCGAATTTTCGCCAGCTACCTGGGCATTCCGCTGCTGCCATGGCTCTACTACAAACACGTCACGGAGGTCGCCGTTATCATCGGCGCGTTCTGGATTCTCTGGAGCATCATTCGCTGGTTCCTGCGTGGCGTGCGAAACCGGGCTCTCGCACACGGACACTCGGGCACTGGTTCGCTCATGCTGCTGGGCGAACGCATCGTCAAAGCTGTGATCGTTGTGATGGCGATCTTCCTCATCCTGGGCGTGCTGGGCCTCGATATGAGCAAAGCGCTGGCCGGCGTTGGAATTGGCGCACTGGCCGTGGGCTTTGGCGCGCAGCAGACGATTGCCAATTTATTCGGCGGCGTTTCGGTTTTAGGCGACGAAGTAATCCGTGTTGGGGACGTTTGCAAATTTGGCGATCGCACGGGAACAGTCGAGGACATTGGGCTGCGCTCTACTCGTGTCCGAACGGAAGAGAGAACACTGCTGGCAATTCCCAACGGAACGGTTGCGACCATCAACGTCGAGAACCTGAGCCGTCGCGATAAAATTCTTTTCAAAACTGTGCTGGGCTTTCATTTGGACACATCGTCCGATCATCTACGCGAAGTGCTTTCCGAAATCCGCCGCGTAATTGGCAGCAATCCCAAGGTCGAAAACTCGACGGTGCGCGTGCGGTTGGTGGAACTGGCCTCCGCTGCCATCAGTGTGGAAGTTGTCTGTTACGTGATGACCACGGAGTTCGACAAATTTGCTGAAGTCCGCGAAGAATTGCTTCTGCAGATCATGAAGTTTGTCGAGGACTCCCCAGCCAATTTCGCGTCTCCGTCACAGACGCTTTATCTAAGCCAGGACTCGAAAGCGACGAAGGAAAAAACGGATGCCGCGGTTAACGCAATTCTGGATAAGAAGCGGGATGGAAAGAACGCAGGCAACGAAGGCTAGTGCTTCCCTTGCCATCGTTGCGTCAACCAGAATAGGAATCTGTGCGTCGGAAAATAAACTGCGGCGGGAACAATCATTAAGTATCCGAACAGATATACCAACCCAGGCGCCGCGTGCTGTTCATGAAAGAAAAGGCCGCGAGCCCAGTTCACGTCGAATTGCGGTCGCCAGAAGTAATTGATCGGAACCACCACCCAAGCTGTTAGTGTTTGATATTTCCAACCGCGCCGGTCATAACCCAGGCGCCAAATCCCCCATAACAGCAGTGGCGGCGTCGCGACATGGAACAAGCTCAGCAGACGAATCGCCAGCGAAATATGCAGGTCGAACATATATTCCGTGCCGCCGATCAGGTGCCGCCCGATCAGCAGGGCACCGGCCAGATCGATGGTGAATAGAGTCTGAAAGATCAGCAGCCCGCTTGCCTGCCAGGAAAACAGGAGCGGGCTTTCGAGCCAGAGCGCGGCAGCAATGAAGACGTTGCCCAGATCGCAGAAGAAGAGAAAATTCTGTAGACCATATTGTCTCCAGTAGAGCGGCGCCCAGACCAACACCCACACCGTCCATAACACTTTCAGCCAGAGCGGGATACGCATGACCCGGTATTGTATCCGCACGAAAGTCTGAAAAGTGAAGGGCCAATCGCCCACTTGGCCTGGGCCAAAGCGCCTTCTGCGGAATTACTACCGTAACTTGATGCGCCTTACGAGTGTACCTACGATGACTTTAACCATGGGCTATCAAGCACTCCTATTCTGTCCTGATGAAAAAACGGCTCGTACCGTGACCCAGGTTCTGACCGACTTGGACTTTGCCGTCGTCCCCTGTACCGAACCTTTTGCTGCGGTTAAGAAGTTGATGGGCGAGCACTTCGACGCGGTGGTGGTGGATTGCGATAACGAGCAGAACGCCACTCTGCTGTTCAAGAGCGCGCGCAACGCACCGAATAATCAGACAGCTCTAGCCGTGGCCGTGGTTGAAGGACAAGTCGGAGTCGCGAAAGCCTTCCGCATTGGGGCGAACCTGGTTCTCACCAAGCCGATCAACGTAGAGCAAGCGAAAGGCACGCTGAGGGTTGCTCGCGGGCTGTTACGCAAAGGTGAAGCCGCGAAACCGGGAATAGCGGCGCCTTCGGCGGCCGTGAAGCCGGCAAATCCTGCTCCCTCGACGCAGGAGCCGACTACTGCGGCAGCAGCTTCGTGGCCGAGTTCGCCGGCGGCGCCGGCTGTAACCCTAGGCACTCCAGCCCAGAGTCCGACACCGCGACCAAAGGTTGCGGCAGCGATGTCCGCGGCGGTTGGAAGCGGCGCGGAGTCGATTGATACAGAGCGCGCTGAGGCTGCGTCACTCGCGGCCGCGAAATCCGCAGCGAAGGCAGCAGCGACGAATGTTGTTCCTGTAGTTCCCTCAACGGCGCAAGCGGAGTCAGGTACAGATAAGACCGGGATCGATAAAACGAAGACAGACAAGATTGAAAGGGCGGGAAGCGCGATAGCGCACCAGCCGGAAGTCGCGATGCCTGCGCCGAGCGTGGCACCGCCTTTAAAGAGTTCTGGTGGATTTGGGTATGGTTCGGCCAGCGCTCCGGCGCCGGCGCGCGAAGTGAAACCGAGCGCTCCGGTAGAGGAGAAAGGATCCTCCGTTGCAGAGCCGCAGCATCCAATCGAAAAAGCTGCGCCCGTTGAGACTTCCGCGAATGCGCCGACCCTCACTTTCGGTGGCACTTTAGGCACCGATGCCGAGCCTGTCACTAGCGGCGGCAACAAAAAGACTCTTCTGGCGGTGATTATCGTTTTATTGATTGTGGCAGCCGCCTACTTGGCCTGGACGCAACTCGGTGGGAAGATGCCTGGGGTTAGCAGCGTGGCCCCGCAACCTTTGACGTCTCCTGCCGGCGCACCTCGGCCGGCCCCGAGCACAGCTTTGACCGCGAAACCCGTGTCTCCGCTTCCTGCGACACCGGCACCCGACTCTGCAGTTCCAGCATCGGCAGCAACAACACAGCCAACCAGTACAGGAGAGAAATCCTTAACTACAAAAACCGTTTCGACCGAGAGTACTGAGGACACTGCTTCTCGATCGGACAAAACTGGAGCCTCCTCGGATTCCTCCAAGCCTTCGGCTTCAACTGTGACGCCGTCCAAGGTATCCACAGCGAAATCGGCTGCGCCCCCAGTAATCAAGAAAACGGCGGCAACGCCCGCAGCAACATCCAGCGATGCGCCAGCACCGAGTCTGGCTGGAATTGGCGCAGATAACGGTGCAACGCTCCCGAGTCTCGTGGCTACTGGAACCACGCCCACTCCTGTCCTGCAGACGATGAACATCTCTCAAGGGTTGACGCAGGGACTGATCCTGAAAAAAACACAGCCCACTTACCCCTCGATCGCTTTGCAGATGCGGATCGAAGGCCCCGTCGACCTTCTGGCAACGATCTCTAAGACGGGCAACATTACCGCGGTGAAGATTCTCCACGGCGACCCGCAACTGGCGAGGGCTGCGCTGGAAGCGGTGAAGCAGTGGAAATACAAACCGTACTTGCTGAACGGCGAACCGGTCGAGATTCAGACACAGATTACTGTGAACTTCAAGCTGCCGCGCTAGGCGCTGGCGATTGTTGGTTGCTGATTTATTGATTGTGGATTGAAAACTCCGTTGGGTCGAATTTCTGCAGTTCGGGCCCGCTACTCGATCCTGCCCAAACATCCACTCGGAATACTTTCAGCGAAAACCTAAATGCCAGAGTCGCGCTCACGGCGCCGCGATTACGTCGTAGGGGCGCATCATTTCGTTGTCTTCGTGCTCAAGGATGTGGCAGTGCCAAACGTAGCGGCCGGTGAACCCTTCGAAGCGAATAATTATACGGGTCACCATCGCGGGATCGGCGCGCACCGTGTCTTTCCATCCAGCCTCACTCGGGTCGGGTGGAATTGCCGGCCCAAAATAATTCAGCTTACCTGTGGTCCAATAGGCAGCAATGTCGAAGCTGCGGCGGTCGAGAATTTGGAAACGCACCAGATGAAGATGAATGGGATGCGAATCGTCAGTGGTGTTGATGAAGCTCCAGATTTCGGTGGAATCAAGGACGGGTTTTTCTGTAACCGGCATATTCCAGTGGGTGTTGTTCAGCAGCATGGTGACTGGACGCTGAGCCAAGTCGTCGACTTCCACCAGCGGTAGCATTCGAGTGTTCACCGCGGCAGATTCCAGCATCCTCGCAAACGGACGCAACACCGACGGGAGCGCGTTGCGATCCGGCGAAATGTTTCCACCGATACTTTGTGCTTTCGCCACGCGGAATTGCATCACGTTGACGCTATCGTTCTTCAGGATGATTTGTTCGCCGGCGGAAGAAGAGAAATCGATGACAAGATCGGCGCGTTCCGCGGGACCGAGGATTACTCGCTTCGTTTCGACCGGAGCTGGCAGCAGCCCCTGGTCGGTGCCGATCTGGTGGAAAGCCTTGCCGTTCGACAGTGACAGATGAAAGAAGCGCGCATTTGCGCCGTTCAGAGTGCGGAAGCGATACGGGCGCGGCTCGACTTCGAGATAGGGAAAGAGTTTGCCGTTGACCAAGAGAGCATCGCCGAAGACTTCAGGCGTCCAGGGCGACTTCGGATTGCCGGACACGGGATAGTTCAACTGCCCTTCCAAATCGAAGATGCGATCGTAAACCACGAGTGGAATCTCGTATTTGCCACTCGGAAGTTTCAGCGAATCCTCGAAGTCATCGCGCAGCAGATACGCGCCGAACAGTCCCGCGAAAATATTCAGCCGGTTAATTCCCAAAGCGTGATCGTGATACCACAACATGGCGGCGTCCTGGCGGTTGGGATAGTGATACACGGCGGATTTGCCGGGGACGTACCAGTTCTCGGGATAACCGTCGCTATCGGCGGGAGCTTTGGCGCCGTGCAAGTGGACAACGGTTCGCACTTCCGGCTTGTCGGCTTCCGCTCCGTGAATGCTGTGGTCGATGGGCAGGAAATGCTGCGTGGGAAGTTCATTGGCCCATTCCACAAGGATTCCCTGACCACTTCTCGCCTCGAAGGTTGGCCCAGCTGAGCTTACACCGTAAGCCCAGAGCCGCGTGGGCTTCAGGTCGCGATGTAGTTTGGCTTCGATCTGGCGCATGGCCACGCGATAGTAAGGAAGCTTGAGGGATGCATTTTCAGGACTCGGCCGGTGGTCAATAGGCTGTGCGATCTCAGGTATCGGAAGCGGGTCTACGAACTGCGCTAGGGCATACGCATTGAGATTGGTCCGAAACTTGGACGCGGGCTGCTGAGTTGGCGGCGCGGCCTGCGGCAAAGCGAGAGTGGCAGTAAAGATTCCGCCGCGCTGTAGAAAGTCCCGCCGGTTCAGGGGCAACTGTATCTGTCTCCTTTAAATCGATCCAATGAGCACAGCGCAAGAATAATGAACGGGCATGCGAAGGATTAGTTTCGCATGCCCGCGCGTTTCCGGTGATTCACAGCCGAGTCTAAGCTTATGGTTCTCGCTCGCCGGTGTTCGGATTTAAGAAAAGCACGCCATTGTTTCGAATTGCAGTGAAGCTGAACATCTGCGCGATTGAATTCGCGATGCCATCGAAAGATCCCTGGCCAATACGCTGTCCGCTGAGCCAGTTATCTTCAATGAAGTGGATGACCGAACTCTGGTCAGTCACAGTGTGGTCGACAAAGTTCTGTCTGGCCCATGGCGACACGACCAGCAACGGCAGTCTTGGACCGTAACCGCAGCGGCCAAGGGCATGAAGATTCGCAGGATTAAGGCCCGGTAGCGCCGTGGCGGCGGTGCCACATGCGCCCGGCCCGGTAAGAGCATCGGAGGGTCCGGTCGAAGTGTTGACGATCGGCGGCATCTGATGGTCGTACCATCCGTCGGAGTCGTCGTACATGATGACCACCGCGGTGCTGCTCCAGGTCGGCAAGGATTCCAACAGATTGATGGTGTTCACCACGAACGTCTGCTCATCCAGAGGGTCGGAGTATCCGGCATGACCGTCTTGATAGGCTGGGGCTTTGAGAAAGCTCACGGCTGGAAGATAGCCTCCTGCCGCCGCAGCGTAGAAGTCCTCGATGTCGTACTGATGATTCGCGGGCCCGGCATTTCCGATTTCCGACAGCGAAGCCGGCCGAGTGTGCATCGGATTTGCGGTCGAGGTCCAATATGCGAACAGCGAGTGATGCGGAACATAGTCGGCTGTGGTACCAGCAAGTCCAGTCGAGCTTCTTGCGCAGCCCGTGGTCCCGTTGGAGTTCACGAGTGACAAGTTGAATCCGCCCATGAACCCGCCCCAGGACACTCCTGCCGCGGTAAGAAGGTCGCCAATGTTCTTGCTGCCCATGGTACCTTGCGCGCGCGTCGAAGAGGAGCAAACATCGCCGATCGGATCGGCATCGCCGATCATGGTCAACGAGCCGTCGCTGCCGCCGCTCACTTCGTCTCCCGTACCATTCAGCGTGGCGATGACTCCGTTGGTTTGGCCGGAGACCAGATTGACCACGCCGGGGGTCGATGGACCGAACGTGGTGCCGAAAGAATTGTCATTCAAAGCGAACCCCTGAGCGTAATTCCACATCGCCGTCACGGTATTGCCGTCGTAGTAGCCCATGACGAGACCGTTGGTCTGAGTCACACCCGATCCTGAGGGGGGAGGTCCGGCAGTGCCCGTGTTCAGAGGGAACAGATCCATGAGTCCGGCATCGAAAGCCATTTGCTCCGGCGTATAAGCATGGTCTTGATCATTCGTGACAGCCTGCGAACGATCGAGCCGAAACGGGTTCGCAGCGCCGGTGCCGTTGGCCGGGTTCAGGTTGGGATTCGCATTCAGCAAGGCGTTGCTCAGACCATTCACCGTAGGCGTGCTTGGCGAAGCCTTGAACTTGGGCTCACCGGCAGGATTGGTGGCGTTCGGATACGCTCCGAAATAGTGGTCGAAGGAAATGTTCTCGTTGAAAATGACAACCAGATGTTGAATGGGAGTAGCACCAGGGGGCGCGGGTTTCGTAACTTTCGGCGCCGGTTTCGAGGCAGCAAAAGCGGGCATGGCGGTTGGTCCAACAGCGGTAGTCAATGCCAAAAGCAGAGCCACCGTTCGCCGTGGCACTTCGGACATCGACGCTTTAGACATCTTCAGCATGTCAAACATGATTCTCCTCCGCCCGGGCGAGCAAAGTTCCAGCAACCCACGGGCGCAAGGGTATACGCGGGTGCTGTGGTTGAACCGGGACGGAACGAGCCTATTGGGAGAATGTTTCAGCGAGATTACACGCCTGTTAAAAACAAATGAATCAGCAAGGCGTGAATTTTAGGCGAGACGGGGGTCTCTTAAAAGCGATCGCCTTAAAATTTGTTGTGCGACCACTCGATACTTTTAGGACGGAAGCAGTTCCCTACTGACGCTGCAGAGTCTCATCTATCACGGCCTTGCCACCCTTATCCACAGTGATGACCTTGTGGACTGGAGCGTAGCCCGTCAAACTAATGTCGACGATGTAGTTGCCGGGGTCGAGCATGATGTCAACCGGCGTGCTCTTTTCCAGCATGTGCTGATTGATGGCGATCTGAGCGCCTTTGGGCTGCGTCTTGATGCTGACCGTGCCCATGCCCTGAGCCTCCTTGCCGCCAAACAGCTTCTTCATTTTCCCGACGGTCTTGATGTCGTCGACATTGCCGAGCGCTCGCAGCGTAGGCGAGAAATTGAAAGTCTGGCCAAAGACGAATTGTGCATTCGTGGTCTCGTCGATGAAGCCGGACTTGCGTAGCAGCACTTCGTGCTGACCCTTATCGACCGGTACTTGCGCGGGCGTGATCTTTCCGGAGTCTTTACCATCGACAAAGATGGCGGCGCCTGCCGGCGAGCTGCCTACGGCGAGCGTGGCCATAAGCTGGCTGAGGTGCGACACGACAAACGACTTGCTGCCGGAAACCACGTCAACGTTGCGAGTGTCGGTCGAATAGCCCACTTTGGTTACTGTGACTGTATGCTGGCCAGCGAGCAGCCCCGACAACGTGAAAGGTGTCACCCAGGCGGGATCGGTTTTTCCGTCGATCTGAACCTGTGCACCCTGAGGAGTGGAATCGATCGCCATCTGACCGGGCACGACGATGGGTGCAACCGATTGTGCCGGCTTCTTCTTAGCATTCCTGCCTCTCGAAGCCGCGACAGCAGCATGAGTGGTCGTCGGCTGAGCCTCTTCTTCTTCCTGCTGTGCAGGGGGCTGAACCGGGGCTGTAGCTGCGGGTTGTGCCGGCTGAGTCTGTGTGGACTGTGTTCGCGCCGCTGCGGCCGGTTCGGTCGGAGTGGGGCGAGTGTCTCCGTCACTATTCAAAGTATTGACGTGGAGAACCAGAACAACGGCGATAATCAGAATAAGTACGGCGGCGCCGGCGATGGAGTAAATCATCAGCCGCGGCGGAACATTCTTGATCTCCTTGATTGCCTTCTCGGCGACCTCGCGAGGCTGAACTTTCGGCTTCTCCTGGTCAGCGCCGGCGAACTCAGGATCGTCAAATTCCGGCTCGTAGGTTTCGGCCGCTGGAGTAGGCGGCGCAACATAGGCTTCCTTCAGTGGAGGCAGTTCGGTCATCTCCGAAAAGCTGGTGCGGCCGCCTTGCGATGGGCCGCCTTCCACCATCATCGGATCCACATTGATCTTCGGAGCCTGAACTTGCGGCTCCTCGACCTCCGGCTCATCGAGCACAGCCGATGACATGGAAGCCGACGGATGGCTTGCGGAGTCGATGGTCGCTTTCACGCACGAAGTGATGAACTGACTTGAGGAATCGAGCTGAGGCGTCTGGGGCATGGAAAAAGCAGACTCGGCTCCAGCGGCTGCTGCCGCGGCCTTACGGGCAACAGGCGCGACTTGCGGCTTAGCGGTTTGCGCGGGGGCAGAGGCCGGAGCGGCTGCGATCTTCTTCTGGACCGGAGGAGCAACCGGAGGCTTCGCAGCGACGGGACGGCTTGGTGCGGCTGCAGTAACTGCCGGCTGCTTTGGCGCGGAGACGGCCTGTGGCGCGGCAACTTTCATTGGCACGACGGCTTTGACTGGTTCCGGCTTACTAGGTTTTGGGGCGGCTGACTGCTTCGCGGCCTGAGGTTTCGATTCCTTGCATTTCTCCAGGTCTTCGAGCAGTTCCTTGCCGTTCTGGTAGCGTTCGCTGGGATCCTTGGCGAGCGCTTTCATGATGAGGTCGCTCAGCTGCGGATGAAGTTTGGGATTCAAGTGCATCGGCGGAACAGGCGTGCTCTCAGCGATGCTTTCCCTCAACGATTCCGAATCTTCACGATCGAATGCTTTGCGGTCCGTCACCATTTCATAGAACATTGCGCCCAGGCTGAAGATGTTCGAACGCGCATCAATGTCTTCGCCCCTGACCTGCTCCGGAGAAAAGTAATGAAGGATGGATGGAACGCCTTCCATTTGCAGGGTGAACTTGCCCACGCTGGAAAGTCCGTATCCCAGAATTCTGACCATGCCATCCCATCCGCACATGATTTTGGAGGGTTCCAGGCTGTGGTGAAAAATATTGTGCGAGTGGGCGTAATCGAGCCCGCTGCAGACCTGCCTTCCGATGTCGAGCAAATCCCAGATGGAAAATCCCTCTTTTCGCGCCAGCATGGTAGCGACGCTGTTACCCTGGATGTATTCCATGGCGGCGCAGAATTGGCCGTCGATTTCCTGTGCGTCAAAAACCGTTGTGAGATTCGGGTGACTCAGAACCTTCGTGGCCTCAGACTCCTCTAGCAGGCATTTCCCCAGTTCCTCGGCGTGCGAGCCAAAGGTAGACAAGTGAATCGCTTTCAACGCGACGGTCTGGCCGCTTTTCGGATCATTCGCCTTATAGACAATTCCAGTGGCGGACTTCGCCAGTTCACTCAGAATTTCAAAGTGGCCGATTTTCGTGGACATTGTTCCCTTGCCTCGATCACACAAAACTCCGCGCAGTTGCAGGTGCACGTCGCGCAGTTAAATCAGGGGGAGAGTAAGGCATAGAATATCGCCGACGGGAATCGGGTTCGAGTTACCAAAGTGCTGAAACATTGGATTAACTGGAGTTTGATGGTCGCAAGAAACCGTGGCGAGATTCGGCCGGAAATCGGGTCCGTTCGCCAAAAATGAGGAACGCGCATCCCGCTCGCTGGGGTCAACCCTTTTGACTTACCCGCCCCACCCCCATAAGATACCGACAACGTCTGCCCTACATGATCGGCCAAACCATCTCCCACTATCGAATCCTTGAAAAGTTGGGCGGCGGCGGCATGGGAGTCGTCTACAAGGCCGAAGACCTCAAGCTCCGCCGGTTCGTCGCCCTCAAGTTCCTGCCAGACGATGTCGCCAAAGATCATCAAGCGCTCAGCCGTTTTCAGCGTGAGGCCCAGGCAGCCTCCGCCCTGAATCATCCCAACATCTGCACGATTTACGAGATTGACGAGCACAACGGCATGGCTTTTATCGCCATGGAATTCCTCGAGGGCCAAACCCTGAAGCATCGTATCGAGGGACACCCGCTCGACACCGAAACTCTGATCGCTCTTAGCATCGACATCGCCGACGCCCTCGACGCCGCACACACCAAGGGCATCGTTCATCGCGATATTAAGCCCGCAAATATTTTCGTCACCAAACGGGGGCAAGCCAAGCTGCTCGACTTCGGCCTTGCCAAAGTCGCGCCTGCCCCCGCCAGCGAGCACACCGCAACCGAAGCGACGCCGCAAACTCTCGTCACCAGTCCCGGGTCGACCATCGGCACTATCGCCTACATGTCACCCGAGCAGGTCCGCGCCGAAGAGCTCGACGCGCGCACGGATCTCTTTGCCTTCGGCGTGGTTCTCTACGAGATGGCGACCGGCAAGATGGCTTTCGCCGGCAGCAGCAGCGGCGTGATCTTTGAAGCGATTCTGAATCGCATGCCTCCGCCTGTCTCCACTCTGAACCCGTCAATCCCGGCGAAGCTCGATGAGCTGATCACCAAGTCGCTCGAGAAGGAATGCGATCTGCGTTATCAGACTGCCGCTGAGTTGCGCGGCGACCTGAAGCGCATCAAGCGCGATCTGGACACTTCCCGCGCACGCACCAGCTCTGCGAGCATTCCTATCGTTTCAGAATTCGGGATATCTCGCGCCGCGTTCCCCGTAGCACCAAGTACAGCCGACGCTCCACCCAAACGCAATGTCTTTCCGTTGTTAGCTGTAGCTGCTGTCGCTCTCCTCGTCGGTCTCGGCGTGGGCACGTTCCTGCTTCAGCGTCCGGCTGAACCTTCTTTCCCCGCATACCATCCGCTCACGTTTCGTCGTGGAGTCGTGCTCTCGGCGCGATTTGCTCCTGATGGTAAAACGGTCATCTACAGCGCTGCATGGGAGGGCAAACCCCTCGATCTCTACACAACCCGCCCGGAAAGTCCGCAGTCGCAGGAAATGGAACCACGCGGCGCAAATGTTCTGGCCATCTCTTCTACCGGAGAAATGGCGATTGCACTTGGCAGCCACGCTCGCGACGCATTTCTGTATTCCGGAACGCTGGCGCGCGTCCCGCTGGTGGGCGGCGCCCCACGCGAAATTCTGGAGAACGTCGAGTGGGCCGATTGGTCGCCAGACGGCAGCGCCTTAGCTGTGGTTCACGAAGTAGACGGCCGAAAACAACTGGAATTTCCCGTCGGCAAAGTTCTCTACAAGGCAGACGGATGGATTGGGAATCCTCGCGTCGGCCCCAGCGCAGCCCTTATCTCATTCATCGACCATCCCCAGCCCAGAGACGACGGCGGCGCAGTCGTCATCATCGATCAATCGGGAAAGAAGACAATTCTCTCCGATGGCTGGGATAGCATCCAGGGTCTCGCGTGGTCGCCCAAGGGAGATGAAGTCTGGTTCAGCGCCACCCGCACCGGAGGCGATCGTTCGCTTTATGCCGTCAATCTATCAGGGAAAGTCAGATTGCTGGCGCGCATTCCCGGAGAGTTAACCCTCTTCGACGTAGGCCGCCAGGGCAACGTTCTGCTCACTCGCGGCAATGATCGCGCGGGGATCATCGGCCTCGCACCGGGTGAAACGAAAGAGCGCGATCTCTCCTGGCTCGACTGGTCGGTTCCCGCATCTCTATCGCCCGATGGCCGAGTCGTCCTGTTTAATGAAGCTGGCGAAGGCGGCGGCCCGAAGTACGCCGTCTACATCCGGAAGACCGACGGTTCTCCCGCCATTCGCCTCGGCGAGGGCAACGGACTCAGCTTGTCGCCCGACGGAAAATGGGCCCTCGCCCGGCTCAACTCGCCGCTCTCCCCGTTGATACTGCTGCCAACCGGCGTCGGCGAAATGAAACCCATTAAAGAAGATGGATTGAACCATGCCGCTGCCGCCTGGCTGCCGGACGCGAACCATATTGTTTTTTCCGGGGTGGAGCCCGGCCACGCCATTCGCCTGTATGAAGAGTCGATCGACGACGGCAAACCAAAAGCTATCAGCCAGGAGGGCGTGGGAGCTACTTTCGCTCTATCGCCTCAGGGAGATTTGATAGCGGCCACGGGCCCCGACCGCAAACTCAATCTTTATCCGGTCGCCGGCGGCGATCCGCGTCCGATTCCCGGCATCGAGCGCGAAGAAACTCCAACTGGTTGGTCCGCGGATGGCCGTGAACTCTTCGTCATTCGCCGCGGAGAGATTCCCGCCAACGTAGTCCGCATCGAGATCGCCACCGGAAAACGCACGCTCTGGAAAGCACTCGAACCCGCCGACTCCGCTGGCATCGACACCATCGGCCGCGTCAATCTCTCCGCCGATACCAAGAACTATGTCTACAGCTACGTCCGAACCCTCTCTGATCTGTACAGCGTCGAAGGTCTGAAATAAACCTCGGTCGAGGGACACCGGCGCGGCTCATTTCCATACTCTGACCGAGGAGCTAAGACCTCTGCCCATCACCCGCGACCCAAAAGCCAAATCGAACTCTCTGAACGCCTTCCCTACCCCCACAGGTTTATAATCTCTAGAGTTGCAACTACGCTCCAGGGCCTGATTCAAATGACGAATTAGAAATGACTGTTTAAGAAATGACTGACCAACTCAGAAAGAAATTGCAGGAAGAAGTTGACGCGCTCGAGCACGAGCTGGTCCACGAGTTGCCTAAGGAGATCAAGCGCGCCGCGGCTCTCGGCGACCTCAGCGAGAACGCCGAGTATCACATGGCCAAGCAGCGCCAGGAGTTCGTCAAAGCGCGCTTCCGCCAGCTTGGCAAGCGCCTCGCCGACTTGTCACTGACCAACATGAACAACATCCCCAAGGACAAAGTGGGGTTGGGTTCCACCGTCAAGGTCTACGACAGCATCAAGAATGAAGAGATGGAATACAAGCTGGTCACCAGCGAAGAGTCCGACGCAGCTTCTGGAAAAATCTCGACTACCTCTCCCATCGGTCGTGCTCTGCTGAATAAGAAAGTAGGCGACGAAGCCACGGTGATCACGCCCAACGGCAAGCGTGAGCTGGAGATTCTGAGCCTGACCACCATCCACGACGAGGCCGAACCCGAAAAGGCGGGCGCTTGATGGTGACCGCAGCGTCGCCCGCGCCGAACTCATCCGTCAGCAAGCCGTCGAGTCACAGTTGGACCAGCGCTTTCGGAAGAGCCTGCGGCGTGCTGCTCGACACCATCGTCCGCTGGCTCGCACTCTCGCGGATCAATCCCAACGTCCTAACCTTCATGGGACTGGTAGTCAACACCTGGGCCGCGATTCTCTTCGGCTCGGCCACAGCCCTCACCCAGAGGCGCATGTTTTTCTACGCGGGCCTGGTGATCATCGGTTCCGGATTTTTTGATCTGGTGGATGGACAAGTCGCCCGCGCCACCAACCGCGTCACCCGCTTCGGAGCGTTTTTTGATTCCGTTGTCGATCGCTACAGTGATGCCTCGCAATTTCTCGGGCTGCTCGTCTTCTACACGCGAGGTGACCGCTCGTTCTACGTCGTGCTCACCGCCTTCGTGATGGTCAGCGCCATCATGGTGAGCTACACCCGCGCACGCGCCGAGTCGCTTATCGGATCGTGCCGCGTCGGTTTCATGGAACGCCCAGAACGTCTCGTGCTGGTGATCCTCGGCGCGCTCTTCAACCGCATGGCGCCGGTCCTATGGGTGATCGCGGTGCTTTCAACCATTACAGTGATTCACCGCATGCGCTACACCTGGACGCGCACTCAAGATCCGCCGGCCGCCATCGCCAAAGCCGGTCAAGCCGCGTAAAGCGCCAGGAAGAGCACGACTCGGTCGTGCCGAAAATGTCCTCTATCACCCGAGCACGCAAGCGACGATACAGTGACGAACCTCACCACGATTCGCTCCCAACTTTTTGCCGTAGTTATTGCGCGTCATACATCAAGTCGCGTTTTGCCCGATGAACCGAGCCACACCTTTGAATCCCGTTTATTTCTTCCAAGAATCCATAGCCCATCCCTCGCCGGAAGTAGTGGAAAAGCTGAGAACTGACAGCTGAAAGCGCTTTGCTAGACTAGAGCTCGATGCCCAACAATCCTGTTTTAGTGGTTCATGGCGGCGCGTGGGCCATGCCCGATGATGCGGTGGATGCTCATGTGCATGGGGTGCGAAACGCTCTGGCGGCTGGCTGGCGTGTGCTGGAGCGCGGGGGCACGGCGCTGGATGCAGTGGAGGAAGCTGTCGTCATCATGGAAGATGACGAGACATTCGATGCGGGGCGAGGCAGCTTTCTGAACCGCGACGGCAAGGTTCAGCTTGATGCGCTGATCATGGACGGATCGACTTTGCGCGCTGGCGGCGTGGGATGTGTGGAGAGGCTGCGCAATCCGGTGCGCGCGGCGCGGAAGATTTTGAGCGAGAGCCCGCATGTGTATTTTGTGGGCGAAGGTGCAGAGCAGTTCGCCGCCGAGCATGGCGTGCCGTTGTGTGAAAACGGAGATTTGGTGATCGCACGCGAGGTGGAGCGCCTGCGCGATTATCAGCAGGCAGCGGCCAACGCACCGCCGAAAGATGGGAACGACTTGTTCGCACCAGAGATTTCACATGACACCGTGGGTGCGGTCGCGCTCGATCGCGATGGCAACATTGCTGCAGCGACTTCCACGGGAGGAACGTTGAATAAGGCTCCGGGACGCTTGGGTGATTCATCGTTGATCGGATGCGGTTGTTATGCGGACAATCTCAGTGCCGCGGTCTCGACCACGGGCTGGGGCGAGCCGATCATGAAACTGGTGTTAGCAAAATGGACGGCCGACCGGGTGCTGGCAGGTAATCTGCCGGAGTGGGCCGCGCAGGAAGCCATGAACAATTTGCAGCAACGCGTAAACGGACATGGCGGAATCATCGTGTTGAACGCGCAGGGACAGTTCGGCATCGCGCACAATACGCCGCGCATGGCCTGGGCGTGCAAGACGCTTAAAAAAGAAGATGCAGGAATCGAGCGCGGAGTGCTGTAGGTTGCGCAGGGGTTTTACGCGATGGGCCGCAATTTTCCGCTTGACAGAGAGGCCAAATCCGAATCAATATTAAAACGTTTCAATAGGCCGGACTGCAGGCATTTTCTCTGTGTCTGCGTCCACCTCTCGCCTTTCAATCTTTCCCTTGGGTAACGGCTCCGACGTCAGGAGGATGCTATGTCGCTGCACTCGAATCAATCCCTCCGGTTTTTTCACATCGTTCTTCTTTCGGCTTGCCTCTGCATAACAGCTTTGCCGGCCTTTGCCGTCACCGGTTACATCCGTGTGAATCAGATCGGCTATGAAGCCGGTCTATCGGCACGCGCCTACCTGATGACCTCCAGCACGGTGAGCAGCGTTAGTTTTGCCGTTAAGAATTCCGCTGGCTCGACTGTGGCTTCGGGATCGGTCGGCGCGACGCTGGGGACGTGGGGAAGTTTCAGTGTCTATCCGATCGACTTTACTTTGTCAGCGGCGGATACTTACACGATTTCAGTGAGCGGGCCCGTCTCCGCTACCTCATCGGCATTCCGAGTGGACACTCCAGCGAACCTTTACACGATACCGCTGGCGAACAATCTTTATTTTTACGAAAACGAACGCGACGGTCCAAACTTCATCGCAACTCCGCTGCGCACCGCTGCCGGGCATCTCAACGACGCGAGCGCGACAGTTTATAGCAGCCCCGCCTTCAACAATAATGACCTCATTCTCGGCAGCCTGAGCCCGACCGACGCAACCATTAATGCGGAAGGCGGATGGTGGGACGCAGGAGATTATCTTAAATTCGTGCAGACGCACAGCTATGTGGTCGCACTGATGCTGATCGGCGTACGCGACTTTCCCAATCAGATGGGCAGTCTCTCGACCACTTCGAACTTCACCAATGAAGCGCAGTTTGGGGTGAACTGGCTGCAGCAGATGTGGAACGACTCGACGCAAACGCTCTACTATCAGGTCGGCATCGGCACCGACTTTAAGAGTTTCAATTACCTGAGCGACCACGACATCTGGAGGCTGCCGCAGGCCGACGACACTTTCGGCGGAACGAAATCGCAGTATCAATACATCCGTCATCGGCCGGTGTTTGTTGTCGGCGCTGCAGGATCGCAGCTTAGTCCGAATCTTGCCGGTCGCCTTTCCGCTGACTTTGCAGAGTGTTTCCAAGTGTATGACGCGACAAACCCAACTCTAGCCAATCAATGCATTTTGGAGGCCGAGCACATTTTCGATTTGGCGAATACTACACCCTCAGGAAACCTGCTCACGACCGCGCCCTTCGATTTCTATCCAGAGAACGAGTGGCGCGACGATATGGAACTGGGCGCGACCGAACTCTACTTCGCTCTGCAGCGCGGCAACCTGCCTCAGGGATTGCCGCACACCGATCCGGCCTACTATCTGACGGCGGCGGCGAACTGGGCATATGCCTATATCCACGGACCCAATGATCTAACCGACACGCTGAATCTTTACGACGTGAGTGGGCTGGCACACTTCGAGCTTTGTCGCGCGATTTCGCTTGCGGGAAATCCGCCGGGGCTCGCGGTCTCGCAGACCGATCTGCTGAATGATATGCAGAACCAGATGACCACATCGATCGCGCAGGCGAAAGATCCATTCGGCTTTGGTTGGCCGTGGAACAGTTATGACACTATCTCGCATGGAGCGGGGCTCTCGGTGATGGCGCACGAATATTCCTACCTGACCAATAACAGCACCTACGCTACCGATTCGCGGCGCTGGCTGGCGAATATATCCGGCGCGAATGCCTGGGGAGTAACGTTCACGGTCGGCGACGGAGATACATTCCCGGATTGCATGCAGCATCAGGTTGCGAACCTCGTGGGATCGTTGAACGGACAGTCTCCGGTGCTGAGCGGCGCGGTCGTCGAAGGGCCAAACAGCGCAGCCTCTTCGGGATTGTTGACCGGCATGCTGACATGTCCGCCGGGCGGCGGCGATGCTTATAAGAAGTTCAACGGCAATGGCGCGGTTTATAAAGACAACGTGCAATCATATTCGACGGATGAGCCGGCGATCGATCTCACGGCTACATCGTTTCTGATGTATGCCTGGGGAGTCTCCGGAGGGCCGGAGGCGGCATGGGGTGGTAAGCGCCCGACCGAGTCACAGCACTGAAGCCGCTACTGTGACAGACAAGGCACGCTAGCGCGGCTTGAAAAACCGCGCCTTTCAAGGCTCTAGCTTTCCGCAACGAGGTTACGGCGTGATTTCGTACACAACGCCCGCGCCAGACGTTCCTCCCTCGGTTGTTGTGCCATACAGATTTCCGTTCGAATCCATTACCAAAGTACCTAACAGCGGGAAGGCACCGTCCCCCTGCCCCCCAGCAAAGCGATGAAGAATCTTCTCGCTCCAGGAACCATTGGCACCAGGCTTCAATTCGAATACCGTGCCGTAATGCAAGCCTCCGAGGCTGGTCGTGCCAAAGAGATGGCCCGCCTTGTCGAAGATCAGGCCAGAGTAAGCAGATGCGCCGTCGGCACCGCCGGTAAAGGCATGGAGCGTCTTCTCAGTCCATGTTCCGTTTGATCCGGGCGTAAGTTCGAAGGCAGTGGTCTCGGCCGTTCCGTATAGATTGCCCGCGCTGTCGAAGACCAGGCCGGTGAAGGAGTTTAGTCCACTCACTCCGGTAAACGCGTAGATTGTCTTCAGTGTCCAGTTGCCATTCGAACCATGTTTCAGTTCGAACACGCTGCCATAGTCGTTCGGGCCAGCATAAGCAGTTGTGCCGTATAAGTTGCCTGCGGCGTCAAAGATGAGTGGGCTTTGGGGACTGGAGCCGTCGTTTACTCCGGTGAAGCTATGCAGAATCTTTTCTGTCCATGATCCATTCGAGCCTGGGGTAATCTCGTAGACGGTACCCGCTCCGTATGTGCCCCCGAGGACGGTGCTACCGTAGAGATTCCCAGCCGCGTCCTGGATCACTCCGCCGTAAGGAATGCTCCCGTCAGAGAAGCTGAAGATGTGCAGCACCTTCTCCGTCCATGTGTTGTTCGCCCCCGGGGTGAGTTCGAAGACGATACCCTGCCCGTAAGAGCCTCCGCCGTTCGTTGTCCCGTAAAGATTCCCTTTACTATCCAAGGTCAGCCCGGCGAGAGGACTACTTCCATCGGGGGAGCCCGCGAAAGAGTAAAGCACTTTCTCGGTCCAAGTTCCATTCGAGCCCGGGCTGAGTTCAAACACGGTTCCGCAACCGCATGTGGACGATCCCCCGCCGTTGGTGGTGCCATAGAAATTGCCTTTGCTGTCAGCGATCAAGCCGGCGTAAGGCGTGCCTCCATCCGCGCCACCGGTGAAGATATAGAGTATTTTTTCTGTTTGGGCGCGCACGTTGGCTAAGGCGACCAGAGTGAATAACGTCAGTGATAGAAACAGTTTCAGGGCGGCGGGGCAGGTTCGATTCATCGACACTTCTCCTTACGGATTTAGTTGGGGACACTAGGGGAAGTTCTTCTCTCAGCGCGGGCTAGAAAGTTATCACAAAGCGTTGCCGGGTTCAAACGCTTTCTGGGCGCGGCTTTTCGGCGGAGAGGGCGGCTTGAAGCTACTGTTGATCTGAATGGGGCGATGACGGCACGGCTAGAAGCCGTGCCCTTTCAAAACTTCGTGCCTACAACCATCCCTTGGTTCTTGCAATTCTCGACGCCTCCACACGGTTGCTGGCGCCCATCTTGCTGATTGCTTCAGAAAGATAATTTCGCACGGTGCCTTCGGAGAGGCCGAGTTCGGCAGCGATGTCTCCGCTCTGCATGCCTTCGCCGGCTAGACGCAGGACTTGGCGTTCGCGATCGGTGAGCGGGTCCAGTTCCGACCAGGCCTCGGTGGCGAGGTCGGGATGAATGACGCGTAGTCCTTGCTGCACGCGGCGAACCGCCTCGGCGAGTTCTTCGGCACGCATGTCTTTTAGGAGATAGCCCAAGGCTCCAGCTTCCATGGCGCGGCGCAGGTATCCAGCGCGCGCGAAGGTGGTAAGAATAATGACGCGGGTGCTGGCGCGGCGGCGTTTGAGTTCGGCGGCGGCGTCGAGTCCGGTCATGAGCGGCATTTCGATGTCGGTGATGAGAACGTCTGGCTTGTGGGCGAGAACGGCATCCAACGCTTCCTTGCCGTTCCGCACCTGCGCGATTACGGAGATATCGCCTTCGATTTCGAGCAGGGCTGCGAGGGCACCGAGCACCATGCCCTGATCCTCAGCGAGGACAACGCGAATGGTTTTGCAGTTTTCCTTCGCGATAGGATTCAATTGGAACAGTCCTCTGTCTGCATCTTCGATGTGGCTTGCTTGAGCGGTAAGTTGATGGTGATTCTGGTACCAGCTTGAGAGTCGCGAGTCAACGTACCGCCCAGCATTTCGACGCGCTCGCGCATGCCGCGCAGTCCATTGCCCTCGCTGTGAGCGCCTCCGCGGCCGTCATCTTCTATCTCTAGATGGCATGAGCCGTTGCGCTGCCCCAGCCGCATGCTGCAATTGCGGGCCTGCGCGTGGCGCACGACATTTGTCACAGCTTCCCTCACCGCCATCGACAACACGCTCTCATGCATTGCCGGCAGAGTGAGTTTCGCCGCCTCGCATTTCACCGATACACCTGCCGTCTCGAGCGTCGCTTTCGCTTTGGCGAGTTCGGCCGGCAGTCCTTGCGAACGATAACCGCGGATCGCATCGCGCACTTCCGACAGCGCCTGGCGAGAAATCTGTTCAACTTCGCGGATCTCATTGCCGGCACGCTGAGGGTCACGATCCATCAACTTCCCGGCAAGTTCAGATTTCAGGATGATTACTGAAAGGGTGTGCCCAAGAACGTCGTGCAGGTCGCGGGCGATGCGCTCCCGCTCGGCAACCGTCGCAAGATGCTCAATTTCGTCATTGGCCATGCGCAACTTGGCGAGAGCGCGGTTGCGCTGCGCGAAATAAATGTTGCTGCCACCGACCGCAGCAGCCAGTCCTCCGCCGTAAAAGAAAAACCAACCGTTGAGGTGAAAGACCTGGGTTTCAATTCCAGCGAGTGCGACAATCCCAGCAATTAACCCGACCCCCGCGCGCTCGGTTTGCACGCAGAACGGAACGAACGCCGCGGCGAACACAAAGAAGGTGGATGCGCCTCCGTTGATGGGCGCAAATACGAGGCCGAGGATAACCATTCCTCCGATGTGCAGAAGCGAGCGCGGCTTCTGCAGCCAGAACAGGCCAAAATAAAGAACCAGGAAGATAGCTGTAGCAAGAGCGGTGAGGAACCACATCTTCCAGCCGGCATGATCGAGGATGGGCTGGATAAAAAAAAAGCTCAAATAGGCGAGCCAAATAAAAGGAGCCCAGCCGTGTGCCTTATCGCGAGGTGAGACATTGAGCGTCTGCTTGAAGTCATACGCCTCGCGGTCCTGCGAGGATTCGGGTGCGCCGGGATATTCCGAATCATTCATACTTGTTAGTTAGGCTCGGCCGGATACGCTCTATTGTCTCCCATGGCGTCAATTCCGGTGGCGATCGGCCGCTGGCTTCGCCACCGCATACCATATTAAGATCGCAGTTGGAACCAACAGAGCCAATCCTCGAGGTCCGCTGTATAGCGCGAGCAAGCCTAGCGCAACCAAGACCAGCGACCAACCCGCAGATTTGTTTGATTGGCCTTTCATTGATTGCGTTTTCATGGCTCCATCCTTATCTTAATATTCGCGTTGTAAGATCGAGTTCAAAATCGAGTCGATGACGCTCGATATCCACGCCGGTCTCAGCCGTACAGCTTGCCCTGATCGCGCTGAAAACCAATTCGCGCCACGCCAAGGCAGATCAGCGTGAAGGCGAACAGCAGTTCCCAGTGCGTCGCTGCAGACTCGTGACGTCCCGCGCCAACCACTCCCAGTGCCAGTTGCGACAAGTGATAAGGAGGGAGGGCGAGCGCGATCTGCCGCACCAGCTTCGGCAGGAACATGTAAGGCACCCACAAGCCGCTGCAGAACGAAAGCGGCAGATAAAACATGTTGATCACAGCAGGAGCAGAGTTTGGCCCCGCGAAATATCCAATCGCCAATCCCATGGCAGAAAAAGGAAGCGACCCGGCAACCAGCGTTCCGAGCAGCGTGACCATTTGAGCGAAAGGCAAGCGTACTCCGCCGAAGCTGATGCCCAGCACCAGCAGCAGAGAGACCACGATAGCGCTGAAGATCATGCTGAGAATCACTTTGGCCGCGAAATAAGCGAACGGAGGCATAGGGCTCGCGCGCTTTACCTGCAACCATCCCAGGCCGCGGTCGGCCGCCAGGCCAGACGCAGTTCCGAATAAAGAAGCTCCCATCACGCCAAAAGTACCGTAGGTTGCAATGAGGTAAGTCGGAACGTTGGTAGCGCCGATGGTTTCTTTGGAGTTCAGCACCAGACCGAACAGAACATAGAACATCAACGGAAAGCTGATGACCGACGCCGTGTAGACGCGTAGACGAAGATTCTTGAGAAACTCATACTTCGCCTCTTTCAGATAGATTTCGGCGGTGTGGCTCGCCGAACGCTCAATCCCGGTGGCGCTCAATGCCGCTGCTGTAGCACTCATGATAGTTTCCTTTCTTCTTGGCGCGTTACGCGTCCGAAAGATCTGTTTCTGAGCGAATGGTCCCTTGCGAGTGATTAACACGTGATAATCAATTCTTGCGATTTACCTTCTGTCCGTTATCTTGTGTGAGCGCCAGGAATGCTTCTTCCAAACCTGCGCTCGTGATCTCGAGCCCCGAGAGGGATGCGTCGCGGGCCAGCAGCGCGCGCACAACAGGTTCAGCTTCTCTGGCCTGGATCTCGACCGCCTCGCGATCCTGTCGTACATCGTTGACGCCGGGAATCTGCAGAATGCTCGCCGGCCTGAGCGACGTAATGCATCGAATGCGTTTGCCGCTGGTCTGCGCCTTGATTTCTGCGGGCGTGCCCTCAGCAATAATCTCGCCTTGATTGATTACGGCGATGCGGTCGGCGAGCGCGTCGGCTTCTTCCAGATAATGCGTGGTAAGAAGCACCGTCTTGCCGCAATCGACCAATCGGCGGATTTCTTCCCACAGAGTGCGCCGGGCTTCGACATCAAGTCCCACAGTCGGTTCGTCGAGAAACAACAGGTCCGGGTTACCGCAGATAGCCAGCGCAAATAAGGTTCGCTGTCTCTGGCCTCCAGAAAGATCGCCGAATTTTCGATCGCGCAATTTCTCCAGGCCGGCTGCGGCAAGTACATCCTCGAGAGGCAACGGGTTGGTGTAATAACTGGAGAACAAATCAATGTGCTCACGCACGCGTAGCGTTTCCGGTACGCGGCCCACTTGCAACATCGCACCGGTGCGGAGGCGATTCTGCGGATTGGTTGGATCTCCGCTGAACACGCGGGCCTTGCCAGAATTAGGCTGGATAAGACCAAGCAGCAGCTTCACCGCGGTAGTCTTGCCTGCGCCGTTGGGACCGAGCAGGGCGACGACCTCGCCGGCTCGCACCGAAAAATTTACGTTGCGTAAGGCGCGAACCTTTTCATAATTCTTGCTGACAGCTTCGAGACTTGCAACAACAGTTCCTGCATTCGCCTGCAGCTCGCTCTGTGAGTATTCCGTAGTTGCAATCATATTGGCCATCCCTAGTTGACTTGTGCTTGCCCGGTGATCTTGCCGACCGTTTCTATTTGTCGGTGAATGCATCATCGCGGAACCCGCGAGGCCGCGCCAGTGGAGTTCATCACGCGCTCAGCGTGACAAATGTCATGCGAGCGAGGAGGCATTTTGAAGAAAAATTGCGGCAGGAAAACCAAAATTCCCACATCGGGAACCACCGCCAAAAAGGGCAATTTTGCTATTTCGAGGTTTGCGTGTTACGAAATCCGAACAGGATTCGCGGCCTCGACCGGTTCTAGAACTTCTCACAAGCAGGTGGCGACTTCTGCGTTACGGCCGTAAACAATAGAAAACACATATAGTAATGCCTGTTCCGAATTCGTAACAAAACCGGCACTGTAAAACTTTCTCATAAATTCATGAACACAAAACCGTGCATCCTGCTATGATGTGCGGCACTTCGGATATTCAGTCTTGGGTTCTATGGAGAGATTATCCATGTTGCCGGCCGGTAAGAGTCTTCGTACATTGCGCGAGAAGCTCGGCCTGACCATGCGCGATATTGAAACATCCAGCGCCCGCATGGCCGAGAAATACCGTAACGAGGAATTCTCAATTCCTCCCAGCCGTTTGTCGGACATTGAGACCAAGGGAGTCTTGCCCAGCATTTTCCGTCTTTATACTCTGGCCGTGATTTATCGTCGCGACCTGCGGGAATTGCTGGCGTGGTACGGCGTTGACATGAACAATATCGCCGCGGATCTTGGACTGGTTTCACCGCCGCGTTCGCACGTTTCAGAAGCTCTGTTGGGATTGTCTTCGGTGCAAATTCCAATTCGCATGGATCCGGGCTTCGACGAACAACGCACCAGCAATTTAGGACGCATGGTCGAGCGCTGGGGTCTGGTCCCGTTGTCCTATCTCGCGAAGTTTGCTACCAGCGAGTTCACATACGGCTACATCGGCAACCAGGATTTCACCATGTATCCGATTCTTCCTCCCGGCAGTTTTATCCAGGTCGATGAGACTCGAACCAAAGTGTTGGAGGGCTCTTGGCGCTCGGAGTACGAACGCCCGATCTATTTCGTGGAAACTCGCGAGGGGCACACCTGCTGCTGGTGCAGCATGCGTCGCGAAGATGTGATCCTGCAGCCGCATCCGCTATCGCCGGTTCCGGTGCGGGTGCTTCGCCATCCTCAGGAAGCGGAGATTATCGGCCAGGTTGTGGGAGTTGCGATGAAGCTGACGGAATGGCAGCAGGTGGGTTCTTCTTCAGGCTCGAAAGGGCAACCAACACTGAATTAAGGTGACTCGCAGAGGCCGCGTCTTCAGGGGACGGAAGCAGTTCTGTGAACTGTTCGCGCATCCCTTCGACGTAAGCTTGCTCGGTTTTCTGGCTACCGCGGCTGGACTCCTGTAAATCGCTCTCCAGTTCCGCGATCGGCGTGCGAAGCACATCGGACAATACTTCCGTGTGAGCCGCCTTCAGAGCGCGGTCGGAAGATTCCTCGCCGTGTACCAGAGACAATCCCCAATGATTGTAGCCGCCTTCGCGCCGCCGCAGAGAAGCCAGGTAAGCCAGCTTCGCCAGCAAGCCGGAAATCGTGTCCAGCGTCGTTTCTCGTAAATCTTGTAAAGCCGATTTCAGCGTCACGGTTTGTTCACGGCGTTATCGAAATGAACCGCTGACCGATTGCAGTTCTTAGGAGCAAACCAAAAGTATCATGGTCAGACCTCGACACCAATGGGAAAAAGGTGCTACCGCGCGCACGAAGTTCCTATTCTGGCAACGATTTTCTTGCAGTGCCGAAACGAGAAGGGTATAGTGCCTACGTTGTCGCGAGGCTGTCGCCATGCTGTATCCGCATTCACTTCTGCGGCATTACCTGTGGGTGGGAACTGACGTCCTGCTGGGTGGGCGCAGATCTTTTCTGGCGCACCGGCTCGCCTTCCTAGGAAAGAAAAACGAATACGCCAGTTCGCCGAAATGGGCAAAGGCTTGAACCAGCGCGACTTCTCGCGCGTTTCTAGAAGTTAGCCTTGAAAGTTTTGTTACGAATTCCGAAAAACTACGGCCTGTAGTTACTTTACTGCGGAAGGATCAAGACCTGAAAATATCACGGTCTGTTGTTCAACACAAGGAGAAAACGAACCGTGAACCGAACGCTACTCGTAGTAGCCGCAGCCCTCATGTTCCTCAGCACTTTGGCAGTGCCCACCGTTGCTCATGCGGATGGCGGGTCTGGCGGCTTCGGCGCTGGCGGTAAGCCGCCTATCTCCAATTAGCGTTTACGAAAACCGAACGACGTTGTTTCGGAGTTGCCGCCTACGGCAGGTCGCGGTATAGTGTTGCGCCACGACCATGCTGCAGCCACACTCATTGCTTTGGCACTATTTATGGCTTGGGCCGAATGTGCTGCAGGCGGGACTCGCTATTATTCTCTGGAGGCGCGGACTCCATAAGAGCTTCCCGGTTTTCCTTGCCTACCTCGCCTTCGGGGCAATCGAACAATCAATCCTTTATACGATGGACGTCGCCCGCTTGGGGAGCTATGACGCCTTCTGGCAGGCTTTTTTTGCCGGCGCAGTTATTGAAGGGGCGATCAAGTTTGGCGTAATTGGGGAATTGTTTTTTCATCTCCTCCGATCCCGTCCGGCGATCGCGAAACTGGGCAGTCGCCTGATTAGTGGCGTTGGCGCAGCCGTCCTGCTGCTGGCCGTTGTGGCAGCGGCTTATACGCCGGTCGTGCACCGGCCTCTTATCTCGATTTCCCGCGCATACGTTCTTTTGCAGAGTTCATACGTGATCGACTGTGGGCTGGCGCTATTCCTGTTTCTGTTCGCCGCACATTTCAAATTGATTTGGAATCTTCGAGCCTTCGGAATTGCCTTGGGCTTAGGCATCGTCTGGAGCGAGCACATGGCGACTTGGACCCTTAACGCCAACGGGGTTTGGGTTGACAAGAACTATCTTCTCGATTTCCTAAACATGGCCACGTACCACGTTTGCGTCCTGATTTGGTTTTACTTCCTCCTCACACCGGAAAAACCTGTCCCCGAAAAAGTTGCCACTACGTCTGCGGTTTCGTTGCCTGAGAATAATCTCGATATCTGGAACCGGGAATTGGAGCGCCTCCTACAACAATGAGTCTGGCCATAGTTCTTGTCATCGCTGCCATAGTGGCGTTAGGAACCATCCTGCGCCTCGCTTTAACCCAACACCTGCAGGTCTCCCGAGAAAGAGCTGGGCAGGTAGGGTCGATCCGTCCAATCGACATCGAAGCTTTTCGTAATTTAGTTGACTCTGCCGAAGACGAATACCTGCGTCAGAGGCTTTCGCCCGCCGAGTTCCGTGCGGTGCGCCGCACGCGTTTGCGCGCCATGGCTGCCTATGTTCACGCATTCAGTGAAAATGCCGCGGTGTTGGTGCGCGTGGGCGAATTGGCTCTGGCCAGCGGCGATCCTCATATTGCCGAGGCTTCCCAACAACTGGTGAACGACGCGCTGCTGTTGCGCCGCAACGCTACCGTGGCGCTTGCCCGAATCTACTTCGCATTAGCTTGGCCGTATTCGAGTTTTGCCGCGGTCCGTGTGGTCGACCGTTATGAGCGGCTAAGCGGCTCGGCCATGCTGCTGGGCAGGTTGCAGAATCCAGCCATTGCAGTTCGTCTTTCCGCCCCGCGCGCCAGGTGACATCCGTCACAGACGCGAGAGTGGCATGTGTGCCATTCTTGCGTCCGGCGTCGCCGTGACTCTTGCGGCCATGCGGGGTAACTCGGCCATCACCCCGCCTCATTCCTGCCTTGTTTTCAGCACCGTCAGTGGTGTACAAACCAGCGGGGAGTTGCCACCCCAGAAAAAATTGCGCGCGTTTCTGCCATCCGCCGTCGCAACTATTTCGGCACCTGGAAGTGCCGGAGTCGAGGGAGACTCATGGTCCGAAATATGACTCGCAATAAAATCGTCCGAAATATGATCTGCAATATGAAAAATTTCTCCGCTTCAATTTCAATGTTAGTCGTGCTTTCCGCCATCGCCTTCGGACAGGGAGGTGTCGCCACCGGCGATCTCCACGTATCGGTAAAGGATCCCAAGGGAAATGTTGTTGCCAATGCGAAGGTCACGGTAAGCGACATTGCCAAAGGCCTCGAACGCACTGCAACCGGTGACAGCGAGGGTGGCTATAGCGTTCGATTGCTGCCACCGGGAACGTACACCGTCACTATGGAAGCGCCGGGTTTCGGCAAAGTTGAGGCGAGAGCGGTGAGCATCACCGTGGGTGGAGTGGTAGAGCTTCCAGTGGCGCTTGCGGTCGCAAGCGGCAAAGAAGTAGTCGAAGTCACCTCGCAAGCCGAATTAGTAGAAACCTCGCGAACCTCGACGACCGACACAATCGGACAGCGGCGCATCGACAATCTTCCCATCAACGGCCGCAACTACATCAATTTCACTCTAACCGATTCGCAAGTAGTGCGCGACAACGCTCCGAACACCGGCGCAGCGCCTACCTCGGGCCTCAACATGAGCGGCCAGCGGGCACGCTCCAATCTGGTAAATGTTGACGGCGCCGACGCCACCGACAATTCCGTAAACGGCGTGCGATCGACTGTGTCGCAAGAAGCGGTGCAGGAATTTCAAATCATCACCAACAGCTACAGCGCAGAGTATGGCCGCGCGGCCGGCGGAGTCGTGAACATCATTACTCGCTCGGGATCGAACGAATTTCACGGCGACGTCTATGGTTATTTGCGCAACCGCAATTTCCAGGCGGTGAACCCCTTCAGCACCGTCTCCAATCCCGCCTACACTCGGGTGCAAGCCGGAGCCGCATTTGGCGGCCCGATCAAGAAAGACAAGACCTATTACTATTTCTCTTACGAAGTTACTCGCCGGCATGAGACCGGATTCTCCGACATCGGCCAGGGAAATTTCGGGTTGGTGCCCTTCGACGCTTCACCTTTCTTCGGAGCTCCCGGCGGGACCTTTGGCATTCAGGTAACGCCTGAGCAAGCAGCATTCCTAAGCACGCCGGGAGTGCCTCTGCCTCTTCTGCAGCAGTATTCGATTTTGACTGGCGCGGCCTCTGGACTGGCCGTCAACGGCAGCTATCCTGCCGCATTCGCAGGCTTGGTGGCATTGGGAGTTCTTCCCACTCCTGCAAACGGCAGTAACCCGCTGGCCCAGTTCATCACTTCCTGCAGCACCTCGGCTCCGCTCTGCAATGGCCTTCCCCCATCTTTTACATCGCTGAGTTCACAAGCCGGGAACTTCCCAGTCTTCGAAGGGACCAGCCTCTACTCGTTCCGCCTCGACCATAACGTCAACAACAACAATCGTCTGACGCTGCGGGCGAACGTGAGTCCAAGCACCGTGACCGGCATTGAAGTAAGCGGCCAAGACCAGCCTTTTGGACAAAATGCCTACTCGCGCACTTCGCAGCAGACCTACCGCGATGTAAGCGGAGTTGTGAAGGATACCTGGACCCTCGGCAACAACAAAGTAAATGAGTTCACTTTTCAGTATGCACGCCGCGGTCTTTCTTATTTCTACAATACGCAGATTCCAGCAGGATCAAACCCGGCAGTGAATATTCCCGGCTACGCGTATTTCGGTCGCGAGCCTTACTCCTATATTCAGCGCGTAGAGAATCGCTATCAGGCCTCGGACAATTTCTCCTGGTCGATTGGTCGTCACAATACGAAGTTTGGCGTGGACTTCAACTACCTTCCCATTACCGCGACGTTCACCGTCAATTACGGTGGCGTGTATGACTTTGGATCGGTTAGTTCCGCAAATCTAGGAATCTCGGTTCCGGGACTAACCATCCCTGGGCTTAATCCAGTACAGGCTTACGGTGCAGGCATCCCAAGTGACTTCATTCAGGGCTTCGGCAGCCCTAGCGATTCGTTCCACAACATACCCATTGGGGCGTTCTGGCAGGATTCCTGGCGGGTGAACCCGAACCTTACCATCAATTACGGCGTACGTTATGACGTGGAGATTGCGCCGCAATTCAAACCGCCCGACGTGCTTGCGCAGGCCGGATACAACTACCTCGGCATTCAAAAAGGAATTCAGACCGATAAGAATAACATTCAGCCTCGCATAGGCGTTGCGTGGGATCCTAAGGGCGACGGCAAGACCGTGGTCCGTGCCTCTTATGGCATCTTTTATGACCATCCTCTGCTCGGGCTTTACTTCCTAGGTGACGCTTCCGACGGTTCGACGAGCGGTCAGTTGGCATTCGCTGGCACCGGAGGATGCAGCGGTCCCGGCAATCCGGGCAACTTGAATGCGGTGCCGATCTTTCAGGGACTACCCATCGATATTCCTAGCCCAGCCAATCCTTGCGCCGCTTCTCTCAACCCAGCGGTTACAAGTGCGCTCGGATTTGTGCCCAACCAGCAGCAGTTTCAAGCTTTGAATTTTCCTCAGTCCATTTTTCTCAACCAGAACTATCTGAATTCTGCTTCCCCACTCGCTCTCGGCTTCCAACCCTTCGGATATCCTCAGTCGAAGAATTTTGTTTACGCCTATTCGCAGCAGGTTAATTTCAGTATCGAGAAAGATTTGGGCGACGGATTCGCGTTCAACCTCGCCTACAACTTCAACGGGGGCCGGCATATCAACCGGCCCATCAACGCCAACACGATCCGTGGCGATTTGATGGTGCAGAATTTTGAGAACGCCCTTGCGGCCGGCCAAACTCCAGCCAGTCCTTTCACCGTAAGTGGCTGCGGGCTCACACCTGCCGGACAGCCATACGTCGATTCGTCGCTGATGAATTTCTTCCGTCCATCCGGCCTCAACGCATCGATCGCCAACTTTTACTCGAACTTCGTCCCCGGTGGCGCGGCCTGCGTGGGCCTGGCACAGGCGGTTATTCTTCCGAGCCTGGCGAGCCAGGGTTTCAACACCAAGTGCGATCCCACGACCCTCGCCAATTGCATTCCCTTCGGAGACATGGATGCGAACTACTCGAACGGCAGCTCGGTTTATCATGGACTCAGCGCCAATCTGCGCAAGCGATTCAGCCAACACTACGAATTTCTAGCTTCCTACACGTGGTCGCATGCGATTGACGACTCCACCGATTTGCAGTCCACGCTGACTCCACAGGACAGTTATTATCCCGGCCTGGATCGTTCTACGTCTTTGTTCGATCAGCGCCACCGATTCGTTTTCAGCGGCGTGTACCAGTCGGGTAGGCTCGGGGGGAGCGGCTTCGCTAACAAGGTCTTCAGCAATTGGACCGTCGCCCCGCTCATCGAATTCGGCACCGGCCGTCCCTTTAACATCATCACCAGCGATGACGACAATTTTCAGTTGTCCTCGCTCACTGGAAGACCGAATACGTTCGTGAATCCCGCATGCGGTGCAGGAACCCCTTCAAAATATTCGCCTACGGGAGTTTTTCAGGAGCCCTGCATCAATGGTTTTGTTGCTAGCGGCACCGTGCCCACTCCGCTGCAACTCGACGGAAATCTTGGACGCAATGCCGGAGTGGCTCCCTGGACTGTCTTCGACGATCTGCGAGTCTCGAAGAAGATTTATTTCGGCGAGCGTTTCAACATGGACTTGATCGCCGACATGTTCAACATCGCGAATCGTTACAACGTAGCCGCGGTGAGTCCTCTCTTCACCAACGCGGGACAACCAACCGCAGCATATGATCCCCGGCAGTTTCAGTTTGCGATGAAGCTGTATTGGTAGAACGAGCGGCGTCGGGCCTGGTCCGAGGATTTGCTGCCGGAAGCTTCCCTTCCTGGGTGTTACACTTTTCTTTCACCCATCCTTGGCGCTTGCCCGGAGCTCGTTCCTCATGTCCCAACCCCATACACCCACTACGCGGACACGTGTGGTCCGCGAGGCTGAGCGCGCTGTCTATGACCGCGAAACCGCGTATCGCATTCTCGACGAAGCTTTCCTCTGCCACGTCGGCTTCGTCGCCGACGGCCAGCCCTTCGTCATACCTACTTCCTTCGGACGCAAAGACGACCGGCTCTACATTCACGGTTCCGCAGCCAGCCGTATGTTGCGGCAGATGAAGGAAGGCGTGCCGGTTTGCGTTACTGTCACTCTGCTCGACGGACTGGTTCTCGCCCGCTCAATTTTCAATCACTCGATGAATTACCGCTCAGTGGTTGTGTTGGGAAAAGCAACGCTCGTCGATGATCCTCAAGAAAAACTCGAAGCCCTTCGCCTTCTCTCCGAGCACATCATCCCCGGCCGTTGGACCGACTCGCGCCAGCCCAACGAGCGCGAACTCAAAGCAACATCGGTTCTCCGGCTGACGATTGAAGAGTTCTCTGCCAAGGTTCGCACGGGCCCGCCCATCGACGATGAAGAAGATTATTCTTTCCCTACCTGGGCGGGAGTGGTTCCGATAGAAATGAAGATCGGAGCACCGATAGATGATGCGCGACTCGTACCCGGACAGACTCCGCCAGAATACACACGCAGTTACTCGCGGAAGATCTAGGGGAACACGGGGGCGCATGCGCCAAGTGCTTGACTTCATTGGTAAATATTTATATCTTTACTGTAAGGAGTACTAGTAAAGATGCCCCCATCCAGCACAATCAGTAGCAAGGGTCAAATCACCGTCCCACAAGAGATTCGTAAACGCCTTGGCCTGAGGACCGGTGATCGCGTCGAGTTCGTAGTAGAAGAAGGTCGCACTGTAATCCGACCGGCGCGATCGGAAGATAATCCCTTTAAGAAGCTCATCGGACTGGCTCCCCCGTTCCCCGGCGGAGAAGAAGGGATCAAAGCTTGGATCGACGACATGCGCAGCGATAAAGACTACGAATGAGGACTGCTCTGGACACCAACATCCTCTCTCCTGTCTTGTCGGCAGCGCCGGAGAGCGAACAGATCATCGTCCAGTTGTTCACAGTTCGCTCTGAAGGAGTGCTGGTTATAAGCGGCCCCGTCTTCGTTGAGCTTTCGGCAATCCCCGGCATTAATTTCGAGCGCACCGAAGAGACGCTGAGGGAAATTTCCGTCGCGATTGATTTCGATCTCGGAGAAGATGTCTGGCGGCTGGCGGCGAACAGATTTTCAGTCTATGCCAATCGTCGCCGGCGCTCCGGCGGCGGGCAGACGAAGCGTCTGCTGGCAGACTTCGTAATTGCCTCGCACGCGCTGCTGCAAGCCGATCGGCTCATGACCCGTGACGCCAGCCGCTACGCTCAGGACTTTCCCAACCTACGCCTGATTTGAGGGAATGTAGAGACAGCCGCCGCCTCGGCTGTCTATCGAGCGCAGCTCGATGTCTTGTTGCCTTGGTCCTTACGGAACCAGCAGTAGCTTCCCCGCGATCTTTCGCGCTTCCATGTCCCGATGCGCCTGAGGCGCGTCCGCCAGCGGATACGTCTTCGCGATCCGCAGTTTCAGTTTGCCGTCCGCGATCATGCCGAAGAGAGCGCTGGTGCGGGCCAGCAATTCCTCCCGCGTGGCGGTGAAGTGCGCCAGCGTAGTCCGCGCCATGTAGAGCGATCCTTTCTCCGATAGCTTCGCTGGGTCCACCAGCGGCACCGGTCCGCTCGACATGCCATAGAGAACGAGCATGCCACGCAGCCGCATTACGTTCAGATTCTTTTCGAACGTTGCCTTTCCCACACCGTCGTACACAACGTCTATGCCCTTGCCCTCAGTCAACCGCTTCACTTCGGGCTCAAAATCCTGCTGCGTAAAAACGATGACTGCATCTGCTCCCGCCTCGCGCGCAAGTTGGGCCTTCACTTCACTCGAAACCGTGCCAATCACGCGCGCACCGATCGCGCGCGCCATCTGCACCAGCAGCAGGCCCACTCCTCCGGCAGCTGCGTGCACCAGCGCAGTCTCGCCCGCCTTCAGCTTGTGCGCGTCGTTCGCCAGATAGTGCGCGGTCAGACCGTGCACCATCGCCGCTGCAGCCTGCTCGTCGGTGATCAACTCCGGCACCGGCACCAGATGCTCCTCAGGCGACACCACATACTGCGCATACGAGCCCAGCGCCCCGCTCCATGCCACACGGTCGCCGACTTTGACCGTTTTGACCTGCTCACCGGCCGCCGTGACCACTCCCGCGCCTTCCTGCCCCGGGATGAACGGCAGCACAGCCCGGAGCCTGCCATCGCGGATTTGGCCATCGAGCGCGTTCACGCCCGCAACCGTGACCCTCACCAACGCTTCGGTCGGTTTCTGCTGAGGAACGGGAACCTCGACCAGTTCCATCACCTCCGGCCCGCCCTGCCTTTCCACGCGAATCGCTTTCATCAATCTCCTTGGGTCTTGGGTGTCAGGTCTTCGGTGTCGGGTCCTAGGTCTCAGGTCTCGAGCCCCGGGCGCAAGCCACCAAAGCACCTTATCAAGTAATGCGAAGTCTAACCGGCGGATTGTATCAGGGGTTGGTATTAGGCCATCGCTTCAGCGATGCCGCCCAGAGCCGCAAATGGAACGCTGCCACGTCCTACGGAATCAGAAGCAACTTTCCGGTAGTTTTTCGTCCTTCCAAATCGCGATGCGCGCGCTGCGCCTCGGCCAGCGGATAGGTATGCTCGATGCGCAACTTCAGCCTTCCCGCGGCCATCATGCCAAACACTGCGCTCGACCGCGCCACCAATTCTTCTCGCGTCGCAATGTAATTGATCAGCGTGGGCCGGGTAACGTAGAGCGATCCCTTTTGTGACAAGATGATCAAATCAAATGGCGGCACGGCCCCGCTCGACCCGCCAAACAGCACCATCATCCCGCGCGGCCGCAAAGTGTTCAGCCCCTTCTCGAACGTCGTCTTGCCCACCGAGTCATACACCACGTCCACGCCTTTGCCGCCGGTAAGGCGCTTGGTTTCGGCTTCGAAGTCAGCTTGGGTGTAGAGGATGACCTCGTCCGCCCCGGCTCCGCGTGCCAGCTTCGCCTTCTCGTCGGTGGAAACCGTGGCGATCACATGAGCGCCGATGTTGTGCGCCATCTGCACCAGGAGCAACCCCACTCCACCAGCGGCGGCGTGGATCAAAGCCGTCTCGCCTTTCTTCAGCGGATACGTATCGTGCGAGACGTAATGCGCCGTCATGCCCTGCAACATCGCAGCGGCGGCCTGCTGATCACTCACTCCCTGTGGGATCGGCACCAACCGATCAGCCGGCACGGCGGCATATTCCGTGTACGAGCCCTGCACCGAGGTCCAAGCAACTCGGTCCCCCACCTTCACCGACTTCACGTCCGCTCCCACGGCCGTGACTACGCCCGCACCTTCCTGTCCCGGAGTAACAGGCAACGGCGCTTTATAACGTCCCTCGCGGACGTAACAATCGATGAAGTTCACTCCCGAGGCAGACAGCTTGACCACTGCTTCATTCGCCTTCGGCTGCGGAGCGGGCAGTTCCACAACTTCCATCGCTTCCGGCCCACCGACTTGTTTAACTTGAATGGCTTTCATGATTCCCTTGGATTCCCGACTCAGAATAAAAGATTCCGGGTTTGTGACTTATGGGTCACAGGTCACTGCGGAACTTCCCACCCTGGCGGGCCGGGCGCTCTCCGTAAACCTTTCCCCGGCTGACATTAAGAAGGCGATTCAAGTTTGGCGTCCCGACTACTGGCCGTGTGACAGCTCGAAATCGCTGCAATCCCCATCTGCTGGCCGAGTCTGGCGGCCAAAATCTCGCGATCCGCGAGAAACCTTTTTCACCGATTCTGCCGTCTCAAGCATGAGATTGCTCGGCTCGAGGTAACCATTTGAGAGGTCTCTAACGTAACCGTTTGAATTCACTTTCGGTCGTTGACCCGGGACCGGTCGCAAGGTACGATTTTTGATAGAATTCACCCGACTTAAATTAACAAGGACCTAATCCGTATCTCACAGAGAAATATGCGAGTTGCGAAACTCCAAATACGGATTGCAGCACTGGCATTTGTAGCTCTGGCAGGTTCTTCCTGTCAGACTGCGCAAAAGCCCGTTAGTCTGCTACCGCCAAAGAGTGCTCCAGCGTTGACATCGGCGACGGCAGCCCCAGCTCCGCAGCATACTCAGCCGGCGACTGCTCAACCGGCACCTACTCAAGAGGGCACTCCAAGCCAAGCGCAGATCGAAGATCAAATTCCATCGGCCGTGGAGAAAACAGAGTCCCAGCCCACGTCGACAGCTTCTGATTCAGTCGCAGATCTGGTTTCCAAAGTCGAGGCGGATTTTCAAGCCGGCTTGGCCGATTATCAGGCTGGACGCAAGGACGCCGCCAAGCAGGAGTTCGACAACGCCTTCAACGCCTTATTAGAAAGCAATCTCGACATTCGCTCCGATAATCGGCTGGCAAAAGAGTTTGACCGTGTGGTGGATGGCGTCAATCGCTTGGATCTTGGCGATTTGACCGCCGATTCCGAAGGACAAAAGGCGGAGCCTGCGCCCATCGACGAAACCAACGGCATCGTGCCAGCAGCCGATCCCAATGTAAAAGCGAAGGCGCAAGCGGAAATCAAATCGACCCACTCCGACCTCCCGTTGATGATGACCGATCAGGTTGCGGGCTACATCAGTTATTTCTCCAATCGTGGACGCGGCACCTTCGAGCGTGCCTTTGCCCGCTCCGGCCGCTACCACGACATGATGATTTCAATTCTGAAGCAGGAAGGCGTTCCGCAGGATTTGATCTACCTGGCTCAGGCTGAATCCGGATTCCAGCCAACCGCCGTTTCTCGTGCTGGCGCCCGAGGCATCTGGCAATTCATGGGCAGCCGCGGCCGCGGTTATGGCCTGCAGCACAGCTTGTGGGTCGATGATCGCCAGGACCCTGAAAAGTCCACTCGCGCGGCCGCCCGCCACTTGAAAGATCTTTACGCCGAGTTTGGCGACTGGTATCTCGCAATGGCCGCCTATAACTCCGGCCCAGGCACAGTGCAAGCCGCCGTCCGCCGTACCGGCTACGCCGATTTCTGGGAGCTTTACCGCCGCAACGTGCTTCCTAAAGAAACGCGCAACTACGTGCCCATCATCCTCGCCGTCACCATCGTTACCAAGAATCTTTCGCACTATGGCTTTGATGACGTTTCGATGGACGAACCGCTGGTCTCTGACAAGGTAACCATCAACTACCCCGTAGATTTGCGCCTGGTTGCTGATTGCGTCGACTCTACTCCAGCCCAATTGCAGCAACTGAATCCAAGTCTCTTGCGGCTGAGCACGCCGAAAGAAGGCGCGTTCGAACTGCATCTGCCTGCCGGGACGAAAGAACAATATCAAACCACCATCGCCGCGATTCCGGCTGGAATGCGCTTGTGGTGGCGCTATCCCACCGTACGTTCTGGCGAAACCTTGGCTTCGCTTGCCCGCACGTATCATCTCACCGCGAAGTCCATTGCTGAAGCCAACCACCTCGATGGATCGCAGCTCGAGGCCGATGCCAGAATCGTAATTCCGATCGCGCCCAGCAAACATCCGCTCAGCGAAAATGCCACCTACTCCCGCCGGATCATGCGTTACAAGGTTCGCAAGGGAGACACGGTTGAAACCGTCGCCGAGAATTTCGGCGTTCCCGCTCTGATGGTCCGCCGCTGGAACGGCCTGCGCAGCAATAGTCTCCATGGACGCACCGTTCTCGCCCTGCACGTCCCAGTCAGCCCCAACAGCGAAACCGCTTCAACCGCGCCGGCCACGCGCACCCACAAACCCGTTCAAATCGCCACTACAAAAGTTCCCGCCAGCCGCTCAGCCAAAGCCAGCGAAGATTCTTCAGACGAAAACGAGTCAGATCAGGCCAGCGTTCTACGCCACAAAGTAAAATCGGGAGAGACCTTCTACTCGATCGCCACGACGTACAAGACTACTGTCGCTGCCCTGAAGCGCAACAACAGCAACGTCGCGACTCTGCGCCCCGGCATGATTCTGATCGTGCAGCCCCGTCAATAACCTCCGCTTATAAACTTCTTAACTGCAGTGCCTGAAGTTGTGGCTCCGAATTATGCGCTTGAATCGTGGCCTTGGGAGTAAGATCGTTCTATGAACAAGGTCCAACGACAACTCCTCCAGACCCGGTTCGTCCTTATCGCTGTAGCTTTAGTTCTCGTCGGCCTGGCCATGGGCGTTCATCAGCTGATCCGCTAGCGCAGCCTCGACGCGATACACGCATTGAGCCGGCCTCCTGCACCTCAGGTCCAGCCTGTTTTAACGCCTAATTAACCTCGCTGTAACTTGTTATTAATTCTTCACTGCTAGTTCTGGAAAAGCTTCTCAATATCCTCCAAGGAGTAACCGATGAATTCCACTCGCAGACTTCGCGTCGGCGTGTCTCTTTTGGTTCTAATGCTGGCCGCCGCGGCAGCATCCGCTCAGACCTCCAGCACCAACCCTATCCAGCACGTCCTGCTCATCAGCATCGACGGCATGCACGCAGTTGATTTCCTGAACTGCGCCAACGGCATCACCACCGCCAACAACGGCCAACCTTATTGCCCAGCGATTGCCTCTCTCGGCACGACGGGAATCAACTACGTCGCTGCCAGCACCTCGAAACCCTCGGATTCCTTCCCTGGCCTGACCGCCATCGTCACCGGCGGAAGCCCAGCCTTCACTGGTGTTTATTACGACGTCGCCTATTCCAGGAGTTACTCCGCTCCCGCACAGACCACCGGCAACGGCCTCGGCGCTGGCCCCTGCACCCCCTTTGGCGCACCAACCGGAACAACCACCGAGTATGAAGAAGGCATTGACATTGACAAGACGAAGGTGAACGGCGGCGCCCCCGGCGCGGCGCTCACCGACGGCGGCCTCGCTTCCATCGATTCCGCGCGACTGGTTCGCAACCCCAGCACAGGGTGCAAACCTGTTTTCCCGTGGGATTTCGTCCGCGCCAACAGCATTTTTAGCGTGATTCATGCCGCTGGCGGATATGCAGCCTGGTCCGACAAGCACCCCGCATACGCCTCCGTCGCTTCCGGCATCGGACCGAGTGCGCTCGACGACTTCTACTCGCCTGAAATCAACTCTACCGTGATCGGTCTTCCTGGAGTCACCACGCCCACCGGCGTCAACTGCTCCAGCATCGTCGATAGCGGCGCCGACCTGACGGCTTGGACTAACAGTTTCCAGAACATTCAGTGCTACGACACTTTGAAGGTAAATGCGATCCTCAACGAAATCGATGGCTGGAACCACCTCCGTACCAAGCAGACCAAGGTTCCCACAGTGTTTGGCATGAACTTCCAGGCGCTCAGCGTGGGCCAGAAGCTCATCGAAGCCAGCAACAAGACCACGGGCGGATATCTGGATGCCCAGGCTACCCCCAGCGCGGCGCTGCTGAACGAGTTCCAGTTCGTCGACGCTTCGATCGCGGCATTCGTCAGCGAACTGCAGAAACAGGGGCTCCTTAGTTCGACTCTGATCGTAATCACTGCCAAACACGGCCAGTCCCCCATCGATCCCAGCCGCTACATCGGTCAGACCATCAATGGCACTTCGCCCGCGACATTGCTCTCCAATGCGGGCTACCTGCCGTTTTCGGAGTCGACCAACAACCCCACCGGCATTGGTCCAACGGAAGATGACGTCTCGCTGCTCTGGCTGGCCAGCTCTGCCAACACGGACGCCGCGGTCGGAATCATCGAAGCGAACCCATCCACTACCACCGGAGTGGGGCTCGGCCAGATCTACTACGGCCCGTCGCTGGCTCTGAACTTCAACAACCCAACCAACGACCCCCGTACGCCAGACATCATCGTGACCCCGAACGTCGGCGTTACCTACTCCGGCAGCACCGCAAAACAAGAGGAGCACGGCGGGTTCTCCCACGACGACACAAATGTCGTTCTGCTGCTTTCCTTCCCAACCTTCCAACCCAGGACGGTGAGCGCTGGGGTGGGCACCGCCCAGGTGGCGCCTACCATCCTTCGCGCCTTAGGCATCAATCCTTCGGCTCTGGAAGCCGTCCGTGCAGAGGGAACGCCCGTACTTCCGGCGGTCCCATTCAACTAAGCCAGTCTTAGGCTCGATCAACTGTGACAGCGGACGCTCCTTCGGGGGCGTTCGCTGCTTCCAGAGCCTTCTATCCGCCCATGCGCGCCCTGCCCAGCGTCCGCGAACCACTGCGCTAAAGAATCTTCTTCCATTCCCACCTTCCCTGTGTTAACAGGATAGACAGGCCTGTGTAATAACGGCCCTTGCGGTCCGCACTCAACGTCGTGCTATAATCGCGCGCCGTTTCAGAATAAGTTTCTGGTGGTCTTTTAATTTCTCGTGCCCCGGCAACCTTGCGCTGTAGTTTTGCGCCAGATGCCAAACGCAGATGCCAACTAAGATCAGGAGGAAAAATGACGATCGACGATCCCACGCTTTACGGACGTGATGAAGAAGATGAATTCGGCGATACCGGCGCTTACAGCGAATCCCTTGAAGAAGATTTCGAAGAGGAAGAAGAAGAGGAAGAAGAAGAGGAAGAAGAATCCGGCGTGCCTGAGCCGGAAACGAAAGAGCCTGTGATGTCCACTCCGCCGCCCGCACCCAAGCCCACATCGAGCGGTGTTGGTAGCCCCAAGAAACCACCTGCCAAAAAGAAAGCGCCAGCGAAAAAAACCCCGGCAAAGAAAAAAACGGCTAAAAAACCAGCGAAGAAAAAAGCCGCGAAGAAGCCAGCGAAAAAGAAGGCCGCCAAAAAGCCAGCGAAAAAAGCCAAGAAGAAAGCGAAGAAAGGTCGTCGCTAGAGTTTGTATCGGAATTAAAGAACCGCGGTCCGCGGTCTGCGGACCGCGGTTCTTGCTTACGAATGACGGCTTCCACATTCGCGAAGCGAATGGCACTCGGCGGGCGGGGCTCGGAAAAACTTGCAGCAGCGACATCAAAAGCTGGTGTCGGACACTCTTAACCGGGTACTAGGTACTTGCTTACTACTTCTTTCCCCCCACCGTGTTCAGACACCGCCCGTACAACTCCAGCAGTTGCGTTGCGTACTCTTCAGGCTTCGACGCCGACCCCGTACCTTGAAAACCCACACCGGACGACGTAGTCCGCCCGTACCCGGTGGTCATTGCTACAAATTTCATCAAATCGAGCGCGATATCCTCATTGCGGCGCGCACTCACGTGCGAACCCGGTCCTTCTTCCATAAGTCCCTCTCCTGTACCGGAAATATAAGGAAGTTCTTCTTCGTCTTCCATACTGCTAGTGCTCATACTGCCTTTGCTCCGAAAAAGATGATAGCAGGATCGGCGTTGTGCATACCTGCCCCAGCCGGGTGATTCCAGTTGCCGTTGCGCTCATATCCTTGACCTCCATTTGAATATTAGTTAGCATAGCTAACTATATTACATGTCCGGAGTCAAGCGAAAAAAGGCCGAGCGGAAAGAAGCCGGGAGCGCTGCGATGATGCCACCCGACACGATCATGCCCCCACCGGAGACCATCGCGGCCGCCGACCGCCTTCATTCCGCCGCCATCCATTTGCTGCGCCGCCTGCGCCGGCAGGATGCCGCCGCAGGCATTGGCCCGGCGCAGCTATCCGCGCTTTCAGTGTTGGTTTTTGCCGGCCCCAAAACGCTGGGTGAACTCGCCGCCACCGAGCAGATCAAAGCCCCCACCATGAGCCGCATCGTCGCCGGACTTAAACGCAGCCATCTGATTGGAATCACCCGCGATCCTCACGACGCGCGCCGCCTGCACATCAGCCCCACCGCCAAAGGCACGCGCCTCCTCCAGCAAGGGCGCCAGCGCCGCACCGCCTACCTTGCCGCCCATCTCTCTTCGCTAACCGCAGGTGAGCTAGCCCAGATCTCAGCCGCCGCTGAATTCCTGGAAATGCTTCTGCGCAGATGGCAATGACCACTCGGTTTTCTTACGAGGAAGCTTTCTAATACATTCCGGGTTGTGACACTCTAGAAAGTGTGCAATCGGCATTCAAGCCTTCACCATCAACCCCAACGGCGGCGCGCTCACTCTCTTACCCGGTTCGCCCTTCGGCGCGACCGGAGCAACGCTCTTGACCGTGGTCCAGATTCCTCTCCCATAGCGAGTTTTTGTTGTTCGCAGTAAATCGGCGTTATCGGCTGCATACTTTCCCGTTCTAGTTTTATCCTCACCCGGATTGCGCCGCCGGGCGCGTCGTACTCGCTTTCACGGGGTATCCTAAATCTGAACGCGGATTCACGAACCGACTTTCGGCCGTCCTGCGTAAGCCGTGTCTTGTTTCATGGGAGGGGCCAATGTCCCAGCCACCAATCCTCCAGCCATCCATTCTCCTCGCAACCCCCTGCTTCGGCGGCGTGATTTCGCAGAATTACATGCTGTCCGTCATAAGGCTGATGAGCTACGCGAGAACCGCTGGTTTCGACGTGTCGCTGTCGATGGTGAACCACGATGCTCTCATCTCACGCGCGCGCAGCACTCTGCTCGCCGCCTTCCTGGATAACCCCTCCGCCACTCACCTGTTGTTCGTCGATGCCGATATCAGATTTGAGCCGCAGCAGGTCGAGCGCCTGCTTCGTTTTGACAAGGACTTCACCGGTGCGCTCTACCCGCTCAAGTCGATGGATTGGGATCTCATCCCGCAGCGCTGCGTCGAGCGCGGCGAAAGCGTGCAGCAGGCTGCCTTGTCCTACGTTGGAACTTTATTGCCCGACGCCGAGCGCGAGCAGGAAGGCGACTTTTCCACGGGAGTCTATGCTGGAGGCGGCTTTCAACTGATCCGCCGCAACGCGTTGCTAAAGATGATTGCCGCGTATCCCGAAACTCATTTCAACAGTGTGCACAGCCTGCCCATGTCAGGCGCTCGACGGGATACCGTGCGGAGTTCGAATCTGTTCGCCCTTTTCGATTGCATCATCGATTCCGAAACCGGAGTCTACCTCAGCGAGGATTACTCTTTTTGTCTCCGCTGGCGGAAAATCGGTGGGGAGATCTGGCTCGATGGCGCGAGCAAACTAACCCACACCGGTCCCTACGATTTCGTTGGTGACCACGCCTCGCGCTTCCCTGCTTCGGCGCCTAAGAAGTGACTCGAGGGTGGGTCAATCCCACATCAAGCTACGCCCAGTCCGAGAGAGATCTCTCCGCGTCATGTGAATCCGTCTCGTACTTTGGTTTCTGCGGGTCGACCACCTCCTGTTGCTCTTGCTGGCTGGATCCATCTTGCGACTCTTCACGTGCTCCAATTTCTACGATAACGGCTTCTCCGGACTCACTGTCGCCCGCCAATTTAGAAGCAAACTCCATCAGCTTCTTTCTGGTGCGCTCCGCTTCCTGCTTCGCTGCCGCCTTTTCCGCGGCATACATCGCGTCCAGTTGAATGTTTGGATTAACCTGGCTGGGACGAATATGCACGGCGATTCTCCTTTCGGGCAAAGTTTCTGCTGACCTGGAGCAATCTCCATGCCTTATGCCAACAAACTCGACCGCATCTGAGCCCTAAGTGTGGCAGCTCCGCCACGCTGGTGCATTCGTCAGCTGCTAACTTCCACCATAACGAAAAGACATATTCCTTCCCCTTTCCGGTTTAGAATGTCTACCCGTAGCCAAAATGAAATCGAGGACGATCATGCGCCGGACTTACATCCTTCTCGCCGCTTGCATTTTTGCCGCCATCCTCTCCACCGCTCAGAACCAAGACTTCAGTAAAGTCCAAATGAAGGTCACAAAAGTTTCCGGCAACGTCTACATGATCGAGGGTTCTGGCGGAAACATCGGAGCTTCGGTCGGCGACGACGGCATCGTAATCGTCGACGACCAATACGCTCCCTTGGCCGACAAAATTCAGGCGGCGTTGAAAGGCATCACCGACAAGCCGGTGCGCTTCATCATCAATACCCACTATCATCCCGATCACACTGGCGGTAACGCCTACTTCCAGAAGCAAGCTCCCATCATTGCGCAAGACAACGTCCGCAAACGCCTGGAGAGCGGCGGCGGATTGGGCAATGGCGGCTCGATCCATCGGGAGAACCCGCCCGCGCCTCACGAGGCCCTCCCCATCATCACCTTTGATCACGACATTACGGTGCACGTGAACGGCGAAGACATTCGCGCCCTCTATTTTCCCGCTGGACACACCGACGGCGACTCGATCATTTTCTTCCCGCACTCAAATGTCGTTCACATGGGCGATGACTTCGTTACTTACGGCTTTCCCTTCATCGACGTGGAGAGCGGTGGCAGCATCAACGGCATGATCGACGGCGTAACGCAGGTCGTTTCGCAACTCCCTCCGGATGTGAAAGTCATTCCCGGTCATGGGCCGTTATCCACTTTGGACGATGTGCGAGCTTACCTCACCATGCTGAAAGAAACGCGCGACGCCGTGCAAAAGGCTTTAAAAGAAGGCCAGACCCTTGACCAGATGAAGCAGGCGAAACTACTCGAGCCCTGGAAGAAATATTCCGGAGAGTTCGTCAACCAGGACGTCTTTCTTGAGACACTCTACAACTCCCTCACCGGGCAGAAGACCGGAAAACTAATCAAGCACAACTAAGTCGGCACTTGTCGGGGAGAGTCAGACCTATCTCATAAGGCGCAAACAACTATGAAGGCCATCGTCTATCACAACTATGGTCCGCCCGATGTTCTCAAGTATGAAGACGTTGAAAAACCTGTCCCCAAAGACAACGAGATCCTAATAAAGGTCCGCGCGGCATCGCTCAATCCGCTGGACTGGCACTTCATGAGAGGCGTGCCCTACATCGTTCACATAATCGCTGGGCTGCGCAGACCAAAGTTCATAGGCCTTGGCGCCGATGTCGCCGGCCAGGTGGAAGCAGTCGGCAAGACCGTGACCCAATTCAAACCGGGCGACGATGTGTTCGGTGGTTGCCGTGGAGCCTTCGCCGAATACGCGTGCGCTTCCGAGTCAGAGTCAGTCATGAAACCCGAGAACGTAACGTTTGAACAGGCATCTTCTGTGAGGATAGCTGGCCTGACTGCGCTGCAAGGTCTTCGCAACAAGGGCCACATTCAACCCGGGCAGAAGGTCTTGATTAACGGTGCGGCTGGAGGCGTAGGTACGTTTGCTGTGCAGATTGCGAAATCGTTCGGCGCAGAGGTCACCGGCGTCTGCAGCACAAAGAATCTGGAGATGGTTCGATCAATCGGCGCAGACTGGGTCATCGATTACACGAAGACGGATTTCACCCAAGAGGATTTCCCCAACGGCGGGCGACGTTACGACATAATTCTCGACCTTCTCGGGAACCATTTCTTGTCGGCGTACAGGCGTATCCTAAATTCCAAGGGGATTCTAGTCACCGCCGGAGGACCGAGCGGTCGATGGAGGATTGGTCTGGCTCGCGGTCTCCGAGCACAAGTGTGGTCAATGTTCGGATCACGAAAATTCGTCGGCATTTTGACAAGAACGACAAAGGAAGATCTGATGACCCTTCATGACCTTCTAAAGGCAAAAACAATTGTGCCGGTCATCGACCGGCAATACAGCTTGAGCGAAGTCCCCGAGGCAATCCGCTATCTGGAAGAAGGTCATGCCCGAGGAAAAATAGTAATTACTCTGCAATAAAGAACGCGTCGAGGTTTTTTCAAAGAGCTGTGTAAACACCTTCCTCGATAGGTCCATCCCCATTGTAAAGCGGCGCGAGTTGAATTCCATGCAGCGCTGCAATCGCTTCCATTTCCTCAACCCGCTCCGATGTGATTAGACCTCGTCCGTGAGAAAACGGTTCGAAGCGACGCTCCAGGGCGAGAGCCATACCTTCGAGCAGACATCCGTGCACAACGTCGGGAAACGGATGCCGGTTCAGAATTCCATCAAAATCTGGCGTAAATTTCATTCCTCCTGAGATTTGTCCCAGTCCGCCGAAGAAAATCTTCGCGCCCGGCAACTCCGCGCTTGGAGCCAGGTTCTTCGGATAGCCTGCATCGCAAACGACTGCGCCGGGCGCGATCCGGCCCAACCGAAGTGCCGGCGAGGCCAGACTCGCCGCGCAGATCACGAGATCGGCCTCTGCTGAGAAATGCTGCGAGCATGCCTGATCCGAATCAGTCGCGATCTCTACTTCAATGCCCTCAGATTCGAATTCTGCCGCAAGCCTGCGTAGCCGTTCCAGGTTGCGCGCGCACAGCAGCACGCGCTTCACAAGGGGCGCTAAACACCGCGCGCAGCCTGAACCCACATCGCCCGTCGCTCCAACAATCAGCAACGTCGACCTTCGCAGGTCGCGCGCTTCCAGCGCGCACATCTTTTTAATGCCTCGAACGATAAATGCGACGGTCAAAGTATTGCCGGTCGTGAAAACCGTATCGTGTTTTTCTGGAAGCAGATCGAAGTTGCCCTCGATCAGAATGGAACTGAATCCACCGAGGCTCACGATCCTGGCTCCCGCATTGATCGCGCACTGCGCCGCTCCTCGAACCCGTGCCAGGTTGTCGAGCAGGCAAGCAGAGTCCAACCGATCGGGGGGAATAAACGAGTCGATGTAAATTCCGCGCGCCTTCGCGCCAACTTTCGATCCAACCTCGACGTGACACACTGCTCTCGGTGGAATCCACGGCAGAATGTCTTTGATCTCCTCGTCGGGCAGCGGCGTATGCTCTGGCCCGCGCAAAACTGCGAGTACGTCCGCAGCGGCTCGCCAACTTTCCTGATGTCCGATCAGCGCGAAGTCGACATTGCCAATCCGGCCTCTAGTATCAACGGTCTCGCGCTCACCTACACTGGCAACTGAGTTACCCATGCAAGTGTTACCTCCCCAGGCAGACCTAACTTATCCAGCGTCCTAAGGTACTGTTGCAGAGACGCTCCGCGCAGCTCGGCCGCACTCAGGCTAATCCCAAACAGCGACGGCTTCACACAGCTGCCGTGGCACACTTCGCAATGCCCATGCACGCATTCTCTCGCCAGCATCTCCGCCAGCGTGGTCATGACCTCGAAATGCAGCTGCCGCACTTTGTCGTCGAAGCGCCGCGTGTCCAAATCACGCTCCGCTCTAAGAATCGCCATCGCGTGCTCGATGTGCTCCTCTTCCTCAGCCGCAATAGCGACAAAAGCCTTGCCCAGACTTCCCGGCCCGACCCTCCCGACGCGCGCATAGCTGGCCACGGCGAACGATTCGAGCATGATTTCCTGCACGATCAGGCAGCCAATAAAGTCGCGCTCCGCGATGCGGCGCATGAATGCCTCGCGAAGCCGCTTCCAATGCTTTGCCTCGACGTTACTCGGTACCAGCACTCCAATCCTGCGCCCCTCGGCGGCAAACGCCGCGGCATGCCCCTTCTCGCCTTGCGCGTGCTCCAATGCCTCGGCAATTTCCGCCGGATCGTCACATATCCCCGCTAATGCCGTGTAGTTCATCGCGGCGACCAGTTCGCCGGTCATCGCCTGCGCCAGAACGTCTTGCCAGATCAATGCGGTGGGCGAAAGAGCAGCACATTCGCCCGGCAGTGAACAGCTCAACTCAAAAGTGGATTCCACACGTCCCTCCTCAACTGAAATTAACTTGCTTGGAAACGGCTTTTCTTGCCCGTACGTCTTGCTCATATATCGGTACGCAGAAAACGCGAATCGGTTCCATATTTTTGGTCGTGACCCCAGGGAGGACAGGCAAAACCAAGAGGGGTCAGCGAAAGACTTCCCGATTCCCGCTCTGCCGTTTTATGATCTCTTGGGGGAGCTGCACTATACTTTGCGTCCAACCCGCCGTGAATTCGCGCAGTCGGCCGTCGCCGCTGGCCTCGCCGCCGCGCTGCCGGGCTTGCTCTCGAGCTGCACCGTCTCCTCAAATGCGGCGCGCACAGCCAATTCCGTTGCCTCGCCAGTCTCTCCCGGCCCACAAACGTCAACGTCATCGGTCATCTCCTTCCCTCAAAATTTCTTCTGGGGTGCGTCCACCTCTTCCTACCAGATCGAGGGCGCCTGGAGAGATGATGGCAAGGGCGAGTCCATCTGGGATCGCTTTGCGCACACTCCCGGAAAAATTAAGAATGCCGACACCGGCGACGTCGCCTGCGATTCTTATCACCGCATGGGCGACGATGTCGCGCTCATCCGCGCGATGAATTTGAACAGCTACCGGTTTTCTATTTCCTGGCCGCGCATCCAAGCTACGGGTACAGGCGCGGCAAACTCAAAGGGAATCGATTTCTATAGCCGCCTCGTCGATGCCCTGCTCGAAACCCGGATTCGCCCTTTTGTCACGCTCTACCATTGGGACCTGCCGCAAGCTCTCGAAGATGCCGGAGGCTGGCCCAATCGCGATACCGCGTCTCGCTTTGCCGGTTACGTCGAGATCGTGGCGCAAGCCTTGGGCGACCGGGTTTCCGATTGGATGCTCTTCAACGAGCCCGCAGCCTTCACCTACCACGGCTACCTCGAAGGGATTCACGCTCCCGGTCATCAGAGTATCCTCGATTTTTTGCGAGCGTCGCACACCGTAAACCGGGCGCAGGGCGCGGGCTTTCGCGCCTTGAAGGCCATTCGGCCGTCAGCACGCATCGGCACGGCATTCAGCATGTCAGCATGCGAACCCGCATCGAATTCAGACGAAGATAGGCAAGCCGCCGAGCGCGCTCATGCCATCACGAACCTGTGGTTTCTGGAGCCCGCGCTCAACGGCCGCTATCCCGAGGCGCTCGCGTTTTTTCCTGAGACTGCCATGGGAATCAAGTCCGGCGATCTGGAAAAGATGCGGGCGCCGCTCGATTTCCTCGGCATTAATCTTTACTACCGGACCATCGCCTCGGCGCCCAGCCCGATTGAGCGCCTCGCTCACCCGCAGCAATGGCTGTTTCCCGTAAAGATGGTAGGCGGCCCGGGCCCGAAAACCGACATCGGATGGGAAGTTTGCCCGCAGGCCTTGTATGAAATGGTCATGCGCATCACCCGTGACTTCAACCGGCCGCAGATCGAGATTACCGAAAGCGGATGCGCCTACAATGATGCCCCTGACGCTAATGGCGTCATTTACGATACTCGCCGTATCGAATATCACCGCCAATATCTGCAGGCGCTGGCGCGCACCATGGCCGATGGCGCCGACGTTCGCGGCTATCATGCCTGGACGTTGCTCGATAATTTTGAGTGGGCAGAAGGATTCAGCCAGCGCTTCGGCTTGGCCTATGTGGATTTCAAAACCCAGAAGCGGACGCTGAAAGAATCAGGTCGCTGGTACGCGAAGGTAGCCGCGGAGAATCGCGTTACGCCCGCTTGAGCGGAAGCGACTGAGACTGCGCGTTAGGTGCTTGTTATTTCGAGTCCGAAAGTTTTAGACGATCTCGTTCTTCCGCAAGCTTTCTTTGCAGCGCAGGATTTACCAGAGCCACCGGAACGTTTACATCTCCAATCTTGAACTCGGTTGGATCGAACGTAGCGTATCCATCCTTTTGCCCCATGTGCCCGGAAATCGTGACCCAGACATCTCTTCCGCCAATTTCCGTTAGAAATTGCCCATGCACCGTATCGCCTTCGTAAGTCACCTTTTGATCTTTTATGTTCGGCGCGCCACTGCCCACCTCCGATTCCGGAGATAACGCCGCTGAACCCGCGCTCACGCCCAGCATCTGGTTAATGGCGGCGCCAATCGCATCGGAGCTCGACGTAGAATGCGCTTCAGAGGCCTTCGCGCTCTGGGATGCCGGTAAGTTCTGGGCCTGCGGTGCAACAGATGTCATCGTGGAAGACGACGCGGAATTCCCTGCGCCACTGTGGGCTTGCCATGCCGCTTGCGAGCTTTGCTGCGCTGGCATCGAGGCCGGCACCATCGGATCCGGCTTTTGATCGAGCGTCTGCGAGTTTACAGGTTGGACATTGGCCGCAGTCCCTGCCGCCGGCTTCGGCTCTTGCGCCACCGGCGCAGGCTTTTTTAACAGCAGCACAACTGCCACAACCAGAACCACAAGTGTGGCAATACTGATGACGCGGTCAAGCTTGAGTGTCATGAAAGCCCTCGCGGTCGGTCACAGAATCAAGACGGACAGGCCCTCATCATCGTAGCGGGAACCAGTGCAGGCTATCAGGTTGCAGAAGTCACTAATGAGGATGGTACTTCGGTCACCTAGAAGACGGCCAAGCTGGTTACTCCAGCTTCCTGGTCAATAGTTCATTCACTAGTTGCGGATTCGCCTGTCCCTTGGAGGCTTTCATCACTTGCCCAACAAAAAATCCAAGTATGGTCTTCTTGCCTGCGCGGTATTGTTCGAGCTGCTTGGGGCTCGCAGCAACCACCTCGTCGATAATCTTCTCTAGTGCGGACGTGTCGGAAGATTGTTGCGGCCGGCCTTCGTCTTCGTAAACTTCCGGAAAATCTTTTCCCCGCTCGAAGCAAAGATCGTAGAGATCTTTCAGCATTTTGCCGGAGATCGCTCCACTCTCGACCAGATCAGCCGACGCCGCCACGCCCTTCATCGAAATCGGAGACTGCTCGATTCCCGCGCCCATCGCTTTTAAACGTCCCATCAGTTCGCCCTGTACCAGGTTTGCCACGCGCTTTGGATTCTTCGCGGCCTTCGCCGCAGCCTCGAACTGATCGGCCAGCGACTTCGAAATCGTCAGCACCTGCGCGTCGTACTCGGTAACCCCAAATTCTTTCACGAACCGCGCCCGCCGCGCCTCCGGCAACTCGGGCAAAGTCTTCGCAATCTCAGCCTTCCACTTTTCGTCCACCACCAGCGGCAGCAGGTCAGGCTCTGGAAAATAACGGTAATCATGCGCCTGCTCTTTCGAGCGCATGCTGTAGGTCCTGCCTTCGTGCGCGTTGTAGAGGCGAGTCTCTTGCGTAATCTTGCCGCCGCCCTCGATCACTTCTACCTGCCGCGCGATCTCGTAGACCAGCGCCTCGCGGATGAAGCGAAACGAATTCACGTTCTTGATTTCGGTCTTCGTGCCCAACTCTTTCTGCCCGCGCGGGCGCACGCTGACGTTGGCATCGCAGCGCAGAGATCCCTCCTCCATATTGCAATCGCTCACCCCGGTGTAGAGGATGATCTCCTTCAGCCGCGTCAGGTATTCGTATGCCTCATCGGGCGTAACGATGTAAGGCTCGCTAACAATCTCGATTAGCGGCACCCCAGTGCGGTTGAGGTCGATGGCAGTTTTTTCGTCGGAGTCCGGAAATCCTTCGTGCAAGCTCTTGCCAGCGTCTTCTTCAAGATGCACCCGTGTAATCCCGATCCGTGTGGCGCGGATACTCTTGTCCGCGTCTTTTCCCCTTGCACTGATCTCGATAAATCCAAATTCAGCCAGAGGCTTGTCATACTGCGAAATCTGGTAGCCCTTGGGCAGGTCGGGATAGAAATAATTCTTGCGCGCGAAGATCGAAGTCTCATTGATGCGGCAATTCAGCGCCATCGCAGCCAGCACCGCAAACTCGACGGCCTTGCGGTTTAGCACCGGCAACGCTCCCGGCATGCCCAAGCACACCGGACAAACGTTCGTATTCGGCGCCGCGCCAAATTGGGTGGAGCAAGAGCAGAAAATCTTCGACGCCGTCAAAAGCTGCACGTGCACTTCGAGTCCGATGACCGGCTCGTAGGTCGTGTAGGCGGCGACGCTGGTGTCTGCGGAGGTCGACATATGCCGTGATTATAAGGCAGTGTTCAGCTGCAGGTGATCGGTGGCTGTTCGGCAGGGACCGCGCTATAATTCCATCGGCAAAAGAGGTCCCTGCCTCCCGCGCTCCACTTCCAGAATTCTCACACTCAGGAGACGTGTATGCCGACGACCCAAGGAAGAAAACCAATTCGGTTTTGTGTGATTCCCTCCTTTCTGTTCTTAATGCTTGTGTTCAGTAGCGTTGCCTGGGGGCTGGTACCCGAGAAAGTATTGGTTTCGTTCAATGGTACGGACGGAAACATGCCTTCTGGATTATCCATGGACGCTGCCGGCAATCTTTGGGGTGTGACCAGCGAAGGTGGCACGGGGCAGTGCGGCGGACCTCCGTCCGTTGGTTGTGGCATTGTCTTTGAGCTGACTCCGACTGCTGGCGGCGGGTGGGGTTCGAAAACTATCTACAATTTTCAGGGCGGCCGGGATGGAGCGGGACCGTCGGGCAACCTCGCGTTCGATGCTGCCGGGAATGTTTACGGGGTCACGGGCAGCGGAGGCACGGGATGCAATTGCGGCACGGTATACGAGCTCTCGCCGGATGGTGACCGCTATCAACACGGGGTGATCTATCGCTTCAACAATACGAAGAGCCACATGGATGGTGAAAGTCCTTATGGAGGACTGGTGATGAATGCTGGCAATCTTTACGGAACGACCATCTCCGGCGGAGCCTTCTGTACGGCTGGCTGTGGGACGATCTTTGAACTGTCTCTCTCAGGTGGAAGCTGGGCCGAGACCCTCATCTACCCTTTCAAAGGCGGCTCGGAGGATGGAGCGACATCATACTCGCCTGTCGTATTCGACGCGCAAGGCAACTTCTACGGAACAACTTATAGCGGGGGAGCGGGTTTTGGTGTGGTCTACGAATTTTCGCCTGTCGATGGAGGGTATTGGACCCAGAGCATCCTCTATCAGTTTCAGGGCCGCCGCGATGGAGGCAGTCCTATTGCGGGCGTGGTGCTGGATGCCACAGGCAATCTCTACGGAACGACAACTGTAGGCGGTAATGGGAATTGCGGTTCGGCAGGTTGCGGCATAGTCTTCGAACTTTCTCCTACAAGCGGCGGCGCATGGACGGAGACTACCATTCACGCGTTCGGCAGCAACGAGGGTCAAGTGCCAGGAGGCGGTGTGATTCTGGATTCGGCTGGGAATCTTTACGGGGTTACAGCCTTTGGCGGCGCGTATTCGTGGGGAGTCGCATACAAACTGACGCCGGGCACCGGCGGTAGCTGGACGGAGAGCGATCTGCACAATTTCGGCAATGGGACGGATGGCAAGCATCCCGGGCAGTCGCTGGTTTTTGATTCGGCAGGGAATCTCTATGGTGTAACGGGCTTCGGAGGGACTTACGTTAGCGGCGCATGTTCTGGCAACAACGGCTGCGGCACGGTATTTCAGTTGTCGCCGTAAGTTGTCGGCGCGTTCGGTGGTTGAGTCGTCTGCAAGCTGCCCTGCGGCGGGGCGGCGGCTATTTCCCCATCACAATCTCAAAGTACATCAACTCCTTGCCTTTGGTGTCGTTGATGCCTTCTACGTAGATGTGGGCGCCGGCGAGGGGGGCGTCGATGCCGCCTACGTCGAAGAAGAAAAATCCCGACTGCGTGGTGTGGGGCTCGACGGCTTTGGCGGCGAATTGCGACGACTCAATCTCGTCGCGTTCTTTCTGGGTGATGGTGCCCTTCACCTTTTTCTGTGGGATAGGAAAAGGCAACGGGGCGTTTGTGTTGGTGCGAGGATTGGTGATGCGCCGGTAGATATCGTCCGGCGCGGCCGGGGTGAGTTTGTCACGGTTAGCAGTGGTAAGCGTGACCTGCATGTTGGCGATGGAAATGGGCTGCGAGCCGTCGTTGGTGAGGATGAAGAAGATTGGAAGGAATCCGTGCTCGTCAAACTTCACGGAAAATATTTTCGCTTTGCTGGGAGTGTCGTAGGGATCAGCCGCAATGGCGACCTTTTCGTCGGTGTGATCGTCGTGCGCGGGATAAGATTTCGCGGGCTGCGCTTGGGGCTTGACGAAGTCCTTGGCCGTCAGCGATAGCGAAGTCAAAATCACCGCAGCAAAAACACCAGCGCGCTTCGCCCTTCGATCTAACTTCATGGAACGATTATAGTGGTTCCTCGATTGGCTTTTTGAGTTCTTTGCGGACTGCCTTATGACCTCTTAGACGCGTGCGCTGCGAGGCGCTAAGCGGGCGATCATCCTCCAATCGGAACTTTGTTTAGAATGGCTGCACTTGATCTCATCTCTCTATAGTTTTCTCTACAGCGTGGCGCTGGGCATCGGGATGCTGGCAAGCCTGCCTTACTGGCTATTACAGATGGCGCGCCACGGCAAATACCGCAAGGGGCTTGGCGAAAGGCTGGGACGAGTGCCCTCGCGGCTTCGTTTACCAGCGAAGCAGGAGTCGACAATCTGGATTCACGCGGTTTCAGTGGGTGAGGTGCTGGCAGTCGCGGGTTTGTTGGAGGACCTTCAGCGGCGCTTACCGCAGCATAGGATCTTTATTTCAACGACCACCGATACCGGTCAATCGCTCGCGCGGAAGCGATTCGGTGACGATCGCGTCTTTTATTTTTCAATGGACTTCGCATTCGCGATTCGCCCTTACTTACGAGCGCTGCGCCCGCAACTTGTAGTCATTGCGGAGACCGAATTCTGGCCAAACTTCATTCGATTAACGCACGTCAGCGGCGCGCGCATTGCAGTCGTGAATGCGCGTATCTCAGACCGCTCATGGCCGAATTATCGGCGCTTTCGCGGTTTGCTGCGAAGAGTGCTGGCGAATGTAGATCTCTTTCTCGCACAGACGCAGGGAGATGCGACCCGGTTGGAGGGCATCGGCGCCGCGGCGGATCGCGTGCGCGTCACAGGGAATTTGAAATTCGACATTCCGCTGCCGGTTGCGCCTGTGATCGTGGAAAACTTGCGCAAGTTGATCGCGGCGAGCGGGGTGGGGCCCGTGCTGGTGTGCGGCAGCACGGTGGATGGGGAAGAATCGCTTTTATTGAAAGCGTTTAAGAACTTGCTGGTGCAGCATCCGCGGGCGGTAATGATCCTTGCACCGCGACATCCGGAGCGGTTTCCGGCCGTGGCGGAGTTGCTCAAACAAATGTCGATTGGCTTCTGCAGGCGGTCGTCGTGGAATGGCGGCGCTTTGCAAGGAAAGATTCTTCTGCTCGATACGATTGGAGAACTAGCAGCCATCTATGCCCTCGCCGATATCGCATTCGTGGGCGGCAGCCTGGTGCCGCGCGGCGGACACAATATTATCGAGCCGGCGCAGCACGGAGTAGCGATAGCCGTGGGAAATCACACGGAAAACTTTCGCGACATCGTGAGCTTGTTTGAAAGCCGGAACGCGGTGCGGATTGTCGGTCCGGCTGAGTTGCCACTGGTGTTTCTGGAGTTGCTGGCGAACGATGAAGAACGACGAAGCTTAGGCAAGCGCGCTGCTGAAACCACGCAGTCGCAGATTGGCGCGACCGCGCGGACCGCGTCTGCGCTGGAGGAGTTGCTGACACAGCGATGAACTTTGATCCCTTATCGCCGATGTACGGAGCGGTCGTCGGCGCGCGTAATGCACTCTATGACCATCACATATTGCGCTCTCGCTCTCTCCAAGGATCGGTGATCAGCGTTGGAAATCTTTCGACCGGAGGTTCGGGAAAAACTCCGTTCGTAATACTGTTGGGAGAGTTGCTAAAAGCGCGCGGGATTCCCTTCGATGTGCTTTCACGCGGATATGGGCGCAAAACTCGCGGCGCGCTGATAGTCGACCCGGGAGGGCTGCCGCGGGATTTTGGCGATGAGCCCTTGCTGATTGCGAGACGGCTGAACGTGCCGGTGGTAGTTGGAGAAAGTCGCTATGACGCAGGGCGACTCGCGGAGGCAAAGTTCGGTCCACAGATTCACTTGCTCGATGATGGGTTTCAACATCGTCGGCTGGCTCGTGATTTCGATATCGTGCTGGTCACGCCGGATGATGCGCGCGATCGACTGCTGCCTGCAGGAAGACTGCGCGAGCCGCTGCGATCTTTGCAGCGAGCCGATGCCGTTGTGCTTACCAGCGGAGCTGCCCCCGAAGCCTTTCCACTCGCAGGCAGAATCGTATGGCGGTTGCGCCGCGGGATTGTTTCTCCAGGGGAACTCAATACTCCGGCTCGGCCGGTTGTGTTCTGCGGCATTGCGCGACCGCAGAATTTTGTGCTGCAGCTGCGCGCAGCGGGGATCGATCCCGTGGCCCAGGCGTCTTTTCGTGACCATCACGCTTACACGGAAAAGGACATTCGTGATTTGCTGCAACTGCGGCAGCGCAGTGAGGCCGGCGGATTTATCACCACCGAAAAAGATGCGGTGAATCTGGGCGGTTACCTTACCGCCCTGGCCCATCTCACCGTGATTCCCGTGAAGATGGAACTAGCCGACGCTGCTAACGCAGTCGATACCATGCTGCGCGTGATCGAGGAACGGCACGGAGTTCGTGAGAAAATGCCCCAGAGGGCAGCGGGCCGGCAAAGCGGATGACCAGGCATTTGAAAGACAAAGACAAGGACAAAGAACGGCTGCGGAAGGTCGTCGAAGCCTTTCCCAAGGTCACCATCACTGTATTGGGGGATCTGGTGGCCGACGAATTCGTCTACGGAGAAATCTCGCGTGTGTCGCGCGAGGCTCCGGTGCTGATCCTGAAGCATCGCGAACGTACCGTGGTGCCGGGTGGGGGCGCGAATGCCGTCAACAATCTGGCCGATCTGGGTGTGAACGTGCTGCCGGTGGGCGCCATTGGCGATGATGAACCGGGACGAATGCTGGTGAAGTTTTTTCGTCACAAGCGAATTCCGGTTAGTGGCGTGCTGAAGGACAAGACCTACGCCACGGTCACCAAAACGCGCATTCTCGCGGGCATGACGCACAATTCACGGCAGCAGGTCGTGCGCGTGGACCGCGAGCCCGAGAATCCTCCGAATCGGCACCTGACTCGTGAATTATTTCTGGCAGCGCGAGAATATCTGCGCGCCTCGGATGCGCTGCTGGTTTCAGATTACGGCTATGGGTCGGCGACTCCGGCAATCGTGAATGCTTTGCGGCAAGCGGGACGGCGAAAGATTGTGCTTGTGCCATTGATTCTCGATTCGCGTTACCGGTTGCTGGAATACTCCGGAGCAACGACGGCTACTCCGAATGAGCCAGAAGTCGAAGCGGCCTTGGGATTTCGCGTGGACGACGATTGGCAGAAGTTGGCGCAGGCCGGTGAACAAATTATCCAGAAGATGAAGCTGCAATCGCTTTTGATTACACGCGGGCGCGACGGTATGGTGGCCTTCGAGCAAGGGCACCAACCGGTGGATATCCCCATTTTTGGTTCTGACCAGGTCACCGATGTCACTGGCGCAGGCGATACTGTAATTGCAGCGTTCAGTGCGGCATTGGCCGCAGGCGCCACAACTGAAGAGGCGGCGCAGTTGGCGAATTATGCGGGCGGAATTGTGGTCATGAAGCGGGGGACCGCGACGGTTTCTCGTGAGGAATTGTTGCGCGCCATCGAGCAGACTCCGCCGGTGACTCGGCCTCATTGATTAACTGACTGATTAAACGACTGAGACGGCGAGATTGGAAATCACTGGAACAGGCAACGGAAGAATTCTCGGGCGCCAGGCACTGCGCGAGCGCGTAGAGCAATGGCGGCGCGCAGGCGAGAAGATCATTTTGGCCAATGGCAACTTTGATTTGCTGCATGTAGGCCATGTGCGTTATCTCAATGGCGCGAAGGCGCTGGGCGGCAAATTGATCGTCGCCATCAATGCCGACGAATCAGTGCACGCGCTTAAGGGGGAGGGGCGTCCGGTAATGCCAGCGGAGGAACGCGCCGAAATAGTTGCCTCGCTCGCCGACGTCGATGCGGTAGTCATTTTTGCCGAACTCGATGTGCGCGCTTTGATCCGCGAGATTCGTCCGGACATTCAGGCGAAGGGCACTGATTACACGGAAGAATCTGTTCCCGAACGCGATACCGTCACCGAATATGGGGGACGAGTCGCAATTGTCGGCGATCCGAAGGATCACTCCACAACCGAAATTATTCGCACGCGGCTGGCGCCGAGGAAGCCGTGAGTTTCGAGTCGGCGCGGCTCGATACTCCGGCGGACAACATTAAACGAGTATTGATTGTCCGTCTCAGCGCGATGGGGGACGTGCTCCATACGCTGCCCGCAGTTCATGCCGTGCGGGAAGCGCTGCCGGAGGCCTTCATTGGCTGGTTGGTTGAAGAACGCTGGGCCGAACTGCTATGCGCGCCAGGAACCGCGAGGCGAGGTCCCCGATCTTCAGCGCGGCCATTGGTGGATGAAGTCCACACGGTGAACTTAAAGCAGTGGGGGAAATCGCCTTTTTCGATTTCCACTGCTCAGCGAATCGCCACGGTTTGGAATGATGTTCGCGGCGCGAATTACGATGTTACCGTGGACTTGCAGGGAGCAATACGGTCGGCCGTGCTGGCGCGGTTTTCGGGAGCGCACGTGGTGTACGGTGCAACCGATTCGCGAGAGTCTCCCGCGAGCTTGTGGTATACGCGGACAGCGGTGGCGCGAGGACGGCATGTCATCGAACAAAATCTCTCGGTGGCTGAAACCGTGCTGCAGTCGATGGCCGTCCCTCCTCCGCGGAGAGCTATCGCGACTGACTCTCGATGTATTCTGCCTCGCGACAGTCAAGCTGAGCGCCGAATCGAGCAGCGCCTTGCCGAGAGCGGGATTCGCGAGTTTGCCATTCTCAACCCCGGAGCAGGGTGGGGGGCGAAGCGCTGGCCTGCCGAACGGTATGGTAAAGTCGCGCGCAAATTGGCAGCGCAGGGGCTGCGTTCGATTCTCAATTATGGCCCTGGGGAAGAAGAATTGGTTCGCGCGGCAGAGACTGCCAGCGGAGACACGGCGTTGGCGATGAGTTGTACCATCACGGAATTGATCGCGTTGACACAGCGTGCGCGAATATTTATTGGCGGCGATACGGGTCCGCTGCATCTGGCGGCGGCGTTACGAGTTCCTGTGGTGGCGATTTATGGGCCCACGGATCCGGCGCGGAACGGTCCGTATGGAACGCACAGCATTGTGCTACGGAGTGCAAGCAGTTTAACCGACCACGCGCGGCACAGTGCGGCAGATGAAGGATTGTTGGAGATCGAGAGTGAAGCCGTCGTTGCGGCGGCTGAGAAATTGCTGGCAGACACATCAGGAGCTAAAGCTCCGTAGGATTTTTAAGGCCTACGCGGCCCTGAAGTGCCCCTCTTCCACGGTTATCGCTGAATTAGCTTCTTCTGACGAATGGCTCAGTGGTCAAAAATCGCGCGGCGCATTCGAGTACCGCTGGGATTTCTGTTTGCCGTGTTTTATTTCTGGCTGGCACGGCCCATATGGCTGTCGATCACGCTGGGGTTGATTGTAGTTGCACCGGGGCTTCTGGTTCGGGCGCTGGCTTCGGGACATGTGCGCAAGAATGAGGTATTGGCGACGTCGGGGCCTTATGCCTATACGCGTAATCCGCTTTATCTGGGATCGCTGCTGATTGGGGTGGGATTTGTCGTCGCGGCGCGCAGTTGGTGGGTGGGCGCGGCGCTCGTTCTGATGTTCTTTGCGATTTATCTGCCGGTGATTCGAGACGAAGAAGCATTCCTGCGCCAGAAGTTTCCGGAGTTTGAGGAATATGCGCGGCAGGTGCCGAGGATGTTGCCGAGGCTTACGGCGGGTTCAAACGAGAGCGAGACTCCCCGGTTTTCTTTGGAGTTATATTTGAAACATCGCGAGTGGAATGCTCTGCTAGGAGCGGTGTTGATGATGGCGGGGCTGATGATGAAAAAGCTGCTCTTTCGGAGTTAAGTCATAAGATTTCTGAATTGGGTTTCCTTCACATTTCACTCCTTTACGACACATGGCGGTACTCGTTATTTCTGCGCCACCAACTGTTTCGCCCGGCTCAACTCCGGTCTCGTGGAATTTGATCCGTCGCAGACTTTCAGCAGGAGCGCGTAATATTCGTTCGCATCGGTTTGTTTGCCGGCGGCTTCGGCGGCGCGGGCCGCACCATAGAGGCCATTGAAGCGGTTGGGATTGAGTTTCAGGTCAGTCTGATATTCGGCGAGAGCTTGTTGCGGACGCTTCGCCTCCAGCAATATGTCGGCGAGTTGCTCCCGCGCTGGAATGACTTCCGGCTCTTCGCCGAGTTTGTCGGCTTTATCGGCAAGCGTGCGAAGCATCGAGATCGCTTTATCGTCTTCGCCTTCCGCATGCAATATCCAGGCTTCAGCTTCCTGATAGTCTTCGCCCACTCCTTCCGCGTATTCGGTTTTCTTTTCGGCTACGAATTCTTTGCGGATGACCTCGATCTCCCGCAAATCTTTGTGGGCCTGGGCGAGATCGCCGCCGCGGGCCGCGCCGATGGCTCGCGACCAGTACGTGATGGATTGATCGCCGCGAAGAGCGCCGGGCACGACCTGCAAAGCCGCCGCGTCTGACCAGTGGCGGAGTTCGAGATCGTAGATCGCGGGGAACTTCGTCAGGGCGTTAGTTTCAGGGTCGAAGTCCGGGCCGTACATCGACTTCATTTTCGGCATGGCTTTCACTTCGTCGATAAGCTTGGCGGCGTCGGCTTCGCGTCCGCTTTGCAAGTAGGCGTAGAGCAGAAAATCCATGGCGTGGAATTGATGCCCTTCGCCGCCCATGTGCATGGCTGCGGTTTTGCGAGTGGCGGCGATGGAAGCGAGATTTGAGTTGATATCGTCTTGCCACAGGCCGACCCGGGCAAAAATGTGCGAAGGCATGTGCAGCGCATGCGGAGCCGCGGGCGCGATTTGGGCGTAACGCCGCGCGGCGGGCAGGCCGAGTTCCGCGAGCCGCGGCTTGTCATAGCTATGAATGAGGTAGTGCGCAACGCCGGGATGGTCTGGTTCGACAGCAAAGAGTTTCTCCAGGATCGCGGCGGCTTGCTTGCGGTTGGCGAAGGTTTCGTCGTCGTGCGGTTCGGAGGCGAGCAGAGAGAGCGCGTAGAAAACCGCGGCTTCGTGATCGTCAGGATAGGCCTCGTAGACCTTCTTCATCGAGTCGGAGTACGCCTTGGCGCGAACCGCATGGTCAAGCTTTTTTGAGTTGCTGTAGAAAGCTGAAATCGCGGCGATGTAAGCCCGCTCGCGTGGAGTCGCCGGGCCATCGGTGGTTTCGGCTTGGTGCGATTCGTCCAGACCGCGCTCGATCACTTTCGCGTCGGGATGATCCCAGAGTTGGTGCCACAGGCTCATGGCCACGCCCCAGTGCGCCATGGCGCAACGAGGATCGTCCAGGGCGATCTGCCGGAATTCTTTTTCCGCCTCTTCATACCAAAAAGAGTGCAGCAGAGCGACACCGCGCTCAAACGGCTTCTGCACCCCGGTAGCGCAGGAGACTGGAAAGATGACGGTCCCGAGTTGCGCGGCAGTCAGGTCCTCGTGGTGATGATGACTCTGATCGTCATCGGCGAAAGCAAGACCGAGTGAGGCAGCCAGCATGAAAAAAAGAGCAGGGAGCAACTGCGTAATGTGTTTCATACGAAACCTCGCCGAACGCGAGTTTAGCCGCCTAGCGAGCCGGGGGTCAAACGGAAGCGTTCCAGCGGACAAGCAAAAAGATACCCTGTAAACTATAGTGCGCCGCGAAGCGACTTTTGCTAGAATTCCGCACTGCTAGGGTTGTCTGGGGCTCGGCCATCTAGAGTTGGTTTTCTCTAGGATGGTTTTCTAGGTTAATTTTTTGGGATTGGATTTTCTAGGTTGCTTTTTCTAGATTGCTTTCCTAGAGTTGATTTTCTAAGGTTGGTTTCCTAGGTTGGTTAAGCGTGGCACCTGACATAGAATCCACGCGCTCAAATTTCAACCTCGCAGGGAGTAGCCATGAATTTGCACCCTGGGCCCGAGAAACGTCGCGCAGTCGAAGTACGTCTGGCTGAGCTGGCTTCCATCCGGCGAGCCCTCCAGGAAAACGAAGACTGGTATCAGGATCTGGTCGAACATAGCCAGGATCTGCTGTGCATCCACGATCTCGAAGGCCGGCTTCTGGCGGTGAACCCAGCTCCAGCGCGAGTGCTCGGCTATAGCATTGAAGAACTGCTTCAAATTCCAATGCGGGAGCTGGTTGCCCCGGAATTCCGTTCCGAGTTCGAATCCTACTTGAGTGAGATTGAGCGAGCCGGCGAATCGCGAGGTCTGCTCACCGTGATAACGCGATCCGGTGAGCGCCGTATCTGGGAATATCACAACACATTGCGAACTGAGGGCGTGGCGAAGCCGATTGTGCGCGGCACGGCGCACGATGTTACGGACCAGAAGCGAGCCGAGAAGCTGCTGCGCGAGACCAGCGAGGAACTGCTTTCCAGGGTCAGGGAAAACGAGCTCACGATTCGTGAGCTCAAATTGTTTCGGACACTAGTGGATCACAGCAACGACGCCATTGAAGTAGTCGATCCGCAGACGCTTCGGTTCCTCGATGTCAATGAGAAGGCCTGCTCAGACCTGGGTTACAGTCGCGAAGAACTTCTGTCCCTGCGGGTTCCCGATATCAATCCTACAGCCACCAAGTCTTCCGTCGCAAAAGATGTAGAGCAGTTGAAGGAAACCGGATCCGTGGTGAAGGAATGCCTGCACCGGCGGAAAGACGGGTACACCTTTCCAGTAGAAATCAGCATGACCTGGGTGGAACTCGATCGAGATTACGTCGTGGTGATCGTCCATGACCTCACCGAGCGGAAACTTGCAGAGTCCCGGCTTCGGGCCAGCGAAGAACGCTACCGCGCGGTTCACGACCGTGCCCCGGTTGGTATCTGCTGGATTGAAACCCCGACAGGGAGGTTTCTTGGAGTAAATCAGAAATATTGCGAAATTGTCGGTCGGACGGAGCGGGAGCTGTTGGCTCTCACGTTCCACGAAATCACCCACCCCGATGACGTGAAGGAGAACCTCAAAAGGCTACGGGAACTTGTGGAAGGAGAGGGGCGCCATTGCGTAATCGAAAAAAGATACATCCGCCCCGACGGCTCGGTCCGTTGGGCGGAAGTCGAGGTAGTAGCGATGTGGCCTGACGGTGAAGACCCAGTCTGGCACATGGCCATCGTCCAGGACATAACAGAACGCAAGCAGGCGGAGGAGGCGCTACGAACCAGCGAGCGGCAGCAGCACAAGATCGCAAAGCAATTGGAGACGGAACGCGCCCGCTTGATTGAGGCTCAAGCTGTGGCAAAAGTGGGCAGTTGGGAAACCGAGTTGCCAAGCCTTGAGATCACCTGGTCCGAGCAGACACACCGAATCTTCGAGACTGACTCCTCCCATTTTCACCCTAGGCGTCCAGACTTTGTGAAACTTATTCATCCAGAGGATCGCACGAAAGTGGATGCGGCCTTTGAGGCTTCGCTCGAAAAGGATGCACCTTCCAAGCTTGAATATCGGATTGTCATGGCAGACGGTCGCGTCAAGGTCCTGGAGGAGCGGTGGAAAGTTTTTCGCGATGAAGAAGGACGGCCGGTTCGCCTAGTGGGTACTTGCAGCGATATCACCGAGCGCAAGCAAGCCGAGGAAGCGCTGCGGCAGAGCGAACAGCGCTTTCGCGTCGCACTCCAGGGTTCGCCCATCAAGGTTTTTAATCAGGACCGCGACTTACGCTACACCTGGGTCTACAACACTCAGGACGGCTGGTCTGAAGAAGATTATCTGGGCAAGACCGACGAGGAAATTTTTGGGCCGGAAGTGGGCTCGAGGATGAGCGCTTTGAAACGACCTGTGCTGGAGACGGGCCGGCCTTCGCGTCGGGAGTTTTCCCTCACGGCGCGCGGTAAGACCTACTATTGCGACGTTACGGTCGAACCGCTGCGCGACGCCGCGGGCTCTGTGGTTGGGGTGAACTCCGCCTGCGTCGACGTAACCCAGATGCGTGAAATTACCGAAGAGCTGCGCGTGGCCAAGGAGAAGCTTTCCGAAGAGAAGCTCTATCTGGAGCAGGCCATCGACAGCGAACTCGGCTTCGGAGAAATCATTGGCCGTAGTGGCGCCATCAAAGAAGTAATGGAAAAGGTGAGCCAGGTGGCGCCCAGCGACGCGACCGTGTTGCTACTTGGCGAAACCGGCACAGGAAAAGAGCTGGTTGCCCGTGCCCTGCACCGCCTGAGCAACCGGCAAGGCAATAGCTTTATTAAGTTGAACTGCGCCGCGATTCCTTCGGGCCTGCTGGAGAGCGAGCTGTTTGGACATGAGAAGGGGGCCTTTACGGGCGCGGTTGCAAAGAAAATCGGCCGCCTGGAACTGGCGGACCAAGGCACCCTCTTTCTGGATGAAATCGGAGAGATCCCGCTTGACCTGCAGCCTAAGCTGTTGCGAGTTTTACAAGACCAGGAGTTTGAACGGCTGGGCAGCACACGCACATTGCGAGTCAACTTTCGCCTGGTGGCGGCCACCAACCGGAACCTGGTGCAGATGGCGAAGCAGGGGGAATTTCGCAGCGATCTGTATTACCGGCTGAATGTGTTCCCGATCCATTTACCCGCGCTGCGCGATCGGCGCGAGGACATTCGCCTGCTCGTCGATCACTTTGTGCGCAAGTACGCCCTTCGCATGAACAAGGTCATCACCAGCATTCCCTCGAAAACCATGGAGGCGCTGGTGCGCTGGGATTGGCCGGGGAACGTCCGCGAACTGGAGAACCTGGTAGAGCGTTCAGTGATCCTGACTCCTGGTTCGGTTTTGCGGGCGCCACTGGGTGAATTGCATGGCGTCATCGAGGAAGTGCATGGGGTGACCCTAGGCGAGAAAGAGCGCGAACGCATTCTCCGCGCCCTGCGGGAGTGCCACGGGCAGATTGGCGGGGCCAATGGAGCCGCCGCCCGCCTCGGATTGAAGAGAACGACCCTGCAGTCAAAGATCAACAAGCTCGGAATTAAACGTGGAACGTACGAGTGAATCGCAAAAATGTCCGTAGCGAACCTGATTCATGTTCCCCAAAAAACTAAGCCTCTCGCGCAAGCGAGAGGCTTTTCCTCGGGGGAGGGGATGAAACTTTACTTAGGCTGCTGTTGCTGATCCATTGTAGTTGCCGGCGCTGAACCGCTGCTGGCCAACTGCTCCAGATCGTTCTTCAGCAGGCTGATTTCCACGCGGCCACCGCTGATGCGCTTAGTCTTCGCATCCGCGTCCGTACCGGTAACCGGTGCGTTGCCCATGCCCACCAGGTAGATTCGATAAACAGGAATCTCGTGGTTAAGCACGAGATAACGGACAACCGACTCGGCCATCTTTTGTGAGTTCTCAATCGCCACCTGACCCTTGCCGGAAGCGAAGCCCTGCACTTCGATGATATAGCCGTGCTGTCCCTTTACCGTGTTGCCCATCTCATCGAGGGCATCTTTCGCGCTCTTGCTCAGTACCGTCTGGCCGGGGCGGAAACGGATTTCGGTCTGGTTCGACGCCTTGTACTGATCGATATTGCCAACCACAGTCTCGACCGTTTGGATTCGGGTTGTGGCCTGCTGCGCGCTCTGCTGCGCGACCGTGGCTTTGTTCCCGGCATCGATGGCATGCTGATCGGCCTCATTGGCCTTGTCCGAGGCCAGCTTAATGCCTGCCTGGGCGCGCGCATCGGTATCCTTGATCGACTTGCTATTGGCAGCGGTCAGATCGTCGAGTTCGTTCACACGGTCACGGATAGGATCCGTCTGGCGCTTCACATAGTTCTTGCGAGCGAATGGATTCACCCGGCCCCAGAATCCCTCACGGCTGGGTGGCTGCAACGGTTGTTTGCCAGTGGCAGTATCGGTTGATTGAGTCTGAGTGGCAGCTGGTGTGTTCGTGTCAGTCGACGAAGTAGACGAAGTTTGCGCTAAGGCCGGAAAAGCGAGCACTGCGGCTAGCGGCAAGGCAACTAGAAAACGGCTGTTCATAGAAACTTCCTCCATGGTTGGGGGAGCGTTTGGGGCTCCACTCCAGCACGCCAAAACGGGCGTGTTGCGTGTTTTAAGTGCGTCCCCTAAAACGTACAAACTATGAAAAGCAAGCGGTGGGCCGCTTTGCCGGTGTGCGCTGACGCAACGCACTCCTTTAAATCAAAGCTAGACGCCGTCAAATCACCCTCGGCATCCGCCTTGATCTATACAGTTCAGATGCCAAAGCGACGTCCGAGGTTGAATCGCTAAGTTATTGATATCTAATACATTTTACGCCTCTCAGAGTGGCGGGGGGAGTGCGTAAATGTGGACGCAGGGTAATTTTGGCAAACCTGATATAAAAACTGCGTGGATTGATGGGGCTCGGGAGAGGACGAAAACTTGGCAATAATGAGTTCGATAAATGGGCGCTGGCGGGTAGAAATGCAGCACAGGGGAGGCTCGGGGAAGCGCCTTTCGCAACTCGGCTTCCTGCTGACTTTAGCCTTATTGCTGTTTGCCATGGCAGCCAAAGCCGCTGCCGAACAAGATGTATCCGTCGCGCCCCTCTCCATTGGACCAGTTTCCGAGGGGCCTGCGCTCGCCGAAGAAGCCCCCGCGACGGCCTCAGGGCTCGTTCCGGCAGACCGCTTACAGCAATACTCGGATCTCGCAGTCTCCTGGATGCAGGAGTACCTGCGCATCGACACCACCAACCCTCCCGGCCATGAGATGCGCGCGGTGGCGTTTTACAAGAAAATTCTCGACCAGGAAGGAATCGAGAATCGCGTCTTCGAATACACCCCGGGACGCGGAGATCTGTGGGCCCGCCTGCCGCGAACCACGGCGCAGGGCGAACGTCCGCTCATCCTGCTCAACCACATGGATGTCGTCACCAGCGACGCATCCCACTGGAAGGTTCCACCGTTCAGCGGGGAAATCAAAGACGGCTGGCTCTGGGGACGCGGCGCGCAGGACATGAAAGATGAAGGTCTCGCGCAGCTTGTCGTGATGGTGATGCTGAAGCGCGAAAAGATTCAGCTCGACCGCGACGTAATTTTTCTCGCTGTCGCCGACGAAGAAGCCGAAGGCAGCGGCACCGACTGGTTCATCGCTCACCAGCGCGATTTACTGGAGAACGCCGAGTTTCTCATCAACGAAGGCGGCGAAAAACCTGTTGGAGAATGGCAAGGTGAAATATGTGGGAGTAGATGTGGGCGAGAAGACCACATACTGGTTGCGCATAACGGCACATGGCCGGCCGGGGCATGCCTCGCGCCCCAATCCGGATTCGGCGCCGAACCGCTTGGTGCACGCTCTGGACAAAATTCTCGCCTACCACACGCCGCTCAGAGTTCTGCCGGTGGTCGAGGAAATTCCTGCGCACCATGGCGCCGTACGAGCCGCCGGAACAAGCCCGCGAGTATCGCAACATTCGCAAAGCCATCGAAGATAAGAAATTCCAGCAGGAGGTTGAGAAAGACGAGGCGCTGAACTTTCTGTTGCGCGATACGATTTCGCTCACCATGATGGGTGCCTCCGAACAGACCAACGTAATCCCGCCCGAGGCCTGGGCAAACCTTGACGTGCGCATTCTCCCCGGCGGCGATCCAAAAGCTTTGCTGGAACAGCTCAGGCGAGTCGTGGACGATCCCAACGTCACAGTCGAACCGATGATCGCCGAGTTCCGCGAAGCCAATTACTCGCCTACGGACACGGTCTTGTACGACGCCATCCGCAAAGTATCGGAGAAGTACTTTCCCGGCACTCCGGTGGTCCCGCACATCACCAGCGGTTACACCGAGAATCAGCGCTACCGACCGCTCGGCATCCAGGCCTACGGTTTCAATCCATACACCGCGACGGAAGAAGAAGGTAACACCGAGCACGGCAACGATGAGCGGATTCGCGTGGAGGAAGTGCGGCGCGGCCCACGGATTTTATTTGACGTGGTGGCAGCAGTGGCCGGTGCGAAGTGAAGCAGTAGCATGGATAGATGGAAAGACCGAATAATGAGAATGAGTGTGATGGCGATGTTTCACCAATTGACCCTCACGGAAAGCGAAGGGTACCCTCCCGCCATACTTTAAGCGTCATGCGCGAACTGAAACCCTGAAGACCCTTCCGCTTAGCGAGGTCCAATAAAATGGCTTCGCCCTGACGGGGTTCGAATTCGAGAGCATGAGCAGCGGCCCACTCGCGCACGCCGTCATCAGTGCTCAACAACAGAGGTAGCAACATTCTCTGGTGCTCCAAGCCACGGCCTCTGATCTCCCGATAAATAGCTGCCACCGTGTCTGCCGCAGGATTCCCAGCTCTAAAGTCGCGCGCTTGGTTAGCTCGACCGTGGACAGATGCGGCCTCCTGATAAAGAAGTACCAGTTCATCTGTTGCACGTTTCTTGTACTTTTGGCTTGCCCCCATATCCGCGAATCATCATAACTGACGAGAACAGGCCACAGCGCTCATTTAACCGGTCCTGGTTGGAGGTCGAGCCACAGGGTCGAAGCGGACGAACAGACGACTGGAGGGCTTTCGTCACACGAACGCGTCCCCTGAATCAGCACGGTCGTGAGATCGGACGGCAGGGATCCTTCGGCGGCAGTGGCGGGAGGGAAGTGACAAGACCCGCAGTTATTCGAAACGGCTGTTGCTAAACTTCTTCATGCACCTAGCGGGCCTTGCGCCCCCCTAGTCCGAACATCACGAAAGCTATCGCAACGGCAAAGACACAATCCCGGCGAGCCCGTGCCCGGCCATAAAACAGGCTAGCAGACGATCAGCGCAAGACCGATAACACCCAACTTAATCACAGTTTGCGCCATTTTTTCCGCTGGCTCCATGCCCACAAATCCATCCTTCCCTGTCAGTTCACGCCGCAAAACTTCTCATATTGCTCGATGATGAAATGATCTGTCATGCCCGCGATGTAGTCGCACACCACACGCGGCAACGATTCCTCATCAGCCTTTTCTTGATATTGGCGCGGGAGAGCTGAAGGGTTCCGCATCCAGAAGGCAAAGAGGTCGGTGACGATGCGTTCGGCATCGTCTTTCTCTTCCGCCAGGGACACACTGTAATAAAGATTCTCGTAGAGGAAGTTCTTTATCTGCTTACGTTCTTCCTCGACCTCGGGACTGAAGGCTGCCAAGCGTTCCGCGTGACCCCGAACATCGGAAAGAGTGGCAACGCCAGATTGCTTGAGTCGCATCTGCGTGTTGGTGATGAGATCTCCAGCCAGTCGATTGAAGACCTTCTTTAGCGCTTCGTTGAACTTTAGTTTGTCGATCGCATCGGGATATTTCCGCTCGACCTCCGGGAAGAAGCGTTCGAACACCGGCACGCCTTCTCGAATCTGTTCAAGCGTCAGCAGATGCGCTTCGTATCCGTCATCGAGATCGGCGGTGTTGTAACCGATTTCGTCAGTCAAATCGATGAGTTGCGCTTCAAGCGGAGGACGCTGATCGAGCAAATACTCCGCGAGCTCGGGATGCTTCGCCGCATCGTAATCCCGCGAATGCTTGATGATTCCTTCGCGCACTTCGAAAGTAAGATTCAGCCCGCGGAAGGCGGCGTAACGCTGCTCGAAGTCCTCGACGATGCGCAGGGCATGTAGGTTATGGTCGAAGAAAAGGCCGTGAGCGCGCATGGCCGCGTCGAGCGCCTTCTCTCCGGCGTGGCCAAACGGAGGGTGGCCTAGGTCGTGGACGAGAGCCAGCGCTTCGGCAAGATCCACATTGAGGCCAAGCGCGCCGGCAACGGTCCGGGTGATTTGCGCAACCTCTATCGTATGAGTGAGCCGGTTGCGGAAGTGGTCGGAATAGCGGCGAGTAAAAACCTGGGTCTTGTCTTCGAGGCGGCGAAAGGCTCGCGCGTGAATCACGCGATCGCGGTCGCGCTGAAAATCGTTGCGGTAGGAGTGTTGCGCTTCGGGAAAGCGGCGTCCGCGGGATTGTTCCACCTGCACCGCGTAGCCGGCCAGCATGGAGAAAGTTTAGCACCCGGTCGTTGTTCTTGCCGCCGATTCTTGCCGCAACTTGAGGCGCATTTCGTTGCTGGGCTCGAATCCCAGCGATTCGTAAAGGTGACGTCCGTCGTCACTAGCGTGCAAAGCCCTCACCCGCGCACCACGCAATCATCGTCTGCATGAGCCACCGAGCAATGCCACGGCGGCGATATTCGGGATACGTGTAGACGTTGAGAATCGTTGCGCGGCGGCACTCCAGATCATAAGGATGAGCAGGCCATGGAGAAATTATGATCGCGCCTCCGGCCACGACACGATTTTCAGCTGAGGCCAGCCACGCGCGGAACGATCCATCGAAAATGGCTCTGCCGAGGTAATCGGCCGAGAGCGAGGCCATCTGCTCCAAAATATCGGCATCGCGATGTCCCATGTCTTCATACATCGCACGACGCTGGCGCAGGATTTTAGGAATATCGATCAACGTGGCCGGTCGAATGTCGACATCCGACCGCTCTGAAGAATCAGACATGCCGGAAGTTTAACAAACGGACGTTAGATACTAGCCCAACACGATTAGACATGCTGCTATACAGGCGGCCTAGCACGACGTAGAATTCCTCTCATCATTAACTAGAGTTCAGGGCAGTCTAGACTAGAGTCAGGGTAGTCTAGGGCCCGATTTCTAAGGAGGACAGATGAAGAAAGAGCTGAAGATCAAGAAGATCACACTTCGCGATCTGGACGAGCCAGTTATGAGGAAACTCTTAGGAGGATACGCTTACACTGTGCTCGGATGCCGGGTCACCGACGACGGTAAATGCACGGTGCTCCCCCCGCCGCCAACGGCAGGGGACACGTGCTAGTGACAGTCTAGGCCGCGCCGCTCGCTAGCGGCCGGCCTCTTCTTTCGCCAAGCGCACTTTAGCGGCATCCAGTTTTTTCTGAGTGGCGGCCAGCAGATCCGTCTCCACTTCGGTAGCCACGGTTTTATTCCACTCTTCGACAGCACGTTCCCAGTGTGCAGCAGCCAACTTCAGGCGACCGGTCTTCTGGTAGAGATCGCCCAGATGATCTTGGACGGTTGGGTCGGAACCCATACGCAGGGACGCTTTCGTCAACGTCTCCTCAGCGAGATCGTACTTGCCGAGCTTGAAGTAAACCCATCCTAGCGAATCTAAATAAGCGCCATTTGTGGGGTCGAGGCTCACGGCCTGCTTGATGTAATTGAGCGATTCTTCAAGTAGCACACCGCGGTCAGCATTCATGTAACCGAGGTAATTAAGAGTGACTGCACTCTGCGGGTTGGCTGCTAACACCTTCTTGAATTGAGTTTCCGCTTCATCGTATTTCTTTTCGTGCTCGTAAGTGTCGCCGCGCAGGAAGACAACATATTCTTTATCCTCGGGTTTGGTAGATAACCGCTCGGCCTTATCGAGAGCCTCCTCAGCTTCGCTGTAACGCTTCAGGCGCGTGTAGATGATAGCCAGCCGGATGTAAACTTCGCGATCTTCTGGCGTACCCTTCAGCAGCGAGCGAATGTCTGCGATCGGCTTGTCGGGATCGCCGGTGTCGGCCAGTTGCGCGTCGAGAACCATGCGAAGGTCGCGGTCATCGGGCAGCTTTTGCATCGCTTCTTTTGCCACAGCCGTCGCCTGCGACCACTGCTTCGCTTCGCGGTAAGTATCGATAATGTCCTGATAACCAGTTTTGGCGTTATCGTCGCCCAGCGGAATCATCTTGCGGAAGGTATCGACCGCGGCCTGATAATTCTCCTGATCGCGGTAGACCATGCCGAGACGCTCGATGAAGATGCCGCGATTGTTACGATCGGACTGCGAATAGCTGGTGTCAGGCTTTTCGGTTTTCTTGAGCAGGTCCTGCAAAATCTTTTCGGCTTCGTCGTAGCGCGCCTGAGCCTGGTAAACCACCGCGATGTTGTAAGGGACTTCGAGCGCATCCGGCACCATAGCTTGCGCCTTCTTCAGGCTGTCGAGCGCTTCTTCGTACTTGCCCTGGCGCCGGTAAATCTCCGAGATGCGAAGGTAAGTCTGCGCGTCTTCTGGATTCGCGTCGGCGATTACCTTGTATTGATCGAGCGCGGCGTCGATCTGGCCATCGTTCAGCAGATTCTCCGCGAGCCCGCGAATCGCGTCGAGATTGTCACGGTCGAGTTGGATGGCATGTTTATAAGCGTCGATGGCGCTCTTGTAATCCTTGCGCTGCTCATAGGTGGCGCCGAGCGCGGCATACAGTTTGGCGGAGCGCGCGGTATCGGGAACGGAACTCAACACCTGTAAAGCGTGCGCAGTGTCGCCTTCGTCGCTGTAAAGCAAGGCGAGAGTGGTGACTCCTTCTTCGGAATCGGGATCGAGCTTGATCGCGATCTTGAGTTCGTTCTCCGCCTTCTGCAAATCGTTGTTCAAGCGGTAGAGACGACCGAGAAGAAGATGGTCGTCGACATTGTTCGGTTCGATCTTTACGATTTGCTCGTACTGCTCGATGGCCAGCTTCAACACGTTCTCGGAGCCGTTGCCGCCACCGGGCATGTCGCCGAGCGAGCGCAGATAAATACGCCCCAGCAGTTTGTGAGCCTCAATGTTATTGGGATCGCGCTTGAGTATGTCCTGAGCCTGCAGCACCGCGTCGCGAATACGTCCGGTTTTCACGTAGAGTTCGGCGAGACCGGAAGTCAGAAATTCAGAAGAAGGATCAGCCTCAATCGCCAGCCGGTATTCTTCCAGCGCCTTATTCGCCAACTCGCTCCGGCCATAGACCGTCACTTGCTCTTCATACATATGAGCGAGCATGTAGTGGTAATAAGCGGCTCCACGATCTGCTTTGTGCGCCGAAGCCTCAGTCTTGGTTTGAGCTGAATCCGCTGGCTTGGAATCCGCTGGCTTGGAATCCGCTGGTTTGGAGTTCGTTGGAGAAGACGGGCTGGTCTGCGCGAATGCGGCTGCCGCGAAAAATAACGAGATTATAAGTGCGGAAAAAAATCTTTTCATACTCAACCTGACGTTGCTGGACTTAACGATTCGAATTCTGCTGGAACTGATCCTATTGAACCGGAAGTGCGCTCCCTAAACCATAGCGATTGGATGCAAAACCGCCCGGGGTGGGGTGCTTTAATTCTAACCCGAGGTGAGGTCGAATTACAGAAAAACCCTGCGAGTTTCGCGCACTGTAATAAAGCCCTAAAGGTCAGCGACCAAGGGATCAGGAACGCGCAGATTGTCAAGTTTGGTAAATATTCACGGGATGTCTTAGCTAGTGATGTCTCGGATGACGTTCTATAACAACCACCCTTGAAAATTGAAGGCTGACGCTGTCCCAGCGAAACATCTAATGTCTGAAGTGCCGCACGCCCGTAAACAACATCGCTAGCCCCAAGCGGTCGGCGGCAGCAATCACTTCCGGATCGCGCTGCGAACCGCCGGGCTGAATGATCGCGGTCGCCCCTGCTTTAGCAATTTCCTCGACGCCGTCTGGAAACGGGAAAAAAGCATCCGACGCAGCGACCGTTCCTTTGAGCGGCAGTTGCGCTTTCATGGCTCCGATCTTTGCTGAGTCGACCCGGCTCATCTGGCCTGCGCCGACGCCAACGGTTTGTCCATCTCGCGCGTACACGATGGCGTTCGACTTGACGTGCTTGCAAACCTTCCAGGCAAATAACATCGCGCGGATTTCTGCCGGCGTTGGAGCGCGCTGGGTGACGACTTTCAGGTCGATATCTTGTAACGGGCGTACGTCGGCATCTTGCAAGAGGATTCCGCCGGAGACATTTTTCAGAACCCACTTCTGAGGCGCGGCTTTTACTTCGACAAGACGAAGATTTTTCTTGGTGGCGAAGCGGGCCTTCGCGGCTTCGTCGAAGGCAGGTGCAGCAATTACTTCGAGAAAGAGTTTGTGCATTTCTTCGGCGGCTTCGCCGTCGATCGGACGGTTCACGCCAATCACGCCGCCGAACGCCGAAACTGGATCACATTCCAAAGCACGCTGGTAGGCCTCGGCGAGTGTCTTGCCAGTTGCTGTTCCCGCGGGATTGGTGTGCTTGATAATCGCGCAGACCGGCTCGTCGAACTCCTGCGCAAGATCCCAGGCAGCCTGCAGGTCAACGATGTTGTTGTAGGAAAGCCCCTTGCCCTGAATCTGACGCGCATTCGCAACCCCCACGCCCGACCCGTCGGAATACATGGCCGCCTTCTGGTGTGGGTTTTCGCCGTAACGCAGGTCGAGCGTTTTCTGGAACGACAGCCGCAGGGTCTGCGGAAATACTTCGATCTTTGTGGGGACAGCCGCCTTCGGCTGTCCGGCGGAGCGAAGCTCTGCGGTTGCTGTCGGCGCAAAATTGTTGACGTCCGGGACTCCTTCCAGCGTCGATGCGATGGCCGAATCATACGCAGCCGTAGTGGCGAAGGCTTTCTGCGCCAGTTTCCATTTTGTCTCGAGCGAGATCGTGCCGTTAGAACGGCCGAGTTCGTCGGCAATCGCCTGGTAGTTGGCAGGAGAAGTAACAACCGCAACATCCCGAAAATTCTTGGCGGCGGAGCGGATCATGGACGGTCCGCCGATATCGATGTTCTCGATCAGCTCTTCGAACGCCACGCCGGGCTTTGCAGCAGTTTCCTCGAATGCGTAGAGATTCACCACAACCATGTCGATCGGCTGAATGCCGTGCTCCGCAACGGCGGCTGTGTGTGCTGCATTTTCGCGGCGATGCAATATGCCCCCATGCACCTTGGGATGGAGCGTCTTGACGCGGCCATCGAGCATCTCAGGAAAGCCGGTAAGCTCCGAGATGTCTTTCACTTGAATGCCAGCTTCGCGCAGCAGCTTGGCCGTGCCTCCAGTGGATACGAGTTCGACGCCGAGTCCAGAAAGCTGCCGTGCGAAGTCGACGAGGCCGGTCTTGTCGGTAACGCTGAGGATGGCGCGTTGGATGCGGGAATTGCTGCGGGACATGATCGGCCTCGGAGATGAAGGATGATTGCGGAGCGACCGAAAAATTCTATCAGCAATTTTAGTCATTACCGATCAGGTGGCCACGATTCATCTTGAGACGCCTACTGATTGAGTGGAATGTATGAGGCTTCTTGACCTCTGCTATAACTTGACTTCCGCTGTAAAATGACGCCGTGCGTGCTCCAACACATTGTCCTGCTGGTGTTCGCGACGGCTTTCTCCGCGGTGGGCTGGCTCATGGCCCATCATCCCGAGCGCACGTATCGGTTATTCACGTTTGGGATACAGCCCGAAAATAGGATCTTGGTCGGCTCTCCCAGGATTTGCGGGTGGGTTTCGCTGTTGTTTTTGCGGCGGGAGCCGTGATGCATCTCGTTCTCCTGGCCCGCACTTTGGCCCGATAGTGCGGCTCACGGCGTCGCGATTTAATCTGTAATTTTCGAATCTACATCCGAGGCAGGATCGCCAACGACCAACTACTAACGGCGTTCCCTACGCTTTTGCCTTGGCCTTCAGCTTCACCTGTCCGCCCGCAAGTTCCACGGAGAATTCCACGTCCTGGCAGCCATACTGCTTGCGAATCTCCGCGGTCTTTTTCTGCACAAAGCTAGAAAACGAATCCAAGCTGCCGGAGACGTTTTCTCCGGCCTTCTTTTTGGCTGCGACCAGGGTGTTGTAGAGGCGCTCGAGCTGTTCGCGCCCCGCTTCGTTTTCGTGCATGGTGAACGGCTGCGAGGTGGCCGGAGCCGCGGCTGGCGCGGAGGCCGCAGCCGTGGCGGCCTGGCTCAAACCGTACACCGGATTGTGCTGGGGCTTGTGTTCATCTTCGGGGCGAACTCCGGCCACGGCAAGCAGCGCATCCTGTGGGCGGCGGTAGCCTTCCTCCCGGACGCGCGATTTCTTTCGCCACAAGTCGCTGTAGATGGCGTAGCGCTGCGCCATTTCGTTGTAGCGGAAGCGCTGCGAGAAGCTCATGCGTCCGCCGTCGGAAAACTTGCGCAGCAGCGAGAGCACCTTCCACTCGATGTCGGTGGGGGGGCGTTTGGTCGGATTGCTGAAAAAAACCTCGTACTCGATCTTCAGCCGCCGCAGCTGGGTCTCGAGCACGTTCAGTTCTTCATCGGTAGTCACTTGGGGGTCTCCAAGTGAACAGTTTAGTGAGAAGTGAACCCGGCGGCGAGGTACCCACTGGTCACCGAAGTCATGGTACGAAAGTAAGGGGTGGAGCTTCTGGCCACTAGCTAATGGCTTCTAGCCGAACCTGCGGCCTCGCCGGAAACTACTTCTAGATGAGGCTAGGAAGAGAGTTCACGAAGCCTGATGGTATAGGTTTGGCTAGGAGCCAATAGCTAGAAGCTAGAAGCTGACGGCTACTTCGAATTCGCCGCCATCTTCTTCACCATGGCCAGCACCAGCTTGCGGTCGCTGTCATTGAGGTTGCTGGCATAGCGGCGCACCTGGCTGAGGAAGCGTACTTCGTCGTCGGAAAGTTGCGGCAGCCCCTTCGAGCCATTGCTGTGCCCGGACTCGGAGAAAAACTGCGAGAGCGCAATCTCCATCGCTCCGGCAATTTTTGAGAGCGTGTCGAGCGAAGGAATGGTGTGGCCGTTCTCCACTCGCGAAAGGTAGCAGCGCAGCAAACCGGTGCGTTTCTCGATGTCTCCTTGAGACATGCCTTTTTGCAGCCGGTAGTTTCTTATGGTCTCGCCGATATTGATCTGGGGGAGCATTTCAGGATGCGACATAGTAACCAGATCGGGATTTTCTGGCAAGTGGAAATTCGTGCCATGATCCCGGCACTTTCTTCCTAGGAGGTTTGCCGCAAACTTCACAAGGCCCAGGGCAACGAATTATTCTAGGATAAGAAAAAAATAATTCCTGCCGCCGCATCGTTGCGGCCGTGTTTTGATCCATTCATTCTCGTCAGCTTTGAATTATTTTTTCAAATTCGCTGCGAGGAAATCGACCGTACGCTTCCATGCGTCGGTCGCGTCATCGGGGCGATAGCCGGTTTTGTTGTTCGGGTTTTCAAAGGCGTGGCCGGCATCGTCGTAAATCTTGACCTCGACTTTCTTGCCCATCTTGTCTAAAGTCTCGCCGAATTTTTTTACGTCGGCGGGCGGAATGCCTTGATCCTGGGCGCCGAATAAACCGAGGATCGGAGCGTTGATTTTCTTTAGCGCCTCGGCGTCAGTCGCAAGATGGCCGTAGTTAATGACGTCAGCCGCGAGCGTGGGCTCTTGCAGCGCGACATCGAGCGAGTAACCGCCACCCATGCACCACCCGATGGCACCGATGCGGTCCTTCTTCACGTTCGGCTGCAACTGAAGAAATTCGAACGCCGCATGCAGATCGCGCTTGGCACGGTCTTCCGGGACGCCGCGCATGATTTCATGAGCCATGTCCGGAGTAGTCGCCACTTTGCCGCGATATAAATCGATAGCGAGCGCTTCATAGCCCTGATCGGCGAGCTTAGAGGCCTGATCCTTGACCCAATCGTTCAGCCCCCACCACTCATGGATGACGATGATCGCGGGAAATGGTCCCTTGCCCGCAGGCGTGTAGAGCACTCCCTGCACAGTTTCATCGCCGCTCTTGTAAGAGACAGATTTGCTGTCAGCCGCAAGGCAAGTAGATGCGATCGTTGAAACAAACAACACGGCGAGTGAAAGGACGGCTATTTTTTTCATGGCTTCTTCCTCATCTTCTTGATCGAACAATCCTATCGAGTCTAGCTCGCAGCCCGCGGTTGAACTGCAGTCACAATTCCAGCTCCATGTAGATCGCCCCTGCCATCGGGTTCGCACAGTATGGAGCGATTTCCTTAAATCCCAGCTTGCGATACATGGCAACCGCATCTTTCATCACCGGCTCTACGGTGTCAAGACGCATGCGCTGGTAGCCGATCTGGCGCGCCTCGGCGACAATTCGCTCGGCCAGAGTGCGTCCCACGCCCTTACCACGAAACTGCGGCCGCAGGTAAAGCCGTTTCATTTCGCAGATACCCGAATCTAATTGGTGGAGCGCAACGCAGGCGGCAAGCTGGCCCTCGAATTCTGCAAGCAATAGTCGGCCTGCCGGCGGAACATAGTCACCCGGCAGCTCTGCGAGTTCTCTATCGAAGTTCTGGAAGCACAGGCTGAAGCCGAGGGACTGCGCATACTCCAGAAATAATTCGCGAGCTTGGGCGATCTGCTCGGGCGATTCAGCTTGGGCGAAAGTCAAAATCTTTACCAAGGGGCAAGCCGGGGACACAGGGTAATTCTCAAAACTCTTGCTCTCAGCTTCCATTTCATCTGTGAACCTCTGTGTCTAAAATTCTTGCTATCCCATCAACATGCCACCATTCACATTCAGCACATGGCCGGTAATGTAGGAAGCATCGTCCGACGCAAGAAACGTCACAGCACTGGCCACGTCGTCGACCGACCCGACTCGGCCCAGCGGAATCTGCTTGGCGGCGTTCTGCTTGAACTCATCGCCCAGCGCCTCGGTCATTGCGGTTTCGATGAACCCCGGCGCCACGGCGTTGCAAGTAATGTTGCGCGATCCCAGCTCGCGGGCTATCGCCATTGTCAGCCCGATCAGCCCGGCTTTCGACGCAGAGTAATTCGCCTGCCCCGCCTGCCCCATCTGGCCGAAAACGCTCGTGATGTTGATGATCCGTCCCCAGCGCTGCTTGAGCATCGACGATGAGACCTGCTGAGTGCACAGATACGCCGACGTGAGATTGGTTTGCAGCACCGCATCCCAGTCGGCGCGCTTCATGCGCATCACCAGCTGGTCGCGCGTGATGCCCGCGTTGTTCACCAGAATATCGACCTTGCCGAATTGCACGACGGCTGCTTTAATCGCCGACTTGACCTGCTCTTCATCGCTAACGTCGAGCGCGAAAGCCGCAGCTTTGCCGCCGACACAGGTGATCTCGTTCACCAACTCGTTCAGCTTCTCCTGATTACGCGCGGCTACGGCAACCGCCGCACCCTTGGTGGCAAGCTTCATCGCGCAGGCGCGTCCAATACCTTGCGACGCACCGGTGACGAACGCCACCCTTCCTGAAAGGGACATTGATTCTCCTGGGTTTCTCTCAAATTTCGGAACGTGCGATTATACGCGCCGATGCGTTTGTTCTGCCTATGCACTGTGCGCCAAGGGCGCAGTCTAAGTTATCCACAGCGCACACTTGCGAACGGATTGCGCATTGTCGATTCGCGGGATTAACATTCGTACACTCTCATGACTCCAATCGCTACTGACGAAGTGAGCACCATGCCCGAGCCGTCGAACGAGAAATCTTCCAATTCCGGATCGTCCTCGAACAGCTCCGGGCATCGGTCCACGCACAGGGCTTCCTCTGCCGAAGCCCCAATGGCTCCTGAAAACTCGCAGCCTGACGCGCCCTCCACCGAGGTCTTCGCAGTCTACGGCGTCGAGCCCGAGATTCAGGCCTACGCCATGGCGAAGTACTCGCGCTCAGCACTGTCGATGAAGGAATCGTTGCGCGAGATCAGTTCGCAAAAAGCCGAGAAATTCCTCAACACTTTTTATTTTCAGTACGGTCACCGTTCGATCGCCGACTTGGCGCACATCGCTCTCGCCATCGAACGCCTGTCGATATTGGCCGCGATTGAACTCGCCGACGAGCAACGGTGGGATGGCCAGGAGCGCTCGACGCGCTATCAGGATTTCAAGAAGAGCGGCTACTACATCCCCGACTTCGGCGCCGACGACGAGGCCCGCAAACTCTACTGCGAGACATTGGACAGCCTCTTCGGCGAATACAACGCGCTCTCAGCGCACATGACCGAGCATCTGATCAACATCACTCCTAAGCCCGCCGACATGAAGCAGGATGCGTACGAGCGTACCCTGAAGGCCCGGGCATTCGACATCACACGCTACCTTCTTCCGCTCGCCACAAACACATCGCTCGGTGAAATCGTCAACGCACGCACGCTGGAGACCCAGGTAGCGCATCTGCTCTCGCACACGCATAAAGAGGTACGCGTGCTGGGTGGTTCGCTGAAAAAAGCGGCGACTTCGGCCGCCTACAACGTGAATGCCGAGTCCTTGCGGAATCTGGTTGACGAAATTCGCAGGCTGAATCCGGAGTTGGGCGCGCGCGCCGAGCAGGAACTGCTTCACGAAGTTCGCGTAGCGCCGACTCTAGTAAAGTATGCCGACCCCAATCCGTACGAAATGGAAACGCGTCGCGAAATGCGGCAAGCGGCGCGCGAGCTGATGGCGCACGAGCAACTCGCCCCGTCGAAAGCAATCGTCGATCTCTTGGACGAAGAGCCGCTGGAAGTAGAAATTGCGACCACCCTCCTGTACGAGCATTGCCATTTTTCCTACCGCCAAATCCGTCAGGCGGTGCAAGTCGCCGGAGAGCGTCGACGTCGCGAGATCATCGACCTGGGCCTGCGCCATCGCAGCAAGTACGACGAAATGTCGCGCGCCTTCCGCGCCGGCCAGCAATTCCGCTTCGACATTCTGATGGATACCGGCGGCTTCCGCGACATGCACCGTCACCGCCGCTGCATCCAGGTGATGCAGGGGTTCACCACGCAACACGGCTACGAAATGCTGCTCGATCTCGATGACGCCGGAGTAAGCGCCCGTTTTGACTCCGCCATGCGCCGTACCCAAGCGGCGGTCGAGAAACTCGCCGCGCGCAAAACTCCCGAAGCCGAAGAGAATTCGCAGTACGCGATCCCGCTTGCCTATCGCAAGCGCGCCCTCTTCAAAATGGACTTCGCCGAAGCCGTCTACATCTCCGAACTCCGCACCACTCCCGCTGGACACGTCTCCTATCGCAACGTGGCCTACGCGATGCATGAAGCCGTCGCGCGAAAGTATCCGGCGCTAGCCAAGTATTTCCGCGTGCACGATGTGACCGCGCCAGTGGATTTGCTGCAGAGGTAGGATGTCAGAGTCTGCTGTCTGCGAATTCGAAAGGTCGCACAGCGTTTCGGAGATAGTCAATGACGAGTAGTGAAGAACGCGACTTAACAAGGCCCCAACTCAGAATCTTTCCCCACAGTCAGGCAGAATTCCAGTCGAAGGATCTCCTCATGACGTGGCTCCTCACCGGTCTTCGCGGTCGAGGTGGAGTGTATCATCTGACATCTGCTGATGCGGTGGCTGATCTCCCTCCCGGTTCAATTGTTCTCTTCAGATACGGTCATGAAATCATTGGGGAAGCAGTGGTTCGCAAGGGGAAGGAAACCGGAAGCGTGACAGGTAGAACTCTATTGGGCGAGGACGGGGAGTATGCAGCGCGAGTTACTTTTGCTCCGTCGTCGATTCGACTTTATAGTCCCCCACTACCTGTGAAGCAAATCCAGCAGTATACGGAAAAAGACATCAGCAGCAGCGCACAGCCGTACTACAAACTCGATTGGTGCGTCTACGGTCGCATCCTGAAGGAAGTTGTCTCACGGAGAGATCAATCGGCGGGCGTAGACGGCACTTTCATCGCGAGCTAGGTTAATACGTCCGTTTCCTTGGAGTTGCCATTATCGAAACCAAAGAGAACGGGCAGTCGCAGCGCTTTGTGCTGGAGCGGCGCTGGAGCATTACCTGCACAACGTGGTCCCGTCTCAGTGCCTAGTCAGGCCAGACGTGATGGTCACCTATCGCCGCTCCAACGAAAAGTATCGCGAACTATACTAGCGGCTTGAAAGCTAATCGCTCTTCTGTCATCCTGAGGCCGGGGAGTCCTCGGCTTCGCCGAGGACTCCCAACGAAGGACCTGTGCATCTGGTCGGCACCGTTGACGCCTGCCGACGAATCCATAGGTCGTTCAGTCCGCAAAAACCGCGGCCTTCAGGATGACAACAGGTAAGGCGGTGCCCGTTTCGGAACGTTTTCCACTGTTTATTATCAAATTCGCCTTTTATTCGCTTCTTTCCATATGTATAATCCGCCCAGACCCATTACCAATTACAAAGGAGCCACACTCCCATGGCGGATGAACGCGGCAAAGCGATCGAGATGGCGGTTTCGCAGATTGAAAAGCAGTTCGGCAAGGGGTCGATCATGCGCCTGGGATCTAAGGAAGCGATCGTCCCCATCTCTGTGATCTCGACCGGCGCCATCTCTTTCGACGCCGCGCTCGGCGTCGGCGGCTTTCCCCGCGGGCGCGTCGTCGAAGTCTTCGGCCCGGAATCATCCGGCAAGACCACCATCACCCTTCAAGTAATCGCCGAGGCTCAGAAAACCGGGGGCATGGCCGCGTTCGTTGATGCCGAGCACGCGCTCGATCCCGCCTATGCCAAGAAGCTGGGCGTCGATGTCGACAACCTGCTGGTCTCTCAGCCAGACTACGGCGAACAAGCGCTCGAAATCACGGAGGCGCTGGTACGCTCAAACGCCATCGACGTGCTGGTCGTCGACTCCGTAGCGGCGCTGGTCCCCAAGGCTGAACTCGACGGAGAAATGGGCGACAGCCACATGGGCCTGCAGGCGCGCCTAATGTCGCAGGCGCTGCGCAAGCTCACCGGAACGGTTTCGAAATCCCGCACCTGCCTGATCTTTATTAATCAAATCCGCGAAAAAATCGGCGTCATGTTTGGCAATCCCGAAACCACCACCGGCGGCCGCGCGCTGAAGTTTTATTCCTCGGTACGCGTCGACATCCGCCGCATCGCAGCCATTAAAGATGGCGACGTAGTCACCGGCTCTCGAACCCGCGTGAAAGTCGTCAAGAATAAGGTGGCCGCGCCCTTCCGCGAAGCCGAGTTCGACATTCTCTATGGCGAGGGCATCTCACGCGAAGGCGACCTCCTCGATATCGCGGTGAATAGCAACATTCTCGAAAAATCCGGATCGTGGTTCAGCTATAAAGGCGAACGCATCGGCCAGGGCCGCGAAAACGCCCGCCAGTTCCTCAAAGACAACAAAGACACCATGGCGAAGCTCGACACCGAAGTCCGCAAGTCGCTGGGCTTGATTGCAACTCCAGCCACGGCGCAACCTGTCGCGGCAACGGCACAAACCCCGTCGCAAGGTGCCCGCGTCACGACCATGCCAACTGCAACGGATTCCGTGAAGGCACCGATCGTAGCAGCAAGGCGCTAGGATGGCTCTAGCGAGGGTTGTCTAAACTAAGGATTGTCATCCCGAGCGAAGTAGCGTAACCAGCGACGGTTCTAGCAAGAACCAAGGTCCCTCGCTTTGCTCGGGATGACATTTGGGTGGAGGTTCCGATGGGCGAAGAACGACGCTACTTCGTCTACATCATGGCCGATGCTTCAAAGAGGATTTACACCGGCATGACCAACAGCCTTCGCCGACGCGTGCGGGAGCACAAGCAGAAACTGACGCCCGGTTTCACGGCCAAGTACAACATCACTAGGCTCGTCTATTTCGAGAGCTTCGAGGACGTGAGGAACGCGATTGAGCGCGAGAAGCAAATCAAAGCTTGGACCCGCGAAAAGCGGCTTGCCCTGGTGGAATCCACAAACCTCAAGTGGGAAGATCTGTCGCGAGAGTGGGATAAGCCGCAGACGTTCCGTTTTGTACCGAAGATCGCGTAAAGAGTCGCCGCCCAGTTCGACCAACTGCTCAGCTCCCTATCGGGTTGGCTAGACGATGGATTGTCATCCCGAGCGCAGCGAGGGATCTTGGTGTTTGCAAGCACCGCCTCTACCTTGCGCGCCGAGCACAAACCCAACCCCGCCCCGAATCACAACCCTCACCGCGCAATTGCCATCCCCACTCCCTACCGCATAGAATCTTTTATTCAGCCCCGCCGTTTCCGCGAGGACCATTGAACAAAGTCAGCGCCCTTTATCCCGGTTCGTTCGATCCGCCCACCAATGGGCACCTCGACCTGATTGAGCGGGGCGCTAAGATTTTTGAGGAACTGGTGGTGGGGATTCTCAGGAATTCGGAAAAGATTCCGATGTTCAGTCTCGCGGAGCGCTTCGAGATGCTGAAGACGCTCACGGCGCACCTGAAAAATGTTCGCATCGAGACTTTTCACGGACTAATGGTCGAATATGCCAAGTCGATCGAAGCGACCTGTGTGCTGCGGGGTATTCGTGCGGTCAGCGACTATGAATATGAGTTGCAAATGGCGCTCATGAACCGCAAGCTCGAGCCCACGCTGGAAACGGTTTTCATGATGCCCGCCGACAAGTATTCTTACGTCAGCTCGCGCCTGGTGCGCGAAGTAGCGCAGGCGGGCGGGCCAGTAAGAGGACTGGTGCCCGAAGTGGTGGAGCAGAAGCTGCGCGAAAAACTCGAGCCCGTCTACAAATTTCATGACGAGATGCAGCAAGCCTCCTCAGGAAATTCCGGCGGAAAAGAAATATCCACGAAGAAGAGGAAGAAGAAGTCATGACCACGGCAACCACGGAAACACTGCGCCTCACCGACCGTATCAATCGCATTCAACCTTCAGCCACCATGGCGGTTGTGGCCGAGGCTGACAAGTTGCGCGCGCAGGGCATCGACGTCATCGACTTTGGCGCGGGCGAGCCGCATTTTTCCACGCCGCAGCACATCAAGGATGCCGCCATCGCCGCGATTCAGGGTAACTTCACGAAGTACACGGCGGTCCCGGGCACCCCCGAGTTGCGCGATGCCATCGTTCACCGTCACGCGGTCGATTTCGATTCCGACTACCGCCGCGAAGAGGTCATCGCATCGACCGGAGGCAAAAACGCGCTGTTCAATGCCGTTCAGGTCCTCGTCGATCACGGCGACGAGGTCATTCTGCCCGTCCCCTACTGGGTTTCGTTCAAAGACATCGTGCGCTACGCCGGCGGCGAGTGTGTGCTCCTTGAATCGGACGAGTCGCAAGGCTTCCGGGTTACAGCGGAGATGGTTGCGCGGCTGATCACGCCGCGGACTAAGGTCATCATTTTGAATTCGCCGTCGAATCCCTCCGGCACCGTCATGAGCGCGGACGATCTCACCGAAGTCGTCCGACTGGCGCAGCAGCGCGGAATCTGGGTGCTCTCCGACGAGTGCTACGTCTACCTGAATTACACCGGACGAAATTTTTCCGTGGGATCGCTGCGCGAATACAAAGATCGCATCGTCGTGTTGGGTTCGCTCTCGAAAACTTACGCCATGACGGGCTGGCGCCTGGGATACGCCCTCGGGCCCACCGCGATCATCAGTGCGATGTCAAAACTGCAAAGTCAGTCCACGTCGAATCCCACGTCGATTGTGCAGAAGGCGGCGGTTGCGGCGCTGCGCGGTCCGCAGGAGTGCGTGGAAGAAATGCGGCGCGAATATATTACGCTCCGCGATCACGTAATCGAGGGCTTGCGCTCGATTCCCGGCGTGACCTGCACTTTGCCTGAGGGCGCGTTCTACGCCTATCCCAACATCTCCGCGTTCCTGGGGCGCAGCAATGTGAAGTCGGCGTCAGACGTCGCAGGACGGCTGCTCAGAGAAGCGTATGTGGCAACGGTTCCCGGCGAAGGATTCGGCACCCATGATCACATCCGCGTTTCCTATGCGACCTCGAAGGCAGAACTGGATCGCGGCTTGGAGCGCATGCGTAAATTTTTCGCGGAGTTGTAGTCGCAGGCTTCGGGTCTATTGAGTCACATTGCAGGGTCAGGTTTCAGCGAAGGCCGTCCGTTCGCGAACGGCCTTTTCTATTCGATCGTTATTCTGGAAGATCACTGTTCTGTAGATCGTTTTCTTCAGATCAACGTTCCGCAGATCGTCGTTATGGACAATCTCTATCCACTCTTGATGCTTCCGGAATTCAGCCCGCGCCCGTGGGGCACGCGCGATTTGTCGCCGATTTATCCTAATCGCCAGTTCGAGGAAAAGATGGGCGAAGCCTGGCTCACTGGCGACGATTGCAAGGTTGCTAACGGCCCGCTGACCGGGCAGACTCTGGCGCAAGTAAGCGAGAAGTACCAACGGGAGCTGGTTGGCGACGCTGCGCGCGATGCCGCGCGCTTTCCTCTGTTGCTGAAGTTTCTGTTTCCCCATGAGAAGCTTTCGGTGCAGGTTCATCCCGATGATGCGCAAGCCCGCCGCGTTTCTCAACCATGGGGCAAAACCGAGTGTTGGTACGTGGCGCATGCCAAGCCGGGAGCGCAAATCGGTCTGGGATTGAAACCGGGCGTGACGGTTTCTCAGTTGGAGCATGCGATCCACGAGAAGCGCGCCGAAGAGTTGCTGAACTGGCTCAACGTCTACACCGGCGACATGATTTATGTTTCCGGCGGAACCGTGCACACTCTGGGGCCGGGCTCCGTGATTGTCGAGACGCAACAACAGTCGGACACGACGTATCGCTTGTATGATTATGGTCGCCCGCGCGAACTGCATCTCAAAGAAGGATTAGATGCGGTGAAGCTCGGCGTTTCGTCCGGAAAAGTTGTGCGGCCGGCTCCGGCGCAAATTCCCGGCCGCAATAATCGGCAGGGTTTGCTGGTTGCCGCTCCTTACTTTGTTGTGGATATGTTTGAGATCAAGGACGTGCAGGAATTGAGTACGCACGACGACTCTGGCAAGAGTTCCGCACAGATATTGGTGGCCGTGGAAGGCTGTGGCGTGATGGAAACCGCGAACGCCGAACCCGTGACTGTGGCGAAGGGCGATGCGGTTGTAATTCCGGCGTTGGTTGGAAACTTTACGGTACGCCCGCAGTGGACGCTGGAGTTTTTAAGAGCACGTGTTCCGGGTACAGCGTTGCCCGAACCAGAAACGCGGATGTGACGCAGCATCACAAACAACTTGGCTAAGAACCCAACTTTTTATCCCGTGATACTCGCCGGTGGTCGTGGCACACGCTTTTGGCCTCTGAGCCGGAAGAAGCGCGCCAAGCAGTTACTGGCGCTCGACGGCAAGCAGAGCATGATCCAGCAGACCGTGGCGCGGCTTCTGCCGCTCGCACCCGCGCGCCAATTTTGGATCATCACGAACGACGATCTTCGTCCCGCGATTCTAAAGCAGTTGCCAAAGTTGCCGAAGGCGCAAGTGTTGGCCGAGCCGACGGGGCGTAACACTGCACCCGCGATCGGCCTTGCCGCATTTCTCTTGTTGCGCGAACATCCCGATGCGGTCCTTGGACTATTTCCTTCTGATCATGTGATTGCCGATGAAAAAAACTATCGCGCGACCATTGAATGCGGCATCGAGATCGCAGCCAGCGGCGAAAACATTGTGGTGCTCGGCATTCGACCCACTCGACCGGAAACTGGATACGGCTACATCGAGGCGGGTAGCGTGTTTGCTGGCGATGCGCTGCGGGTACGCCGCTTCACGGAAAAGCCCGACGTCGAGAAGGCCGCATCTTTTCTCGCCGCAGGGAATTATTTCTGGAACAGCGGAATGTTTTTGTGGAGCGCTAGCACGCTGGTGAACGCCCTGCGCGAGCATCTTCCAAAAACCGCTCCCCTGCTGGAAGAGATCGCCGCTACCTTCGGCACGCGCAAATTTGCTGCAACTTTCCGAAAACTTTATCCGAAATGCGAGAGCATCAGCGTCGATTATGCTTTGCTGGAGCCGCGCTCGGCGAAAGGCGAGCAAGCTTCGAACATCATTTGCCTGCCCGCCGATTTCGGTTGGAACGACCTGGGCTCATGGACTGCGCTGCACGAGCACCACACCGCGAAGAGCAGTCCGCGTGAGGGTAACCTTATCAATGGTGCCGGCGCATTTATCCTGAACGCCAGCGGAAATTACGTGCATTCCCCCGGGAAATTTGTCGCGATCGTCGGGGTAAATAATTTGGTAGTGGTCGAAACCGACGACGCTTTACTAATCACGACCCGGCAACAGGCGCAGGACGTCGGCAAAGTAGTGAAGTATCTGGACGAGAAAAAGCTGCACAAACTTACTTGAGTGTTTGCCGTTAACCGCTCGTCGCAGGTATTTGTGACGCGCCCGCGACGAACGGCTGACGACAAACTAACAACCAGCGACTAACGACGACTTTTTCACATGCCTCGAGAAATCAAATTCGGAACCGACGGTTGGCGAGCTATCATCGCTGACGATTTCACCTTCGACAACGTGCGCCGCGTCGCGGGCGCGATCGCATCCTACGTGCTCAGGTACGAGGATGCGCAGAGGGGAATCATCGTTGGATACGACACGCGTTTCGCCTCGCAGAGCGCGGCACAGGCGGCGGGAGAAGTGATCGCCACAGCCGGCATTCCGGTGAAGCTGGCCAATGATTACACTCCCACTCCCGCGGTCTCCTACGCGGTGAAGAGCAGCCGCGCTGCCGGCGGAGTGATGGTCACCTCCAGTCACAATCCATTTAATTGGAACGGAATGAAGTTCAAGGGAAATTTTGGCGGGTCCGCGACTCCCGCGATCATGAAGAAGGTCGAAGAACAGTTGCGCGCCGGCGCGATGCCTCAGGGTTCGAAAGCGGCGATCGAAGAAGTCGATCTCAAGGCGCCATACATCGCCGCGATTTGCCGCTTCGCCGACATGGACCTCATCGGCAAAACCAAGGCGAAATTTGCCGTCGACTCGATGTACGGTTCAGGCCGGGGAGTTCTACCCAGAATATTTCACGAGCGTGGTATCCAATTCATCGCCATCCGGCAGGAGTTGAATCCGCTGTTCCCAGGCATCAATCCTGAACCTATCGAGCCGCACATTTCTCTTTTGCAACAAACGGTCGTGCGGGAGAAATGCGACGCCGGCCTCGCCACTGACGGCGATGCCGACCGCATCGGCGCAGTCGCGGAAGACGGCAGCTTTGTCGACTCGCACAAGATCTACTGCGTGCTTTTGTACTGGTTGCTCGAGCGCAAGAAGTGGACTGGAGACGTTGTCCGCGCATTCAACACGACGCGCATGCTAGACCGCATTGCCGCGAAATACGGCCGCAAACTCTACGAGACGCCGATTGGATTCAAGTACATTGCGGATGTGATGATGGAGCATGACATCCTGATCGGCGGCGAAGAATCTGGCGGCATCGGCTACTCCCGCTTTCTCCCGGAGCGCGATGGCTTGCTGAATTGTTTGCTGCTGGCCAATGCGATGGCGGAAGGAGGCAAGCCTCTGGGCCAGTTGGTTGCCGACCTGCAGCGCGAATTTGGGCCTCACTATTACGGCCGGCGCGATTTGCACATTCCAGACGCGATCAAGCAGAGCGCCATTCAACGTGCGGCGTCCGAAGGCACAAAGAGCCTCGATCGATATCACGTGCTGAAGAAAGAAAATCTCGACGGCATCAAGTTTTTTCTCGATGCCCCCACCAACGGCAACGGAGCGGAAGCGTGGATTCTTTTCCGCGCCTCGGGCACGGAACCCTTGCTGCGCCTCTATGCCGAGGCCGCATCCCCCGAGTTGGTAAACGAAATCCTGACAACGGCCGAGAGTTTTGTTGGAAGTAACTGAAGATACCTGCCGCCTCCAAAACTCCACATTTCTGGCTACGGGAATGCGATACTTCTAATTAAGCATGCAACTCGCAGATGTCACATCTTCGACCCCGGATTCGCCGGAGGCGCGTCGCTACAATCGGATCCAGCGCTGGCTTGGGATCGCCGATTTTGCTATCGGCTCCGCATTCCTGATTGTTCTGCTGATCACCGGCTGGACGGGTTGGCTGCGCGATCTGGCCTACCGCCGCGGATTTCAGAATTACACTCTTTCCGTCTTTCTTTATCTATTCTTTCTGTTACTCATCAGTAAATTACTCGGCTTAGGCCCAGACTATTACGGCTTCCGGCTGGAGCGCGAGTTTCAACTCTCCAACCAAAAGCTTCGCGCCTGGCTGTGGGATGAAGCCAAAGGCTTTCTTGTCGGCCTCGCGCTCGCCGGAATTGTTGTCGAGTTGTTGTATTTCATGATTCGCCAGTTTTCGCAGCATTGGTGGCTGATTACCTGGGCGCTGTTCATGGGGTTGTTTATCTTGTTGGCTCAGCTTGCCCCAGTCGTGCTGCTCCCAATCTTCTATAAGTTCGAGCCGCTGGACAACGAAGACCTTCGCCGGCGGCTTGTTCAACTGAGCGAACGTACGGGCACTCGCGTGCGCGGCATTTATCGCTGGAAGCTCTCTGAAAAAAGCAAGAAAGCGAACGCCGCTCTCACCGGATTAGGTAACACCAGGCGAATCATCCTGGCCGATACGCTGCTGGATAACTATGCTCCCGAAGAAATCGAAGCCGTACTCGCGCACGAGCTTGGCCATCACGTTCACCGCCACATTCTGAAAAGCATTGCCGTGCAGGCCGGAACTACCTTGCTTGGTTTTTGGGCGGCGAACTGGGTGCTTCACTATGCCGTCGATCGTCACATGTTCGAGGAGCTTTCGGATTTCGCGAATATGCCATTGCTTGCCATTACCGCCAGCGTGCTTTCCTTGCTGCTGATGCCGGCGCTCAATGCTTATTCGCGCTATAACGAGCGCCAGGCCGATCGTTATGCTTTCGAATCGATCGCCAACGTGCAACCCTTCATTTCGTCGATGAACAAGCTGGCGCAGCAAAACCTTGCAGAGCGCACGCCTTCCAGGTGGGTGGAGGTATTGTTCCATTCCCATCCAGCGATCTCGAAACGCGTGGCGGCAGCAGAAGCGTGGAGCCGCGTCCAAGGTGCAGGGCCACAGGCGTAAGTACCATCCGTTTAGAACTCAGCCGTTAGCGCCTCCGCAGAATTTCGGCGACACGTTGCAAATCTTCCTCTGTATCCACCCCGATTGAATCGTGAGGCGTCTCGCCCACGTGAATCGGAATTCCGTTCTGCAGGAAGCGAAGTTGTTCCAGCCGTTCACTTTTTTCCAACATCGATTCCGTCAGGCTGACAAAGAGATCAAGCGCAGGTTTCCGGTACGCATAGATGCCAAGGTGCTTAAAATACGCCGGCTGAGTACCGTCACGGTCAAAGGGAATCGTAGCGCGGGAAAAATACAGAGCGCGGCCCCTGGAGTCGTCCACAACTTTGACGGCATTGGGGTTATGAATTTCTTCCGCTAAGCATGGGGTCTTCAGCGTTCCCACGCTAACTGCCGGATCCTTCATTACGTCGACAAGCGTGGCAATCTGTTCCGGGCGCACCATCGGTTCGTCGCCTTGCACGTTGATGTAGACATCCGTTCCGATAAAGTTTGATACTTCGTGCACGCGCTCGGTTCCACTGCGGTGATTCGGCGAAGTCATCCGCGCGTTCCAACCATATCTGCCGCACGTGCCCATAATCTCCTCGGAATCCGTGGCGACGATCACTTCTGAGAGAAGCGGCGACGACCGCACCGCCTCATACACCCACCCCACGAGAGGCTTGCCCGCGATCTCACGCAACATCTTGCGCGGCAATCGAGTAGAGGCTAGCCGGGCGGGGATTACGGCGATTATTTTCATGAGAGCACCAGTTTCCCGTTTCGTCGCGCAACTGGCAAGTGGCGATTCGGGCAAACGCGATGGCAGGCGCTGTTTGACAGCGTTTTGCAATGACTCTTAGAATGAAGAACTGGACGTGACGCGCGGCTCCAGCTGTCGTGTCCATGGCAGCGAGAGTTCGCCCCAGGCGACTAATCCTCTCATTGCGTCTCCTAAATATGGCGGCGTAGCTCAGGTGGCTAGAGCGACGGTCTCATAATCCGTAGGTCCGTGGTTCGAGTCCACGCGCCGCCACCAAATCTGTCATGCAGTCCGGGGGAATTGACATTCCCTCCACCCTTTGGAAACATGCAAAGGTCTTATTCCGCACACTTATGGTAGGAATTCGCACTCGCGATCTGCGCAAGGTCTACACCTCCGCTCCTCCGTTCGCTGCGGCCGGTTTTGGCTCGCCCGCAGGACGCGCGAAGGGCGAAAAGCAACCGAAGCCGGAGATTGTCGCGCTCAATGGCCTCACATTGGACGTTGCCGCGGGCGAAGTTTTCGGGTTGCTGGGGCCGAATGGTGCAGGCAAGTCGACAACCGTGGGAATTCTAACCACGCGCGTGCGGCCGACCGGGGGCGAGGCTTCGATCGGCGCACATGACGTCTGGAAAGAACAGGTAGCCGTCAAACGACTGATTGGGGTGGTGGCACAGCGTCCGAATCTCGACTTCTCTCTAACAGCGCGCGAGATTCTCTTGTTTCACGGCGCTTACTTCGGGCTCGACTCTGCGACCAGAGCATCCCGAGCCGAAAGCCTTCTGGACCAATTCAAGCTTCGCGACCGCGCCGAGCAGATGGTGCGCGGCTTCTCCGGAGGCATGATGCAGCGGCTCTCCATCGCCCGCGCCATGATGCATGACCCCCAGGTTCTCTTCCTTGATGAACCCAGCGCGGGACTTGATCCGCAAACCAAGTTGCTGCTGTGGGAAATTATTCGCGAATACAACCAAACCGGCAAGACGATCCTGTTGACCACGCATAACATGGAAGAAGCCGATGCCCTCGCGGGCCGCCTCGCCATTATCGACCACGGACGCAACATCGCGCTGGGTACGCCAACCGAGTTGAAGGCCTCGGTACCGGGCGGTTATCTGCTGCGTCTACGTTTCGGAAATCATTCGGCAGAACTGCTGCAACGGCTGCAATCATTGCCCGGAGTGCGAGAGGTGCGCCACGTTTCGCAAGCCGGAGCCCAGGACGTCGAACAAACCGGCGCAGATCTATATGCTGATCGCGGCGGTTCGCTGATCGCAGAGATCGCCAGCCTGGCTTCTGCTGCTGGCTCGGAGCTGCGCGATGTGCACATCTCCGAGCCGAGCCTGGAAAATCTATTTCTGCACCATACCGGAAGGAGTTTGCGGGAATGAACTGGAAGACATTTTTCGCCATGCTCGCGCGCGATGTGCATGTGGCTCGCCGCAACTTCATGGTTTTGCTGATGCAGACCTTTCTGCAGCCGCTGATGTTTGTTTTTATCTTTGGCCGAGTGATGGTCCGCAGCGGTTACATGCCCGAGGCATACAAAAGCCTGCTGCTTCCCGGCATCATGGCCATTAGCATGGTTTTTACCGGGGTCTGGGCAGTGGCCATGCCATTGATTACCGAATTCCAGTTCACCCGCGAGATCGAAGATCGCCTGTTAGCTCCCATGGAAATCTCCTGGGTTGCGATCGAAAAAGTGCTTGCCGGTACGCTCCAGGCGCTGATCGCAGGCCTGGTTGTGATCCCCGCCGCTTGGATAATTTTGCGCCCGGGCGTATCGGTGACGGTGCACAATCCTCTCGCCTTTGCTTGCGTGACCTTGCTGGTGGCGCTATTCTCCGCGTGCGGCGGTCTCGCCTTGGGCTGCAGCGTCAATCAGCAGCACATCGGACTGATGTTCAGCATGGTTTTGACCCCCATGATTTTCTTTGGCTGTACCTACTACCCCTGGAGCGCACTGAACAGCTTTCCCATCCTGCAGAAGGTCGTGCTGGTGAACCCTCTTGTATATGCGAGTGAAGGCCTGCGGGGAACTCTTGTGCCCCAGTTCCCGCATCTTCCCTTGCTGGCCGTGCTCGTGGTGTTAACGGTGTTTGATGTGCTATTTCTCACCGCTGGTCTAAGACAGTTCCGCGGAAAAGCCGTCAGCTGAAACCGCGCCCCAACCAGTAACATCCCTGCTTTCTTGCACCTCCGAAAATTGTTTCAAATGAAGTAATTCGAGAGATTACCGAAGTTTCCCGCAACGGCTGCAAATCATTGTTAATAAATCTGTTAGCTGTTTATCCTACGGTTGGGATACCCTCGCGCTCTGGTAAAGCGGAGCAGCGAAGGGTTGAATCGCACACGTATGTCGGCAACCACACAGTCGTGGAGAGGACTGTCCCTTGGCGCCCAGGTCTTTGTCGGCCTGGTGATTGCCGCGGGAATGGCATCGCTGATTCTCGCGGCGGGGCATCAGCGCAGCAATAATATCGCTGAGTTTATTTGTTACCTCGGGATCGCAATTTTAGCATCACGCTTGCGCGTTACTCTTCCTGGCATCACCGGCACGCTTTCGGTGAACTTCCTGTTCATCCTGGTAGGGATCGCTGAGCTCAGCTACTCCGAGGCCATCACTCTGGGCGCTGTCGCCATGCTCGCCCAAGGTTTGTTTCCCGGCCGGCCGAACGCCATCCAACTCACGTTCAACGTTTGCGCGGGCGCGCTTTCAACGGCGCTGGCTTACTTCGCCTATCACAGCTTTTTGGCCAACCAACTCATCTCCAGTAAAGCGCTGGTTCTATGCTTGGCCGCTTCGATTTATTTTATTGTCAATGCGGGATGCACAGCCGCCGTCATCTCGTTCAGTGAACGGCGGGCGCTGCGGCGAATTCTTATCGATTGCTACTTCTGGTCCTTTCCTTACTACCTGGTGGGCGCAGGCATCGCAGGCGCAATTGGCTGGTTCAATCACGCTTTTAACTGGGAAAGCTCGTTGCTCTTCGTGCCCGCCATTTATGTCATCTACCGCTCCTACCGTTTGTATTTGGGCAAGCTGGACGACGAAAAGCGGCACGTGGAAGAAATCGCCAACCTGCATCTGCGAACCATCGAAGCACTCGCGCTGGCCATTGAAGCCAAGGACCAGACCACGCATGCCCACCTGCAGCGGGTTCGCGTCTACGCCATCGAGGTCGCAAAAGAATTAGGCATCAAGGGCGCCGAACTGGAAGCCCTGCACGCAGCCGCGCTGCTGCATGACATTGGAAAGCTGGCCGTGCCTGAACACATTATCTCGAAGCCTGGCCGGCTAACCCCCGAAGAATTCGAGAAGATGAAGATTCACACCGTGGTGGGCGCAGACATTCTGGAACGTGTTCGCTTTCCTTATCCGGTAGTGCCCATCGTTCGAGCCCACCATGAAAAATGGGATGGTTCGGGCTATCCCTTCGGATTGAAAGGTACGGAGATTCCGATTGGGGCTCGCATTCTTTCCGCAGTCGACTATCTGGACGCGTTAGCTTCCGACCGGCAATATCGCCGGGCCATGCCTCTCGATAAAGTTATGCAGCAGCTTTCGGCTGAGTCGGGCAAGTCATTCGATCCGAAGGTGGTGGATGTCCTGACCCGGCGTTACAAATCCCTGGAGAACATGGCGCGTGCGCAAGCGAATTCAGACGACAACGTTGCGCTTCCCACCGAACTCAAGATCACGCGTGGCCCTGCGCCGGCTGCCGGATTCGAAAATGCCGCTGTCACAGATTCGCCGGGACGTGAAGCAACGTTCCTATCCTCGATTGCCGCTGCCCGCCAGGAAGCTCAATCTCTGTTTGAGTTAAGTCAGGATCTGGGGGCGTCGTTGAGCCTCGGTGAGACACTTTCCGTGTTCTCGGTAAAACTCAAACCGATGGTTCCCTACGATGCCATTGCAATTTATATCCGTCGCGGCGACGAGTTGATCCCCGAATACGTAAACGGCGATAACTACCGGCTCTTTGCCTCGTTGCGTATTCCGCTCGGGGAGGGCCTCTCCGGTTGGGTGGCGCAGAACAAAAAGCCGATTGTGAACGGAAATCCTTCGGTCGAGCCTGGCTATCTCAACGATCCCGCGAAATCCAGCACTTTGCGCTCCGCGCTGGCGCTCCCGTTGGAAGGAGTGGACGGCGTGATTGGCGTTCTGGCGCTCTATCGCGCCGAGCGCGACGCGTTTACCTCCGACCATTTGCGCATTCTTTTGGCGGTAAGCGGCAAGATGGCGCTTGCCATCGAGAACGCGCTCAAATACCAGCAAGCGGAAAGCTCCGCCACTACCGATTACCTCACCGGCCTGCCCAACGCCAGATCGCTGTTCCTGCAACTCGATCGCGAACTCGCTCGCTGCAAACGCGACAACATGTCGCTGACCCTCATGGTTTGCGACATGAACGGTTTCAAGCGGATCAATGACCGCTTCGGGCATCTCGAGGGAAACCGTGTGTTGCGCTTGTTCGCCCAAGCTCTGAAAGAAACCTGCCGCGAGTATGATTACGTCGCCCGCATGGGCGGCGACGAATTTGTGGTGATTGCTCCCGGTCTGGCGGCCGACGCCGCCGCCAAGAAGGTGGATCAGCTTCGTCCGCTTGCCCGGCAGGCTGGTTTCGATGTTTGCGGAGAAGATATTCTCTCTTTGAGTGTGGGGCTGGCCGTATCTCCGGATGACGGCAACGATGCCGAGCAGCTCTTGACTGAGGCCGACCGCCGCATGTATCTCGAAAAACAAAAGCTACCCTCGCAAAAAGATCAGCGGCTGCACACTCGCATGAAATGCCGGCTCACGATCGAACTGCACCCTCAGTCCGGCAGTGGACCGATCTTCGGCAATCTCATCGACATCAGCCTCGGAGGCTGCTACGTGGAAACCAGCGCTATTCTGCCGGCCCGTTCCCATCTCAAGCTGATTTTCTCCATCGACGATGCGACTCTCAGCGCCGAAGGAACGATTGCCAGAATCCATCCCGGGTCCGGTGTGGCCGTGCAATTCAAGGAGATGAGCCGCGAGTCGCGCGAAAAGATGTACCGCATTCTCGAGTTCGTGCAGAACACAACCACTCTTTACAACGACAGCTACATGCAGAAACTTTTCGATCGTTGATCGGGCTGTGGCTCATCAAGGTCGCTTGAAGCCCATCCCGCTACGCTCGTACACTTAAGCAATGCACGTCCACGGTCACGCAGGAGACGGTCCCAAGCGAGTGCTCAAGATTTCGCTGGGCGTGACCCTGGGCTATATCGTGCTGCTGGTTGTGGCCGGCATTCGCTCCCATTCACTCGCATTGCTTTCCGAGGCCGGACATAATCTCTCCGATTTTCTCGCGCTGCTGCTCTCGCTGGTTGCGGTTTATCTACAGTCGCGTCCCGCGAGTTCGACCAAAACGTATGGCTATCATCGCGCGGGGGTATTAGCTGCACTGGTCAATGCCGTATCTCTGGTCGCGGTCGCATTCTTCATTTTCTACGAGGCCTTCCACCGCTTGCAGCATCCCGAGCACGTTCAGGCCTCGGTGATGATGTGGGTCGCCGCCGCCGGCGTGGTGATGAATGGAGTAATCGCGCTGCTGCTGTTTCGCTCGGCCCGGGGTTCCAGCAACGACGTCAACATTCGCAGTGCGTTGCTGCATGAAATTGGCGACACGCTTTCCACCGCCGCCGTGATCGCCGGAGGCTGGGCCATCCTGATTACGGGCGATTACTGGATCGACTCCGCGCTCTCCTTCGGAATTGGTGCGCTAATCCTGTGGTCAGGATTCGGCATTGTGCGCGAGACCCTGAACATTCTGCTCGAAGGCACGCCCCGCGGCATGAAGCTCGAACTGGTCGAGACTGCGATCCGCTCGATCGAAGGCGTCAACGACGTTCACGACCTCCACGTCTGGAGCATCGGCTCGGAAACTCACGCGCTCTCCTGCCACATCTCGATTGCCGACATTCCGCCCTCGGTCAGCGAGCGCATCCTACGCGACGTAAAAGACCGTCTGCACCATAGCTTCCGCATCGACCACACCACTATCCAGTTCGAGTGCGTGGACTGTGAAGTGGTCCATGGCTGCGTGATGCCGGTAGGCGAGAGCGAAGCACACCACCACAACCACTGAGAACAGACCCGTTGTGTCTCAGTGGCAACTTGAGGTTGCGAGCAATGACGAACTTAACCGTTGTCAGAGACTCCGGCTGCGCAGACCGATTGAGAGCATATACGATTGTGCTTGATGGTGTAGTAATAGGCACGATTAGGAACGGCGAAACAAAAACATTTCCAAATCGTCCCGGGACCCCATTCCATATCTGAAGATCGACTGGTGTGGATTGAAGCCGGTTAGGTTTGCGGCTGCTGACGGCGATTCCGTCGCGTTGACGCAAAGTCAAATCTCCGGGCCTGAAAATAATGGGTGCTCTTTGGCGCTCAGTCTTTGCTTGGAACTCATGGCTGCTTCTCGAGCAGAGGACCTCGGATAGCCAGTCTGGTGGCTAAGCGGGCTTATTTCTGTCTTTCAAAAATCTCCCGCACCCGCTCAATCGTATCCGCCTCCTCGGGAGTCTTATCCGGCCTCAGCCGCACGATCCTCGGAAAGCGTAGCGCATACCCGCTCTCGTGACGATCTGACTCCATCATGTTGTTGAACGCCACTTCCAGAACAATCTTCGGCTCAACCGTGCAACGAAAGCCTTGATCTTCAATCGTGTGTTCGAGAAACCACCGAGTCATCTCCGCAATCTCGACGTCGGTCAATCCTGAGTACGCTTTGCCGATATTCACCAGCCGGCCTTTATTCGTATCCCACACCGCAAACGTGTAATCGCTGAGCACGCCCACGCGCTTGCCGTGACCATACTCAACCGCGGTTACGACCACGTCGAGCGTGGCCAACTCGCGCTTCATCTTCAGCCAGGACTTTCCACGCTTTCCCGGCGTGTAAGTCGAGTTGATATCTTTGATCATCAACCCTTCATTGCCTCTCGCCTGCGCAGCCGCGAAGAGTTCGTCCAATTCCTCCGCCGACGACGGTCGAAACAACGGCGCCCGGATGACAGCTGCCGCAACCTTTTCATACTCAGTACCAAAAATTAATTTCTCTTGTGAATTTCCTGCCTTGTGTTTTCTCTGTGTCTCTGTGTCTCTGAGGTGAAGAATTTTCTTTTCGGCTGAAAGCAGTTCATCCAACACCTGAGCCCGCTCCCGCAGCGGACGATCAATCAGCAACTCCCCGCCCGCATACAAAATATCGAAGGCGAGATAAGCGACGGGAACTGCCCGCAACATTCTCTCGCTCACTTTCTTCCGTCCCAGGCGCTGCTGCAACACGCTGAACGGCCGCGCCCGTCCCAGGTTCGCCGCCTTCACCTCAGCTGCGTCGCTAGGCCGCTCATCGACCACTTCTGCCGCCACAGAAAGGCTCTCCGGATATTCCCACGCGACAATTTCACCATCGAGAATCGCTTCCTGCGGCAATCCCGCCAGCGCGCCCGGCAACTCCGGAAAGGACTCCGTAATCTCATCCCGAGTGCGCGAGAAAATCTTTACTTCGCCCCCCGAAACATGTGCCTGCGCTCGAATACCGTCATACTTGTCTTCCACCGCAGCTTCGGCAAAGTAATTCAACCCTTCTTCCGCCGACTCAATCGGACTCGCCAGCATAAATCCCAACGGATGAAATAAACGCATGCTTGCAGTCGCCAGCCTGCCATCGATGGCAAGCCGCACCGTTTCTCCAATACCCCCCAGCAGCATATTCGCCCGCTGCACCTCCGCAAGCGAGTTCCCGTACGCTCTGGCAATCGCGTCCTCTACCAGGCTTTCCTTCAGCCCAATTCGCAAATCACCGGTCATGATCTTCACGATGTACTTGGCTTCGAGCGGCGTCGCCCTCAACAGCGAGTCACGAACCAGCTCAGTTTTCGCCGCTGGCCCACGCGCCGCGGCAATCTGCCGGAAGCTGCCCGCAACTTCGAGAACGCCGAGGCCTTGCCCCGCCCGCTCAGGCAAAACCTCCCCCGCCACAGCCCCCAAGTCACCATGCTTTCGATACGCAGCCGCTAGCTCCGCTTCGTCCTTGCCAGAAAGCTCCCCAACTACCCTCCACAAAAGAGACCCTCCCACCTGGAGCGTGGTCTCCTCCCACGTCGGAAACGCTCTCCCCGAGAGAAATACCGCCGACACCGCAGCCTCGTCTGCGCTCCGCGATTTCAGGTAGTCCGCCACGATTCCGGTCTTCAACAGCTTCTTGGTGGTGGCGGCAATCGCCTCGCAGCTTTCGGCTAGCTTTCGCATATCGCGTTAGGATGTCTTTCCGCGAATAAATGAACATTCGCACGCCGCCGAAGCTGGCGAATAGCCCTCTATTTCAAGCATTTACCCATCCCGCAACCATAGGAACACGGCCATCGCCTGTGATACCCTAGCGTTTGGTGCGTTCCCGCGCCCCGGAGCATCTAACCACCGTGCGTTCTCTGCGAAATTTCGTGCGTTTTCTTATCGCCGTCCAGCTTTTGCCCGCGCTTGAAAGCGGCGAAGAAACCCTGGTCGGCGGGCAAGCTGTGCTTGAAGGTGTGATGATGCGTTCCCCTCACGCCTGGGCCATCGCCTGCCGCAAGCCCTCTGGCGAAGTCGTCACCATGAGCGAACCCCTTGATCGTCCCTCGGAGAAGCACAAATGGATGGCCTGGCCTATCGTCCGCGGTGTGATGACGCTCGGTTACGCCATGTCTCTCGGTTACCGCGCCCTCCGCTTCTCCGCCAACGTCGCCATCGAAGAAGTAATGCAAAGCAACAACTCCACCGAGAGGGCCGATGCTGAGAAGAACCATGTGGCCACGGGCGCCTCGCTCGTGCCGCTGAAGCGAAGCGAAGCGGAACCTTCCACGAACGCCGGCGCTAAGTGTTCCACAAAAACGCAATCCCGCGAAAAAGCCGCCACCATCAGCGGATGGCTGGCCGCCGGAAATGTAATCCTCTCCCTCGCTTTCTTCATCTTCATGTACAAATACCTGCCACTGCTGGCAGCCACGGAACTGAAAAAGTATAATCCCGCCCTCGGTGGCCAGATTATGTTTAACCTGGTCGATGGCGCAGTGCGCCTGATCCTCTTCCTGCTCTTCATCTGGGGAGTGTCGCTGTTCCCCGACATTCGCCGCGTCTACCAATATCACGGTGCCGAGCACAAAACCGTCTTCGCCTTCGAGAATGGCGATCCGCTCTCGACCAGCGCGGTGCAGAAGTATTCCACATACCATCCGCGCTGCGGCACCAGTTTTCTCATGACCGTGATGCTGATCTCGATCGGCTTCTACATGCTGATTCCCTACACCACGTTCTGGGCGCGCTTCGCTTCGCGCATTGTGCTGCTCCCGGTAATCGCCGGCGTGTCGTACGAGGTGATCCGCTTTGCCGCGAGACATCGCGGCTCTCTTTTCGCCCTGATGACCGCTCCCGGCCTCTGGCTGCAACGCATTACCACCCAGCCTCCCTCAGACGAGATGGCCCAATGCGCCATCACCGCCCTCGACCAAGCCATGGACCTGGAAAAAGAACGCGGCGGCGAATTGGTGATTGCCTAGCGGCCCCCCCCGCGCATACTTTCTTCGCCTCGAATCCACTAAAATGCCTAGGGACGTAACTTGTTACGTCTCACCCTGGTGCCGTCGCACTAGATAACCAAGACGTGGCAAGTCACGTCTCTGAAAGATTATTTATGTTTGATCGTCTAGACCAGATCGAGGTTCGATACGAGGAATTGACACGTGCCCTGGCGTCGCCGGATATCGTCAACGATTCCGCGAGATACCAAAAAACCGCCAAAGCGCACAGCGAAATTGTTCCCATCGTCGAAAAATATCGGGAATACAAAGATCTCACCCGCGGCATCGCCGAAAGTAAAGCTATGCTTGCGGACGAAAAAGATCCCGAGATGCGCGCCTATGCTCAGGAGGAACTCAATAAACTCGAGCCGCGCGTCGCCGGCATCGAAGAAGAGTTAAAAGTCCTTCTGCTGCCCAAAGATCTCAACGACGAGAAAAACATCATCCTCGAAATTCGTGCAGGAACCGGCGGAGACGAGGCCACGCTGTTCGCCGCCGAAATCTTCCGCATGTACACGCGTTACGCCGAATCTCAGCGTTGGAAAGTCGAAGTACTCTCATCGTCGGAATCGTCTGCAGGCGGCCTCAAAGAAGTGATCGCCATCATCGAAGGCAATCGCGTCTTTTCGCAGCTCAAGTACGAAAGCGGCGTTCACCGCGTGCAGCGCGTCCCCGCGACCGAGCAGCAAGGACGCGTGCACACCTCAGCAGTCACCGTCGCGGTCCTGCCCGAGGCGGAAGACGTCGACATAAAAATCGAAGCCAAAGACCTGCGCATCGACACGTTCTGCTCCTCAGGCCCTGGTGGCCAGTCGGTGAACACGACGTACTCCGCCGTCCGCATCACTCACATTCCAACGAACACCGTCGTCAGCTGCCAGGACGAGAAATCACAAATCAAGAATCGCGAGAAAGGCATGCGGGTTCTGCGCTCCCGCCTTTACGAGATTGAGATGGAAAAGCAGCAGCAGGCCCTCGCCAAAGAGCGAAAAGCCATGGTCGGCTCCGGCGACCGCAGCGAGAAGATCCGCACCTACAACTTCCCGCAGAACCGCCTCACCGATCACCGTATCGGCTTCACCATCCACCAACTCGAACAAGTCATGGATGGCAAACTCCAGCCGCTGATCGAAGCGCTAACCACGCACTACCAGGCTGAAAAGTTAAAGCAGGAAGCAACCGCGGCGGTGTAAAGATTTAAGAGTAGCGGTTCATGTTGGGACAGCCGCCCCCGGCTGTCCGCCGGGCAAAGCCCGGCAGCGGCTCATTTCAGCTTTGTCACTTGGCCATCTTCGATCTCAAAGGTCGCCAGGTCACAGAAATACAGTAAAGGAATCCATCTCATGTCCAATCTGCATTCGACCCTCGCCGATGTTCTCGCCGACCGCTTCACTGCAAACGCCGCCCGAGTCCACGAACTAGCCTCTCCCCTTACCAATTCCCAGTTCTGGCAAAAGCCTTACCCTTACGGCAACAGCTTCGGCCATCTCGTTCTGCATCTCACCGGCAACTTGAACTATTACATCGGCGCACAGATGGCGAAGACGGAGTACGTTCGCGACCGCCCTCGCGAATTCAACGACCCGAATCCCCCGTCGAAAGACGAAGCTCTGAAACGTTTCGACGAAGTCGTGCACATGGTTCTCGCTGCCATCCGCGCGCAATCGCCCGACGATTGGTTGGTAGAATATTCGGGCACCGGGACCGACGCCAAGAACCCTCTTGAAATGGTTGTGCAGTGCGCCGCCCACATGCAGCACCACATCGGCCAGATGATCTATCTCGGTTACGAATGCAACCGCAAATCGGCAGCGTAATCGAATGAACGCCAAGCCTGTGGTCAAATGATTCCGTGCAACTAAAGCAGGCCCTAACCGCCGCCGTCGCGCGCCTCACGGCGGACCGTGTTCCATCTCCACGCATGAATGCGGAGCTTCTCCTGATGTTCACGCTGAATTGCGGTCGAGCCCATCTCTACGCCCATCCCGAGCGCAAACTCGATGCCGATGAACAGCACCGTTACGATGCAGCTCTGGCCGAACGCGCTCGCGGCGTACCGGCGCAGTACATCACCGGCCACCAGGAATTCTGGGGCATGGATTTAATCGTCTCTCCGGCCGTTCTGATCCCACGCCCCGAGACCGAGCACGTGATCGAAACCGCCATCGAACTCGCCCTCGCAGCCGCGAAGCGGCGCAAGAATGCAGCCCACGGCGCAAGCCGCGGGATTGACGCAGAAGATGAAAAAGCTCCGGAGGAGCGAAAGAAGCCGCCCCTGCGCATCGTCGACGTCGGTACCGGCTCCGGCTGCATCGCGCTAGCCCTAGCCAAAGAACTTCCGCAAGCCGAAATCCACGCCACTGACATTTCTCCTGCCGCACTAGAAGTGGCGCGCGCCAACGCCTCTCGCCATCAACTCGAATCGCGGATTCACTTTCACCAGGCCGACTTGCTGGCCGAATTCGAGGATAAAGATAGATATGACAACTATTTCGACTTCATCGTCTCCAACCCGCCCTACGTCGGCGAATCGGAGGAAGATCAAGTCCAGCTCGAAGTCCGCAAATTCGAGCCGCGCACCGCAGTCTTTGCCGGCCACACCGGAACCGAGGTGATCGCGCGCCTCATCCCGCAAGCCCACGCCGCGCTCAAACCCGGCGGCTGGCTAGTAATGGAAATCAGTGGAACGATCGCAGAAGAAGTAAAACTGCTGCTTGCCGATTGGAAAGATGTTCAGATCAAGCCGGACCTGCAATCGATTCCGCGTGTGGCACAGGCGCGAAAGAACTAGCGCGGAACGCTCGCAGGCAAAATCTCATCCACATCGACAATGTTGGTGGGATATTTGCCCGTATAGCACGCCGAGCAATAGGAAGTTTTCTCGCCCTCGCCGCAAGCTTTCTTGAGCCCTTCGAGCGAAAGGTAAGCCAGCGAGTCGGCACGAATATACTGGCGGATCTCGTCGACCGATTTATTGGCGCCGATCAGCTGATTTTTCGACGGCGTGTCCACGCCATAGTAGCAAGGCGAAATCGTGGGTGGACACGAAACGCGCATGTGCACTTCCTTCGCTCCCGCGCTGCGAATCATGCGTACGATCTTGCGGCTTGTGGTACCGCGCACGATCGAATCGTCGATCAGCACGACGCGCTTGCCTTCCAGAAGCGAGCGTACTGGATTCAGCTTCAACTTCACTCCAAAATCGCGAACGCTTTGACTCGGCTCGATAAATGTGCGACCCACGTAGTGATTACGAATCAGCCCAAAGCGAAATGGGATCCCGCTCTCCGCCGCATAACCTACGGCCGCAGTCACCCCGGAATCGGGCACCGGCACCACGAGATCGGCCTCCACTGGCGCTTCGCGGGCCAATTGCCGGCCCAGCTCCTCACGGCTGGTCTGCACCGCGCGCCCAAAAACAATACTGTCTGGCCGCGAAAAATAGACGTGCTCGAAAATGCAGCTCGATTGCGGCGCCGCCGTCGAATAAAAGAGCGAAGTGATCCCTTCCGGGCCGACCACGATCAATTCGCCCGGCTTTACGTCGCGCTCGTAAGTGGCTCCGATCAGATCGAAAGCACAGGTCTCCGAGGCAAACACAATTGTGTCACTCTTCTGTCCTTCCAGCGCCGGAATGCGTCCCATCGCCAAAGGCCGGAAGCCGCGCGGGTCGCGCGCTGCAATGATGCGGTCTGGGCTCATCACCACCAGAGAAAACGCACCCTCGACTCGCCGCAGTGCATCCGCAATCGCCTCGGGCAACGTCTGTTCCCGCGAAAGCGCGATCAGGTGCACGATCACTTCGGTATCGCTGTTCGTCTGAAAAATCGACCCCTGGCGCTCCAACCGGCTGCGAACTTCCACCGCATTCACCAGGTTGCCGTTATGCGCCACGCCAATCGATCCCTTATTCGATTGCACCAGAATCGGCTGCGCATTCAGCAGCGCCGAGTCGCCCGCGGTCGAATAGCGCGTGTGCCCGATCGCCAGTGTGCCACGAATCTTCGAGAGCACCTCTTCGGTGAAAATGTCAGCCACCGTGCCCATCGCCTTGTGGACGCGCGAAGTCAGTCCATCGGAGGTAACAATCCCCGCCGACTCCTGTCCACGGTGCTGCAGCGCATGCAGACCGAGGTAAGCGAGCTTCTCTGCCTCAGGATGAGCAAAAATCGCCACCACCCCGCACTCGTCGTGAAATTTGTCGGATCTCAGCATTTAGCAATTAGCCTTTAGCCCACCACGGCCCATGTAGGGACAGCCGCCCTCGGCTGTCCGCAGAGCGAAGCGACGCGTCCTTCTCCGCGAACGAAGCGTCTAGTCCGCTGTCACCAACTCTGGATCAGTCCGCAAACTAGACTCCAGCGCGGTCTCGTAAACCCGGTTCAACTCCGAAACCGCCGCCGAAACTACAACCCGCCCGTCTAACGAAATCTCCAACCGCTCGGGAATCGTCTCCCCCAGCAAGTCCGCAACAATTCCATGCTTCTCCGCTACTTGTTTGATTCGCTCGACGTTCCCAGGGTCACAAGAGACCACGATGCGGCTTGCATCTTCACCAAACAACACAAACTCTGCCGGAAGCCCATTCGACGCCAGATTCACACGCGCTCCAACACCCTTCGCAAATGCTTTCTCCGCCAGCGCGACCGCGATTCCACCCTCGGAACAATCGTGCGCCGAATCCACCAAACTCTGCTGAATCAATTCGATCACAGCCTTCTGCAGCTCAACTTCTTTCTCCAGATTGAGTTCCGGAGGATATCCCCACAGCACGCCGAGAATTTCTTTGGCATATTCCGATGATCCGAACTCACTCTCCACATCGGAGATATCGGCTTCTTCGCCGGCGCGCAGCATCGCAATCGCGCGTCCCGGCGAAGCGAAATGCATCTTCGCAGTTTTGTGCACATCGTCGAGCGTACCCACCACGCCTAGCACCGGCGTTGGATAAATGCCTTCGCCCAGCGTCTCGTTATAGAAGCTGACGTTGCCGCCGGTGATCGGAATCTCCAGTTCCTCGCAAGCTTTCGTGATGCCATCGATGGTTTGCGAAAACTGCCACATGATGTGCGGCTTCTCAGGGTTCCCGAAATTCAAGCAATTCGTCGCACCCACGGGAGTCGCTCCCGAGCACGCGACCTTGCGCGCGGCCTCAGCAACCGCATGCATCGCACCCAACCGCGGATCGAGATAGCACCAGCGGCTATTGCCGTCGAGCGCCATCGCCAGCCCACGCTGTGGAGCGCCCGGGTTCGGATTCTTGATGCGAATCACTCCCGCATCACCCGCGCCCGGCGCTTCGACCGTATTCGTCTGCACCATGTGATCGTATTGCTGCCAAACCCACCGCTTGCCGCAGATGTTCGGACTCGCCAGAAGTTGCTTGAGAATCTGCGCGAGATCTTCGACACCGTTGAGTTGAATGTGCGCCGGCATCTCGCGCGACACAGGCGGCTCCCATCGCGCCAGCGGACGCTTATACACCGGCGCATCATCCGTCAGCGCCTGGTTCGGAATCTCTGCGACGACTTCGCCGTGGTGAAGCACGCGCAGTTTATTGTCGGTCGTAACCTTGCCCACCTCGACCGCATCCAGGCCCCACTTTTCGAAGACGCGGAAGACTTCCTGCTCGCGGCCCTTCAGCGCCACCAGCAACATGCGCTCCTGCGATTCGCTGAGCATAATTTCATAGGCGCTCATGCCGGTTTCGCGCTGCGGTACGCGATCCAGTTCAATCTCAATTCCCACGCCGCCTCGCCCGCCCATCTCGCAGGTCGAACAAGTCAGCCCTGCCGCGCCCATGTCCTGTATGCCAACAATCGCTCCAGTCTTCATCGCTTCGAGGCAAGCTTCCAGCAACAACTTCTCGAGGAACGGGTCACCGACCTGCACATTCGGGCGTTTCGCCTCTGATGCTTCACTGAATTCTTCGCTGGCCATCGTGGCGCCGTGAATGCCATCACGCCCCGTTTTGGCGCCAACGTAAATCACTGGATTTCCCTCGCCTGCTGCGCGCGCGTAGAAGATCTCATCCTTGCGCACCAGCCCCATGGCAAACGCGTTCACCAGCGGATTACCCGAATAGCAAGCCTCAAACTTCGTCTCGCCGCCCAGGTTCGGCACTCCGAAACAATTGCCGTAAGAAGCGACTCCGCTCACGACGCCTTCAAGAATGGAATGATTGCGATGAATCTCGGCTTGCGTAGCGGCGGACGCATTCGTCCGCCCACCAACACTGTCCTTTTGCCCCCGGACAAATGCGTCCGGGGCTACGTGTTTCGTAATTGGCCCGAAGCGCAACGAGTCCATCACAGCGACCGGACGTGCTCCCATGGTAAAGATATCGCGCAGAATTCCGCCCACGCCGGTGGTCGCGCCTTGAAACGGCTCGATAAACGACGGATGATTGTGCGACTCAATCTTGAAAGCGCACGCCCACCCGTCGCCGATGTCGATGATGCCAGCGTTCTCTCCCGGTCCCTGCAGCACGCGCTTGCTGCGCGTGGGCAGCCGCTTCAGGTGCACGCGCGACGATTTGTAGGAGCAGTGCTCGCTCCACATCACGCTGAAGATGCCGAGTTCGGTGAGCGTGGGCTCGCGGTTCCCGAGCAACTGCTTAATTTTTTCGTATTCGTCCGTAGTCAGGCCATGTTGCCGGAGGGTCTCCGGGACAAATGCAGGAGTCGTGGAAGTGGCCATGGAAGGGTTCTATTGTCTCATTTTGCGGCGTCTCTAGAAAAGCGAGAGTTTTTAAGGAAAATTAAGCATTGGAGCGGCGGACGCCTTCGTCCGCCCGTTTCGAACTCTTTCCGCCGGGCCTTCCCGCTCTCAGGTACCAACTCTTAGCCTCGCCGCCTGAAACCTAAGACCCATGACCTGAGACCCGCCGGCCTCCGGCTTCCGGTAAACTTTCCCCGAGATGAAATCCATCATCGTGGGAACGGCCGGCCACATCGATCACGGCAAAACGGCGTTGGTGAAGGCATTGACCGGAATCGACGCCGACCGACTGGAGGAAGAGAAGCGTCGCGGCATCACCATCGACCTGGGCTTCGCGCACATGGACATGCCCGCGCCAAACGGCGAGAAATTGCGGCTGGGCTTCGTCGATGTTCCCGGCCACGAGCGTTTTGTCCGCAACATGCTCGCGGGTATTGCCGGCATCGATCTGGTACTGCTGGTCATCGCGGCCGATGAGGCAATTAAGCCGCAAACCCGCGAACATTTCGACATCCTGCAACTCCTGGGTGTGCGGCGGGGCATCACCGTCCTCACCAAATCGGACGCAGTCGATTCTGAGACGCTCGATGTCGTACGGCTGGAAGTGGAAGAGTTCCTGCGCGGCACGTTTTTGGACAACCCAAATTCGATCATCGCAGTGAGTTCCTTGACCGGTGCTGGATTGGACGAACTCAAGCGCGCGATGATCGCAGCCGCAGCGGAGGCCCAGGCCAGAGATTCTCACGCACTCACGCGCTTGCCGATCGACCGCGTCTTCACCATGAAGGGCTTTGGCACCGTCGTAACGGGAACTCTGATGACGGGCACGATTCGCCGCGAAGATGAACTAGAAGTTTTCCCAACCGACCGCCGCGTGCGCGTGCGCGGCTTGCAGGTTCACGGACAAACGACAGACATTGCCGTTGCTGGCCAGCGTACCGCGGTAAACCTGGCCGGGACGAGCACCGAAGACTTATCGCGAGGAATGACCCTGGCGCCGCCCGGCGCATTCGAGACCACGCGGCGTGCGGACGTGAAGTTGCGCCTCTTGCCTTCGGTGCCACGTCCGCTGAAAGACCGCTCGCGGGTGCATTTTCATTCCTACACCATGGAAACCATAGCGGAAATCGCACTGCGCGAGACCAAGCAGAAGCAAATTGCCCCGGGCGAAGAGGTGTTTGCGCGGCTGAAGCTGCCAGAAGCCGCACTGCTCCTTCCTGGAGATCGATTCATTATCCGGCAGTTTTCTCCCGTCGTGACCATCGGCGGTGGAGTGGTTCTCGATGCGACGCCGATGCGACGCATGCCGGAACACGCCACTTTCCTGAATATTCTCGCGGGGGGCGATACTCAAGCAATTCTAAAGGCGCGGATCGCGCGCCGAATGCACGAAGGCATCACGACACAGAGGCTGGTTGCGGAAACCGGGTGGCTGAGAAGCGTGATCGAAACCCAACTGGCGCAGGCGCTACGACAAAGGCAAGTGCTGCGCATCGGCGATCGACTGGTCCATGCGCCTGCGATTCTCGGCCTTCAACAGCTCATCCTCAAGAAGCTTGACGACTTCCACAAGAAGAACCCTCTGGTCAGCGGCATTGCGAAAGAAGAGCTGCGCGAGCAAGCCGGGGCATCAGCCGAAGTATTTGGCGCAACCCTGGAAATTTTGGTTCACGAGAAAAAGATCGGAGTTTCAGGCGATTTGGTCCGCGTGTACGGGCAAGGCGTCGTCATGAAGGATGAAGAAGCCGAATCAAAGAAAACAATCGAGGACGCATTTGCTTCCGCCGGATTGCAAGTTCCCGCTCTGCAACAGGTGATTGCAGGCCTTAAGGTCGACCGCATACGGGCACAGAAAATCGTGACCTTGCTGCTGCGGGATAAGGTGTTGATCAAGATCTCCGATGAGTTGGTTTTTCATCGCAGCGCGCTCGAAGCGCTGAGGCGGCAGATGGCGGCATACAAATTGCAGTCCTCGAAGATCGACGTAGCGAAATTCAAAGAGCTAACCGGCATAACCCGCAAGTATGCCATCCCCCTGCTGGAGTACCTGGATCGCGAGCGCGTAACAAAACGAGTAGGCGACGCAAGAGAAATCCTCTGAACCAATCCGTTTTTCTAATCGCTTAATCGCTCAATGACTCAATGGCTCAATTCCTAGATATTTTCCTCCGGAAATTCCAATTCGAGACCCAGCGGATCCGTTACCCGGTTGGTAAGATTGGCCAACCCGGACAGCATGTGAAGGTCGACAATCTCCGGGTCGGAAAAATGCTTCTTGAGTTCGTCAAAGTCGGCCTGATTAATCTCGCTCGGCGTCCGCGTCAGCTTCTCGACATACATCAAAGCGGCCCGTTCTTTTTCACCGAAGCGCAAATAGTCGCCTGCCTTCAACGTCCTCCAGTCTTCCGCGGTAAGGCCAGCGCGCTTCGACGATGCAACGTGGTGCTGCGTGCAGTATCGACATTCATTAATCAGCGAAATACGCAAATAAATAAGTTCGTATAGTTTCCGATCCAGCGACTTCCCCACGCTTCCATAGAAGCTTAGAAAATTCTTAAGCATCTCGGGACGATGCGCCAGCGCTTTCTGAATATTCCCTGGCTTACCACGGAGCGTCGTTTCATAAATCTCGCGGACGTCCGGAGATGCAACTTCCGGGGCAATCAAGCTAATGCGCGCCATCGAATTCCTCCTCCGAACAGGCAAGTGCGATACCTCATGATAGATGAATCGCGGATTCCGCCCTGATGTATTCTTCTTCCTGATGGTCCTGATTCGTTCTGCCACGGTTGACGATGTGACGCTGTTGCGGATGCTGATCCGCGAGCTGGCGGAGTTTGAACACGAGTTGAAGCTTTGTGTGATCGAAGAGGCGAACTTGCTGCAGGATGGGTTTGGTGCGAATCCCTGTTTTCGCGCGCTGATTGCAGACTGGGATGGGCAGCCTACAGGGTACGCTCTCTTTTTTGGCTGCTACTCGACTTGGGCGAGGCGGAGATTGTTTCTGGAGGACCTGTTTGTACGAGAGCCGTTTCGCGGCCGAGGGATTGGGAAGGCGTTGCTGGCCTCCGTCGCACGCATTGCGGTGCAGGAAAATTGTTACGGAGTGCAGTGGGAGGTGCTCGACTGGAATGAGAGGGCGATCGAACTTTACAAATCCTTGGGGGTTGAGTTCCTCGACCAGTGGCGACCGGTGTTGCTGAAGGACGGCGCACTGCGGCGGCTGGCGGAGAAGGCATCGTGAGCCCGCGCGTTCGCATTATCGGAGCCGGATTGGCTGGCTCGGAGGCGGCGTGGCAGTGCGCGCGTCGCGGAATCGACGTCGAATTATTCGAAATGCGCCCGGCGCATTCGACTCCCGCGCATCAGACCGCTGATTTTGCGGAACTCGTTTGCTCGAATTCCCTGAAGTCGGATAGCGAAAATACCGCCCCGTGGCTCTTGAAGGAAGAAATGCGGCGTGCAGGTTCGCTGCTGTTGCAGATTGCCCGCCAGTGCGCGGTTCCGGCGGGGCATGCGCTAGCCGTGGACCGCGTTGTGTTTGCCGCGAAGGTCACAGAAGCAATTTCGCAGGAACGCCAGATCACCATCCGGCGCGAAGAAGTAGCCACGCTCGACGCTGCCGATCAAATCACCATCGTGGCTACCGGGCCCCTGACCTCGGAGGCGCTGGCCGCTGAGATCACACGCATAAGCTCGTCGCAAGAGGGGCCCGGAGCTAACCACGCTGCCCCCGGGGCCTCACAAAATCCCCGCCTGTACTTTTACGATTCCATCAGTCCAATCGTCGAGGCCGATTCCATCGACATGTCGCGCGTATATATGGCCGCGCGCTATGACAAGGGATCAGCCGATTACATCAACTGCCCCATGACGTGCGATGAATACGACGGTTTTTATGACGCCTTGCTTGCCGCGCACTCGGTGGAGGAGCGCGACTGGGAGAAGTTGAATTACTTTGAAAGTTGTCTGCCCATCGAAGAAATCGCGCGGCGTGGCCGCGACACGCTACGCTTCGGCCCTATGAAGCCGGTGGGATTAAAAGATCCACGCACCGGAAAGATGCCTTACGCAGTCGTGCAGCTGCGTCAGGAAAATCTGCGCGCGGACTCCTACAACCTGGTTGGCTTCCAGAATCATTTGAAGTTTGGCGAGCAGGCGCGCGTGCTGCGCATGATTCCGGGACTCGAGAATGCCCGTTTTCTCCGCTACGGCCAGATTCACCGCAACACCTATATCAACGGCCCGGCCTTGTTGCAGGAAACCCTCCAGATGAAGGCTCACCCTAGAATTTTTTTCGCAGGACAGATTTGCGGCGTCGAGGGCTACGTCGAATCCATCGCGACCGGCTTGATGGCGGGCATGCACGCAGCCGCCCTCGCCCTCGGCGATCAGCCCGTGCCGCCTCCGCGAGCTTCGGCGTTCGGATCTCTGGTTCATTACGTTGCTCATGCCGACTCCTCCAACTTTCAGCCCGCGAACATCACCTTCGATCTTTTACCCGCGCTGGAGAAAAAAATTCGCGACCGCAAGGAACGTCACCGCTTGCAATGCGAGCTGGCACTTCGTGAATTCGATTCCTGGGCAGAAAAGGTCAAGATAATGGTGGCGAGTGGCTGACTTCTCCGAGGCGGAAAATAGCAATGGCGGCACAGATTGAGATTCGGCCCGCTACTCCGGAAGACGCGCCGGCAATCGCTGCGATCCTCTATGACGCATTCGTGGAATTCAAGTCCCTTTACACGGAGGGAGGCTTCTCCGCGACCACTCCGAACATAGCTCAAATTCTAGTGCGCATGAATGAGGGTCCCGCTTGGCTGGCGATGGGAAACAAAGTTGCCCTGGGAACCGTAGCCGCACTCGTAAAATCTCAGTCTGCCTATATCCGGGGTATGGCGGTTCTGCCTTCGGCGCGTGCCTTCGGCGTTGGCGCGACGATGCTGCGGCATGTCGAAAATTGGGCTGTCTCGCAGGAATGTGCTCGATTATTCCTCAGCACCACGCCGTTTCTCAGCGCAGCCATTCGTTTGTACGAGAAATTCGGTTTCCGGCGCATCAGCGAAGGTCCGCACGAATTAGCGGGTACACCGCTCTTCACCATGGAGAAAAAGCTCTTCGGCATACAGTTCCTCGAAACCCAGTGAAGCGGTCAAATCCCTTCAACCTCGCATCTCTCACCCTCAATTTTCCTTGCAACTAAACCCTTCCGGCATACGTACCAATAACCAGGGCAAAACTGTCGCCGGGCTTACGTTCCCGGCTCGGTCGCGTCCAATGAAAGATAGCCGCCAAACCAGCGTAATGACGCTACGAGATCTCCTCACCGATGTTTTACGCACATTGTGGTCGCATAAGCTGCGCGCCTTTCTCACCATGTTCGGGATCGCCTGGGGTATTGTGTCGATCGTGCTGATGGTGGCGGCTGGCGAGGGCCTGCGCAAAGGTCAGGAGGAGCAGAGCAAGAATCTCGGCAAGGACGTGATGATTGTTTTTCACGGCCGCACCAGCCTGCAGGCCGGCGGAATGCACGCGGGCCGCCTCGTGCACTGGGAAGATGAGGACGTGCCGGTCGTGCAGTCGGAGGCCACGGATTGCGAACATGCGATCCCCGAGCTTGAGCAGCAAACCGTTGTCACGCACAGCAATTTCAACAATGCTTCCTTCACCGTGACCGGTTCCTATCCGGAGTTCGGCTACATTCGCAGTCTGACGGTAGGCCTGGGACGTTTCTATGACTGGGACGACATGCACGATTCGCGGCGTGTCGCCTTCCTGGGCTCGGATGCGTCCAAGCAGTTGTTCCCCGGCCGTAATCCCGTTGGCGAAAATGTTTACCTAAACGATTTCCCTTACGTCGTCATCGGCGTAATGGCAACCAAGAAACAGGACTCCAGCTATGACGGCTGGGACGTAAACAAAGTCTTCGTTCCTTTCTCCGCCATGCGGCGCGACTTCCCCGACAAACCTCCGGGTACATCCACCACCTTCGATCAACTGCTCGTGACGCCGAAATCTCTGGAGCAGCACGAAGCCTGCAAGCATGAGGTCCGCGTCGCTCTCGCTCGCATGCACCGTTACAATTCCAACGACAAAGAAGCTTGCCCCATCTGGGATACCGTCCAGGAAGCGAAGGCCTTCCGTCAGATGACCGACGGCATGAAATATTTTCTCGGAGCCGTGGGCATTGTCACCCTCGTGCTCGGTGGTATTGGTGTGATGAACGTGATGCTCGTCGCGGTTCGCGAGCGCACCCGCGAAATCGGAGTGCGGAAGGCGCTGGGCGCTCCCTCCGCCACAATTCTGCGGCAGTTCTTTGTTGAAGCTTTGATTATTGCCCTGCTCAGCGGCGCAATCGGGTTGGGTGTCGCATTTGGTTTTTGCGCACTCGTAAATCTTTTGCCCATGCCGGATTTCTTTGCAGGCCTGATTCCCGACTGGACGTCGGGCGTGGTTGCAACCGTCCTGCTGGGAACCGTTGCGGTGATCGCGGCGCTCTATCCCGCGCGCAGAGCCGCATCCATCGATCCCATCGAGGCGCTGCGCTATGAAGCGGGAGGGTAGGAAGAGAAGAATTCAGCGAATGGTGCACGCGTCGTGTGCTTGTGGCGCGGCTGCAGGTTTTTCAATCGACAATCACTAAATCGCCCAGTCACTCAATTTAATTTTTATGCCCTTTGAGATCATTCGCGAAGCCTGGATCGCTCTCAAGCGCAATCTGACGCGCAGCTTCCTCACCATGCTTGGCATCGTGTGGGGAATCGCGACCGTCACCTTGCTGATCGCTTATGGCAACAGCTTCCGCAGCATCCTGGTGCACGGCTTCGATGCATTCGGCAAAAGCGTCGTAATCTGCTGGCCACAGCAGACCAGCGAGCAACCCGGCGGACAGCGCGCCGGCAAGAAGGTTGTGATCGAACAGTCCGACGTCGATATGGTGATGGCGACCGCGCCGCTGGTGAAACACGCGTGCCGTGAAACCGTGAATCGGCCGGGGATCGCTTACGGCGACCGTCTAGTGGGTACCGCCGCGATTCGCGGAGTTTGCCCCGAGTACGGCGAGATGCGCAACGAAGTGCCGTCCGAGGGCCGCTGGATCGATGCCGCCGACCAACTCGAGCGCCGGCGCGTGATCTTCCTCGGCGGACGCGTCAAAGAACAACTCTTCAGCGGCCGCCCGGCCATAGGAGAAACCGTTGAAGTCGGCGGCGTGCGCTTCACCGTCATCGGCGTAATGGCCCGCAAAATCCAGCTCAGCAATTATTTCAGCAGTGACGATGACTCCGCATGGATTCCCTACTCCACGGCCGGCGATCTGTGGAACACGCGCTATGCGGCCGTGCTCTTGTTTGAACCAATCGCACCGCAGTTCGAAAAAAAAGCCATGGCGCAGGTCCTGGCCGCGGTCGCCACCAGACAGCAATTTTCGCCGACCGATCCCAAAGCTTTCCAGATGTTCGGTCGGGATGAATTTCGCCCCGTAATCGATGCCCTCACCATAGGCTTGCAGGTGCTACTCGCTTTCATTGGAGCTCTCACGTTAGGCATCGGCGGCGTAGGGGTGATGAACATCATGCTCGTCTCGGTCGATGAACGAATACGCGAGATCGGGCTTCGCCGCGCTCTGGGCGCAAAAAAACGCCACATCAAGCTGCAGTTTCTGGCTGAGACTTTGTTAATCATGCTGCTGGGCGGAGCCATCGGCGTGGCCCTGTCCTACGCGATCGCCGCTGTCGTCGGCACTTTACCAATGATGGGTCCGCTCTTTGAAGACGATTCCGGTCAGGGCGATATTCACCTGCGAATCTCTTTGATGACGGTCCTTCTCTCCAGCGCAGTTTTGCTGGTCGTCGGCGTAATCAGCGGACTCGTTCCCGCCCTTCGCGCCTCGAAGCTCGACCCCGTGGAGGCGTTGCGCTATGAATAATTCGACAATTCGCATCAACTTCAGCGATTGGGAAAAACAGTACAGTCTCATTGTCCGATTTGATTTGATCCTAGGCGCATTTCGCAGTACCCTGCTGAATCATTCGTACTCGAGGTGATTCTTGCCAATCTCCGCGGCTGACTCGATCTCTCTGGCTTTTGAGCACACCAGGAAGCAACTCTTCCAACCCTTTCGGTTTGGTCAATGGATCAGGCTCGCTTTCGTCGGACTGCTGGCCGGCGAACTCGGCTCCAGCGGCGGATGCAATCGCTCCAATTTTTTCCCCACTCGCCCAGGCACAGATCACTCTCCTTTCCCACACTTTCCAGCAGTCGATCTCGCGCTCTTGGCCGGTCTAATCGCGGTCATCGTGATCGCCGCCATCGTAATCGGCATTATCTTCATGTACATCAGCAGTGTGATGCGCTTCATTCTGTTCGACAGCGTCCTCGCTAAGCAGTGCCACATTCGCGACGGCTGGATGCGCAGGCAGGGCCCCGGATGGCGATTCTTTTTATGGAAGTTGTTCTATTTATTCGCGACGCTGGCAGGCTTTGCCGTGCTGCTCGGAGTTCCCGCGGCCTTTGCTTTTGGGATGGGTTGGCTGACAGCGCCAAAAGAGCACGTGCTCCCGCTGGCGCTGGGTGGAATTCTTCTTTTCTTCGTCCTGCTGATTTTCGTCATCGCCCTCGCCGTGATTTTCGTGCTCACCAAAGATTTCGTCATACCGCAAATGGCCCTCGAAGATATCGGCGCATTCGAAGGCTGGCGTCGATTGTGGCCCATGATCGAAGCCGAAAAAGCCAGCTATGCCGGCTACATCGGCATGAAGATTCTGTTGGCCATCGGCGCTGGAATCATGGTCGGAATAGCCACCCTGATTTTAGGGCTGCTCATAGCCATTCCCACCATCGGACTGAGCATCATCGCCGTCATCACCGGTAAAACGGCTGGACTCACCTGGAATGCTTATACGATCACCCTCGCCGTAGTCATCGGCAGCGTCCTGCTCGCGATTTTTCTGTTTCTGGTTGCGCTGATTTCCGTGCCGGTCATCGTTTTCTTTCCCGCTTACTCAATCTATTTCTTCGCGTCGCGATATCCTGCTCTCAGTGCATCGCTCTATGCTCTCACGCAACCGGCGACTCAACCCTTCGTCGCTCCTCCAATCCCGCCACAACAACCTCCGCCATTGCCACCGGCACCCGAACCCGCCGGATGAGCACAACTATCTCTCGCCGCATTCCCCGGCTGCTTGCACGCGGTTAGGTCACTGCTGCGGATTTCTTAAGTTGTTTCTGCTTGCATGCGGCCATGAAAACCGGCGGCCAATAATGCATTTCACGATCAGGTGATCGGTAGAACGCGTGGCCCCCACTCCAACCCCAAAATTGAATTCCCACTGCGGCCCGAAATCCACATCGATCGCCGGAAAGAACTGTTGTTGCTGGTCTCTGAGCGTATCAAAGCCGGTGATCGATCCGTAAGCCGCGTAGTACTCCAACCCGCCCGCTATCTTCTTGGTGAAGTCATAACTGAACTTCGCATTCGGCGAGAACGTCACCCCCTGGTTCACGCCGGGTCCATGCCACGAGCGATCCAGCGCGGGATTAAACGCCAGATACCACGGCCCAATTTTCTTGTCGACGATCGGCCGGATTTCCCAGGTCCACGTGTCCGGCGAAAATGCGGCACGCTGATAACCAATTTCATTCGATAAACTCACGCCCACCGGCCAATGCCATCGCTCGGGCGCGCGCACCCGCGGCCGAATGTGGTCGCCCACCCATTGCCAACCGCCGTCTGATTGAATGCTGGTAAAAACGTAAAAACCAACCTCGGCCCAGTCATTGATTCCCTGCGTGATTTCCAGCGTCTCATGCTCGGCGTGGTTCGTGGGCAGCATCCCGTCCTGCACCGTCTTGCTGCCTTCCACCGTGAAATTCGAGTGGATCTCGACCATCGTCGCTCGCGGCGCAACCGTCTCAGACCCATAGACCTGTATCTCATAGTTATCCTGCGCGGCCGCAGGCGGGGCAAGACTCAAGGCAAAAAGGAATGCGGCAAGGAACGAAAAAATATCCAATCGAGAAGCGCGTGCCACCTTCGGAGTATACCTTCTCGTGCCCAACCTCCGAACCGCCGAGACACGTTGTCATTCCGAGCAAAGCGAGGAACCCTGGTGTGTCTGCAACATCAGACACCTAGGGCACGGTTAGGGTTCCAGCGAACGCGCGTGCCGAATATGAGCCAAGGAGCTTTTCATGGCAATGTCACTGGCAGGCGGAGGTGCGCGCGGCCCACAGATCAATATCACACCACTGATCGACGTGCTGCTAACCCTGATTATCGGGTAATGGACCAGTTTCAATTTGCACAGGTTCACAGCGAAAGACCGCACGCTATGTGTGGAAATTGAAACTGGTCCACTACCTTATTTTGCATAGCCAACCGCGCTAGGAAGCCACTTCCGTACCCTAAGGTGAACCCTGTAGTTGCAATTTCTAGCAACTCCCCTGTGGGATGGACTTACCAGCCTTACGACGGCAACTCCCGTACCTCCTAGGGCATCTACACCTCCACTCGTCGATGCACATACTCGCAGACACTTTATGAGATCCACAAAGTCTAAAGCCCTCAGTAAGAAGTTCTCTGGCCCCTGCCTCGCTCTGTCTATTGCCTTCACACTGGTCGGTTGTTCGAGTTCGAATAATTCGTCAACCACTCAGCCTCCGCCAGCGGTCAGCGTTACCTTGAATCAATCAACCGTGAGCCTCGTCGCTACCAAGACAATGACAACGCCATTTACCGCTAGCGTGACAGGCACGACAAACACCGCCGTGACTTGGTCCGTAGATAGCATTAGCGGTGGGAATTCGACGGTAGGCACCATTACCGCTGGAGGTCTTTACACCGCGCCGCCTCTGGCTGGCAGTCACACAGTCACGGCGACCAGCGTAGCTGACACGTCAAAAACTGCAAGCGCTGCAGTCACCGTCACCGCTCTCATTTCGGTGTCCCCAACCCCGGTCAGCGTAGTTGCAACCCAGCCTCAACAATTCAGCGCGACCGTTCTAGGATTTTCGAGCACCAATGTGACCTGGTCGGTAGATCAAATTAGCGGAGGAAATTCGACAGTCGGCATCATCACCGCTGGAGGCCTTTACACCGCTCCCTCACTCGTCGGCAGTCACACAGTCACGGCGACCAGCATGGCCGACACATCGCAAACCGCCAGTGCTGCAGTCACGGTCACGGGTCTCGTCTCGGTGTCCCCATCCTCGGTTGACATAGTTGCGGCCCAGCCTCAACAATTCAGTGCAACCGTTCTAGGATTTTCAAGCACAACCGTGACCTGGTCGGTGGATCAAATTAGCGGAGGAAACTCCACAGTCGGCACAATTAACCCTTCCGGATTGTATACTTCGCCCGGAACGCCGGGAAGCCATACCATCACCGCTACCAGCAACGCGAGCAATTCAGTAAGCGGCAGCGCTCAGGCAGCGGTTTTTACACTTTCTCTTTCGCCGTCAGCACCAGCGATTACCACCTCGTCCGATGAACAGTTCACGGCAACAACTCAGGGACTGTTGAGTCCGGTGCTCAATTGGAGTGTCGATCAAATTAGCGGAGGGAATTCCACCGTCGGGACAATTACGGCAACGGGACTTTACACCGCGCCTGCCACGGTCGGGGATCACACGATCGCAGTGACTGTAGCAAGCACGGCAGCCACCGCCTCTACTTCCGTTGCGGTATTTTTGCTCTCGATCTCGCCAACTTCGGCGACGGCTGCCCCCTCAGGAACAGAACAGTTCAGCGCCACAGTTCGAGGGCTAACGAACACCACTTTAACCTGGTCGGTAGACGGAGTTGCCGGTGGAAATTCAACAGTGGGCACTGTTAGCGCATCCGGTCGCTACACCGCTCCTGCTTCCTTAGGACAACATACGATTGCTGCAAGCCCCGTGGCCGTTCCTTCAGCCAGCGCTTCGGCTACACTTACTGTCATAAATGTGAGTCCGGGGACCGTACTCACTTACCACAACGATGACGCCCGCGACGGCGCGTACCTGGAAGAAGTTTCTCTTACACCGTCAAATGTGAACTCCACCCAGTTCGGCAAGCTTGTGTCCTATCCCGTCGATGGTCAGATTTACGCTCAGCCGTTGTATCTTTCGCAGGTCAGCATCAATGGCGGAACCCACGACGTGGTTTACGTGACTACTCAGAACAATAGCGTCTACGCCTTTGATGCCGATGCAACTGCACAACCTACAACATTTTGGCAGAGAAATCTCGGCGGACCAGTAACTAAGGACGATGATACCGGCGTTAACCCTATTGTCGGAGTCCTGTCGACACCTGTGATCGATGTAACCACCAATACGATGTACGTAGTCGCCGAAGTTACAGGCACGCAAAACAACCAACCATTTCAATTGCACGCGTTGGATGTCACAACCGGAGCGGACAAATTTGGCGGGCCCGTCACAGTGATTGGCAGTGTTCCCGGCACAGCGTCCGATAATGTGAATGGGAGTATAACTCTCGGAAGCGACTGCTATCAGCGCATGGGTTTGGCACTCGACCCAGTTACTAACTCAATTTACATCCCCTTTGGCAGTTGTAACCACGGTTGGATTTTGGCGTATGACAAAACAAGCCTGAAGCAGACGGCGATTTTCAGCGATACGCCCGATGGCGATGGCGGCGGGTTGTGGGCAAGCGGAGGCGCTCCTGCCATCGACGACGCGACTGGTGATATTTACTTGATGAGCGGAGTCGACGCTACTGACATCGTCTCAAACGGGTACAACGATTCATTCCTGCGCTTGAAAGCGACGGATTTGTCAGTGCTGGATTACTTTACGCCCGATGATAGAACGACGCTTGAGCAAAACGACGCTGATCTGGGCGCTGGCTCAAACGTTATTGTGCCGGGCTCTACCACGAATCCGAACATCACCGTCGGAGGCGGGAAGGACGGGAACATTTTCGTCGTGAATCGCGACGATATGGGCGGTTATAACAGCGGCACGAACAACGTTCTTCAGACGGTTCAAACCGGCAGCGGCGTGAATCCCGATAACAACATTTTCTCAACCCCTGTCTACTGGAACGGCTCTATCTACTATCACTGCAACAACGATGTGTTGCGCGCTTTTACCTGGACTGCCGGCAACCCTGCTGGCCAGCAGCTATCAAGCACACCTACCTCCAAGGGTTCTAATGTCTACGGGTCACACGGAGCAACGGCCTCTCTCTCGGCCAATGGCGCCATGAGCGGCATCATCTGGGACACGGACAACTCGGCATATAACCAGACCACTCCCTCTCAAAGTGGACCCTTGGTGTTGCATGCGTACGACGCCACGAACGTCGCGACCGAGCTCTATAACAGCTCGCAAGCCTCAGCGGGTCGCGACACTGCAGGGCTAGCTCTAAAGTTCACCGTGCCAACCATCGCGAATGGCAGGGTTTTCGTTCCAACCGGCGGCGAGCTCGACATATACGGATTGCTTCCCTGAAGTTGAGGCGAGTCTCAGAGGCCGAAGTTCAGCTTTAGGACCCTAAACACGATTCGCGTACGCGTGAGACAAAGCAGCGCATTTCTGCTGAATTAGGAAGTAACTTCGGCATCATGGCCAATTGGCCACTCGCATTTCTTACAACGGTCTCATCCCATTCGTAATCTGTGCAGGTCCTTCCTCGACCGCTAGAGTCCGACCTACGGACTCTCTCATTGAGCGTCCTGTTGGACACTCCATTCGAGAGATGGATCAATGCGTTATTGCTCCCCCGATGTTGTAAAAGCAATTCGCGTACGTCTAAGCAAAGCCCTCCAGTACGCACCATTGGGAACGATCCTATTGCTCCTACTTACGCTGACTGCATGTGCCGGCGTCTCCGTTCCGGGCAGCAGCAGTACTGCATCGACACCAGCGCCGACTCCGACGCCTACGCCGGCGCCACCTTCACCTCCATCTCCACCACCGTCAGCTTCTAGCCTCACGATTTCAGGCACGCTTCCTTCTGCGACCGTCGATTCGAGCTACGACGCAACCTTGAGCGCAAGCGGCGGAACCGCACCCTACGTTTTCTCGCTGGCGTCTGGCCAACTTCCTGCAGGCGTACTCCTGGCCGACGCGACTGGGGTGATTTCCGGAACACCAACCGCAGTCGGAAACTTCATTTTCGCAATTTCAGTTTCAGACTCCAAAGGACTCTCCGGTAAGCAATCGTTACAAATAACCGTTTCTAATTCATCTACAACCACTGCGGGCAATTCGTTTTCAAACCTGCAGCAGAGCACCGGATGGGCAAGCTACGGCCAAGGGCCACCCGATTTTGTGGATTGCTCCCCTTCTCCCTGCGATGGAATTACTTTCTCCATGAGCCAAGGAGCCAGCTCGCCTTCGATGAGTGGATCCGCTGCGCAATTCAATCTGGGAGGAACGGCAGTTTATACCGACGCGCTGTTTAATAACCACTTAATAGGCGCCTTTTCGTCGCAGGGCATGCCTGACAACAATCACACGCTGGTTCCCACCTATCACACTTTTACTTACGATGTATATTTCTACGGAACCAATCTCGAGCTTTCGCAGGCGGTTGAGTTCGACATCAATCAATTTTTCAACAATCTCGGTTTTATCTGGGGTCACGAGTGCCGCATTGCGGGCGGGCATGAATGGGACGTCTGGAACAACGTTACTGCTCACTGGACTCCCACAGGCATCCCTTGCAACCCCGTCGACAATTCCTGGAACCATCTGACGATTCAGGTTCAGCGCACGCCCAGCAATCAGTTGCTTTATCAGTCAATCACTCTGAACGGCGTGACAAATACCCTCAACCAATACTACGATCCGGGTTCTGCAGTAAATTGGTATGGTGTGACTATTAATTACCAGATGGATGGAAATTCCCAGCAGTCGCCCTACACCGTTTATCTCGACGAATTGACCTTCACCTACGAGTGACCCCCGATTCGTGCGCGCATAACGTTCGTCCTGCGCGTCCTTCGTTACTTCATCGGTGACAGATACGGTATATATCGCGCAAACAACCAACACAGGAAAAATACGACGGGTATGTGCACCATCAACTGCAGCACCCCGTAGCCTACTATGTCGCGTGCCTTTAACTTTAATATGCCCAGCAGAGGCAGCATCCAAAAAGGATTGACCAGGTTCGGCAGCGCCTCCGACGCGTTGTAAATCTGGACCACCCATCCCAGATGCACCTGGTGCAGGTTGGCCGCCTGCAATACATACGGTGCTTCGATGACCCACTTGCTGCCGCCAGAAGGAATGAAGACTCCGAGCACCGCGGAGTACACCGCGACCAGCAGGGGATAAGTATTGTGGGTGCTGATGGAAGCAAAAAGCTTGGCTAGCGCGTCGGCGATTCCCGTTCCCACGATCATTCCAAAGATCACGGCGTAAAACGGAAACTGTATGAGCACGCCGCCAGTGGCCGGAATGCACTCCGTCACAGCGCGCATAAATCGCTTGGGCCGCCAGTGCAGCAAGAGTCCAACGGTGATGAAGATCAGGTTGTAAGTGTTAAGGTCGAGCGCGGCGAGGGCGCCTTGCGGTGAGGTGCGGAATACATCGATCAGGTACCAGCAAAGCAGCACGCCGACCATAATTGTAAGTAGAGGACTATATTCCAGCCACTCGCCCGGTTTACTGCGTATCTCTAGACTTGAGCGAATCGGCTCGTATTGGATGCCGTATGACTCGGCTGTTCTCGCATTCTCCGGAGATGGCGTCGACAGATAGGCAATCAAAACCGACAGCACAATCAAGATCACAGTAGTCGCGATGCTCTGCCAGAGAAAAAGGGTTTGAGTAAGTGGAATCAGACCGCTAATGCTAAATAAAGACGGCGGCATCGCCGACTTAGTCGCCATCAACATGGCTGCGGACGAAGATAGTCCCATCGCCCAAACCGCTCCCAAACCGAGGTAGGCGGCGGCGCCGGCAGCCCGGTAATCCATCCCTTTCACGCGATGCGCCAGCTCGCGAACCAAGAGCCCGCTGAAAATCAGACTCAAGCCCCACGAGATCAGCGAAGTCAGCATCGAAAACAACGCGACCATGGCGACAGCCTGCCGCGGCGTCTTGGGGATCTCTGCCAGAGCGCGAATGATGCGATACACAATCGGCGTGGAGGCGACGACATATCCTCCTACGATGATCATCACCATCTGCATCGTGAAGGGAACCAGCGTCCAGAAATTTTTCCCACCCTGAATGGCAAGTTTGGTGGGGCTTTGACGAAGCAAAAGGCCGACGACGAAGACCACCACAATCCCGATCAAGGCGAAAATCAGCGGATCCGGAAACCACCGTTCACTCCAATTGGCGAGTCCCAGCCCAAAGCGCACAAGACCTTGCTCAGGCTTCATTGTTTGCCGCTCTTGGGGTATGGGCATGCTCGAATCCTTTCGGCAGTGTTTGTGCCCGACATTGTAGCGCGGGTTTGATCAAAGGCATCCGATTGTGCTGGATATTGAGTTGCGCCCCGAAACAGCTTGCAAATTGCTGGGCCAACTGGTTAGAGTCCATCGTTAAAGTCCCGACAAAGTTTCGACGAGGCGCGAGGAATACACTCGACTGACACGATGATGTATATGCAGGGCAAATGATTGCAAAGAAGCAAGAACATAAGCGGCAACCTTTGGCGTGTCAACGTAGATGCCGAGAGCTTTGGGATACCAGCGCCTGGCTTTCGCAGGCAATAACGCCAAAGACACTGGTGACGCGATGAAGCCTGAGGATCTTTATGAGGATCCGCATCGCCGGTTCAATCCGCTTACCCAGGAATGGGTGCTGGTCTCGCCACATCGCGCACAGCGACCGTGGCGCGGGCAACTCGAGGCAACAGTTTCTGCACCAACCCTCGCCTATGATCCTAGTTGCTATCTGTGCCCGGGAAACGAGCGTTCCGGAGGAGCACGCAATCCCAAATACCAAACAACATTTGTCTTCACCAACGACTTCTCGGCGCTGAAGCCAGAAGCCAACGCGGTGAGCCAAGATGAGTCTGGACGTGGTTTGTTGCTTTGGGAGTCGGAAGCCGGTACCTGCAAAGTAGTGTGTTTTTCCCCACGCCACGATCTCACGCTGGCCCGGATGCCTCTGCCGGAAATAACCCGCGTCGTCGATGTGTGGGTCCAACAGTACATCGAGCTTGGCTCCTTGCCTTACATCAATCACGTACAGATCTTTGAGAATCGCGGCGAAATCATGGGCTGCAGCAATCCCCATCCTCATGGACAAATCTGGGCCAACCAAACCGTACCGAACGAACCTCGCAAAGAACAGGCGTCGCAACTGGCCTACATGGCGAAGAACAGCGCTTGTCTGCTGTGCGACTACTTGAAATTGGAGTCACAGGCACAGACGCGGATTATCGTCGAAAACTCACATTTCGCTGCCCTCGTGCCTTTCTGGGCAATTTGGCCTTTTGAGGCGATGGTCGTTCCTAAGCAACACATCGCAGACATGGGCATTTTTGATCTTGCCACGCGCCAGGCTCTGGCCGACATTCTCAAACAACTCACCACGCGCTACGACAACCTTTTCGAGATCTCATTCCCTTATTCGATGGGCTTCCATCAGTCGCCGACCGACGGCGAACCGCACCCAGAATGGCACTTCCACGCGCACTTCTATCCGCCATTGTTGCGTTCGGCCAACATCCGCAAGTTCATGGTGGGATATGAGATGCTGGCAAGCCCGCAGCGAGACATCACCCCCGAAGCTGCCGCCGCCACTCTCAGGAATCTAAGCGGAATACACTACGCCGACGCACGGGGCAAGGAATAGAATATCTCTGGTGCACGAAGGCGACGGTTCGCACCGACTCTCCGCGATGCTCGAGGAGGCTCACATGTCTAGGAACTTGAAGCTCGGGAAGCCTGTGATATTGACGATCGTTCTGACCTGTTCCGCGCTGCTCGCTCAACAAACGCCCTCTTCCGCACCGCCCGCGCCAAGCCCTTCGCAATGGCTGGAGTTCCCGGTGATCATGCGGCAAAACATATCTGCCGGCAAAACGCCCGTGGGTACAAAGGTTGAGGCTAAGTTAATAGCCGCCACGCTCGTAGGCACGGTAGTGATCCCACAAGGTGCCACCTTATCAGGCGAGGTGACTGAGTCTGCGGCAAAAGCTGCAGCCGAACCGTCGCGCCTCGCCATCCGCATGGAGTCCGCGGCTTGGAAAAATGGATCGACACCAATCAAGGTGTATCTGACGGCGTGGTACTACCCGATGGCGACCTTGCCGAATCAGGATCTCTCCTACCAGCCGCCAGACGCCGCTCGCAGCCCCAAGAACTGGAATGGCGCCGGCACATACCCGGACCCGAATAATCCTGCATCACAGCCTTTTCCCGGACGGGACAATGGCCAGGAGCCGAACACAACACCTTCACCCTCGTCCAATATTTCGAAACATCGTGTCCCGCTGAAAAACATCGATTCGACCAGCCAGACTGACGGCGCCATCACCCTTCTTTCGACACACATGAACATCAAGCTAGACAAAGTCACGACCTACGTCCTGGCGAGCGGCGATCTCATGCCTCGAAAATAGGGCCACATTGCGTGTCTTTTTCCCGCGACGTTTCTGTCTATGTCTAACATTTTGGTATTTAAAACGCTCCTACGGGGATGGCCCTGGAACGGTTCTTGTAATCCGCCGGATGCGTGTTAATATACGATGTCGTTAACGTACACGAAAAGGGAACAGCTGCGGGCTGGGCTCCGTTGATTCTTGTCGCCGCGGCAACTGGTTGGAATGCACCTTCTGGGGATCGACGTGGGGACCGGGGGTACGCGTGCGCTCGTGATGGATGCCACAGGTGCCGTCGTGGCTTCAGAAACCGAGGACCACCAGCCGTTTACATCACCTCAAATCGGTTGGGCGGAGCAAGCCCCTAAGGATTGGTGGTGCGCTTGCGGTGTGGCTGTGCGCAAGGTGCTCGCAAAGAGTCACTTACCTGCCGAGGAGATCGCGTGCGTCGGATTGTCCGGACAAATGCATGGGGCGGTCCTGCTCAACGAGCAGGCGCGCGTAGTACGGCCTGCATTGATCTGGTGCGACGTCAGGACTGAAAAGCAAAGCCGGGAGTTGACCGCCAAAATCGGCGCCGCCAAATTGATCGAGCTCACCTGTAATCCTGCTCTCACCAATTTCACTCTGACCAAATGCTTATGGGTCCGGGAAAATGAACCCGACAACTGGAGCAGTGTTCGCTCAGTGATGCTGCCCAAAGACTATGTGCGGTTTGAACTAACGGGCGAACACGCAACCGACGTGGCCGACGCCTCTGGCACGCTGCTGCTCGATGTTGCCCACCGGCGGTGGTCGAAGGAGATGTTAGATCGGGTCGAGATGAAAGAGTCACTCCTACCGGCTCTTTATGAGTCACCCGAAATCTCCGGTCGAATTTCAGCGACTGGTGCAGCGGCAACGGGCCTCAAGATCGGAACACCAGTCGTGGCCGGCGCGGGAGATCAGGCGGCGGGCTCGATCGGGATGGGCGTGGTTTCCGCAGGGACGGTGAGTGCGACGATCGGAACCTCGGGAGTAGTTCTCGCTGCAACCGATCGTCCCGCGCTCGACCCCGGAGGGCGGCTGCACACATTTTGCCATGGCATTCCTGGGCGTTGGATGGTGATGGGCGTGACCCAAGCGGCAGGACTCTCGCTTCGCTGGTTCCGCGATGAGTTTGGCGTAAGTTCGGGGGGACAGCTTGAGTCCTACCCCAGCCTCATGGACGAAGCGACCAAGTCTCCTGCGGGATGCGATAGATTGCTCTGGGCTCCTTATTTGATGGGCGAAAGAACGCCATATCTCGACCCCGCAGCGCGCGGGATGCTGGTCGGCCTGACGGCATCTCACACACGCTCCCATGTTATTCGCGCGATCCTGGAAGGTGTCGCTTTCAGCCTGCGCGACACGTTCACAATTTTCAAAGAGATCAACGTTCCCGTGAAGACGATTCGTCTGGGCGGCGGCGGGGCCAGAGCGGCTCTCTGGCGGCAGATTCAGGCGGACGTTTACGGACAAAAAGTCGAGACCGTCGAGGCAGAGGAAGGCGCTGCATACGGTGCCGCAATCTTAGCGGCTGTCGGCGTGAAATTGTGGCCTTCGGTTGACGCCGCCTGTGACGCCGCCGTGCGTGTATCAGGCAACGTGCGCCCAAACGCCGAAAGCTCGCGAGTCATGGAAAAGGCGTACTCCGCATATCGCCGTATTTATCCCGCGATGAAGTCCATCTTGAATTGACAACTGCTGCAACATGAAGAGGATGCCATGATGAGTACCAACGACTACCAGCCTCGTGCGGAACATAAGTTCACGTTCGGGCTTTGGACGATCGGCAACCGTGGGCGGGATGCGTTTGGCGATGCGGTGCGTCCGCATATTTCGCCCGTTGAGATTGTCTCGATGCTTGCGGAAGTGGGCGCCTGGGGAGTCAACCTGCACGACAACGATCTGGTTCCGATCGATGCCAAGCCCGCTGAACGCGACTGTATTGTTCGCTCTTTTAAGAAGGCTTGCGCAGACAGCGGCATCGTTGTTCCTATGGCAACTGTTTCTCTCTTCTTTCATCCTGTGTTCCGTGATGGGGCTTTCACTGCCAACGATCCTGAGGTGCGCGCCTATGCTCTGCAGAAAACCATGCGCGCTATGGATCTTGGAGCCGAACTCGGCGCGAAGATTTTTGTTTTGTGGGGTGGCCGCGAGGGGGTTGAAACCGATGCCTGCCGTCGCGCGGATGATGCGATCAAGCGCCTGCGCGAAGCCATCAACTATCTTTGCGAATACAACATCGAGCGCAGATATGGCATGAAGTTCGCTTTGGAAGCTAAGCCGAACGAGCCGCGGGCAGACATCTACATGGCCACCACGGGCCAATATCTGGGATTTATCCCAACGCTTGATCATCCTGAAATGGTCGGTGTGAATCCGGAGGTCGCGCACGAACAGATTTCGGGCCTCAACTTTATGCATGCCGTCGCTCAGGCGTGGGAGGCGGGCAAGCTCTTTCACATCGACCTCAACGATCAAATGCCCGGTCGCTTCGATCAGGATCTCCGCTTTGGGTCGGCAAACTTGAGGTCCTCTTTCTGGCTGGTGAAGTTCCTTGAGGATGTGGGTTATTCAGGGTCACGTCACTTCGACGCGCATGCCTATCGCACCGAGGACTACGAAGGAGTTAAGGATTTCGCACGCGGCTGTATGCGGACTTACCTGATCCTGAAGGATAAGGCGCAGCGATGGAGCAGCGATAAGGAAATCCAGGGAATCCTCACCGAACTTTCGCAACACGGAAACGGCAATGGCAACGGCAAGCTAGGCCGCTATTCAAAAGAAAACTTATCTCAATTGCTGGCTCGTAACTTTGATAAGGACGAAATCCTCAAAAGGCGTTTGCCGTACGAGCGTCTCGATCAGCTGACGGTTGATCTGCTGTTGGGTGTCAGATAGAAATGTTCTGGCAGCATTTGTGTTCGAGTTCCGCGGGACCGTATAAGTCGAACAACTATAAGTAGCGCTCTTACAGAACAAGTGAGGAACCCTCAATGACGTCACTGGCGATTGCTGTGCCTGCGCGGCTGGTGCATTTAGCTGCGATCGACGTGGTGATCGTGGTTTTTTATTTTGCTCTGGTGCTGTCGATCGGGTGGTATCTGCGGGGGCGCGCCAACACTGGCGAAGACTTCTTTA
>Ga0210394_10000178_pt1 | contig 154048 bp, 228 predicted proteins | sample IncBWC12MmetaG_FD_160121 | JGI IMG/M metagenome (GOLD analysis project Ga0210394, IMG submission 160121) | Forest soil microbial communities from Barre Woods Harvard Forest LTER site, Petersham, Massachusetts, United States - Inc-BW-C-12-M | ecosystem: Environmental > Terrestrial > Soil >... | reverse complement strand
TCCCAGACTAGATAGCCGGCCCTGTCAGCCTCAAGGCCCTTGTTCCATTCGGCTATACCGCCGCGAACACAGAACCCGCCGCAGTTGGCGTGCCCGAGGCCCCGGCCATACAGGCGGGGCGGTGCGATCCCGCGCTCGCGCCAAGTGTCGAGGATGCCCTGCTTCCACATATACGGAGGATCCATGAGGGGCGCGCGGACGGTCCAAGGTGCCCAGTTGGGCTGTGCCGCCCTGAACCGGTGCGGCTCAGTCCAGTCATATCCGATGTAGATCACAGAGGCAGCGGGGTCGTGGTTTCGCTGCATGTAATCCCAGAGCACCCTGCGTTTGAGGAGCTGAGAACACACATCCAGCCGGTCGGATGGGACGACTTTCCGGTCACGGCCTACCTGCATGGGGGTACGGCCATCGGCGAGGATAACCCACTCGCAGCCGAGCAGGCGCGCTACCTCGTCGCCGAACCGCCAGTTGTCCTGGTCCTCGACAAGGGTGTCAGCGGACAGGAGTACAACGTTCTCCGAGCCGTGCTCCTGGACTGCGCGATATGCGACCTCGGCGGAAGCGGCTCCGGTGGAGTACTGCACCAAATGTTTCACGAGGTGCCGCCTTCGGTGGCATCCAGAGCCGCGAGAAGGACCGGCCGCGCCCAGGCGCTCACATTCGGTTCGCCTCTCGCGTTCCGCAGCCCGGCAGCCCCTGCGGCCCTCTCTGCCCGTTCGCGGTCGGCTTGGCGCAACGACACCGACAGGTTCACCCAAGGCCCCTCCGGGGGCACGTCCCTAGCCATGAAGTAACTATAGCGCAATGCCGCCATAGCGCGAGGCCCCTTACGTGCGAGATCAAGAACAGTGCAAGGAAAACGTCAGGGACGAGCCATAGCATGACGGGCATGAGCGGCTTACGTGCGGAGGGAAAATGGGACACGAAAGTTGGAGGGGTGGTCGAAGGAAAAATTTCCTACTTTAACAATAGGCAAAGTGGCTATGTGCTGGCCACCCAAGCCGACCGCGGATATCGGGCGGTCGGGCCGTCTCCCCTACCCCTGGGGGGCATCCCGCCTAGCGGGGTGCGGGTAGCGCAATTCCCGCGCGTCCGCCACGGACTTGCCTGGCGTGCGACACAGCCAGCCGGGCGGCATCCCGCACAACGGGCAGGTACGTGCCTGCACCGCCGTGGCCTGCTTGCGTGTCATCCACGCGAATGGCCTGCTCACGGCTGGTGCCTGTGGTCTGGTGAGTCCCAGCACTCTCGCCTCACGGCGGGGGTGAGTCCCTTAGACTCCCAAACGCCGCGCCAGTCGCGCACGATATCGAGTCCGCAATGCTGGCAGTAGGTTGGCGCCGACTGTCCTGTGACGCACGGGCAGTCACCTGCCCAGAGGTCACGCTCACAGTCGCCTCTGTGCTTAGGGTCGGTGATCGTCATACCGTCATGATATCAGAGCTAACTGCCTATGCACACACGATAAGATGCATTATCATGTGTGTATGAGCACTCTGCGGAGCACCACCAGGACGCCGGACGCCAAGATCGGTGACGTGATCGTCGGTCAGTGCGTCACCATGGGTACCGCCTACCGCGGCATCGTGACCGAGGTCATCGGACCCATTGCCATACCGGACTGCGGCGGGTACCGCTACCGCCTGACCGAGACCGGGCGGTTCTACAGCAACGGTCACCCCGTCCGCCCCATCGTGTTTTACGACCACTCCGAATCGTCCGACTAGCCCGTATGGGCCACGGGTGAACCGTGCCAGCACGGGACGGGGCACCCCTAGTCCATACGGACGCAACCTAGGCGAAGGGATCACCTATGTACCGCCGTGCCTATACCGACAACTTGCGCGCTGCACTGGAGCGCACCGTGGATGAACTGAGCGACGCTATCGCCGACCTCCGCACGAAGGCGGACGTCCACGCCATGCCTACGGCTCGCACCGTGGCCGGCCGACTGGAGCGCACCGTGGCCAGCATCATGGCCGACTACGCCAACGGTGACGACACGCGCGGCCCGGCGTTCAGTACTTTGCTACCGGCCGACCGGTGCGCCACGTGTAACCGTGCCGCACATCACCCGGGTGACCCTATCGGTCGGCACGGGCATGCGTTCGCGCCCAAATCGGGGGCGGACAAGAGCCAACTGCACCGCGATTGTGTCGGCCATGCGCAGACCGGCGAACATGGCCTGATCTGTGACGGGTGCTGGACTCTCGCGGAACGTCTCTGGGGACCGGACCGTCTGACATCCACGCTGGCAGGCTACATAGCCGACGTTGGCACGGACGCGCGTGCCTAGGTCACCCGTTCACTGCCCGGCCATACCCGTGGGCATGGCCGGGCAGTCATGCCCAGACTGCGGCCGGCGCATCCGTAAGGCCGGCCGGAACGGGCACGGGCAGCGCACCGTAGCGTGCACGGGCAACGATGCCAGCGAAGGCTACGCATGCGACTGGATAGGGATAGACGCGCGAGACGCGCGCACAGGCGAAGGGACACGCAATGCTTACCCAACAACTCCGCTATGACCTGATCATCGGCCGCACGGATGCGATGTTGTACATTGCCGATCATGGCATGGATGCTTTCATGGCGCATCTTGAGACTATGGCCGGTGGTGACCTTGATCTGTTCGGCGTGAGTACCGACTGGCTTAGGCGTTCCTACATCACCACATTGAAGGCCAAAGGTTCCCGCGGTGACCTCTTGGTAAAGCTGGTCTAGCCAATGCTTTACGACGTAGCCCTATGTCCTGCCTGTCACGGCAAAGCAGAAACGCCGACCGGCAAGCCATGCCCGCGCTGTGAAGGCTTCGGCCATGTCGAGATCTGCCTAGCCGACCGCCTAGGCCAGCGTGAGTAAGGGTCCGCCGGTCGGAGGTCTGTGAGTAGTCACAGTGTGACTAGTGGCCGGGCTAGTTTCAGTGTGACTAGCCGAGTGGGTGATCGGCTGAGGCCGGTCACCGTGGCGAGTAGTCACGGTGTGACTAGCCGGGTGACCCTAGCTGGCTGGCTGTCCGCATGCTCCGCAGTATCCGCGGATGACTCTTGCTTTGGGGTGCGGGCACTCCGGGATTCCGGTATCCCTGTTAGGTGTATGGGGGATTCCGGAATCCTTGTCTGTGGCTGTATCAAGGATTCCGGTATCCCGCTTGGCTGGCCTGGTACGCCTCGCCCGTGGTGTGGCCGGCGCGCGTTCTGCGGCATCCCCTGGGAGTGCTGCAAGGATGACGCCTCGCACCCACTGGCCTGCTGGCATGTTCCCGCGGGCACTGTTGACGGACGCCAGCTCCGAGTCACTCAGTTTGGCGGACACGTTGTTACGGCGTCCGTCTTCGCTGCGTGTCCGTCCCATGATCGCATGATAGGGGGATTCCGGAATCCTTGCAAGCGTGGTATTCTGGAATCCTTGAATCACTACCAGGGAGGTAGCGGGCATGACCAAGACCAGCGAGCCGGCGCACGCGGACTATCCGCATGAGCCCGGCAGGCTCTACGACTGTGCCGCGTGCGAGTCGCGTTGCCACTGCACTGCCGGTTACGCCGAGTGTGTGTACGTCGGCCAGCACAACGGGCAGGCCTACCCTGCCACGTTCGATCAGTGGACGGCGGGCAGCCTTCCCCCACGGGATGACTGCTCCCGGGTCACTACCTGCCCGCACATGCCCAAGTGCCGGCCGGCGAGGTAGCCGGCAATGCCGCAGAACGACACTTACGGTGAGATCACTCACGCGGAGCTGGCCGACCTCCGCAGGTTCGCGCAACGGTGCGTGACCTGCGGCATGCTGGCCACCGTCGACCCCGTGTTTCACGCGAGCCGCTACGGCCATGCGCCGGTTATCAAGCGTGACGGCATCACGTTCACATGGGACGGTGGCCGGCACGGCTGGCTGCTTAACGGCAAACCCTAGCGACACAACACATTCTAGCAGGTCAGCAGGCGAAGGGACCACCCATGACGATACGTGCGAACGCTCCGGCCGGCGCCGGTTATCCATATCAGCGCAGTCCGGCTGTAGGCCGCATGACTCCCGGGAGTGCCAGCCGGACCGATCACGCTGGCATTGCCGGGAGACATACGAACCGAACCGAACTAGGCGAAGGGAAACGATCGGCGATGGCAAGGCAAGAATTCCGCTCCTACGAAGACATGCGGGCAGACTGTGCACAGTACGCGGAGCAGGCCAGCCTGCACAATTACGACGTGCAAGTGATCCACTGGCGCACGGCTCTGGACAATCACGAGCCGACCCGCGAGTACGCCGGCGGTCATGCTGTGATGTACAGCGGCACCCTGGTCCGGGGGGACGGTTCCCGCGCCGAGTACCCTACGGCCGGCATCTACATGCCGTGCGATGACGCATCAGCTCTGCCACTGGGCAACGCGGTCAAGGCCATAGCTTTGTTTGACGACGGGCAGGCTGTAGTGCCGCACTACTGTGCAGGCTGGAATCCTTACGACACGGACCAGCGGCGCGACGGTGAGTTTCGCTTTGGCGCTACAGGCCCGTATGTGCTCTGGCATGCCTTCCCGTTGTCCCGTGGCGCGCGGCCGGATAACGGCCGGCCGGTCGACATGTCAAGCTGGATGCTCGGACCACGGCGCGCGTATCACTTTAAGGTCACTCCGCTGTACCTGCACCGTGACGGGGTTTGGCTGGATACCGAACCGGCGTAGCTAGGCCAGCCTGCCCGGCGCAGTCGGCCGGTATGGCGTCATAGCCATAGCAGGCACTACGCAAGATCACGCACTAGGCGAAGGGGCGGCAGTCATGCGAGGGTTTCAGGTAGGGCAGTACGTTAGGGTGGACAATTCAGAAATCGGGGAATGGTTCGGCACGGTTACGGAACTGTTCGCCGATGGCAGCATTGCGCGCGTCATCCCCGGCGCCGGTAGCCGGCGCGGGCATTCCGGCGCTTGGGATGTCGGCACGGTGACACTCTCGCCGGCTATGACGCCGGCGCAGACTTCGGCACTGTCGGCACTGTGCGAGCGTTTCCACGTGGCCTACAATCCCGCGCACTATGCGCCGGCGTTCGATCTGCCCGCGGGATGGTTCGCCGGCTGGATCGGTGGCTACGATGCCCAGGCCACACACCCGACTATCTATGTTGGATGTGACCCCGCCGGCCGGTGTTCTAGCTGAGTCAACAAGCCTGCCCGGTAGGGACCGGCACGGCGTGACCTCGGAGTCACGGCAGGCACTAGGACAGATCATCCACTAGGCGAAGGGATACCAGGCCATGAGTGACGGCAGGGTCACGATACGGACTAACAACGTGCCACGGTTCACTGTCGACCCCAGTGAGCTAACGCCGGCGGAACGCGACGATTTTGACTACCTGGACTGGGCGAAGATCGACGCCGGCGCGGATTCCGCTACGTTCGTGCGTTTCCGCGGTGAGCTGTACTCCCTAGATCAGTTTAGGCGTGTCGAGCCCGGCGGCGATTTTGCGCGGGCAGGCTGGCACGGCATACACAATGACAGTTTCTTTTCCGGTGTCCTGATACGCATGTCTGATGACGGTGAGCAGGTCACCCTGGCAACGTCCTACTGCTAAGCGAAGGGGCAGAGACGTGACCGCATACAACGACAATCCGCAGGCCATAGGCGACTATGTGTGGATCAACGCGGACGACACGGCCGGCCGGCGTTCACGCGCGGCGCAGATCAACGCGGCGCGCAAAGCATACCAGGCGGAACACGGCGTGACTCTCACGCTTATAGCTCAGTCCTACAGTGAAACTCCGGGGTTTCTGGCACGTTCGGCGTTCCGTTACCGGATCAATCGCGCGTGACCGCATGCCGTGAGGCTACCGGGGAAAACACTCCCTAGCACCATATCGGCGTGATATCATAGGAGCATCTTAGGCGAAGGGGTAACGATCATGGGACGCACACTGACAGGGAACGCGCCGGACGGGTGCTGTACCGATTGCCTTATGTGGCTGGCTAACGGTGAGACGGACCCGGAATGGACCGGTGAACAGCGGCGGGACTTCATAGCGCGGTTTAACCGCATCACCGAAGGGTGCGAGGTCACTCTAGGCATGCTGGCGCAGTACCACGGGTGCGCTGCCAACTGCACTGTTACCGACGTGGCCGGCGCAGAGTACGAATACGACGCGGACGACGCGGACGACGCGCGGTGGCAGCACGGATGCGGGCCGGCTACCGAGGTAGCATCCGTGACGTTTCATGAGCTGCAAATCGCGGACGATTGCGAATGTGAAGACCTGGGGTTTTCCTGGTCCGCATGCGCTACGTGTGGCAGCACCCTAGGCGGGAACCGTGATGCGGTGACGTTCTGGGTTGAGGACGACAAGAGCTAACCGGCCTATGGGCCAGCGGCCAACCATGCGCCGAGTGTGGCGGGCCGCTAGTCCCTAGGACTAGCTAGGGCAAGGTGAAGGGACTTGATGGTAATGGGTGACGCGGAGTTTCCCGGCTGGACTCACGTTTACGTGATCTATGACGCTGACGTGGTGACCGACTACCCGGGGTTTATCGAGAGCATGTCGCCGGCGCGTCACGTGCCCGCGGGCCGCCGGCCTGACGAAACGATCACGGCAATAACTGAGGCATTCACTCAAACCGAAGGGGACGAACAATACGACTTCGGGTATTTGGTGAAAGAGGGCAGTAGCCCGCGCTATCTGCCGTATGCGGACCGGGACTGTCAATGTGAGGATGAATGCACCTGCCCGAACGCGGGCATGCATCGCAAGTGGGCCGGCATCCTCACCCGTGAGCAGTGGCGCGTCTTCGCTGATGCGTACTGCATTGACCTTGACGACAGTACGGACCTGCCCGCCGAGTATGAGCCGGCTATGGGTGCCATCACTGAGTACGGGCATCTTGCGGCTATCTCGGTTGATAACCGCGAGGGATGGAATGACTACACCGGAAGCGAGGTCATTTACTCCACCATGTATCTGAGTTTTGCCAGGATGCCGGCCGAGACGGGCACGGCAGACTGACCGGCGCGAACCCTCGCGTTCTGTCATATCGGCGTGATATCATGGCAGCATAGTTCAACCTAGGCGAAGGGACAGCAGGGCAATGGCGAACGACGCGGCCACCATGGGCGAGGTTTACAGCGCGATCAAGGTCGACGGGTACCGGCTGGCCGATTTCAAGCGCGAGTGGGCCGGCCTGACCGAGACTGACAAGGCGCAACTCCGCGCCGGCGTCGGCAACGGCAGCCTCACCTACTAGCCGGCCCGGAGCGTGCGGCCGGCCCGCCCGTACGTTCCGATACCAGCTAGAACCTAAAGGCGAAGGGACTAACGGACATGAGTGACACGCCACGGATGCCGGCAAGCTATGACGTCGATATCTCGCGGGAGCCGGACTACACCGAGGGCACGCTAGAGCACGCGCGGCAACTCGGCGCGGAAGCGGGCAAGAGCGCGGCCGGGTGGGTGTTCGACGGGAACACGGCCGGCGAGACATACCGGCGAGTCCTCCGCGGCATCGAGGCGGGTGACCCGGAAATCATGGACGCCTACCGGACTCCCGACCTGTCGGGCGAGTACAGCGGCGATTACACGTCGCGTGACCTGGCCGCAGATCTTGACATCGATGAGGACGCCGACCCGGATGAGTCCGGGCTGAACGATGCGGAGCTGGCCTACATGGATGCGGCATCGGGCGCATTCTGGGCCGAGGTGGAGCGTGAAGCGCGCTCGCACGTGCAGCCTCACGGGCTGGACATGGATTCCGCCTATGCCGTGGCCGACTCCCCCGGCGTGGCGTGGCGGATCGTGAGCACCGATGCGGTCGACGGGATGGTCACCGCGGTCATGATCGGTGACGACCGGCCCGAAGACGTCGACGTGTCCGACCTCACCCCGATCAGTGATGGCGACTTTTGCGGCGGGTGCGGTCAAATCGGCTGCGAGGCGGACGGCCGGCACTCCTAGGAGCGGGAGCAATCATGATGTACGCGATTACCGCGCAGGTGCGCACCTACGAACATGGGCACGACGTTCACTGGCGCGGCTCGGTTCAGGTGCCAGTCTTCTACCTTGACGCCGACGTGCAAGGCATCACCGATGAGGGTCACGCGGTGCGCCTTGCGCGGCAGATCATAGATCCGCTCGGCGTGCTGAACACCGACATTCACGCCGAGCGGATCGAGCCCTAGCGAGCACGGGACCGCGCGGGTATCCCCCGCTATCCGCGCGGTGCAGCGTCCGCTAAGGCGACTAAGGCGAAGGGACACGGGCACATGCAACCGATCAGCACAAGCGAGGTTAACGGCTTTACCGTCGAGATCTTCCCGGATGAGGACGCCTCATCCCCCCGCGACGACGACTCGCCCGGTTGCGGGCTGGTCATGGCCGCCCGGAGCTGGGACTTCCCCAACGATGCCGGGGTCAACTTTGACGACTTCGGCGGGTGGGCCGAGATCGCAGAGCACCTGACGACCGCTGAGGGTGCGCTAGTCGTCGCGCCGGTTTACATGATCGACCATTCCGGCATTGCACTGCGCGCCGGCCGGGACTTCTCAGACTGCGATCCGGGGGACTGGGATTCGGGCCAGGCCGGGCTAGCGTATGTGACCCCGCAGATTTGGGCGGACACGCAAGGCCAGCCCTGGACGGGGAGCGAGGCAGACCGGGAGCAGGCATACCGGCTGATTACCGGCGATGTCGAGACGTACGGGCAGTACGTGAACGGGGAGGTTTACGGCTACACGATCACCGACCCCATCGACGGGGAAGAGGTTGAGGCGTGCTGGGGGATCTACGGCTACAGCGAAGCCGAAGACGAGGCTAAGCAGGTAGCCGAGTCTCTTACCCATGAACCGAAGTGCACCGGCACCCTCAACCACCGTAGCGGCCAGGTCGAGCACGCCGGCGCCTGCCCGCTGCACCCGGCCACCGCGGGCGAGAGTGCCTAGCCATGACCGATATTTTCCCGCGCGGATTCGCGGCCGGATGCCAGGATGCCCGCGACGTCCTAGCCGGTAAACCGGCCGTCGTGGCGTCCCATGAGACACCCGCGGAGGAACCGGCCTGGTCTGACCGCTATGACTTCCTGGCCGCCTACTCTCGCGGGATTCAGCACGTACTCAACGCGCAACTAGACCGGCGCCAAGCCGGCGAGACAGGAGGCGGGGCACGATGAGCACGCCAGTATGCGAGCTTTACGCCGGCAAAGGGCACGACGCCAGCCCGCCGGCCGCGGTCGGCCGGTTCCTGATCAAATGGGTTACCGCCCCGGGGGGTGAGCAGCGCCGCCACGTTACGAACATGTGCCGGCCCTGCTACGACTCCAAGGCGGCCGAGATCATCGAGCTGGTGCGAGAGGGTGGCATTCGGGCGTGGGGCGATAACTGTGTTGAAGTGATCCAGCGTTACGACGGGGGCCGCCGGCTTCCCGTGCACGCTGGCCGGGACGCGGTACGGCACTAGCCCGGGAGGGGCGGGCTAAATCAGATAAGGGCGAAGGGGCTTGGAGCAATGGCAAGAGGACGTAAGCCAAGTGTGGAAACGCGGTGCGTGGCGAATAACTACGCCGGGCCAAATGAGCGCATCGTGGAAGTGTCATCAGCCGCAGGCGGCTGCCTAGTGGCGTTCAGGACCACCGAGGATGGCCATTTGGCTATCGACATATACCAAGCGGACGGGGGTGTCAACGTGCGCGAGGTTGCCTACCGCGAAGGCGCCACGGCATTTTACACCCTCATGGAGGGCGACGTGGGGCGGGCGCCTCTGTATGCGTTCGGCCGCGCCTGGTCCGTGGGCGACTTCATGGGGCGGATCTTGCCGGGGGACGTGGGCAAGAGGGTTTACCGCGCGCCTATGAACGACGGGAGCGGTTACGTCCTCCAGGTGGAGAACGACCAGCAGCGAGACGCGCGGCTAGCGCGGGAGGGCAGGTAAAGGCGATGACAGATCGACCTATGGTTGCCTACGGGCAAAGCGTGGTTGCCGAGTGGACCGGGGTAACAGGTGCGGCTGTGTCTAACTGGCTTGCCCGCCGCGATGACTTCCCGATTCCGGATGTCGTGCTTTTTTCTAGGTCAGGCGGGGAAGACTGGGGATGGACCGCTGAGCGGCGCCCCGAATGGGAAGCGTTCGCCGCCGCTAGGCATCCTTCGCGGGCTGAGACGTCCAAACATCGTTACTGGGAAGACGGTAGTCGCCGTGACGGCCGGTAACCGGCGCGCGGTCTCTGGTGCTGCGCTGCATCGCATGATCGAGAAACAGCTACGCGCCGACTTGGCCGCGTATGGACTGGACATGGCCCGCTACACGTGCACGGTGGAGAGCGGCGGGGGTGACCCGATGGCTGCCGCGATTTTCAGGGATGCGGCTGGGCGTGAGATCAGCGTCAATCCCATCTGGACCAGCGATGACGGAACGATTATTCAGAGGGGACGGCCGGAACTGGCCTAGCCGGTAGCGTGCCACGCATGGGCATGATATCATCACGATATAGCAGGACCGAGGCGAAGGGAGCGCCGGACATGGCGCGAGGACTGAACGGCGAAACAGTGTTCGATGCCGAAAACGTGCACGTCGGCTACGTCGACGGCGAGGGCTACGGCTACCGCGGACGGTGCCCGGTGACCGTCGATGTCCGCATGGAACGCCTCGACAGGCGCACCTACGAGACGACCGACCACCGGCAGGTGAGCAAGCCGGTCGACTTCGCCATGACTGCCGCGGTGTGGCAGCCGAACGGCGCCGACATGATCGCATCAGGTGACGCTGCGGAGATCCTCGCCGCGCTTACCGAGTTCGCGCCGGGCTGGGATGCGGCCAAGGTGGCCGCGCTGGCCGGTCTGGCGCCGCTGCACCTCAATGACATGAACGCCGGATGCGACCACCAAGCGCCGGTCATGGAAGATGACGGGTACGGCGGCCAGCGGGTGAGCCTCGACCTGACCCCGCCGTGCCGGACCCCTGCCGCTATGCGCCTGCATCCGGGCGAGCCCGAGACGGACGAGAGCCCGGCCCGGCCGGGTGGCTACCGGTACGGGTCGGCGTGGCTGCTGCGGGACCTGCCGGCCGGGACGCTCAAGCGGGTCCGTGACCTGTTCCGCGGTGCACGGGCGTTCGATCCGGGCGCGACGATCAGCGGCGATGGGATCACCGCGGTAGCCACGACGCGCGAGTCCCCGCCCGCGTGGGCCACTGGCGACCGCGGAAGCCACGGCCAATGGTGGGATGTCACGCTGACGAACGCGGCCGGCGCGTCGATGACCGTGCCGTTTTTCATGGGCTCCGGGCATACCGAGATCATCCGCGGGGCGCGGTTGCCTACCCCGCCCACGGCGCGTGACGTGCTCCGCTGCCTGGCCGACGACGCCGCCGGCTACGACAACGCCCGCGACTTTGCCGACTGGGCCGGCGAATACGGGCTGGAGACCACCCGCGAGGCGCGTCGCATGTATGACCTGACCGGGGGCCAGACCGCCGAGCTTCGCGCGTTCCTCGGGGACCGTTACGGCGCCTACCTGCGCGGGGAGGCGTAAGTCAATGCCTGACGCGATCACCAGCGACCGCGACGTTATCGACAGCCGCGAGGTTATCGAACGGATCACCGAACTGGAAAACCTCGCGGACAGTGACGGCGTGTACGTGCTGGACGAGGACGAGACCGCCGAACTGGCCGCGCTCCGAGCCCTGGCCGCCGAAGGTGAGATGCACGCCGGCGACTGGCGGGGCGGCGCCGGGCTGATCCGCGATTCATATTTCGAGGACTACGCCCGCGAGTTCGCTGAGGACATCGGCGCAATCCAGAGAGACGCCGACTGGCCAGCCAACCGCATCGACTGGGCCGCCGCCGCTGACGATCTCAAGATGGATTACACCGAAGTCACGTTCGATGGCGTGGCCTACTGGGTGCGCGCCTGACCGCTGGCTACCGCCCCGGTACCACTCGGGACCGGGGCGGGATGAGCGAACGATCAGACCAAGGGCGAAGGGACAAGGCAAATGGCGACGACGACAGAGGGCCAGGCGCGCATCCTCGCGCGCCGGCATGCCGTGACCGGCGTTCCGGCGTTCACGCGGGACGCGGCCGGCGAAGCGGCGCTAGCGTCCGCGCTCGGTCATCCCGGGCCGGCCACGATGCAGAACGCGCCGCATCGGTGGCGCTGGCTGAGCGCCTACCACGAGGCGTACGACCGCGCGGCGAAGTGGGCCGCAGGTGACCCCGGCGCGGTTGTGTCGCCCGGAGAGGCCCGGCAGTGGGCACGCTGGCGCGATGAGGCGCGCATTGAGGATCTGTGCACCCAGCGCGACGAAGGCAACGACTACGGCCCCGCCGAGGCGCGCGAACTTGCCGCACTCACGGGCGAGCCGCTTCGCCTCCCGGGCGCCGGGAGTCATGACCGGCTGCCCCTCGGCGGTGACGGCACTTACACCGAAGACGACTGCGGGAACTGGTACCAAGTGACGAACCCGCCACGGTACTAACTAGAGGTAAGCGATGCATTACATGGTGACACTGGCGGTCGAACTAGACGACGTCGACACGCCCGACGAGGCAGCCCGCGCGGGCTACGGAATCATGCGCGACCCTGCCATCTCCCCGCCCGTCCTGGTGGTGCGCGACGAGGCGGGGCGCGAGACGTGCATCGACCTGGACCCTCGCACGCGGTGCCCGGATCGGGCGTGCCGGGAGCAGGGATGCCCGGAGCACCCTTTGCACGACTCCGGAGATCACACCTACGAGCAGCACCACGGGCCGGGCGATCACATCGGGCCGGGTGGCCGGGTGCGGCCGGACCTGTGCCGCTGCACGGTGTATGTGAGCGGGGGGCCCGTGATTAGCGGCGAGATCCCCACCGGGGCACTGATTCACGACCTGGCCATCATGCTAAACCGCGTCCTGTTCGGTTACAGCCCGGACGTGGCCGCCGACCGCATCCGTGACGTGCTCGGCATCACACCGGGAGAACTGACGGCAGGCATTGAGGACCGGCTTGCCCGCGCGCTGAGGCAGCCAGCGGCCGGGAACCGGGACTAAAGACGAGAGGGCACAAGTGCGACATGGACATCTACACTGCACTACTCGACAGGGTCGGCCATGCGTCCGACTTCATCGGCGCATTCAGCACCGAAGGCAAGGCGCGGGCAGCCTGTCAGGACCACTACGACGAAGACAACGCCGTATCGCGCCGGTATGACGAAGCGTGCGCCCCGTTCGGTGATCTCCCCTGGAAAGAGGACCGGGCCGTACTGGACGACGGCGACGAATACGTGGTGGTCCTCACGAGCCTTGACGTACCGACCGGGCAGGGCTGAGTCATGCCGTACACGCTCAAGCTCGACTGGACGCACGAGCGCGCCAAGGCCGCGGGTGCCGCGCTACGGCGCGCTGATCTAGACGAACTGGCCGACGACTTCGCGTGGCTGGGTGAGGACGGGGAGCCGGGCGAGGACGCGACGCTCAAGCTCGAATGGTCCGCGGCCGAGATCAACGCCGCCCGTCATGCTCTCGGCGCCGAGCTGGTGCGGCTCGGGGAAGCCATGGGGAACACGGGCCGTGGCGACGACGAGGCCGCCGTGACGTTCCGGGGGCTGGTGGAGACGCAAAATCAGGTGTGGGCGGCGCGGCGGGACATCGAGTCGTATCTAGTCGTCTCGGCGTCCCTGAGTGACGTGTCCCGGGCGGCTCTCGCGGAACGGCCACTGTAGACGGCTCGCCCGATCCATGATATCATCACGATATAAGGCGAAGGGATCGCGACCATGAACGCACCACATGCGAGGCCGGTAACCCTCACCGTCACCGTCGACGGGGCCGACCTGGACGAGTACCGGCGGCTGTCAGCCGCCTACGACGCGGCCGAGGCGGCGCAGAACTGGGAAGCGACCGGCGACATCGAGGACGACATGGCGATGGTCGGGCAGCGGATCGCGGACGCCGTGACAGAGAGCGCGCAGGAAGCGCCGGCTGGGGGGCACGACCATGCCTGACTACATCTTCCGCTTTCCAGCGGACACCCCGCCGCTCACCTACGACGGGCTGAAAAGCCGCAGGCGGATCGGCACCACCGTCACCATTCACCACTTCCCCGGCTCCGCCGTGCTGGAGTTGTACGACACGCCGCTCGCGGTGATCTACCTCGACCGGGTCGAGTTCACCAAGCATGGCGACCGGCACATGACCACAACGGAATGGCTGTACCGGATCGTCACCGACAACGGGCTTGGCTCCGCGGTCTTCACCGATCACTTCGTCCGGTACGTGATCAATCCGGCCGGCGGGGGTGACCGTGCCCCGCTTGAGGGCAACGTCTTCCCCGTTGCCGCTGAGATCCGCGAAGCGGGCGCGCGATGAGCCGGAACCGGAGCATCCGCTACGGCGTCGACCAGGACACCGGGCTAGTCGTCAGCCGCGTGGGCAATGAGGTGGCCTGGCCCGTGCTCGACTTTGAGGCCATCGGCCAGGGCGGCGACGGGTACGCGCCGGGTGACTTCAACGGGCCGACGCGGTACGAGCTGCACAAGTTCCCCGCCGGTCAAGGTGACAACCGCCGCGTCCGGTGGACCCGGAATGTGCCCTTTGAGGCCATGACCGAACACCGCGCGTTCTGGGGATTCCCGCCCATCACATACCCCGGGAGCGAGTCATGACCGGCACCGACGTCGACCGCGGGCTGAGCGTGGAACGCTCCCCCGGCGCCGGCTGGCGTGTCATGCACGAGCGCAGCGGGCTTCACTGCGCCGTCACCTTGCGCCTCAAGGCCGAGGCCCGCGAGTTCCGCGCAGAACTGCTGGCCACCGGATGTGACTTCACCCGGCCCAGCGGCCGGGACACCGGCGAAGACGGCCACCTGCACCAAGACCCGCACTGGGCGGACGCGCGGAAGGTCATGCTCGCCTGGCGCCCGCGCGACATCGAACCGCGCTACGACCCGATGGGCGGCATGGCGCGCATGAAGTTCTGCGCCGCCTACAACTCAGACGGGCTCATCCACGTCACCAACATCCTCATGGGCATGACCGGGCAGCATCACGTGCACGACGGGCCGAGCTGGGATGCGTGGCGCGCCGGCATCCCCGACGAAGACATCATCTGGCCATCGGGAGGGCCGCGCGATCCGGCGCATGACTGCCAGTGCGGCGAGCCGGTCTGGCAGCCCGTGGCAAAGGACTCGCCATCCTGACCCTATCCATGATATCATCGTGATATGACCAGGCGAAGGGACGCGAGGGCATGAACGCGAGATTTCAACTGGACGAAGCCAAAGCGGCCGGGTACCTGGCCGCGCAGGTCGCGCAGTTTGAGCGCTGGGAAGCGAACCGCGGCAGCAAGCCGGCGGAGCTTGAGATCGGCAGCGAATACGACCCGCGCGACTACAACGACGAAGGCTACGACACGTCCAGCGTCGTAACCTGCGCCTGGGAAGCCGGGCTGCTCACCGGGCCGGGAGTCATCGACTTCGACTACTACCGCACCGAGGACCCCGGCTACGCCTGGATGGTCACCCTGGACGGGCCGTGGCGGCTCCAGCTCTCGGGCGGGTTCAGCGAGACCCGGTACCTGGGGGACGGCAGCAAAGGCGCCGCTGGCGCGCTCGCAGTCCTGCGGGAAGCGGTAGAGACCGCCAATGAGGTGCTCGGCAACCTGGACGCCTACGCCGCCTCCGTGCGGCCCGCTGGGGGCAGGTGAGCGGTCATGACCGGAACCACCCTCACGCCGCCCCAGGAGGTGCCTGGGAGCCTGCGGGAGCAGAACGCGGCCCTTAGGGCAGACGCGGAAGCCGCAGCGGTCAGGGACGGGCTAGCGCCCACGCCTGCCGTGCCGCCTGCTCTTGCTGGCCCAGTCCGGCCGGGTGCGGCGGGGACGGTCGCCACCGTCGAGCCGGCCCAGGTGGAGGCCGCGAAATTCGCCCCCCTGCCCGTGCTGCCCCCGCCCCCGTCGTACGGCCGGGTGGAGCTGCCGCCCCCGGTGCCGTTCCTGTACCGCAGCGAAGGCGGCCAGGTCATCGAGGTCACCGCGAAATACTGGCTGGATTACCTCGCCGCGTTCTACTCCCGGTACCTGTGGTGGCCGTCGCAGTCGGCACTGATCACCGCAGTGCTGTGGACGGCGCACACCTACGCCCGGGAGGCACCCGAAGATGGCGCCGGGGTGATCTTCCCCATGTCCCCGCGGCTGTTCGCCCTGTCCAGCAAGCGCAACTCGGGCAAGTCGACGCTGATGCGGCTGCTGTCCTGCACCTGCCCGCGGGTCGCCGGCCTGGAAACGCAGCCGACCGAGTACGGGCTGCTGCTGTCGCTCCAGACCGAGATCCCCACGCTGCTGATTGACGAGCTGGGCATTCTGCTGTCCACCGACAAACGCTCGCAGGGGGTACAGCAGATCCTGCTGAACGGCTACACGAACCCGGACCCGCGGATCGGGGTGCCGGGGACGAAGCTGCGGGAGCGGAACAAGAAAACCGAGCGGGTGCCGCTGTTCGCCCCGATCGCGCTCGCCGGCCTGGACGTGGTGGAGAAGACCGCCAGCGAGAACATCCTTGCGATCCTCTCTCGTGGGTTCCGCATCCGCATGGTCCCCGCCCCCGACGACGCCGAACCGGCCAGCCTGGACGCTGAGGCGGACTACGCAGCGACGGTGGTGACCGCCATCAGGATCGCCGGCGCAGGCTGGTGCGACCGGAACCGGGAATGGCTCCGCAAGTACATCCCCCCGGCCGTCGAGGGGACGCACCGCCGCTACCGGCAGATCTGCTGGCCCCTGGCCACCATGGCGGACGCCGCCGGGCCGGAATGGTCCAAGCGCGGCCGGGACGCCCTCGCCGCCATGCAGGCAACCTGGGTCGACGCACCCGCCGCGGGCGGGGAGGACCCGATGGTAGCCATGCAGCACGACATGGAACGCATGGGACTTATCTAAGGCGAAGGGAACGACAATGACCGTACGGCCAGCGGAAATCGAGAACGCAATGACCCGCGCGCAGCATCTCGCCGACGAGGCCAGCGCGATGCTGACGAGCGCCCTTACCGCCCTCGGCTCCGCCCTGAACGATGCCCCGGCACGCAACGAGCACCTAGACGTCGCGATGATCCGGGTCGCAAGCGCCGAAGCCCGGCTGAGGGGTGCGCTGGCAGAGTTGCGCGGCCAAGACGGCATGCGCTGGAACTTGAAGCAACTCAAGGTCAAAGAGACGGTCAAGTCATGAGCGATCTGAGATCAGACCTGCGGGTGTACGTGTACGACTGCCCCGAGGACCAGTGCGATGCCGCGGGGGCGTACTTCGCCGAATCCGGCAGGGGCTTCGGAATCAACTGGTCGAACGTGGCCGAGCCGGGGCCCGAGCTGGAGATGGACGAGCCGTACACGCTCAGCGAAGCGCCATACCGGGCCCTTGAGGACGTGGTTGCGGAGTTGCGCGAGGCCGCACCCGGCGTGTCGTTCATGGCCTGGTCCGACCCCGACAGTGAAGGCCTGGGGGAACTGATCGCCTTCACCCCGGCACTGGGCGAGTACACCGGCGAGTGTGATAGCAGTGGCGACCCCGTCGTTACCCGCAGCGACGTCAAGGAATGGGCGCGGAAAGGTACCCCGGCGGCCGACGCCGACCGGGAGCTGGGCGGCCCGTGGTTTGACCACTACGACAAGCACATGAGAGGGGCGCGGAGGTAATGGACGTCTACAACACGGCGGTCATGGTCGTGGCCTGCCTGGAAGCGGCAGACGAGGAGGCAGCCATCGGTACGCTGTCGGGCTCACTGATCGACCACGGGTTCGACACCATCACCGAGCCCGGCGTCGGCCCGGTCGCCTACGCGAGTGCCTTCGTGGCCGAAGACGGCACCAAGCCGGACACCCTGCCCGCGCCTGGGGTGCGGATTCACGGGGACTACGACCCCCTGCCGGCCGTTCTCGGCCCACTGGCGAGCCAGTTCACCGCCGACGAGATCGAGGCCCTGCTCATCACCGCAGGCGACTTGTGGGCCTCTGCGGATACCACGGACAACCTGTCGCACAGGCAGAAGCAGCTCGCCGAGCGCATCTGGAATCTGATGTGCGCACGGATGGGCGGCTGAGCGATGAGCTACGGGCATGCCAGCGAACTGCTGGCGAACGGGGACTGAGATGAGGCGCTGGACGGCAGAAACCGACCGTGAGGCCGACGAACTGTTCCCCACGCTCAACACGGCCGAGATCCGCCGCCGTCAGGATCTATGCCGGCAGCAGACCGCCCTGGCCTACGAACTGCACAACGAGGACGTGCTCGCGGACCTGCAAGCCATGGCCGACGCCCTGACCCGTGAAATGTTCAGGCGCACAGAGCCAGGGTGGTCGGCAACGACGGGGCGGCGAGCGAGATGAGCGGCCAAGATCGCTGCCCTGGCCGTATGCGGCACTGGCGGATCGTCCCGAGAACCATTGGGATACGCGCCCCGGTCTGCATCTACTGCGGCAGCCCGAACCCGCGCCCGCTCAGCGAGGGCGAATGGGCAACCCTGATCGACTGGGCGAACCACTACAACGTTGGCGCTCACGTCCGGGCCGCGATTGAGCACCGGGCACCCGCCACCACCACCGGCAACGACGGAAGGACTTGAGCCGTGACCGTACTACACATGCTCGAACTGGGCGTGATCCTGGGCAAGATCCAGCAGGCCCACCGCCAACACGTAAGCGCGAACTTTCCCGAGCCTGGCATATGCGTTTCCCGCTGCGCCGACTCGGTTCCCCAGTGGCCCTGTGGTGCCGCACGCGCCGCCGCTGCCCTCGCGGCGGTACTGCCACTCAGCGACGCGGCAGCGCTTAAGTACCGGGCCACTGGCCATGTGGACGTAATGGCTCTCGATGAGAGCATCCGCGAGGCCATCGCCGAAGCCCTTGCCGGGCAGGGTCGCGACGAGATTCCGGTGGGACAGTGTGAGTTTTGCCAAGCGCGCAATGTGCGGCTAGTAGCCGTACTGACCGCAGACACCGACCAGCGCGTCTGCGCCGATTGCCATGAAGACCCCCGCGTGCCAACTACGACTCGTTAACGACCAGGCGAAGCCAACACGCAAAGGCGAAGGGACACCGCAATGAGGACCGACAGGGAAGTCAATTCGGACGCGATCTCCTGGGGCTGCGACTCAGCAGCCGTGGATGACCGCGACAGTGCGCTGCCCTGCATTCAGGTGGCCGGCGTGACGGTGTGGCTGTACCGCGAGGACGGTGTCATGCGCGTCTCGGTGGACCTGGACGACGTGAACGGCGACACGCCCATGGTGGACCCGGACGGTGAGCGCCGGGTACCCATGCAGATCACCGTGCAGGGCCACGCCGTCTACGAGGCCCACTAGCCATGGGAACCGCCGGCCAGTGGTGCAACCACGACACACCCGCTATAGGCCCCGATGGGACCTGTGAGTGCAGGGCACGGGTGCGCGCGTTCCCCACGCCGGAAGCTCTGGCAGAGTTCCTGTCGGCCGAGTGGAGTTTCAGCCCGGCCGGGGCGAAGGCCATAGCGGATGGCCTGGACCGCGGCCACGAGCCGGTGACCATCCCGGTCGACGTGCACGGCACGAGTGTGGATCACCGCACCCTCGCCCGGGTGGGCGGCTGGTATCTGGTGATTCCCTACCGCACCGACGAAGCAATCCGGAGAGCAGGTTAGCCATGACTGAGACCGAGATCGTGGAACTGCACAAGCGCATCCGGGCCGAAGCGACCGGGCTGACGCTCGCCGAGGTCGAGAACGCCTGCGCTGCGGCGTACCGCGTCGCCGAACGGCCCGGCTCGACCGACGAAGAATGGGCGACTTACGAGGAGTGGTACGGGATCGGCTACGCCATGCAGCCCGAGAATGGCGGCTTGACCTTCGCCGGCATGGACCGCTACGACCCGGCCAAGGACGGGAGGCCGCTATGAGCACGGACACCGACTACGGCCCGCCGTACGAGGTCGGCCGCCATTGCGATGTGAAGTGCTTCATTCCCGCACGATGATCTGATATCATCGTGATATGGTAAGACCTTAGGCGAAGGGACAAAGCCGATGGCCACAGGATGGAACCTCACCTTTGACGGCGACCCGACCGCAGCAGACTTCGCTGAGGTCGCAGAAATGGTCGCGCAGCGGTTCACCAACGGGCACCTCGATGAACCCGGCGCGCACCCCTTCGCCACCCCACCCCACAACCCGGCGCAATGCACCGGATGCACCCTCCGCATCGCCGGGATCCTCGCCGACCTCAACGACTACGAAGCCGCACACATGACCCCCGCAGGCGAAGCGGCCTACAACATCTGGGACGACCTGATCGTCCGCCTCCCCGAGTACGAGGCCGATACCACTGAAGCGGCCCGCGGCGGCGACTACACGCGCTTCGTCGCGCTCGGCACCGTGTTCAGCTACTCGGACGAGGCCGGCCGCTGGGTCACCATGGGTCATCACCGGGCGCTCGCCCAGCGGATGCTCTCAGACGAGGCAGACGGCCAATGATGCCCCCCAACGGCAAGCCCATTCGCAGAGGGCAGCGCCGGGCATGGCGAGGGCACCCCACTGGTCGGCACGCGAGCCGCCCCGTGGAAACGACGCCGCCGAAGCCGCGCAACGAATCCGGGTGGCCGCAACCGCGGCCGGTCTCCCCGTTGCTGATCGCGGCCCTGACCGCAAACGGAGGACCGAGCGATGACTGACACCCTGACCCGCCGCATCGTGGACGTGCACCAGCCGGGCAGTTCCGTGGTCAAGCGGTTCATTCTGTCCGGCCCGGAAGGTGCTGTCACGTTCGACATCTACGGCGGCGCCCACCCCATGGGCGGCCCGGTCGAGATCCACTACCCGGTCAGCCCTGCCAGCGAGCACATCTGCCAACCGGGCGCCGTCTCGCCGAATAATTGCGAGTTCGTGCCGGGCGGGCACTGCCGGGCCGACCAGGCGTGGCGGGCAGGTGGCGACGCGTACGAGCAATACGCCGCAGGCCGGGAAGGTGGCGTGTGGGCTGAGATGCAGTCCTGGTACGACTCCCGGCTCAGGGGATGCTGAAACCATGCACGCCCACGACGGCTACGAGCCGCACAGTCACGAGGTACTGGCTGACCACATGGGCGTGCACCGAACCGAGGGCGCCGTCAGCGACCGGCACGCCCTCGACCACATCGCGGAACTGCTGGCCCGGCCCGAATGGGACGGCGCCGACATGCTCATGGAAATCGACGCCGTCGTGCGCGGCACGGGGCGCAACCAGGAAGGCGGCTGACCGATGGAACGAAACGCAACGGGCGACTACGAGATCACCATCACCGACGGGCTGCGGCCACTCACCGACGAACTCATCGCCTGGGAACTCGACGCCGGCCGGGCCGTGACCGTGCGCGCCGAGTTCGACCCCGTGCCCGGAGACCCGTGGACCACTCCCCCGCCACAGGCGCAGATCAAGGTCCGCGAGGATGACGACCGCGGCGAAACCTACGCCATCATCGAATGCCCCGGGGGCATGGAGGTGCGCAAAGAGAACATCCCCATACTCATAGAGGTACTCCACCGCGCCGGCCAGGTCGCAGCGCTCGCCGACGAGCGTATCCGCGAACGAGACGAAGCGGCAGAAGCCGCCGCAGCCAGAGCGGGCGCGTTCTAATGACCAGCGCCGACACCAGCGAGACCATCGCCACCTACACCGTGGCAGGGAAGAAGTATGAAATAGACCACCTGGGCATCAACTACCCCGACCAGTGGGGCGAGTTCGCCGTCTTCCACGACGGGCTACAGGTGACCGAGTTCGGCATCGAGGAGATGTGCCTCGCCACCGTCCGCAGCCCGCAGTTGATGCCCACTGCCGATGACCTGATCAAGCTCGCCTTGCAAGCCGTCGCCGAAGACACCGACGACCCCGGACCCGTGTACCCGCAGCCGGGTGCCCCCATCCCGCTGGAACTCAACGGCGGCATGGCCGGGTACGTCGTGGGCAAGTGCGGGCACCGGGTCGCGGAGAGCGAGTGGCGAGCCGGGTTCCGTAACTGCGAGCGGGACGGTGGTTGAGCGATGAAGGTACGTGCAAGCGTCGCCCGCTATCCCATCAAGCCCCTGACCCTTGAGCAGTGGGCCCAGCTAGGCGCACCGTGGGCGATAGCCCGGCTCGCCCAGATGCAAGCGGACGCGGAGCAGGAAGGCTGAGCAATGAGCGAAATGGCAGGCATGGCGTTCTACGTGCTCCCCGGCCCCGCCGATGCAGCCAACCCAGCATGGCGGATCCGCCACGCCGACGAAACGGTCCACGCGATGAGCGCCTTCTTCATTGCACCCCACGGTGAGCCCGTCCCCGGAGCGGACGGCACCTACGAAGTGCGGGCACCCGCACCCAGCAGCGTGGACATGGTGCGGCAGATGCTCACCGAACACGAAGGGCTCATCATCGCCCGCGAAGCGCCCCTCACAGGCAACCCTCTTGCGGACTTGCTGGTGACCGAGGAAGATCCCAGCAGCCGTACCGGGATCGAGCCCGGCTACCGCTGGTTCGGAGACGAGTACAAGGCCGTCTTCCGGGTCTACGTTGACGGCCACCAGGTCGGCATGTGGACGAAGCAGCGCCACGCTCGGTCAGACCTTCGGTACCACCTGCGACAGGCCCGGCGGACGGCGAGGGGAGTCAGGCGATGAGGGCCGATCATGACCCCGTGCCACCCGAAGCCGTGGATGCGGCGTGGCGCGTTGCGGTTGCGCGAGGACTCAACCTCAGCCGCGCAGACCTGACCGCGATCACGCAGGCCGCCGCGCCGGCCATCGCCGCCGGGGAACGGGAGCAGATCGCCGGTGCTCTCGCGGCGCAAGCGGGCACCCGCTACGGGCCGGAACGCGACCACCTCGAACGCGCCGTCCGGTTCATCCGCAGCGAAACGGGCCGGTGATGAGCACTCCCCTGGATCGTCTCGCCGACCGCATGGCCGACCAGTACGCGCGGCTGACCGGGCCGCCGCTCCCGGTGGACTTCACCTACGACCGCAACGGGCTCCGCCTCGGCATCGCCGCCGTGGAAGACGAACTCAAAGAACTGTACGACGAGTGGGCCGCGAACAAGAAGCGCCTGGGTGAACCTGGCGTCGCAGCGCGGCTCGCGCATGAGGCGCTCGACGTAGCAGCGGTAGCCATGCTGATCTACCGGAACATTCCAGCGACCGACGACGATGCAGGGGTGGGCTGAACGATGACCGCCTTCAGTCAGCCCCCCGCGATTATCCAGCTCGCCATGGTTCGCGAGCAGGAAAGGCTGAGCCATGCCTGACAAGGTGATCAAGGTTGAGTACACGATCGAGCCGAGCTGGACGATCGACCACTACACCGACGTAATCGAGATCGACGCCGCCGACCTTGAAGGACTCGAAGGACGGGAACGTGAAGACGCCATCACGAAGATCGTGGAGTTCTCGGTCAATGACAACTGCCCGTGGGGCTGGAACGAGGTGACCTGAGCGATGGACGAGCCCGAGTTCACCCGCGAGCACCCCGACCCTGATGCGGTCATACACCTGAGCGACCCCGGCGGGTTCATGCCCTGCTGCGGCCGGCTCGTACTGGAGGTGCATCCGTGGCGCAACCGGGTCACCACCGTCCCGGCACTGGTCACCTGCAAGGGCGCCCCTAGCGCCGAAGGCGACGCAGGCTGAACGGGGTGAGCGCGTCGCGCGAACCTTGGGTCATCGTCTTCGTGACCGTATGGCCCGCGCTCATCGTCATCATCATCACGATCGCGGCGTACTTGGCCGTGCGCAGAAGGAGCTGAACGATGGACGAGCTAACGGAACGCATCCAGGACATCCACCGGCCAGGATGGCCGCGCTTCAGGCCGAATACGACGACGCCCAGGAGTTCTGGCGCGTGGAAACGGATCGTCGCCGAGGAATCCGGCGAAGCTGGATCGGTGTGACCGGCGAAAGGAAACGGGACGATGAACGTACAGGTCCGGGCCGGCATGGGCTGCCTGCTGTTCATCCTCGGGGCCGTCATCCTCGCCCGCGACGGCTACCGCGCCTGGCCCGTATGGGGGCCCCTCTGCGCCGCCGCCCTCATCGCGTGGTTCTTCGTGCCCCTCGCCGACGCCGTCAGGAAACGCTCCGGCGGCAAGCCCCGCGGGCCGGCCCTGTAAAAAGGTTCCATGGGCCGCCCGCTTCCCTCCCACTGCCGCACCTGCGGCAACCCCATGGCCGGAGACAACCTCTACGTCCGCGGCGGGCGGCACTGGTGCCTCCACTGCAAAAACGTCAACGGCCTCGCCAGCAAAAAGCGCACCTTGAGACAAGCCCACCAGGACCGGTTTGCCACCACGAAAGGCACCGGGGCGGAGCGGTTCGCCGCGCTCGTCACCGTCATCCGCGACGAACTCGGCGCGCTTCCCGAAGACGAGCGCGGCGCCTACTACACCGAACCCCGGAAACTCACCGCGGCCGAACGCAAAGCCGGCGTCTTCGCCAAACGGGCAGTCACCCGCGAGCAGATCGCCGCACTCACCGGCCTCGGCGACAGCGACCCCCGGCTCGGTACCGTCGCCCAGCGGCTCCGCCAAGCCCGCCGCGAACACGCCGCCGGCACCGCCGGCCCCAAAACCATGCCGCTGCCCGCCGGAGACGGCACCTGGCAGACCGGCCGCCTCGCCGTATGGCGGGCCGCAACATGGCCGAGCCAGCACAGGGGCAACCCCGGCCGGTGGGAACGCACCCACGAAGACTGGGCACCTCTCGTCGCCGGCCTCGTGGAACGCCGCGGACGCCGCCTCACCGTCAGCGAAGCCGCCCAGGAGCTGGGCATCGCCGCCACCGGGCACTCGCAACTCACCAGCCGCCTGCTCCACGAAGCAGGCTGGCGGCTCGTGAAACCCGGCACACCCGACGGCACCGCAGAACCCGCCGTCCTGGAATCTCTCCGGTGGGACGGCCTAGTCACCACCGACCAGGTAGCCAAAGCGTTCGAGGTGGACAGCGGAACCGTGCGGGCAGCCGTACGGGAAGGGTGGCTCACCCCAGCACTACGAGAACGAGGCGGCCGGCTGCTCCTGTTCAGCCCAGACCGGCTCGCCGCAAGAAGAGACGGCCGCACGGGGCCCGTTGATGCCGGCCACCCGCTCGCACTAGGGTTAACCCTGCGGTACTCGCCGCACCCACACCCGCGAACTCCCCACAAGGAGCCCAGTCTTGCTTTGGCGTGCCCTCATCTCCCTCGCCCTGCTCACCTTGCCGGTGATCGCGTCGGAACTGAGCAGGCACAAGGCGCGACCGCGGGAAGGGCGACGGGCAGGAACGGGAACTCCGGATACCAGCCCCGCAGGGCGGCCGCATGACACAGATCCTGGGCCGAGACCGGAACCGGCGGCGCTGGCTCCAGCACGCTGAGAACCACAGCAAGATCATCCTCGGACATGACGCCCAAGGCTAGTACGCCCTTCCCCCGCCCAAGTAGACGGGGCCCGCGTCGCACCAGGGGCGGTGCACCGCCAGCGGATTGCCCGGCGGCCAGTCGCACCTGCACGCCGCCGGCGGCGGACCGCCCCCGGGTGGCCCATCGAGCAGTTCCCACGTGCGCTGGGTCCGGCAGGAGAAGCACAAATGGGCGCCGAACGCATGCGCCCACGTCACCTGATCGGCGCTCCCGCACCGGCAGGCAGGAAGCGGCTCGGCCACTGACGCCTCCGGTGGCGTAAGGCACAGGTCGCTGACCGCGTCCAGTGGCCCCGCAGGCACAAGTGCTGGCTGGCCGGGCGGCAGGACGGTGATCTTGTGCCTGCGGGCCGGGTCACCTGCGGCCATGCTCAGGGCAGCCCTGAATTCGTGGACCTGCGCCTCGGTCACAGGCGAACCGTCCCACCACGGGCTCACCGTGGCCGCATCGGGAAACGGCCGCGCAGCGCATTCTGGTGCAGCGCGGCCGCCACCCGCTCCGCGAACGCCGCGTCCGTGTCCGCCTGCGCCACGGCCAGTTCATCGCCGGGCACCACCAGCACGCTGAACTTCAGCCCCCGGGCCGCGATCATCGTGTCGAGGGCCTCCTGAAGCTCCCGCACCCGGTACGGCGCCCAGTCGCCGCCGCGGACCACCAAAGTCTCACCCGGCCTGACCACGGTGACGTGATCGCGAAGGAACGCCTGCGCCTGGGCCGGGGTCAGGTCGCCCGGGCCTGCGGTCACCCGGCCGCCTCCGGGACGGCGGGCTCCCGGTCCGTTACATCGCGCAGCGTGTGCAGCTCGGACTCGGGCGCCGACAGGACCAGCCGCCAGCGCCCGTCGAACTCACCGTGCACGTAGAACCGGGGATCCGGCGCACCGCGGGTCTCGGTGGCCACCCCGCCGAACACCGACGCGAGGAAATCGCGGCCCTCGATCCGGTGGGAATCGAACAGCACCTGGTGGCCCTGCAGGGTTTCGATGTGCCCGGACCGCCACACCAGCTCGTACGAGCGCAGCGGCCCGTGGTCGTAGCCGCCCACCGCTACTCCTCCCCCTCGGGCTGCCAGCCCTCACGAAGCGCCGCGGCGATCTTCTCCCCCAGGCCCGGGATGGCCGCGACACCCTTGCTCGCCGTCACGACAATGTGCGCCTGCACCGGCGGCTGGCCATCAGGCTGGATCTGGTGGACCTCATCGAGGACCAGGCGGAAACCATGGTGCTCGGGCGTGTCGCGGTCGGAGACCAACCGGAGCACCTCCTTCGCCGGGTCCACTTCGCGGGCACCGGGGACGGTCTTGCTCACGCGAATACTTCCTTTCGGGGGACTTGACGGATCGGTAAACGGGTGCTCACCCTGTGATCGAGCGGTCACGACGGCCTGCGTGCGTCCCGTCGACTCCGGAAGGCCGGCCCCGCCCTCGCCGCCCGCAGCCCCGATTCCCCCCTTGGGACTGCGGGCGGCTCACGCGGTCAGGCGCTGGGCTCGCCCGCCGGCGTGCCGGGAGTGAGTACCAGAGAGGCGACGGCGCCGGGGGTTACCGTGATCAGGTCGCTCCCACTCAGCGTGCCGTCGGTGACGGTGATGGTCGCCGACCCCGGCGCCACGGCGGCGAAGGTGCACGACAGGCCATCGGCCGACGGGGTGACGGTCAGCACCGCGCCGCCGTCGTCCGAAGACCAGGTGAGCGTGTCGCTGACCTCCACGCCCTTGCTGTCTTCCGGCTCACAGGTGTAGTCGACCTGCTGCGCGTCGGTCATCGTTACGGACATACCGTTTTCTCCTATTCGGGTTGGAACCCCCGGGCCACCGGCCTCGGGGAAAGTGAATGGCGCAGGCCGCAATTTCAGGTTCTGCGGCCGGGCCAGCAGCCAGTTGGCGAACTCCCCCGCCACATGAATGACCGGCGAAGGGTCAGAGAGGAGGACATAATCGTCGCGGCCCGACGAAAACAACTCCACCGCCAAGGCCAAGCCCACCTCACGGGCTTCATCCGGGGAGATCATTGCTGCTCCTCAAGTAGGTACAGGACGCCTCCCTTTCGTTCGCGGGCAACCAAAAAAGCCCCCGCGAATGCAGGGGCGGCAGAAAGGGCCGGATTGTCAGGCTTTCGCGCAGGTGGTGACGCGCTGCTGCTTACCGCCGATAGTGGCGGTCGCGGGCTTGCACTTCGGCAGCGCCGGCGCGCCGGTCACCACCACGGAACTGGTCGCGGAATCCCAGTGGGCGACGCCGGAAACGGCGTCCACAAAGCCTTCCCAGTATTCGATGTACGGCTGCCCGGTGGCGTTCAGGCACACCACGTTCGTCCCCGTCGAATCCGGCGGCGAATACGTGCCGTTCGGGTCCATGTTTCCAAGGACCACCGTGTTGTAGTTGCCGTTTCCGTCGGTCATGTTGAAGGGCTGCGCTGGGTTGCTCAGTTGTGCAGTCGAGGCGACCGGCATACCCAGCGACGGGCATGCAAAGATCGGCTTCTGAATGCCCTGGTTGAAGAAGAAGCTCGTGGTCTGCGTGCCGAGCGCCTGAATCGCCTCCACCTCGGTTAGGGTGGCCCTATACTGGGAATAGGCGAAATGCGGGATCGGCTGCACCTGCTCGAACGTGGACTCATTGTTGTACTGCTGCTGGTTTTCCAGCGCCTGCCCGTTGCTGTTACCGCTGGAACGGCACGCGGCGACGGCGAGCAGGCACAGGGCGGCGAGCACAACCGCAAGGGGGATTTTGCGGATGTTCACGGCGAAGAAGATCCTTTCTGAAGAGGTGACGCCGGGTTCACTGCGCCGTACTTGCAGTTCGCCCGCACCCAGGACCCGGACGGCCCCAGGGAAATAGACACGTCGGCGGCTTTCGCGCACGCCTGCTGGCCCAGGCCCAAAGCCGCAGCACGCATATCCGCGAGCTGGGCGCCGGATAGGCCAAGTTCTTGCTCCTGGTCGGTGAGGATCTGGGCGATGTAACCCTGCATCTGCTGCACATACGCTTCCTGGGTGGCGTAATTCAGCCGGATCACCTGCGACTGGTGCTGCACCGCGCGGGTGTCCAGCCAGAACCACCCGGTCTGGCTGCCTGCGATCAGGGCAGCGATGACGGCGAGGGCGAGTACGCCCACCCAGAACCACCGCCAGAAATAGGTGACGACTTCCCCGGGCGTGATCTCACTGCTCAAGTGGCGGCCTTCCTTCCGTGGGGGGACATGAAAAAGCCCCTGCGCGAGACGGCGAGGGGCGGCGTTTACGCAGGCGCGCAGGTCAGTCGTGCCTGCGCCACCGGGTGAGCGCTGCGGGCGGGGAGAAGCCCGTCAGGGACAGGCACAGCAAACCGGCGAGGGCGAGCCCTTCCCAGTCAAGCCAGTGCGTGTGCACGGTGACCGCGCCGCCGTGCACGATGACCGCGGCGGCGAAGAACAGGATCGCAAGGATTCCGATCATGCGCATTCGCCGCCGACGTCGTAGTAGGTGAAGATCTGCGGCTGCGGGGCCGCGCCCATCGTGGTCAGCGGGACGATCGTCACCATCGGCGTTGCGGCAGTGTTGGCGGTGTTGGCGGTCCACATGTGGGTGGACCCCCCGCCCGCAGCGCCTGCGGCGACACTCGTCCAGGTCCCCTGCCAGGGCGGCGGGGCATGCACCGGGGAGCGGGTGCTCGTCCCGCAGGTGCACTGCGACGGCCAGTTACCCGCTTGCGGCTGGCATACATGCGTGGCCTGCCATGCCTGCAGGCGCTCGATCTCAGCACGGAGTTCGGCCACCTCGGCACGCAGGGCCTCGGTCTCGTCGGTCACGGCTCATCCCCCCAAAGATTTGATTGACAGGAGTAGGTTGTCCGTATACGGTTGAGATACAAAGGGCGAAGGGAGATCTTCCAATGGCTGCCGCACTGCCCACCCGCAACCCGGCCCTGCTCGCCGCAGCTCTGCGCGAGCAAGGACTGCCCGGCCAGCGGTCCAAGACCGCCATCACCCGGCTGCGCCGCGAGCGCGCCAAGCAGCGGCCCATCGAGCCCCGGTACCACCCCGGCGTACGGGCCAGGGCCAACGCGCGGGTCGCCGGCCGCTACGCAAAAGAAATCAGCCGCCGCGGCGGGGAGACCACCATCGACTCCCGCGACAGATTCGTGCCGCTCACCGTCGCCGACCGGCCCACCTGGGGCAAGAACGTCGGCCTCGTCCTGCTGCACGCCGAAGGATGGCGGGCATACTCGCGGGCCTTCGGCCACCGGCGCGCCAGCCTGTCCTACCTGTGCGGCACCGAAGACGGGCAACCGTGGGCCGTCCGGGTGCCCGGCACCATCGAAACCGTCCGAAGCGCGCTCGCCTGGATCACCCCGGCAGAGGTCATTCAGGCGCTGGATGCCGGCCGCCGCGCGGAGCGCCAGGGCGACGTGTACGCGATCGAAACCACCCGGCCGCATGACGGCAAGGGTGAACTGCCCGAGAGTCACGTCTGGGATGCCGGCCGCCGTGTACTGTCCCACCCGCAGCACGGGAACCTGTGCCCGCCCTACCCGGTGCGGTTCGTCACCCAGAACGCCTACCAGATGGGCCGCAGCAGCCGCCGCGGCCCCTACGGAGACTGACCTCATGTTCCGGCGCCACAGAGGGCCCCAGCGGCGGCCACATCCCGATCCGGCGATGGAAGCCGCACTGCAGCGGATCCTCGCGCTCCAGCATGAGGTGGCCCGCAAAGAGGCGCTACTGGACCGCGATCATCGAGACATCCGCAGGCTGCGGGATAAGGTCCGGCGGCGCACCGGAAACCTCAGCAGCTACGACTGGGAACGTCACGCCGCCAATCTCCAAGACGAGGCGGAAGACCTAGAGGGCGAGATCCGCGATCTTCATGACGAGATCGAGAAACGCATCACCCAACTGGATCCCAGCGACCTGTCCTACCTGTGAAGGGCGGCACCACGGTCATGGCTAAGACCGAACTGACCCAGTTCAGGCTGGACGACGGGACCCTGGACTGGCTGACGGACCGCGCCCACCGCATGCATGCCATGAGCCCGCACGTGCAGGCCCGTACCGAGATCGAACTGTGGCGTATGGCCCTCACTACTGAGCTGCGCCGGCTCCGGTTCACCCTCGGCGAGATCAACTGCATCGCCGATATCCTCAACGGCACGCTGCTCAGTCCCGGGATGATGGTGAACCTGCCTCTGACATGGGCCGAGGCTGAGGACGCCTTCTCCTTCGCCACTGGGCAGGCCAGCTACGGTACCAAGTGGGAGATAGGCGAACGGGCCCTCCTGGCGAAGCTGCGAATCCTCGGGCCGGCCGCCGACCATGCGCTGCACGATGCGGTCAGCCGATGGTGGGAGGCCGGCCACGACTCCACCGCGGAAGGGTGGGCGGCCGTGGGCCTGAGGGTCGTCTCTATGCCGGGTGAAGAATTCCCTCGCGGAGATGCCAATGGCCCTGGCAGCGACGGGAACGCCACAATGGGCAGGCCAGAGACGGGGTGAGCGTGGGCTTCTCCCAGCTCCCCACGTTCACCCATCTCGGCGCATCCCAGCCCCCCGAGGGCTGGTCACCGAGATGGCCGAGGACTGTGCCGCCGCAGCCCGGGCATACCCAGGTGAAACGGATCAAGCCCTTGCCGGGACCGGCAGCCTGGGGTTCCTGCCAGCGAAGCACCGTCTCCGCGGTGGCGGCGATGTGATTCTTGTCTTCGGTGCACGGGTTGCCGCCAGGTGACCGCGGCACCGACGCCCGCCAGGCGCGCAGGCCGCCGAGATCCACGACGCGCACCCGGATCGTGCTGGTCACGACGCCTCCCGGTCGCGGCGGACCTGGACATCGGTTCCGGAGGTACGCAGGGCGTTGCTGCGGGCGGTGTGCTCGGCGTCCAGTACGTCATCCCATAGATAGACGGGCTTATGGAGGGGACTGCCCGGAATCGGCCGCAGGTAACCCTTTACTTTCCAGCTCGTCACGGTGCACGGCGCGATCCGCAGCAGGCGGGCTGCGGTCGCCGTGGTGACGTACGTGAGGCCGTCGGCGGCGGGGGCCGGGAGTTCCATGGGGGGCAGCTCACCCCCGCCGGACAGCGAAAAGGCCCCCAGCCAGGGGGCGTTCCCGGAAGAGGGCACAACAGTCTTGGTCGCACGAGAGTTTACAGGGGTCCGCGGCCTGATGTCATGCAAGACGCGCACCTGTTTCCGCCGGGGCGCGGCGGGGCATCATGGGGGCGCTGGGTTCCTTTCCGGCGGCGCCAAGGCGGCCTCCCCCTGGATGGCTAAAAGGGGAGGCCGCCGCACTCGTCTCAGGCCGCACCGGCGGACGCCGTGGGCTGGGCGAAGGTGTCGGCGTAGGTGAGCCATTCCCCCCAGGCCATAAGCCGCCCACAGTCAGGGCGCGCACACGCTACGTAGTCAGCGTCGTCTTCCTGGTACAAGCTGTACCTGTCGCACCGCGGGCAGGGGCGCTTCATGTGCTTGCGGCCCGTGCCGGCCTTCTCCCGCTTCTTCAGCCGCTCATGCCACTCGCTGATCTCCGCAGCGAACGGGACGGCCGCGTCGGCGTCGGTGATCAGCACCTCGAAGTGCGCCACCAGCCAGCTCACACTGGTCGTGATCTCGCTGGCCAGGTACCCGCGCCGTGGCGGGGTGCCTTCGTCGCTGGGGAGCCGGCCGGCTTGCTTGCGAATCAGATCCCGCGCCGTGGCCTCCCAGTCCCGCAACGCCGAGGCGACGTGGTCGAGTTCCTCGATCGTCGCCGACGGGGACCGGGTGCCGCGGCTACCGGACACGCGCTCGGCGTCGGGGTCTTTGCGGTGCCCGTCGTTGTGCCGGATGGCGATGGCGGCCAGGTCGTCCACTTCGCCGAGCAGCCGCCGGTAGACCGCCTGGTCGTTGCTGCAGAACGGGTTCCCCGGATACGGCGACAAGGCGCGCGTCTCGGGCTCAGCCGGCGGGCTACCGGAGGGATCGTCCTGCCAGGCCTCCATGGACCGCTGGTAGGCGTCCAGGAGCCGCTGCTGCCGCCGCCAGGCCGCATTGCACCCGCCAGGGCACGGGGTTTCCCGGGGCCCGGCCGTTCTGCGGTGGCCGCTGTTCGCTCGCCATCGCGCGTTCTCTTCCCGGGTGTCGAACGAGTGTTCCCAGGACTTGCGGCCGGACGAAGGCAAGACGGCATCACCTCGCGTGGCGGGCGGCGGGAGGAAGGGGCTGCACACAGGGGGGGGGGACTACTTCAGAACCAGTATTAGTCCCACCCGTGTAGTTCCGCCAACCGGGTCACAGGTATCACGCGGCGTGACGCTGGTCACGCAGCTTACCCAGGGCCACCTGGAGGTGGCGCTCGGCCGCGGCCATGGCCCGCAGCCGCCGGCCGCCGTCCGGGTCGCCCATGATGGCCGCAACGAGCGCTTCGCGGGTCATGTTCGCCACGCGCGCAAGTTCCATGCGGTCGCTGCGGTCGAGGGTGCGCAGGTACTCCCCCATGAGGGCGACGCGGGGAAGCCGGGCGAGCTCGAAGAGGGTCACCAGCAGGGCCGCTGGCCGCGTTCGCGGAGGGCCACCTTCTGCGCGAGTTCGTCGGGGTCGGTGGCGCGGACGATCCACGGCGGGCTGGTCCGCGGCCTGCGCGCGTACAGCAGGCCGGCGACGCCGCGCCAGACGTGCCAGCGCGGGTACTGGGCGGCGTAAGCCCACCAGTCCGGGGTTTCCTCCGCGAGCGCCGGTGGTGCGTGGGCCGTGGTGATCTCCCATGGCGCAGAGATTCGCAGCGCGCCAGTCCCCCCCATGCCGGGCTCCCTCCCGCCCGGGCGCACGTCCCTGTGCGCCGTACTCGTACATCCTAAAACGTGATTCACAAATACGGGTGAAGGTGAGGCAGGTGAGAAGCCTGATGTATCCGGAGGGTAAGGGGCCCGCTACGAAGCGGCTAAGGAGGGTGCTGGCTCCCCTGGAGCCCGCTTCCACGGTTTGACCGGCCGGGAAAACCACACGCTCGCGGTCCCCGACTGCGTCCACGTGGTGCCCGGGATAACTTCCACATCCAGCGCTTCCAGGACTCCGGGGCCGGGACGCGGGTAGGCGCTGGAGATTTGCGTCGGCTCGTCCAGCTTGACGGCGCCGGCGGAGTCCGTGAGCAGCAGTTGCCAGTTCCCGCCGAGGTGACCTATCCAGGTCGCGGTCCAGTGACCGCCGTCCCGAGGCCCCCCCTCCTCCACCACGTAATGCACGTTACCGGTGCGTAGGCACCCGGCAAGGATTCTTTACCGCCCCATGGCCCTAACGGGACGCTCCCGATACCACCGCGCCTGCAAACAGGCGGCGCTCACCCCGAGGTTTCCCAAGTCATCGTTTCCACATTCAAGACCGCCCAATTGGCCCCCTTGCCGCCGTCGCAATCCAGGCCGGTCACCTCCACTGGCCCATAACCGAAATCGCAGGTGCGCTGGTAACTCCTATGAAGATGACCGTGCATGATGTGCCGCGGCCGAACAGCGCCCACGATCCGCTGCAATCGCTTCTGATGCCAGTCGCTGCGGTGGAGATCTGCACGGTCCCACCATGACGGCGCTGGCGGATAAGCATGGACCACCCCAGAAGGCCAATCATGGGATACGAGCACATCGGCGTGGCCGCCGGCGATGACCGCCGCCTCCTGCTCAGCGGTAATCTCCTCCTCGGGCCACCAATCCCGGCCTTCGGCGCGAGCCGCCTTGTCGAGGCTCACCCCGCCGCCGCAGGCAAGCCACGTGCGGCCATGCCACGTCCAGCGGTGCCCGCGGAGAAGCCAGCGAATCCGCGCCCACTCGGGATGGTCGTCGGCGCCAGGTCGCCGGCCATCCGGCCCCCAGCGTGCGAGCTGAGGAAAGTCCTCATGATTTCCGTCAATGAACCACAGCTTGGTCCCGGCTGCAGACAAGGCGCCGATCACCGCGTTCAGGTAAAGGACGCCACCGGCCCCCGGCCAGATACCGAAATCCCCTAGGTGCAGGATCAGCGGAGAGTCCTCCCCGGCGAGCGCCACGCCGGCCCAGCCGATGACGTGCTGCGCCCAGCCAATGTTGCCGTGCCAGTCCCCGGCGACAACAATTCGCTGTGGGTCAGCCATCACTAGGCCCGAGTTCCTCGGTCAGCGTCACCATCCGCAGGAATGCGTCAACCTCACCGCTGACACCGTCCAGGCCGGCCGGTTTAGGATCACGGTCCCGGAGCACGCCAAGGGGCTCGCGCCAAATTTCCACCCGCACATAACAATCGGGGAGCGCCGGATCGCAGGGGTGGCACAGTTGCGCCCCGCCGGACATCGCATACCCCGCCGCCGGCTTGCGGCCACAATGGGCGCACGGGCCATGGGTGGCGCGCTCGTCCAGCCGCTCCTGCACGAGCCGGCCCAATTCTTCGTCCCGGTGCCGGAGTTCGTCGTTCACCTCGGCGGTCACCTCCCGTGCCTCTGCGCGCTTACGGGCACGCCTGGCACCCCGTGTATCGCAATCCCCGCAGCGGCAGGCCGAGCCGTTGCGGGTAAGCGCGGCAATGCGGCCCAGCATCTTCGCCACGGCTAATCGCCATCGCGCTCCGCCGCCACGTCACCGGCAGCCTCTTCCCGGGTGACCCGCAGCGCCAAGATCCCACGCCCGGCGAGCAGCCGGCACACATCATCGCGGTCGTCGTAGTAGACGGTGATACCCAGCTCCAGGCATTTAGCCAGCTTCAATCGCGGCGACTCCCGGGGGTGCATGAACACGACCTCGTGCACCGCAGTGTATGGGATTGCCAGCGAATGCACTTCGGCGAGGATCGTGCCGGACCGGCTGCGGCCGATGGCGGAGATGACGTGCACCTCGTCGCCTGCCCACAGGTGAGCCCGGGATAGCGCGGCGAAGTATCCCGGATGGTCGCTGCAGACATGCCAGTAATCCAGGCCGATCTTCACGGCTCCTGCCGCCGCCTTCGCGCCTCGCCGAACAACATCTCCAGGGAGACCGGCTCCCAGTAATGGCCGGCCATGGTCGCGTACGCCCACGCCTGCCGGTGCGTGCACTCCGGGACCGGGCACCGCCATCCGTCGCGCTCGGGGATCAGTACCGCCGGCCGGTCTGGCCGGTCGCCGTGCGGGCCGCCGCCGCCGGAGCATGTGAACGGGTGGAACTGGCCGGACCGCTGAAACGAGTTCAGGTTGGCGACCTGCTCCCCGGTCCATGGAGGGTACGTAAGGTCGCTCACGGATTGCCACCCCGCCGGGCGCGGCGCACCTGCGCCAGGTCGCGAATCTCGGGCACGGGTATATCGAACTGGAAACTCGCGGGCAGGCCGGTCAGTTCACCGGGCTCCAGATGCACGGGCTCATCGTCGCGCGCCAGATCCACATTCCACTGAACGTACGGCCGGTTCTTCGGCATCTCCCGGCCAACAACCACGCCTTCCACGAGCACCGGGCGGTACTTGCGGTAGGTCATCACCCGGCCCTGGGTGCCGGCTCGGATCATGCACTAATCGCAGATGTTGAACGCGAGACGTTCCCCGTCCATGCTGTCGAACACGGCCGACCCGTAATTGCCTGCGTTCTCGCACATGATCCCGCCGCTAGGCTGCTGCTCAAGGCCGAAGGCGCGCTCCAGAGGCTCCCCGCAGATGATGCACGGGAACGAGCCGGCGTTCGGGCCGCTGCCCCAGTTCACACCGGCCGCTTCCGCCGGTAGCCCTGCGGGCCGGTGATGACCGGCCCGCGGCGGCCGTACCGCTCCGCGTGCGCCGCGCGGCGCTCCCGGTCCTTCACCAGATCCGCCTCGGCCGCGGCGCGCTGCGCCGGGCCGCCGGGGTAGGCGGGGCACATCTCGGGCGGCAGCTCCCACGGTTCACGGAACACCTTCCTGCAGTTCGCGCACACTTCCCGGTGACCGCAGCCCCAGCCGACCCGATAATCCTGGGCGGGGATATCCCACCGGGAAAGCCACCCGCACACCCTCGCCGTGCGCCACGACGGGAACGGTGTCATCTCCAAGACCAGGACGTGTTCGGCGCCGGCCTTCCCCCTGCACCAGCGGCGCGTATCCTTTCGCCCCGGGGGGCGCCTGACCGGCTCCGGGTCGGCGGCAGCAGCTTCACGGACCAAGGCGGACCGGGAGGGGAACGCTCCCCAGTCATCTTCCTTGGTGCGAGCGTGACGGGCGAACGGGTCGGGCATCGCCTTTCAGCGCCCCTTCCCGCGAATCCACACGTCGGCCGCTGCGGCCGCCACCAGAACCACTACCATCGCCGCCCGGCGGGCCCGCCATGCTGCCCGGCCCGCCGCCCGGATCCGGTTGTTCGCGGCGGCCTTGTCCGATTCGGCGCCCCGCCAGCCCCGCAGATACCAGCCCAGCCACAGTGCAACCACCGTCGCTACGGTAGCGGCCCCGGGAGTCAGTGTCACGGATTAAGCGTGCACCAGCAGGCGCCGCGCGACAAGAGATCACGACAGCGAGGCGGCTACCCGGCGCACGAATTCGGCCGCCTCGCCGTCACGCAACGCCGTCTCATCGAGCAGGCCGAACAGTTTGCGGTAAAGGGCCACGTCTTCGGGGGTGCCCACCCTGTCGGCCCGGTGGGACATTTCCACCTCGGCGTAGGGGGAGCCGCCGTTGGCCAGATCCTCGTACAAGACGAACGGGCACATGCCCAGAGCGCGGGGCGTGGCGTTGTCGGGGATCACGTGGACGGTGATGGTGGGCCACGCCATCACCGCAGCCACGTAGTCGAGCTGGGCCTTCAGTTCGGCCGGGGGGACCGGGGGCCAGCGCAGGGCCCGTTCGGTGACGAGGAACTCCAGCTTGCGGCGGGGGTCGGACAGGATCACCTGGCGGCCCTGGCGCTTCGCGGCGGCGGTGTCGACGTCCTCGCTGCCCCACATGTCGGCGAGGCGCAGCACCTCGCGGGCGTAGCCGGGGGTTTGCAGCAGGCCGGGGATCCCCCAGTTGCTGAAGTTCCGCATCGTCATGGCGGCGGCTTCTTGCTTGCCGACCTGCTCCTGGACGGCGGGGAGGCCGCCCCGGTCCTGGTAGGCCGCCTGGGTGCCGAGGACGAAGTCGGCGAGAGTGCGCAGATACGCCATGTCGGGGCCGGCGGCGGCGCAAGCCTCAGCCCAGACCTTGACGTCCGCCCAGGAGGGCGGCCCACCGCCTTTGGTTCCGCCGGCTTCGATGCGCAGGAGTGTCGATTTGCTGTACCCCGGGCCAAGGTCGCGGGCGAGCCGGTCGCGGCTCAGGCCGGCCCGTTCGCGCAGGCGCCGCAACTCAGCACCGAGCGCCGCCCGGTGCTGTCGCTGCTGCTCCTGCGCATCGGTCATGCAGCCTTTCGCGCCTCCTTGCCGGGTGCGAGGTATTCGTTGAGCGGCACCGAATGCGACCGGGCCAGGTTCCACTGCTTCAGGCAGCGGTCCAGGATGACCGGGTCAGTGGTGCGCTCGGCGCCGAGCCAGTGACCGCCGGCATCGTAGTCCATGATGATCACGAACGCGCCGGTGGTACCGAGGCCGAAGCCCCAGAAGTCCTGGCGCAGGCCAGTAAGGGCCGGGTCGGCTTCGAGGGGGGCGATGAAGATCTGCTCGCCGGCGGCCTGCGATTCGCGGTAGCCCTCGATCTCATGATCGGTGTAGAGGTTCCGCGGATGCTGCACGATGCGGCACCGCAGCCACCGCTTGGGCGGCTTGCCGGTCAGTTCCTCCGGTGCGGAGGTGAGCGCGATCCGGGCGAGCCACGGATCGGTGCGCACCGACCAGACCGGCCTTGGCTGGCCCGCACGGAACGCCTCCAGGGCGGCTTCCTCGCCGGGCACCATGTACACCTGATGGGTCTCCAGCCGGGCGACGGTTTCCCAGTCGCCATTGAAGGCGGCGTCGAAGTCTGCGGGAGTCATACCAGCGCCCCCAGGGCCTGGTCGAGGATGTGCGCCGGCACCAGGACCGTGGTCTCGAAGTCGTGCGCCTCGCGCACACGCCCGGTGCGGGCGTAGCCGTCGAGGGTCTCCTGCAGCACGAGGACCACGTTCTCGTGGCCGGGGATCTGCGCGACCGTGGCCATCGCGGCGAGTTCTGCTGCGGTGGGCTCCAGGCCGGGGACGGTGATCCAGCCGGTGCGGGTGCTCATCTCGGGGCGCTCCCCCTGGATGGCCCAGATGCCGGGGATGGTCGTCTCGTGCACGTGGGGGCATGGGCCCCCGTTGCAGCCGCTGAGATGACGGGTGCGCTGAAGGGTCGGCTGAAGCATGGCTGGCCTCCTGTTGATCCAGTTTGATCCAGGTCCATTCCAGCATGCTCCAGTCTCTAGTGCCTACTCAAGTCTGCCTTGGGCTTGACGTCTGTGTCAATGTACTCCATGATAGTGTCAGTTCGATCCAGAAGAACAGCACTCTGATCCGTCATGGTGTCAGCCCGGCCCCCCAGACTGGCCTCTGGGGGGCCGGGCCGGCAAAGAACAGCAGACTTCGAAGGAGCGCTCAGCCGTCATGTGGAAGATCCTTTGGCTCGCGGTGCTGGCGATAGCCGCCCGTGAAGTGGTCTACGGCTCGACCGTGACGATGGTTGCCGGTGTCGGCGTCATCTGCGTGCTGTGGCTTCCCTTCCTGCGGAGGCGGCGGCCATGAGGGCCCGCGTCGCGCTCGCCGCCGGGACCGCGTTCGCCGCCGTCGCGGTGGCCGGCTGCGGCGTCGCCGGCCAGGCCGAGGAGCCCCCTGACGGCAGAAGCGTCCCCCCAGTGCGCGACGCGTCCGGCTGCCTGGCCGGAGTGCGGGCCGTGATCCGCAACGCGCCCGCTTCGGCAGGCGATCCCGCGACCGGCGCATGGCTTGGCCGGGTCGATCACCTCCGCGATAAGGCCCGCGCACTGGGGGATGCCGCGAGCCGCGAGCTCGCTGGGGAACTGGATTACGCCGGCGCCCAGGTGGCACTGGACCATTTCCCGCCGGCGCTGGCCATCGTCCCCGTGCGGCTTACCTGTACGTTCACCGGCCTCGACGGCCTCTCCGGGCCGCCGAGCGTCCTGCCCGCTGCCCAGGCGTGGCTGCGGGCGGACCCGCCGCCCGCCCGTCCGGGCATGATCGCGGGGATCATCACGCGGTCAGCCATCCAGTGGGGGGACTGCCCCTCACCGCGCCGCGGCTCACAGGTGGCCATGGGTGGTGGCTGTGAGGCCTGGTCGGTCACGCTGGCCACCGCCGCCGGGGCCCTCCGTGTGTCGTGCGGCCATGTCGCCAAGTACGCGGCGTGCACTTCGATCCCCGCGCAGCGCTGGGGTGACGTCGCACCGGACCCCGGCGACGAACTGTACGTCCCCGCCAGCGGCCAGGTGACCAAGGCCGCCGGCGTCTCGATCATCAGCCAGCCTCCCTGGGGCAACTGGGAAGCAGGCGTCGCCGCACTCATCAAGGCGGCAGAAAACCCGGTAGGTGCGCAATGAGAATCCGGAGCGTCCTGGGCTGGGCGATCGTCGTGTTTCTGGCGTGGTACCTGTTCACCCAGCCCGCCGCCGCCAGTCATGCAGTCCACAGTCTTCTGGGCCTGCTGGAGCAGGCTGGCGGTTCGATCCAGACGTTCGTGAACGGGCTGTGATCATGAGCCGCCGCCGTTACGTCCAGAAGAGTCACACGGGGGCTTGGGCCGCCGCTGCGGTGACCGTAGGCCTCAGCCTCGCTGGCCTGAGCCAAACCCACGGCCACCACCACGGCCACCATGTCCAGAACGGCATGCTCACCTCCGTACAAGCCTCCGCGGGGAACCCGGGGAACCTGTCGACCCGCGCCTCGTGGGCCCGGGCGTTCCTGCAAGACATCCCCGAACCGCTCACCCGGTGCGACCGCAACGCGGTGATCGCCTGGGAAACCGCCGAAGGTGGCGGGTTCGGCAACCAGGCCGAGAACAACCCGCTCAACCTGAACCCCGGCCCCGGTGCCGGATGGCCCGGTTACAACGCGACCGGCGCGTGGGCGTTCCCCACTGCCCGGATCGGCCTCCGCTACACCGTCCAGACGGTGCGCAGCTACGGCGGCATCCTCGCCGCCTTGCGCGCCGGAAACAACGCCCAGGCGGTCGCCAACGCGATCGAGGACTCCCCGTGGGCGGCCAGCCATTACCACTACGCCCTGACTGCCACCTGTTAACCCCAGCTCCTGAAAGGAAACCCCTCCGATGCATCCCCTCGTCCACCTGGTCGTCACCTTGATGGCCCGGCATCACCACACTCTCCTGCGCCCGGCGCAGCACCTCGCGACACATGTCACCCAAGGGGCGGTCACGCCGAAGGAGGGCGGCTATATCGCCGCCGCACTCTTCCTTCTTGTCCTGTACGGCATCGTGCGGTTCGCCACCCGTAACAGCCGCCGCGAGCGGCGGCTGGCGCAGCGGTACGGCATGCAGGGCCGGGGCTGATCAGCCATGGGCTGGTTCCACAGCTTCGTCCACGCCGTGGCCAAGGTGATCGGCATCGGTGCCGCCGCCGCCGCAATGGCCACTGGCGGCCCGCCCGGCGCCGTGGCCACCGGCTCAGTGTCTGCGGGCATGCAGGCCGGCCCGGCGTGCGTCACCCGCACCCTGCAACCCGGGCAGTCCGCATCCGTCGCGGTGTCGGTGGTCAACCCCACCCGCGGCAAGCACGGCGGCTACGAGCGGCTCGACATGGGCGTCGAGAACCTGCCGGACCTGGACACCCCCCAGTACTCCACGCCGCGGTCCTGGATCTCCTTCACCGTCCCGGGCACCCGCGGCTGGGTGGCCGCCCACTCGTCGGCAACCTCGACGTTCACCGTCCACGTCCCCCTCGGGGCCGAACGCGGCCGGTACGGGTTCATGTCCACCGTCACCGCCTACGGCCGCACCAGCGGCACCGCGCGCGAGGGCACCCCGCCTGGGCACAACGTGCACGTAAGCACCACGTTCGGTTCGGCGGCCACGACTACGTTCGAGTTTTCCGTGGGCGTCCCGCCGCCGCGGCGCGCGTTCTGTGAAGGCTCAGGAACGGTCAGCTACTGGGCGCCGGACCCGCAGGCGCCCATCTGCCACGGCGACCAGGCACCGGGCCGGCTCGGCACCTGCCGCGCCGGGCCCCCAGCGGCGCCGCCGGTTGCGTCCGCGAAGAACTGCCACTGGTCCCGCGCCAGGTGGCAGCAACTGGCCGAGCAGGAACGGCTGGCGCGCAAGCGCTACGGCCCCCGCTACGGCGGCACCGGAATGCACTGCGAGATCGGTCCGGGTGGCCCGTTCGGCAGCTACGCCGGAACTGAACTCGGCAACGAGCGGTACTACCGGTTCGAGCAGCGTATCGGCACCCTGCGCCGCACCGGCGCACCGGCCCGGTTCTCCTAACCCGCACCTGAACCCACGAGAGGAACGCTGAGATGGCCACCGGTCCGCAAGACGACAAGCCCCGCCGCGCCGTGGACGTCGCCCCGGCGGCCATCGCCGACGAACTGAACGACGGCAACTGCGCGGAGGCGGTGCACACCGCCATCGCCGCCCTGCTGTCCGAACTGGCCAAGACGCGCAAGGACCGGCCCACCGCCGAGTGGATGCTGCTGCACGCCGAAGTCGCCGGCGTCATCCAGGCGGCAGCGGCGAGCGTCCGGCCGGCGAGGGTGAAGCGGCCGCCGACCTACCAGGGTGGCATCCCCACCGGCCGGGACCTGTGGGCCGCGTTCCACGCGGCCCTGACTGGTGGCCTGAGGCGCGCCGCCGGCGGGAGCGGGGCAAGTAATGAGTCATGACACCGACTTCCTTGATGCCGTGTTCGGGGACGGCGATGACGGCCCCGGGTGGAACGCCGGGGCCGCCCCGGGTCCTAGCCCTGAAGTGCCCGCGGAGCCGCCGCAGCCTGAGCCTGCCGCTTTCCCGGCCGCGCCGCCTGCCCCGGCAGCCGAGGTTGCCGCAGTGACCGCGCGGCAGCAGGCGCTCAGCGCGCTGCGCCAGGCGGTCATCGCGGCGCGGCTGACGTGGCGGATGGCCCGCAGGAACGAAGGCGGCTTCATCAACGGCATCGAACACTGGCTGCCCCCCTCGATCGGCGGAGCCGGCGTCCGCTGCACCGCGTGCGGCGCAACCGTGCACATCCCCGGCCAGATCCAGTACCGCGACGGCCGGGCATGGGTGCCCGAAGGCCACTACGGCGGCTGGTCGGAGCAGTGGGGCGCCCGCTACCACACGTGGTGGGCGATCCCAGCGATGATCCCCGCGATCATCTGGCTGTGGCTGGTCGTCAGGCCGTTCCGGCAGATCGTCGCCCTGGCCTTGTTCGCTCTTACCCTCGCCGCGGTCATCGCGGCCCTGATCTGGCTCGGCATCCTCTAACCCCCTTGAAGGAGGGCAATACACGATGAGCCCGCCACTGGTTCTCGCCCTTGCCTGTGCGGTCGTGATCGGCCTGTGCTGGCGTTACCGGAAGGCGCCCCGGCTGATCGCCTGGTTCGCCGGCCCTCTGGGGTTCTTCCTCGCGTTCGGGCTGCCCCCGCTGCTGTACGCCGCAGCGGGGCAGGCCAACAGCGACAACGGCATGACCGCCCTGCTGGCGGTGGACGCCATCGCCGCAGTCGGGTTCCTGTTCGAGGCCCTCCTGGCGCACAAGTACCACCCGGTGATCACCCCGTTCATCTGCGGCATCTTCGGGTTCACCATGGCGGTCACCGTCGCCGACTGGCCGCAGGTCGCCCACCGCAGTGCGGCGCTGCTGCCCCGCACCGGCAAGGAGATCGGCAAGGCGATCACCCACATCCACGCCGCGCCTGCGGCGCACGGGCAGGCCGCCCACCAGCAGGAGGTGTACCTGGTGGCGTTCGTGATCGGCGTCGCCGTGCTGTTCCTCCTTGTCCGCGGGCTGCACAAGCGCCGCGAGCAGCGCGAAGGCGCGCTGCCCGTCGCGCAGCCGATCATGGCCCAGGGCCTGGGTGTCGGCCGGTTCGCCAGCAGCCTGTGGGGCCGCCGCAAGGGTAAGGCGACGCGGGGCAGCTTCGGCCGCCCGCAAACCCGGCCCGCGCTCGGCGGTGGCGGCCCCGGCCCGGGCGGCGACCCGACGCCGGCGGGGAGGCGTTAATCAGCCATGCGTGACGGCGAGCGGGCAGCGACAGAGACCGGTGCGGTGGTGCACGCCCACCGGCCCGTCCTGGTGCCCTTCGCCTGGATGGCCGCCGCGGACGCCGTGGCCGTCTTCGGGCACTGGGCCGCCGGCCTGCTCGCCCTCGGGATCCCCGTCGTGGCCATCGCCGGTGCCACCGGATGGGCCATTCACGCGGTGCGCAGCCACCCGGCCATGGAAATGGTGGCGCTGCGGCTGTGGGCCGGCGGGGCCATCTGGCTGCCGGTCGCCTCCGTCCACGGCCCGTTCCACGGGCTGGCCGGCTGGATCCTGCAAGGGCTGCTGTGGGCCGGCGGCACGGCCTTGTGCTTCCCGCTGCTGTGGGACCGGCGCATCGAGCACGCCACCCCCGCCCACCGCACCCTGCGCGGCGAGCTGCGCCCGCTCGGCCAGGGAAACGGCGCCGCGGCGCCGCCGGAAGATTCCGCGCCGGACACCCCGGTGCACGCGGAAATCCTCGCCGAACGCTACGAGCCGGTGCCGCACACTGCGCCGCGAGCCGCCCAGCAGCCCCTCGGTCCCGGCTCTCTGGTCACCGGGTATGCGAGCGCGCCGCGCACCGAAGCCAACGACACCGTCATACGGGCTATCGACGAAGTTTTCGGGCAATTCGACGTGGACGCCCAAGTGACCGGGTTCAGTCGCGGGCCGACCGTCACCCTCTACAAGGTCACCCTCGGGCCCCGCGTCAAGGTGGAGCGGGTCACCCAGCTCACCAGAAACATCGCGTACGCAGTGAAGAGCGCGAACATCTGGATCCAGTCCCCCGTCGAAGGGGAGTCGGCCGTCGGAATCCAGGTCCCCAATGCCGACCGGGAGATCGTGCGCCTAGGCGACGTTCTGCGCTCGCCGATCGCCATGGCCGACCACCATCCCCTGACGGTCGGCCTAGGCAAGGACGTCGAAGGTGCCGCGGTCGTCGCCAACCTCGCGAAGATGCCTCACATCATCATTGCCGGAAGTACGGGATCGGGCAAAAGTACCTGCGTGAATGGGCTGATCACGTCGATCCTGGCCCGGGCCACCCCGGATGAGGTGCGGATGATCCTCATCGACCCCAAGCGTGTCGAGCTGGCGATCTACCAGGGCATCCCGCACCTGATCACGCCGATCATCACCAGCCCGAAGAAGGCCGCCGAGGCGCTCGGCTGGGTCGTCGGGGAGATGGACCGGCGCTACGACGACCTGCAGGCCGCCGGGTTCCGCCACGTTGACGACTTCAACAAAGCGGTCCGCGCCGGGAAGGTGAAGACCCCTCCGGGCAGTGACCGGGTGTTCCTGCCGTACCCGTACCTGCTGGTGATCGTCGACGAACTGGCCGACCTGATGATGATCGCGCCACGCGACGTGGAAGACGCCGTGGTCCGGATCACCCAGCTCGCCCGGGCGGCCGGCATCCACCTGGTGCTCGCCACCCAGCGGCCGTCGGTGGACGTGGTGACCGGGCTGATCAAGGCGAACGTGCCGTCCCGGCTGGCGTTCGCCGCTGCGAGCGCCACCGACAGCCGGGTCATCCTGGACCAGGGCGGCGCGGAGAAACTCCTCGGCCAGGGCGACTCGCTGTTCCTGCCGATGGGCGTGAGCAAGCCGCTGCGGGTGCAGAACGCGTTCGTCACCGAGGCGGAGATCCACGACTACGTGAAGATGGCCAAGGCTGCATTCGCCCCCCCTGAGCTGGTAGAGGTGGCCCCCGAGGCCGAAGGCCCGGTCCGGGGTGACCTCGACATCGGCGACGACCTCGAAGACCTCGTCCGGGCGGCGGAGCTCGTGGTCAGCACCCAGTTCGGCTCCACCTCGATGCTGCAGCGCAAAATGCGGGCCGGCTTCGCCAAGGCCGGCCGGCTCATGGATCTGCTGGAGAGCCGGGGGATCGTCGGGCCGAGCGAGGGCTCCAAGGCCAGGGACGTGCTGGTGCTTCCGGACGAGCTGCCGGGGCTCCTCGCAGAACTGCGCGGCACAACCGAAAGCAGGCCCGCCAATGCGTAACACAGCCACCGCCCCCCACGTGCTGGGCGTGATCGCCCACTGGGCCGGCCACCATGTTCTCGCCACCGCGATCATTGCCGCGATCATCGCCGTTCTCTGGTGGCTCATGCGGCCCGCGCCAGCACTGCCAGCGTCGTGTTCACATTCCGGCGGCTGGATCGCCGCGCTGCTGGCCGCAGCCGGGCTGGCGTGCTTCGCCGCCCGGGCCGGCCACGCCACGCCGCCGGCGGCCGCTCCGCGGCGGACGATCATCATCCACCAGGCCGCGCATTCCCCGGCACATTCACTGCTGTCGGGCTGGCCGCTCGTGGCCGCCGTCGCCATCGTTGCCGGCGCCATAGTCGCCATCGTCATCAACACTAGGCGAAGGCCGGAATAAAGGAGGCCTGTCATGACAATTCCCGCGCCCGCATTAGTGCCCGCGCAGGCCGAACTGAAATGGCTGCCGGACGGCGGCGAACCGCAGGCCTGCGATTCCGCGCTTGCGTCTGACCGCTATTGCGTCAGTGACGTCGCGTACGGGGCCCGGTTCACCCGGCCCGGCCAGCCCAGTGCTCAGGTGACCGTCTGGCTGTACGCCACCGGGCAGGAGCCCGGGTGGCCCTCGTACGGGGTCGCGTGCCGGTACCGGCTGGCATGCGGCCCGTGGCAGGCCTACGGCACGGACCACGCCCGGCTGTGGTTCGCCAAGCCAGAAAGTGCCATCGACGCGGCTCTTGATGCCGTCGTGGCATTGGCTTGCGGTGGCACGTGGGGTGGCTTCCCTGGTGGCCTCCCGGCGTGCCTGTCCTGGAATGGGGTGCCACCGTGCTGAGGCGCTGGCGGCACCCGGCGGCACCCGCGCCGGCCCCCGGTCGCGAGCGGTGGATCCCCGCCGGGGAGCCGTACCGGACGTGGGATGCCGCTGTCGCCCAGGATGACGGGTGCGCCGGCGGCCAGGCGTTTGCCGTCCGCTGGCTGCGGCCCGGCGTCCCCAGCGCCGCAATCGTGATCTGCTTCTACGCCGCCTACGGCGGCCCCGCAGACGCTGACGGCTACGTCATCGGCTGCGCATGGCAGCAGCGGGCGGCCGCCGCCGCCGCGGGCGGGGGAGTGTGGGTGTACACAGGCTGGGACACCCTCGCCGCCGGCCTAGGTTCCACTGGGCGCTCCAGTCTCGATGAGGCTGCGGAACTGGCCCAGCGGTGCGCGGCCTATTACAGCACCGGCCCGCTACCTCGCCTCACCAGGGCCATCTTTGACCCATTCGACTGGGACGGGGCGCCGGACTGCCCCGGCTACGGCAGGCCGTTCCCGGCCTGGGGTGCGCCGTGACGGCCGCAGCCCCTCCCCTCCCCCGGGGGAGGGGCGCCTGTTCAGGCGCCCTATGCGTACACAGGTATAGGCGTATACGCGTGCACGCGCGCGATTAGACCATAAGGGAGCCACCATGTCAAGGATTCAGGCCAAATCTGGGCTGAAAAGTGGCTGGGCCGCGGTCACCGCGAGCCCGCTGGCCGACAACCCGCTGCTGCTCGGCGTCGCCGGGATCGGGTTCGCGGTGTCGTTCCAGACGGTTTCCCGCCAGGCCGCCGCGCACGGGCTGCCCGGCTGGCCGGCGCTGTACCCCATCGGCATCGACGTCGGCATTCTGGCGCTGATGAACGAGGCCGCCAAGCTGCGCCGGCGCAAGCGCAGCGACCTGGTGCCCCGGGCGCTGGCGTGGGCGCTGTCGCTGGGCACCATCTACGTCAACATCCACGGCAGCCCGCCGCACGACTGGCTGGGCCGCACCCTGCACGCGATCATGCCCGCGCTGTGGATCGTGTTCCTGGAGCTCACCCGGTGGCGGCAGCTTGCCGACATCCGGCAGGTGGAACACGCCGACCCGGTGCCGCTGGCAAGGTGGGTGCTCGACCCGTGGGGGACGGTGAAGCTGAAGCGGCGCATGGTGCTGCAGAACATCCAGTCCTACCGGCTGGCCTGCGCCCTCGAAGACGCCCGCAAGCACATGCGGGACCTGGCCCGGGCCCAGTACGGCGGCCGGTGGCGGTACTTCGCGCACGCGCCAGCGCTGCTGCGGTCGAACATCCGCAAGGGGCGCCTGGGCGACGCTGTCACTGCGGCTGTCACTGCGGCGGTGGGGGAGGGACTCACTGGCGGATGGGAGTCGGCGGTCGCCACTGCCGTCGCCGATGCTGTTCTCCAGGATCGGCCCTCCGTGGCGATCGGCCACAAACGGCACGAGCCAGGAGCCAGGGAAGCCACCCGGCGTGCCACCGGCGGGCGTGCCACGGACATGCCACCCGCAGAAGCCATCGGAAAGGCCACCGGAGAGCCACCGGCTTCTACCGGGGGGCCGGTGGCGGGAGCCACCCTGGGAGCCACCGGCTCGCCGGGCCAGGAGCCTACGCCAGAAGCCACCGGCGCGCCAGGGGCCAGCGGGCCACCCGCAGCGGCCGCCGTTCCGCTCGACCGCGAGGCGCAGGCCCGCGAAGCGCGCGAGGCCTACCGGCGCTCGGTCGTAAGAGGCAAACCCCTAACGGACCGCCGGCTGGCGGGAATGTTCCCCGGCCGCAGCCGCACTTGGGGAAGGAACCGAATCGATGAAGTACTGCTGGGGCCGCAACCGGTAGGCCGCGTGGGCTGACAAAAGGAAGGCGAAAGAGAAGGGGCCTTACGCGCGGCGCAAAACCGGCTGCCAAAATTACGGGCCGGCCAGAACCGAAATGAATTGAAGGAGCCACATCAGATGCCTGGCACCCTGTACGAGGAATTTAGTGCACTGTTCGACACCTACCCGCTCGCGGTCGAGCCCGTCACTGCCGACGGCACCCAGGACCGGATGGTCCTGGGCAGCCCCGGCCGTGCGTTCCACATTCTGCAGCGCGTCCTCAGTGGCATCCCGCGCCCGTTCATCACCCTGTCGCCCTGGAAAAACGCCCGGGATAGCGTGATCGCAGATTCCGCTGGCGGGGTCGAAAGCCTCGGCGGGGGCATCCCTGGCGACGCCGCGCGCCTAGTCGCCTCGGCGGTGCCCATCCCGCGGGACGGCTCCCTGTTCGGCTGGCGCGACGGCGGCGGCATCACCGCCATCTTCCCGTTCTATGCCGACGAAGACTGGGACAATCTGCCCGCATGGTCGGGGATGCCCCGCGCGGATCTCCCGGAGCCGCAATGGCCACCATTCACCCGGCAGGACTTCGCCGGCTCGGGGTTCTGGGATCACTACCGGGCCGGCTGGGTCGCCGACCTCGCCCCCGTCGTTGGCCGCACCTCCGGGTCGGTGTTCTGGGCGGCAACCAATGCCTCCCTTGACTCCGGCTGTGCCGTCGTCACCCGGCGGATCAGCGGGCACGGATGGCGGATGGAGCCGGGGACGTACGCCTACTGGAAGGTTCTCCAGGACCCAGCGGGCCAAGCGCGGATCGAGCGGGCCATCCGCCAGGCATCGCGCACCGATCTCGGCCCCCAGTTCGCCCGCAGGGCTGCTTAGCCCGCCGATGCCATCCGATCCGGCAACGGCACCGAAGACGGACTGGTCATATGTGCCCCGGTAACGGCAAGTCACAACTGGGAGGCCGAAACGTGAACACAGTGGTTGCACTCAGTAAGCTTCCAGTGGTAAACCGGGCACGCGGCTACTGTGCCGCCTGGTATGAGCAGGTACGGCCGAGACAGGGGAGGGGCCGCGTGAAAAGGCTTGCCATCGCTGGCACTGGGGCCAGCGCCGCGTTCTGGGGCTGGGGCCTTTACGTGTGGCTGACGGGAGCATCTGCCGGGTCAGTGGCCGTAGCGATGGCCGCCGCAGCCACCCTGGGCTTCGTCACGACAGCCCTGTGGCTCGTCGCCGTTTTCGGCCGGACCGTCGAGGTGTTTCAGCTCGGCGCAGACACCATGTACCAGGCGATGGCCGACCGGGATCGCGGCGCTTCGGTGACCTCGCTGCGGGGCGCGGCAGGGGCCCGCTAGCCCTTCCTGCCTAGAACCGCAGCACGGGTGGCGGCGTCACTTGCGCGCACACCTTGACGTGCACGATTTCCACGCAGGCCCGCCCGGGTGTCTGTACCGGCGCCGGGAACGGCGGGAGCAGCCCGGTGGGGGACGGAGATGCCGCGGGGATCATCGGCGCCGTGAACGGGGTACTCGCGTGCACCGCGTGGATCCGCTGCAACTGCCCCGCGCGGGAGTTGTCCCGCAGGCCACGGCGGTGGTGCCGCCGGTGGCCGATCTGGGCGGGGGCAGCAGGAGCGGCCCGCGCCGTGTGCACCGCAGGCGTCGGCAGTGCCCTGGGCTGCGGGCGCAAGAACGGGGCGGCGGGGGGCGCTTGCAGAGCCACGATCGTGGCGGCCGTTGCGGTCCCGGCGGCTGCTGTGCCGATCGCGGCAGCGACGGGGTGGTGGCGGAACAGTAAGGCGAACGGCGCAGGCGCCGCCAGGGGCATGATGCTGTGCCGGCCGGGCGCCGCGCGGTCCAGGCGGCGCACCGCTGCCCGCTGGTCAGCGGGATGCAGCGACGTGGACACGAAAGCGAGCAGTTCCCCCTGCCGTCGCCCGGCGACCCCGATGGCGTGCAAGCCGTCGGGGAACACGCGGTAGGCGACCTGGACCACCTCATGCGGCCCGGCGACCGGGCGCCCCGCAGCGCCCACGGCGACAGCCAGCCCGGCGGCGCGTTCCCAGATGCTCTCGGCAGAATCGGTGCCCGGGGCGACAATGGCCAGGAATTCCACGCCGCGGGCCTGCAGGCGCAGCAGGTCCCCGTCGCGGCCCGGGGCGGCGACCGCCTGGAGTAGCAGCGGGTGCACCGGGCCGGCGTTCCGGTCCTGCGCGCGAGACAGCATCTCGCGGAGCTGGGCAATCTCGGTCAGGGTCGCGATCTGGATACGGTCACGGTCACGACGGCGCAAGGCGCGGTCACGGCGCCACCACGGCACAGTGGTTCCCCCCTCTGATGTCAGGCCCGGCGGCGCTCCTCACGCAGACCAGGCACCGGCGGCAGGGGGGACGGGGCGAACTCCAGTGCCAGATCGTCGGCGGTGACCACGTTGAACTCCGTGAGCACTGTGCCGAGGGTGACGCCAAGCATTTGCGCCACGAGCATCCACTCGTGGATTTCCAGGTCACTGTGCCGGGGCAGGCCCAGTTCGGCGAACAGGCCGGTGACCTCGTCGGTGCTGCGGCCGGCGGCGTACAGCACCCTGGCGATATCGGCCATGAGCCGCAGCCCTGGGCTAACGCCCTTCGGCCGGCTGCGGTCCGGCGGCACCGACAGCGTCAGTTCCGACGGCCTGCCGCCTTCCAGGGTGGCCGAGGCGGAGCCGGGCACCCAGTCCAGCGCCCTGTCGAGTTTGCGCAGCGTAGTGGGGTGCCAGGCGACGTCGTCGCCTTTTTCCAGTTGCCGCAGCGTCACCACCGACGGGCCACCGCGGGCCGCGACATCCCTCATGGTGAGATTCAGGAACCGGCGGCGGCGGCGAGCGTGCCGGCCGAGGCCCTTCCGGTACCCAGCCAGCTCGTCGTCTGCAGCAAAAACTGTCATGCCCGTGGATCCTGCGGCCTTCGTCGTCGGGGGATGCGGCGGCTCTGCCATCTCCAGGCAGGGTAGCGCGTATGACGCCAACTTTCCACGAAGACATCCCCAGAATCTCTTGCGCACTTTCCGGTTCTTTCCCTATCCTTTCACTATGTCATCACGCAGCCTTCCCTGTGTCTCGCTCGGAACCCTCCGCAAGTGCATGGGCCTGTCCCAGGAAGACGTGAAGCGCCGGATGGCCGAATGTGGCGTCCCTGTACGCGGCAGCGGCACCATCAGCAACCTGGAGCGCGCCGGCCGGCCGGTCAGCAAGACCTTGCTGGACGCCTACCTCATCGCCCTGAACCTGCGGTGGGCCGACATCTACCTCATGCCGGTCCCGGACCTGGAACTGGCCGAAGACGCGACGCCCGACGCCGCCTAGCCTCTCTGCACGGAAAGAAGGCCCGGTGATGACCCTCACCGAGATCAGCCAGCATCACCCCGGCTGGCACGCCTACCAGACCCGCAGCGGCCACGTGTGGGCCGCCGCGGCGCACAGTTTCGACCCGGCGGGCTGCGGCACCACCGAGGACGCCGACACGCCCGAGGAACTGGACAAGAAGATCGCCGAGCTGGAGCGCAAAGCCCTGGAGGACGTAGCGTGATCCTGCTCATCGTCTGCGCCGCCGCCATCGTCGCGGTGATTGTCACCCTCATCCTGCTGGTCCGCTCGGACAGATGGGATGGCAGCCGCGACTACGACTACGCGGGGCAGCACCGCACAGCGGAACCACTGCAGCAGCCCGCCGACGAGGACACCATCGCCTGGATGCAGCGACTGGCCGGCGAGCAGCGTGGCGCAGCACACGAGGAATACCTGCCCGCCGCGCCGCCGGTCGCGGCAACCGCCCCGCTCGATGACTTCATGACCGTGCCGATCGCGGATGCCCCGGTGTCCCCGCGGCGCGTCCCCGCCAAGGTCTGGCGGATGGGCCGGGCCCGCGCCTACGGCCGGGTCCTGCCGCCCATGCTGGCACCCGCGTTCGGCGTCGCCGCCACCTTCGCCGCCATGGCGCAGCGGGTCGCGGCGAACGAACACCGGGAAGCCGCCCGGCTGCGGGCCGAGGTTGCCCGGCTGCAAGAGCACGCCCAGGAACTGCAGAACAGGCTCGACTTCGCCCACCTGTTCGGCCCCGATGTCGAATACGACGAGCAGCGGGACTGGCTCACCGACTCGGGGATCCTGCGCGCGATCGACGCCGGTGAACTGCCCGTGGCGGTGCCGGCATGACCGTCACCGCGCGCACCCCCACCGTGGAAGACCGGCGCACCACGTTGCGGTGGCTGGCCCGGGACTGGGAGAAATTCGGCCCCGCCGTCCGGGAAATCATGCTGGCCAGCACCGTGCACGCGTCCATGAACGACGACCCGTTCCCGCTGGACTGCACCTGCGGCATCTGCCTGGGCTGCTCGTGGGCGGACTACCTCACCGACCTCGCGCACCTCGACGGGCTCAACCACGAGGCATGGGCCGATGGGCCCCTCGGTATCGACGACGAACTGCCCTACGAAACCCGGCTGGACAACGCCGCCCAGCGTGTCGCCGCACTGGAAGACCTGCTGCTGCACGGCACCGGCACGCGGGGCCGCCAAGCCGGCCTCGCGGCGCCTGCGGACACAGGCCACGCGGCATGATCACCGCCGGGCAGGTCCGCGACCACGACGCCACCGGGCACTGGTACATTCACCCGCCCACCGGCCGCCGCCTGCCCTCTTACACCGGCATACTGGACGCCACCTGCGGCAAGCCGTGGCTGGTGCCATGGTCGGCGAAGGTCATCGCCGAATACTGCGTCACCAACTGGCGGCAGATCGCCCGGGTCATCCGCACCGAAGGCCCCGCCGCCGGGGTCAAGCTGGCCAAGGACCAAGCGGAGATCATCCGCCAGCGGAAGGCGGACGCCGGCACCTACGTGCACGCCGTCGTGGAAGCGCTGATCCTGTGGGCCGCCGAACCCGGCCACGGCGCGAACGTCACCATCCCGGACCTGCCTGAGCATCTTGCGAACGCAACGTATGACGACCAGCCGCTGGCCGACGTGGTCGCGTGGATGATCGACGGGTTCACCGCCTTCGCCGCCGACTTCGCCCCCCGGTTCGACGCCGCCGAAATGATCGTCTTCAACCTTGCCCTCGGCGTCGCCGGCACCCTCGACATGATCATCACCCTGCACGGGGTCGTGATCGCCCGCGACGGCCGCCTCGTGGCCGCCCCGGGCCAGTCGGTGACGATCCTGGTGGACGTCAAAACCGGCAAGAACCTGGATGTCACCGTCCCCGAGCAGCTCGCCGGGTACGCGCACAGCACCGAAGCGCTGCTCCCCCTGGGGGAGATCGCAGCCATGCCGGCCGTCGACGCCACCGCGGTGCTGCACCTGCGGCCCGGGTTCAAAAACGGGTACCGGCTGATCCTCATCTCACCCGCCGACGCCGCCGCCGCGTGGAACCGGCTCCGCCGGGCCGTCGAACTGTACGACGGCCGCCGCGCGGTCGCGGCCAGGCTGGGGGAGGTGGCCTGCCCGCTGCTGCCCGACGGCACCCTCCGCCCCCCGTGGGTCGCCGACCTGCACGGCCGGGTCCCGGCTCGTCTCGCCGAAGCTGGCGTCGACACCCTGGCGGAACTCGCCTGCCTGTCCGCCGCCGACTGCCTCAAACTGCCCGGGATCGGGCCCAAGTCCCTGCCGGTGATCCGCGGTCTCCTCGCCGGCCACGATCTGCACCTCGACGGCGAAGCCCCCATCCCCGGGTGCGCGGCGTGCGCCGCCGCCGCAGCCTGCCTGGCGGAGGCGGCCTGATGCCAGTCCATGACCTCCTCAAACGGCAGCGGCTCGGCTACCAGGTCGGCGTCATCCGCAACGGCATCCGCAATGAACGCGGCGAACCGATGAGCATCAGCACGTTCCGGTTCACCTCCGCCTCCCGTGCCGCCATCGAAGCGGCCGCGGACCTGTACGGCGGCACCGCCCGCCCGTGGGACAACCGCGGCCACGCCCAGTGGGAAGTGATCACCAAAGCTGACGCGCTGCTGCTGACCATCCCCCCCGACATCGGCGCCATCACCATGTGGTATGAGATGTGGACCGCCGCCGGGTGCTCGCGCCGGTGCGACTCCGACACCGAGCAAAAATCCGGTGGGCCGTGCCTGTGCGCGCCACTGCTCGCCGGATTCCCCGAAGCGGACCGGGGGAAGGAACGCGCCCGCCTCGCTGCCCTGAAAACCCCGAAGGCGTGTGCGCTGGTCGCCCGGGTCAACGCCGTGCTGCAGGATTTGCCCGACGCGGGCACGTGGCTGTTCAGCACCAAGTCCTACTACGGCACTATCGGCCTGGCCTACAAGCTGCGGATCATGGAAGCGGCCCGCGCTGCCGGGATCTTCCTGCCCGCCCGGTTCTGGATCGACCACCAAAGCCGCGTCACCGACGGGAAGACCCGCCGGTACCCGGTGCCGGTGTTCGAACTGCTCAACACTCCCCGCGAGCTCGTCACCGGCGCCCTGGGGGAGGGGCTGGCCGCCCAGTTGCCGCCCGCCCCCGGTCAGCAGCGCCGCGCCCTCCCTGCGCCCCGCCCGCCCGCCCCGGTACCGGCGGATCCGCCCGTTGATCTGGACGAAGCCTGGCAGCGGATCGTCGCCGATGCCTGGCAGGCCACCACCCGCGAAGAGGTCGCCAGCCTCGCCAGTGAGGCCGTGGAACTGCGCATCGACGAGGACCACGTCTGCACCAGCGGCGACGCCGAAGAGAAGGTGTTCGAGGAACTCGCCACCTTCCTGCGCGACCGGTGGAAGGCCCTGCCCGCAGCGGGGGGCAAGAATTGCCCATTAATCCTGCCGGCCCGCTGGGTGACGCGCACGTCTTCGACGGGGATGCGGTCATCCGGCATCTTGGCGCGCTCGGCCGCGACCTGGAAACCGAGATCACGCTGCTCGCCGAACTGGAAGAACTCGCCGTCGACACCGAAGGCGACTTCCGCAAGGCGTTCGCTGCCGCATACGCCGAAGCGGCCGGGACGCTGGAGGACCGCAAGCAGCGGGCCATCGCCGGCACCGACGCGCAGTGGCGCACCTGGGGCAAGGCCGTCGCCGCGGTGCGCCGGCAGCGCGAATCCCTCAAGGCGCTGCACGCGCGCATCGACATCGGCCGCACCATGGCCAGCCGGGAGAAAGCCCTCGTGTCCCTCGCCGGGCAAGGCGGCACGCCGTGAAACAGGCCGCCCTGAAGCGTCGCCAGGGCCTGCACCCGGGGTGCGGCCGGTACCGCTACGACGACGCGATAGCCGCCGGGCTGGCGCTCGCAGGCCCTGGCCGGGCCGACTCGTCCCGCCACGAGAACGGCCCGGCCAGGCAGGCCCGCTACCATGCGGCATGCGGCGGCTGGCACCTGTACCCCGCGCCGGCCGGCCGCTCACCGGGCAAGGCTGCGCTCACGGCGAGCGCCCCGCCCGGCACTGTGCGGCCCGCAGGCCGCAAAGCGCCCCGGGACACCGGGTTCCCCGCCGCGGTGAGGCTGCTCATCCGCACCCGCGCGGGGAACGGCGACCCGCAGAACGCCCGCTGCGAAGCATGCGGGGTGTGGCTCGGTGAACACGGCGGCCAGATCCAGCACATCTACGCCCGGGGCGCCGGCGGGTCGGCGGGGCGGCTGTACCGGTCGGCGGCGAATGGCTGCCTGCTCTGCGGCACTTCCGCCACAGGCTGTCACGGCTTGTGCGAGAATCGTGACCCGCACATGTTCGAGAAGGGTTTCTGGCGCAGACGCAACGGCCAGGAGCAGCCCGGCGGCTACCCGGTCACGCTCCACGGCCACGGCGGGGGAACGATCGCATGGCTCACCCCCGGCGGCAGGTACGCGGCCGCGGCGCCGGGGGAGGGGGCGGCGTTAACGATGTCTTACGCGCAGGGAGAATTCCGCCGCCAAAAACGGCGGCCCGCCTGGCGGGTGCTCGCCACCCTGCCGACGTTCATCTGCCTCCCAGCCGCCCTGGGCCTCCTGCTGGCCCTGGCAGTGATGCTCGCCGTCTGCCTGCTGCTGCACGCCGCCATCGAGGGTGGCAGGCAGGCGTGGCGGTGGGCCCGCGGATCGCGCGAACTGGACGAGTACGCCGCCGAGATGGAATTCACCCTGCGGGACATCCCGCAGGACAGCAAGGACCGGTTCCGCGATCAGCTCCGGATGCTGTGCGCCGACATGGCGCAGGCAGCAGCACGGGCCGACCTGGACCGGACAGGCGAAGGGACACCACCATGAGCTACGAGACGACCATGGCCCGGGCCAGCGCCCGCGACGCCGACGAGACATGGCAGCACCACCGCAGAGGCTGCCATCAGTGCGAACCCGCCGCGCGCAAGCGCCGCCCCGCCGGGTTGTGCCCAGAAGGGCAGGGCATGCTGTCCCTCCGGGACGAACTGCGCGAGAAGGCCGCACGCGAGGCTGAACTGGACAAGACGCCACACCCCGACCAAGGGGCACTATGGAGCAGCGAAGACCTCCCGGCGCGTGTGTCATGAGCGGGCTCGCGGACGCCGTGATTGACCTTGGGCGGCTCGCGATGGCGTTCGGCCAGATCGACCGGACCGCTTGCTACCACCCCGACGGGGCGACCCGGGAATCCGACGCCGACCACACGGTCATGCTCGGGTGGATCGCCCCAGCCCTCGCCCAGGCCTTGTACAACGGCCGGCTCGACATCGGCCTGATCGCCCAGTTCGCGCTGATCCACGACATGCCCGAGGTCTACGCCGGGGACACCTCCACGCTGCGCATCGACGCCGCCGGGCGCAAAGCTAAAGCCGCCCGCGAGCACGAAGCCATCGAGCGCATCAGTGCGGAGTTCCACGGCCGGCTGCCATGGGTGCCGTTCATGGTCCGCCTCTACGAGGAGCAGGAACTGCCCGAAGCCCGGTTCGTCCGCGGTCTCGATAAATGCCTGCCAAAGATCGTTCACCTGCTCGACGGAGCCCAGGGGCTGCGCGAGGAAGGCATGGGCAGTGCCGAACTGGCAGAAGTGTTCGAGCAGCAGCGCGGCGACATGGAGCGCTACGTCGGCGAGTTCACGGCACTGATGGATCTGCGGGCCGAACTCGTTTCCCGGGTGATTGCCCTGGTGGCACGGCGGGAGATTGCGGCGTGACCACCACCCGGACCCCAAGACGCACCACCAGGGCCGCGCCCGCCGCGCGGCTGGTGGTGCCTGCTGCGCCCCCCGGCTCCCCGATCGGGGCTGGCGCAGCGCTCTCCTCCGCGCCCCCCAGGCGATCCCCGCGAGGAGAGCAGGCCCCGCGGGCAGGCCGGCCTGCCGCTGGCCCCCGCGGGGCTCTGAAAACGTCGCCGGCCGGCGTGTCTGGTGGAAGCGCGCCGGCCGGTGACCCCAGGACGTGGACGATCCAGTTCCCGGCCGGCATGGAACTGCTCACCGCCAACAACCGGCTGTCCCTCCACCCGAAAGCGGAGATCATCAAGACGCTCCGGCAACACGGAGGGATTGCGGCGAGGAGCAGCCGCCTGCCACTGATCCACCGCGCCGACATCCATGTCACCTACCTGCCGCCACCGAGGCGGCGCAAAGACCGTCACCCCTTCGCCGCGGCGCGGATTGAGGACAGTGAGAACCTCGCGCCCACCGGTAAGCATCTGATCGATGGCATCGCGGACACGGGGGTATTCGGCGGTGGTGACAGCCGCAAGCACGTCCGGCGGGTCACCTACGAACTACTGCCCGGCACTTGCCCCCGCGGCCAGGTGACCCTGCACATCACCGAGGTGACGTTGTGAGCGACCTTGTGTTGGACGGATTCGGTGGTCCCGGCGGCTGGGACGAGGCGCTCCGCATGCTCGGCCTGCGCTCGATCGGCATTGAACGGGACGCCACCGCCTGCGCCACCCGCGCCGCTGCAGGCCACCTGACCATTCACGCCGATATGAGCGCCTTCCCGGTCGAAGGACTAGCCAGGAAGACTTGGGGTCAATGTCACAGCCCGCCGTGCATCGTGTTCAGCATGGCCGGCCTGGGCGCCGGGCTCGGGGTGATCGCCATTCTCGCCGACGGGATACGGGACCAGTTCGCTGGCCAGGCGACCCGGGCACGGCGGCGGCGAGAGATGGTCACCACCCTGCGGCTGGCCGGGTGGCTAGGTGGATCACCTACCCCGCAGATGACCGCCGAGGCATGGCGGCGCAAGCGCCAGCAGGCATGGAAGCGGAAACTGCTGGCCCGAAGGAACTCCCCCCACAAGCGCCTGCGCGACATGGCGAGCGCGCCGCCTGGCTCGCACCTGACCCGCGCTCAGCGATCGGCGAAGATCTGGGACGCTGTCCGGTCGGCTTCCCTGGTCCTTGAGCCGGCCCGGTTCATCTACGCCGGCCAGCCCGAATGGGTGGCGCTGGAGCAGGTGCCGGCCGTGCTGCCCCTGTGGCAGGTGTATGCAGACGAACTGCAGAAGGCCGGCTACAGCACCTGGTGCGGGAAGCTCAACGCCGCCGACTATGGCGTGCCGCAGACCCGGCAACGCGCCATCCTGATCGCCTCACGCTCGCGTCCCGTGTCCTGCCCGCCGCCAGTGCATTACGATCCGCGCGGCGGCGAGCAACTGTGGGGCACCCCGTGGGTGTCCATGGAGAAAGTCCTTGGCTGGGGGGCGACCGGCCGGCCGGCGCCGACGGTCACCGCCGGCGGGACCGCCACCGGTGGTGCTGAACCGTTCGGGCACCGGGACCGCGACGCACTCGCGGCCGCGCAGAGAGCTGGCCAGTGGGTCTTCCGCAACAACAACAACAACAACAACGCTTGCACGCGGTCACTGGACGAGCCCGCAGGGACGCTGTTCTTCGGTGGCCGGTCCAACTGGGCGGCGTGGGTACATGAACCTGGCCCGGGTGAGCTGCGGGCCGAGCCGGTGCGGATCACCGTCCAGGAGGCTGCGGTCCTCCAGTCGTTCCCGCCGGACTATCCATGGCGGGGGAGCCAAACCAAGCAGTTCCAGCAGGTCGGCAACGCAATGCCGCCCCTGCTAGCCCAGCACGTGATCACCATGGCGGCAGGCATCCAGCGGCAGGCGACGCCGGCTCAGCTACAGGAGACGGCAGCGTGATGGCGGGCTGGGGGAGTGCGAGATCAGGCGGCGACGGGTGCGCCGTTGCGCTTGCGGCGGCCGCGGCGCTGGTCCCCGGGTGCGGACTCGTCGGTCCAGCGGCTGATGGACTTCGCGGTGTAGATGCCGCGGATCGCGCGCTCCAGTTCCGCTGGGCCGGCGCCAAGCGCGCGGGCTTGGGGGAGCTTGTCCCGGATGCGCTGCCGGGCTGCCTCCGCCTTCGGGTCGTACTCCTCGACCTCGGCGGCATCGCGGGCAAGCTCGGCCAGCAAGTCGTTCAGCGGGTCGGTCAACTCGTCCACGCTCCTCGGAGTTCAGGGCCATGGGTCATGACGTCCGGTCATGACTTGGGGCAATCGTACCACTGTGTCATACCTGAAAGTAGTCCCCAGTACAGACTTGCAACCGTATTATTGTCGGACTAGAGTCCGGACAGAGCGCCCTTGCCGGTGCGTAGTGAGTTAACTGCACAACGAGACCCCGGAAAGGTGGCCCGCAACGTGGCCATCCCCCAGCGCATCACCGAAGGCGGCGAGGTCTGATGCCGCGGACCGAGGCGCGCCTCAAGGCGTCCATGTGGACCGACGACGACGACTGGCGCGCTCTGCACCCGGACGGGAAAAACCTCTACCAGATGCTGCTGGCCCAGCCGGAGCTACGCCACTGCGGCGTCATCACGATCAACCTGCGGCTGTGGGCCCGCCGGATCGGCTGGGACCAGGAGACGCTCGCGGCCGCACTGAAGTACACCTGCGCAGCCCGGTTCACGATCGCGGACGAGGACACCGGGGAGTTGCTGATCCGCACCTTGATCCGCAACGACGAGGTCTGGAAGCAGCCGAAGGTGCTAGCCATCGCCATCGCCGACGCGGCGCGCGTGGAATCGGCGACGCTGCGCGCCGTGATCTTCCGCGAACTGGGCCGGCTTCCCTTGAAGGAACTGACCAACAAGACCCGTGAACCTGTAATCGCCCTGCTGGACGCCCTTCCCGCCCGCCTTGCCCATGCCCTCCCACAGGGCCCTGCCGACCCCCCTCCGCAGGGCCATGCGGAGGGGGTTGCTGACCACCGTGCGGAGCGCCCGGCTGATGCCCCTGCCGACCTCCGTGTCCTACCCGGTGCCCAGGGGGCCAGGGGGAAGGGGAGAAATAACGGTGGATCCCTAAGAAAGCCCCTCGCCCCTGGCCCCAATCCCCCCGCCCCCGGCGCAAGCTGGGCCCAGTCGCCCATGGTCCCGTTCGGCCTTCCCGGCGCCCAAACGGGGGAGGGGGGCCTAGTCCAGGAAACCCCCTCAGACGGCGAGGTCAGCGCACTGGTCGGCACCATCCGCACCATCCGCCCGGACTGGTCGGAACGGTCAATCCGCGAGTCCCTGTGCCACCGCGACACCCTCGATCGCCCTTGGCCGCTGATCCGCGCTGCCGCGCTGATCCGCGCTGCCGATGAAAGATCACACTCTCCCGGCGGCCTGCACGCCGACGGTTACTGGTGGGCGGCTGCCCGCGACCGGACCGCGCCGCCGCCCAGGCCGAAGGTGACCTGCCCGGACCATCACGTCAGCCATGCGGCCGGATCCGAATGCCCATCCTGCGCCGCTGACAGGAAAGCAGCCGTGTCATGAGCGCCCTGGCAGACGTCGCGCCGCCACCCGGGTTCGAGCGCATCCCGCCGCATGACCTCGCCGCGGAACAGTGCGTCCTCGGCGGCATGCTCATGTCGAAAGACGCCATCGCGGATGTCATCGAGATCATCGGGCCGCTCGACCACTACCGCCCGGCGCACCAGATGGTGCACGAGGCAATCCTGGACCTGTACTCCCGCGGCGAGCCCGCCGACGCGGTCACGGTCGCCGACCTGATGGGCAAAGAGGGCACCCTCCTAAGGGCGGGCGGCGCCGGGTACCTGCACACCCTGTTCGCGTCAGTACCCACCGCCGCCAATGCCGGGTACTACGCGCGGATCGTCCGGGAGAAGGCGATCCTGCGCCGCCTCGCCGAAGCGGGCACCCGCATCGCCCAGTTCGGCTACGACGCCACCGCCGACGCCGACGACATGCTCGACCGGGCCGAAACGGCACTGTACGCGGTCGCCGACCGGCGGGCGGGGGAGGACTACCTGTCACTGGCCGAAATCCTCCCCGGCGCCATGGACGAGGTCGAGGCGATCGGCGCTAACGGCGGCGCACTCACCGGCGTGCCGACCGGATTCCTCGACCTGGACTCCCTGACACACGGACTGCACCCAGGGCAGATGGTGGTCGTGGCCGCAAGGCCCGGCGCAGGCAAGTCGACGCTAGGTGGAGATTTTGCCAGGTCGGCGGCGATCAAGCACGGTCTCGCGACGGCGATCTTCAGCCTGGAGATGACCCGCAACGAGATCACCATGCGGCTACTGTCGGCGGAGGCGCGGGTGCCATTGCACGCAATGCGGACCGGCCAGTTGACCGAAAAGGACTGGGCCCGGCTCGCCCAGTGCATGGAGGAGATCGCCGGCGCGCCGCTGTTCATCGACGACTCGCCGAACATGTCCCTGATGGAGATCCGGGCGAAGTGCCGGCGGCTGAAGATGCGCCACGACCTGCGGCTGGTGATCGTGGACTACCTGCAGTTGATGAGCACCCCCGGCCGGCGGGTGGAGAACCGGCAGCAGGAGGTGTCGGACATCTCCCGGTCGCTGAAGCTGCTGGCCAAGGAGCTTCACGTGCCGGTGGTCGCTATCTCCCAGCTCAATCGGGGCCCGGAAATGCGCAGTGATAAACGCCCATTGCTCTCAGATCTACGCGAATCGGGCAGTTTGGAACAAGACCCGGACGTCGTAATCCTCCTTTACCGCGAGGATATGCACGAAACGGACTCACCCCGGACCGGGGAAGCGGACCTTATTATCGCCAAGCACCGGAACGGCCCGATGGCGACAGTGACCGTCGCATTCCAGGGACACTACAGCCGCTTTGTTGACATGGCCAGTGACAACTGGACGGCCAGCGGCAAGCACGTTCCGGCGAGTCCCAAATGACCGCCACCATGACCACGGGCCGGCCGCACGCTGTACACGTGCCGCCGGCCCTCAGCCCAGTCCCTACCCTAAGAAGGAACCCGGCCGTGAACGCCACCCTAGCCAAGCCCCCCTACACCACTACTGACGCCACTCCAGCCCGCGCCCTCGTCCGCCGGTGCATGGACGCGGGAATCGGCCTGCGAAGGTTCGCCGAACTGTCCGGCGTCCCCTACTCGACACTGAGCCGGCTGATGTACTGCGGGCAGCCCGCAGTCACCGCACACAACGCCGCGCAGATCACCCGCGCCGCCGGAACGGTTCTCGCCGACCCGGCCGCCGCCCTCGCCGCCGGGGCCGCGACAGACGCCACGGGTACCCGCCGGCGCGCCCAGGCGCTGATCGCCCGCGGGCACACCGGGACAGGCATCGCCCCGCTAGTGCCCATGTGCCACGACCACCTGGAAGCGATCGTCTCCGGCCGGGTAACCATGGTCACCGCCCGCGTCGCACGGGGCATGTGCGCCGCCTACGACCAGTTGTGGGATCAGCCTCCCCCTACGGCCACGCCGGGACAGCGCAGAGCCGCCACCATGGCCCGCAGGCGCGCCGAACGGAACAACTGGCCGGTCCCGATGGCCTGGGACGACGACGAGATCGACAACCCGGACACCCCGGCCCCAGTCGGGTGGCGGCGCAAGAAATCCACTCCCTCCGCCGAGCTCGCCGCCGACTACGCCGAACTGGAGGCCTCGCACCCGCTCCGCGCAGTGGCGCCGGAACTGGTGCGCCGGCAGATCGCGGAACGCCTCGGGTTGAGACGGGACACGCTCAACACGGCCCTGGCCCGGGCGGCCCATGCCACCACCCGGAAGCAGGAAGTGGCAGCATGAAGTTCGCCTACGCCGACCCGCCCTACCTTGGGTGCTGCCGCCGGTACGAGCACCGGCACCAGGAGCCGTGGGGCTGCTGGGATGAGACAGACGAGCACGAAGCGCTAATGCTGCGCCTCGACCGTGAATACGACGGCTGGGCCTACAGTTGCTCGTCTACCTCACTGCAAGAGTTGCTGCCCCTCGCGCCCGCCGGTGTCCGCGTCGCGGCCTGGGTCAAGCCGTTCGCGGCATTCAAGCGGAACGTCCGCATCGCCTACACCTGGGAGCCCGTCCTTTTCCGGCCCGGGCGGGATAGCTCCAAGGCCGGTGCACCAGTCGGCCGGGATCACCTCAGCCAGGTCATCACGCTCAAGCGCGGGCTGACTGGCGCTAAGCCCCCCCCCCCCTTCTGCCGATGGGTGCTCGACCTGCTCGGCTACATCGGCAGCGAGGACACGCTTGATGACCTGTTCCCCGGTACTGGCGTCATGGCCACCGTGCTAGCGCAGGAGGTGCTGCTGTGACCGGCTCCCCCTGGCTGCGCTCCCATCGAGCAGACCCCGCCGCGCTGCCACTCGCCGACCGGCATTACAACCGGCAGAAGCCGGGCTCGCCGCAGTTCGTCCCGCCGGGTAGCTGCTTCGTGCTGCTCACCGAAGACCGTTCGGCGGTGTGGGTCACCTCCTGGCCGTACGCGCAGTACGTCAAGCACGCATGGGGGGGGGGGGCGTGGGTGAATAGCTTGTTCCGCCGAGAGGATTCCCCGCACCTTGCATCGGACCTCATCCGTTGGGCGGTCGCCCACACGCGTGCCGAGTGGCCCGATGTACCCGAGCTGGGCATCGTCAGTTTCATTGACCCGCGCAAGACCAAGCCTAAGGAGATTCCAGGCTGGTGCTACCTGCGCGCCGGGTGGTCGCATGTGGGGTTCACTAAGGGTGGCCTGTGGGTGTATCAGCAGTTGCCCGGCCGAAAAATCAGCCGTCGCAGCACGCCTATGCCGGCCGCCGAGCTGGTACGGGCCACGCCAGTACCAGTCAAGTCGCCGCCCGCCTCGCAGGGCGTTCTGTGGGAGATCCCGGCATGACCGCACTCCGCTGCATCAACAGCTTGTGCGGCCGGGAGTTGCGCCTGCGGGACAAGCGCGAGGATGGCTACTGTGCGACATGCCATCAGCTTTGGGACGCCCGTGGCCGCCCCGCGGATGGCCCCCGGACCGCCGGGGGAACTGCGGGAGGACCGGGCGCAAGCCCGCGCGGCCAGGCAGCGGCGCATCGCGGAAGCGGTACGGCTGACCGCAGCGGGTGTGGATCCGGATGAGGTGTGCGCCCGGGTGGGCGTGGCAAGGGCAACGCTCCGTCATTACCTGGCGGATCATCGCGCAAACGGAGGAACGATCGACGTGGATTTGCAGGCCGGCACGGAGCAGATGCGGACGGTGCAAAGCCCGAAGCCCGCGGCGGCGGCGCCCAGGCAAGGGGCACCGACGCACTGGAACGGGCGCAAGCTGGAGGAGTGGGAGCGCGAGATAATCGCCGCCGGCCACGAACAGGCCGCCACGGGCGAGAAGGCCATGCTCGGGGAGCGGCCGCTGCGGAAGGTGGCGTAACAAGAAACGTTCAACCGTTCGACACGGACTACCTCTGATCGCGAATGGCCGAACACGTGAACGAATGCCGTGGGATAATTAACGGGACCGCCCGGTGTGTCATCACCCGGCGGCCCCTTACCCGCCGTCTCGGTCGTCGCGAGAGGGGGCTAGCCATGGATGCTAGCCAAGACGTGCCCGCAGTCGTAAGCGCGCAAGGACTAACGGGCTGCATCATCGGCAACTGCGGCAAGAAGATCCGCGCCCGGGGCCGCTGCCATCGGCACTACTACATTTGGTATCGCGCCACCAAGGGCACCGAACGGCCACCCGCGCTGAATCTGAAGCGCAAGACGGTCGCCGAGCGGTTCCACGAGAAGGTCACGCGCCTCGGGCCCGACGACTGCTGGCCCTGGAAGGCCTCCGCCTATAAGAGTGGACACGGTGAGTTTTTCGTCTCACCCGAGCGGGGCAAGGTGCCCGCGCACACCTTCGCCCGCGAACTCGCCACCGGCATCCCGTGCCCGGCCGGCAGAGAGGGCTGCCATCGCTGTGATAATCCACCGTGCTGCAATCCGGCGCACGTCTACTATGGCACCCGCCAGGAGAACGTGGATGACATGTGGGCGCGCGGGCGCTCATCGCACGGCAGCGCGCACCCGATGGCTAAGGTCACCGAGCCGCAGGTTCTCGCTATACGGGAGCGGTTCGCAGCGGGCGAGTTCGAGACGAACCTCGCTCGCGAGTACGGCCTGTCGGATAGCACGGTCAGCAACATAGTCAACGGGCGCATTTGGAAACACGTCGGCGGCCCGATCAAGGTGCATGGCCGCCCGGGCCGGCGCCCCTCCCCGGTAAGGAAGGCGGCCTGATGGCTGGCGATACCCCGATAACGATCGTCGGGAACCTGGTTGAAGATCCAGGCTTGCGTTACACCCCCACGGGCCAGGCGGTCGCCACCTTCCGGGTGGCCTCCACGCCGCGCTTCCGCGACAACACCACAGGCGAGTGGAAGGACGGCGACAGCCTCTTCCTGAGTTGCAACGTCTGGCGCCAGGCGGCGGAGAACGTCGCCGAGAGCCTGCAGCGGGGGATGCGCGTCATCGTCAACGGGCGGCTGCGCCAGCGTTCGTATGAGACCAGGGAAGGCGAGAAGCGCACCGTCTACGAGATCGAGGTCGACGAAGTCGGGCCGTCGCTGCGCAGCGCGTCAGCGACCGTGAAGCGCAGTACCCGCGAGCAGGCCGCGCCCGGTGCCGCGTCCGCACCGCCCACCGAAGACCCGTGGGCCAGTGGTGCCCCCGAGGACCCGCCGTTCTGATCACCCCGGGAAGGAGTCCGGCCATGACTAACGAGCCCACCGCCGGCGGCGACTTTGTTGACCGCGAGTTGTCTGATCTCGCGGCGCAGATCCGGGCCGCGGTCACGGCGCCGGGCGAGACGGTGATCCGCGTGCCGTCCGCGGCCCGCGCAATACTGGCGCGCAGGACCCTGGACCGGATGTCGCCGGGATGCACCAAGGTCACGTTCGAGGTGATGGCGCCTGACGGCAGCGCCTTCGGGTGGTTCTTATGGCTGCCTTGCCCCCTGAGATCGCGCCGCGCTGCGGCCACCCACGGCGCGAGCGCACCGACTCCCCGGGTAACTACACCGGTGCACACCAGTGGTGTGACGCTTGCACGAAACGCTGGTACCGGGCAGGCCGGCCGGAGAGCGGGCCGCCGCCGCCGATGCCTCAGGCTGAGCGGGCCGCCCGGTCCAATCGGGTCCGCCGCCAGGCGCACGCTGCCCGGGTCGCCGAATACGAGCGCCTGCTCGCTGCGGGGTACACGCCGCCGCAGGCGGCACTGCGGCTGCGGGTAACCGTGGCCACCGCCCGCAGGTATGACCGGCTGATCACGAGGGGGGAGCGCGCCGATGCTGCTGCGTGAACGGCGGGGAGGCCGGCGATGATCACCCTGTTCCCCGGCACCAAGGGGTGGCTCATGCGCTGGAACGACATGGCGCTCGCCGAGCGGCTCGCGGCGGAGATCGAAGGGAGCGTCGAGCATCCCGCTGGACTGTGTAATGGCACGTACTGCCCTTGCTGTGCGCGAGCTCACCAAGCACGGGAGGACGCTGAAAAGGTGCGGCGGGGATGCCGAAGAGGGTGAAGGGGTTAGGTGCCGGGCGGTGGCTGCTCGGGCCGCTCGGGAAGCTCGTCGGTGTCGTGGGCGAGCCACCGCACGAACGCGAGGATGTGTGCGCTGAGATTCGACCCGACCGCAGCGGCGGCCGCCTGGGCGCGCTCCCTCACGTCCTCGGGCCCGCGCGAGGTGATCGCCGGATAACGGTGCTGGCTCGGCATGGCATGAATCCTCGCATGGTGGCTTGCCACCTGTCCACTCCTGCGTTACGATAGCGGAAACCGGAGGTGGTAAGCCACCATGAGCAGGAAGGGATCCGCAGTGAGAACGGCAGGCAGCCAGACCGGGTTCGAGGCCCGGCCGTTCACGTCCCGTGGGGAGGCGGGCGCCCCTGACGCCTCCCAAGTGCGCACCAGAGGGACCGCAGGGGAAGCGGGAAGGGGCGACGGGACTAGCTGCGCCGGCGCCGGGAGGCTCGCGCCCCGACCTGCGAACCCCGGACGTGAGGGCTGACCGATGACCGGCGAACTCCCAGACGTTACGGACGATCTCCTGGCGGCGCTTGAGTTCCGCTACGCGCAGCCCCGGGTGTGTCGCGTATGCGGCGCCCCGCTTCACGTCGTGGACTCGCGGGGCATGAAGATGACGTGCACCAGCGACGCGGCCAGTCCATACAGGAACCGGTACGAGGCGGCGGGGGTGACCCGGGCCGACGCGCTTGATCACTGGGACAAGTCCACCATGTGGAACCCGCCAGACGGGGACGTCAATGTGCTCGCAGTGGTACGCGAACTCCGCAGGCTGCGCGAGCACCGGCCCACCCGGGGTGAAGCGTTCGACCTCGCCGACCAGTCGATCGGCCTGTTCCTTGAGTTCCGTGACCAGCACGGTCACGACGAGCAGTCCGCCCGCGTTTCCGCCGCGCTGGAGGTAGCTGAAGGTGCATCGCTAACGGGCGCCGAACTGGGGGGCTGAGCGGTGTCGTACAAGATCCTGGACCTGCCGTCGTGACCGTCGTGGAGGCGTGGCCCGGAGCGGACGAGGTCGTCATCGCCTGCCTGCCGCACGGCAGCACCGTCCGGGTGCACCACGGCGAAACGGTCAGGGAATACCACGACGGGCTCGCCAATCATCCTGGCAACTTCGACGTCCGGTTTTCCGTGGTGATCCCCGGCAACGCCGTGCACATCGGCTGGGCGGAAGGTTTCTGCCAGTATCTCGACGTTGAAGTGATCCGCTACCACAAGCACCGCGACGAACGGCAGGTCTGGCGGGACGCCGTGAAAGCCGCCCGGCGCTGCGGAATGGTGTGCCTGCAACTGGAGCGGCGAGACTACTACGAGCGGACGGTGTGGCGGGCCGTCCGGTTCCGGGAAGGCGGACAGGCCCGGTGAGAGACCCAGCGAATCCAGGAGACGACCCGGCGATGGCCGGCGCAAGCATGAAGTTCCCCGAAGCCGTGGAAGCCGGCGCGGCTGCCCGGCACCAGTCCATTTGCCGTTGCGGCGACGGGCCGCATGACGCCGACCGGGAAGTGGCCCGCATCATCCTGAACGCCGCGGCGCCTCTCATTTACACCGAAGGGCTCGCCGCCGGGGGTAAAGCCACCGCGGACGCAGCCGCAGCCGCGATCGGGGAACTCCTCGAAGACGCCCGGGCCCGGTGGCGGCGTGAAGGCTGAGCACCTGACCCTCGCGGAACTCCTCGGCGCCGTCGAAGTCATTGACGCCCACATCGACGCCAGCGCCGGCCCGGGGTACCGCGGCCAGCCGCTCGCCCTCAGGTGGGCCCGGGTGACCAAGTGCTGCGAGGAAGCCGGCGAACTATGGGACGCGTGGTATCAAGGCACCCTTGACGAGGCGCTCGGAGAAGCAGGAGACGTCATCTCCGCGGCCCTGTGCGCGATCCAGCATCTCACCAAGGACACCAGCGCGACATGGGCTGTTATTTCCGCTGCCGTGCCCGGCCCCCATGGGGGCCCGCTGACGATTGCGGGCCTGCTCGGCGCCGTCGGTGCCACGCCCGCCGCCCACACCTGGGCCCGGGTGACCGCGCCCTGCGGAAAGGCGGGCCGCGTATGGGCCGCCCTGAGCAGGCAGACGGGGGAGAACTACCGCAAAGGCGCCTGCGGCACCGAGGGCGAGCTGCTCGCCGCGCTGGGCGAGGTTGCCTGGTCGGGCCTGCTCGCGATCCAGCACCTCACCGGAGACACCGGCCAGACGTGGGCTGTCGTTTCAGCCGCATTCATCAAAGCCCTCAGCCGGGTCCCCCCGCAGAGGGTACAGGTGCAGCCATGACCAGCCACCCGGATGAGCTGGACCCCGGCCTTCTCGCCCGGCTAGGCGCCGAGGCCGCCGCCGCCCTGCGGGCTTACAGGCGCCAGCTCAACGTGGAACGAAGCTCCGTTGAGGCGGCCCTGCGCGCTCTGGCCCGGCAGCCACCCAGGCGGCATTCCCATGCCCGCCCCCGGGGCACCTACGTGCTGCTGCGCGCCTACATCCAGCACCTGGGCGAGAAGGGCACCGCCGACGACATCACCGCTGGCCCGGCGGCGGAATGGATGCTCGCCCGTGGCTGGGTAACCCCCGCGCCTGACCCGCGAAAGGCCGCAGCCCAGGGCCTGGGGACACTGGCCCGCTACGGGGAGCTGGAGCAGGTGCGGACCGGTCACTACCAAATACCGCCGGGGGAACTGGATGAGTGACACTGGGCTGCGGCGGGTGCAGGTCACCGCCGGCCGGTCGTTCCCCGAAGACGGCCTGGTGCCCTGGGCCCTGGATATGGCCTGCGGCGAAGCCGTAGCTGCCGGCGCGGCGCGGATGCTGGTGACCCACGGCGCGGCCCGCGGCGGCGACCGGCAGGCGCACGCCTGGGCCCGGGCGCAAGCGCCCCTTTACGCCGCCGGGTACACGGCCATCGAGGTGCTGCCCGACCCGATGCCCGCCGACTGGAAGTCCTGGTGCCCGCAGTGCACCGACGGGACCACCCGCGCCGCCGGGTTGCCATCCCATGACCGGCGGCGCCGCCACGGCCCGCAGCGGTGCCCTGATGCCGGGTTCCGGCGCAACAGTGCCATGGTGGCCAAGGACCCGCCGGCCCGCCGGGGGCTGGCGTTCTTCACTGCCGGGCTGCGCAACTCCGGTACTCTCGACTGCTCGGTGAAAATGTTCCATGCGAATGTCCCCCTACGGTGCTTTTGCGATGCGTGCGGGCTCAGGTCCCTCGACGGCCCGTGCCGCCGTCATTCGGCCCGCGTGGTACTCGACGGCTGGGACAAGGAAACGGGGGTGCTGCCTATATTCAGCGGCGCATAGTCCTAAGTGACTATCAAAAGCGCTGAATGCCCCACAGTGCCGGCAGCCGGCGGTATCGTGGCGTATGACATCCCTCGCGGGGGACCACCACTCGGAGAAAGCGGAAGAGGATGGCACAGAAAACCATAGTGACGTACGAATGCGACCTGCACGACGATGGCACCACAGGGGACGAGACCCTCAGCTTCGCCTTCGACGGCACCTCCTATGAGATCGACGCATGCGCCACGCACGCCAAGGATTTGCGCAAGCGGTTCGATGACATCATCCCGCACGCCCGGCGCACCACTATGGGCCGGTCCCAGGCGCGCCCCCGCCGCACAGCCGCCAGCCGGGACCACAACACCGACGTCCGGGCCTGGGCGAAGCAGAACGGCCATCAGGTCAGCGAGCGCGGCCGCATACCGGCGGCGGTCATAGCCGAATACGAATCGGCCCACTGAGCCCGGCATGGCCACCATCCTCGCGGCCACGTCGACCGCAGCGACCGGGACGGTCAATAAGCGGGCGATCCAGATTCTGGCCGCCTATTACGGGAACAGCGGGGTACGGATACTCGACTCTCCGGTTATCGTCTCCGGCGCGGGCCCGCCCGCCCTTGGCCAGTCCGGTTCTGCGGCCCAAGGCCACACCCTGGCCATGGCCGCGCTTATCCACGCGGCTGGCGGCAGGAAGGACGTCCAGCTACGGACCGGCGGTAGCCTTACCGGCGGCGACCAGATGCTAACCGCTGCGGCACGCCGCCTCGGCTGGCTGCCACCAAAGATATTCGCCGCAGACCCGGACGCGTGGTGCCACGGCTGCTATCCCCTCGGCGCCAGCCCAGGGCACCGCAAGACCAGCGAAACAGGCACCGGCACATACTGCCCGGCCGCGGAAATGATCCGCAACTCGGCACTCGTGGCCGCGTCCCCACTGTCCCACCGCGGAGTGGTACTGCTCCAGCCTGGCCGCAAGAACGCCGCGGCGCTGGATTGCGCCGTAAAAATGATGCACGCGGGCATTCAGGTCACCTGCTGGTGCCCGGAATGCGGGCCCACCGCCCCTCTTGCGGGACCATGCCCGAAGCACTCCCTGCCCGGTGTCACGGAGTTCTGGCAGGAGCAGGAACAGGCCGCCGCATAAACCAGTACAGTCCCCGCACGAAGGAGGGAAAACCATTGAGAGCACCACCGTCTCCCGCCCCCGGGCACGCCACTCTCCTCCCCGGGGAGGATGAGATGGACATCGGCTCGATCGACCTAGGTGAACGCGCCGGGCGGAACCTGGGAGACCTGGGCCCCCTGATGGCCTCCATCGCCGCCGAAGGGCTCCACTATCCCATCACCGCCGGCCCCACCGGCCGGCTTATTCTTGGCCGCCGGCGACTGGAAGCCTGCCGCCGGCTCGGCTGGCGGCGCATCCCCGCCGAAACCATCACCACCGTGCAAGAGGCACTAGACCGGATCCGCCGCGACGCGCAGAACGTGCAATGCGTGCACCCACTCACTGTTGCCGAGGCGATCGGCATAGATCTCGCGCTCCGGGAACTGCAATGGTGGCCCAGGGACGGATCCACGGCCACGGCCGGCCGCCGCGACCTGCGGCGGGAAGAGATGGCGAGGGCACTCGGGCTAAACGGCAGCCAATACGGCGCCGCGCGGGAACTGGTGCTCGCCGCCCGCGGTTACCGCCCGCTCCGGGGCGGCGGCCAGCAGCGCATTCCCGCAGAAGAGCAGGCGCGGGCTCGCGAGGCCCTCGCCCTCATCAGGCGGCCAAGTGACCTGAAGGCTGCGCAGCGGCTGTACCGGACCGGGGCCAGCGAGTGGCCACCGGCACCATCCCACGGCCCCCGCAGGCTGCCCAGCCGCAGCCAGGAAGATTCGGTCAGCGCGGCCCTCGCCGCCCTCGGGGGAATCATCGCCGGCCTGTCCACGGCCATGCCCCTGGACACAGGGATCCCCAGCGATGTCATCAAGCGGTGGGGACACAGAGCCGACGAGACACTCGGAGTACTTCAACGGTTCAGAAAGGAACTCAGGCGCTATGGCTACGGCGACGGCACCAGCAACCACTAACAGCACCGGACTGCCCGCCCCCGACCGGGTCGCGCTTGTCCCGATCGATAAAATCACCCGGGACCAGCGCGTCAACACGCGCGACGTGGACCCGAACTGGGTACAGGCCCGCGTCAAAAGGTTCCGCCCAGACGCCCTGGGCATCCCCGCAGTGTCGCAGCGCGCCGACGGGACCTTCGTCGTCGTGGACGGCCAGAACCGGATCGCCCTCTGCCAGGCCTGCGACTATGGGCCCGGCATTCTCTGCGAAATCTACACCGGCCTCGACCTCGCCCAGGAAGCCGGCCTGTTCGTCCTGCTGAACTCCGGCCGGGCAGTCACCCCGGGCCACCGGTTCAAGGCACGGGTAACCCAAGGCGACCCGGTCGCCTGCGCGATCCTTAAGACCGCCGAACTGGCAGGCTGGAAGGTCGACGTCGTCCCCGGGCCGGGCGTGATCACGGCGGTCTCGACGCTGGAGAGACTGTGGAAGGACGACGAGCGCCACCATCCGGACGACCCGCAGTTCGTCCTCGCAAGCACCCTCCAGACGATCGTGCAGGCGTGGCAGCACGACCTCAAAGCCGGCGACTCGGCGATCATCGGCGGCATCGGCGCACTGTTCGTCCGGCACGGCTTGGCCATCGACACCGACCACATGGTGCAGCAGCTCATGGACCTCGAAGGCGGCCCCCAGGAACTGCTGTACAAGTCCAGCGGCCTCAAGCGCGTCCGTGGCGGCTCCGTCGCCAACAGCGTCGCCGAACTCGTCACCGACGCGTACAACCAGGGGCGCCGCAGCAGGAAGCTGCCCAGGTGGCGGTAAGTCCCCGCTAAGGCGGCCGGGCTTCCCGCACTGGGCGTGCGGGAGGCCCGGCTTCTTTGTGATCACGTCCGGCAATACCCGTTGCGCACAGCCCACTGCACCCCGTACCCTTGATACCAGCAGCACCAACCGGAAGGCAGTACCCGTGAAACTCTGGCAAGTCATCGAGCGCGACGAACGGCACGCATCCGCGTACCCGTTCTCGCAGCCGGCGGCTGCCCTGAGCGACGGCAACGGGCGCACCCCCGGCAGGGAGGTTTCTGGATAGCAGGCAAGCGAACCAGGAACCGCCCCCCGGGAAGCCGGAAAGGGGCGGTTTTTTTCGTAGGTACAAGCCAAGCAGTCGGACGTAGCTCAATTGGAAGAGTGACGGTCTCCAAAACCGTTGGTTGAGGGTTCGAGTCCCTCCGTCCGGGCGAAGCGGCACCAGCGCGACCGAGAGGTAAGGCTGGTGAACCCGCCCGGTGGTTGAAACTTGCATAGCGTGAGCACCAAACGAAAAGGCGGGCGGCCATAAGTCCCGCGTGGGTGGTCTCTGCCCGTCGATGATCCCGCCGGCCCACTCTGGGCCAGTGGGGGAGCGGCAGTTCTAACCGCCCAGATGGGGTTATAGCTCAGTTGGCAGAGCATCTCGATGGCATCGAGAGGGTCCGCGGTTCGAATCCGCGTAGCTCCACAAGGGGGGTCCCGGACTGGCGCCGGGGGCAACCTCCGGGGAATACGTGGCTCTCCCTGCTAAATAAGGGACAAACAACCGGAGGCCACCACGCTTGAGGGGTTATAGCTCAGCCGGGAGAGCGCCGCGCCCGCAACGCGGAGGCCCAGGGTTCGAGTCCCTGTAACTCCACTACGGTCCCCGCTAGCCGGGCCGGATATCGCTCGCAGAAGTGACGTACCACACAGCAAACTGCGGAGGGCTGATCCGGCAACCAGGGACCGCCGTGCAATGCGCATCACAGTCCGCCCCCGGGGAAGTCTCCCCGCCCGGACGCGCGAGGGGCCTGGGTCCCTCTTTCCGGCAAGGGGACGGAACGTTCTCTGCCTGCACTGGCGGCACGCCCTGGGAGGGAACCGGCAAACGGGATGTGGCGCAGCTTGGTCAGCGCGCCTCGTTCGGGACGAGGAGGCCGGGTGTTCGAATCACCCCATCCCGACCACAAGAGTACAGGTCAAAGGGCTAACTGCGATATACCGTTCGCATGCCTTATGCCGATCCTGAGCGGCAGCGAAAGTACATGCGGGAGTGGGTCGCTGCCAGGAGAGCCAAGTGGCTGGCCGCGAACGGCTCATGCGTCGGGGGATTGCCCTTGCCAAACTGCTGGGAGTTCACAAGGCCACGATCAGCGATATTCGGTGTGGGCGCACCTGGAAACACGTGGCGTAACCGGGGCATAGCTCAGCTTGGTTAGAGCGCCGGCTCGGGGAGCCGGAGGCCGGCCGTTCAAATCGGTCTGTCCCGACGATTCGGGGTGTAGCTCAGTGGAAGAGCGTCTGCTTTGGGAGCAGAAGGGCGTCCGTTCGGTTCGGACCATCCCGACTATGGCCGCTTAGCTCAGTTGGTATGAGCGCTCGCCTGAAAAGTGAGAGGGCCTCCGTTCGACTCGGAGAGTGGCCACCAAAAGTCAATGCGGGCGTAGCTCAATGGCAGAGCCCCAGCCCTCCAAGCTGGTCATGAGGGTTCGATCCCCTTCACCCGCTCCAGGCGCTGCTAGCTCAGTGGTAGAGCAGCCGACTCTTAATCGGCGGGTCCGGGGTTCGATCCCCTGGCGGCGCACGATAGGTTACGTGCAAAATGCCCGGTGCAGGGTATATGTGCCACATGGCAAGTGACAGCCCCGCCGTAGCCCAGATGAAACTCGCCGCCCGCCTGCGCGAACTGCGCACCGCAGCGGGCATGACGATCGAGCAGGCCGCAGCCGAACTGCTGTGCTCCATGGCCACGGTCAGCCGCACCGAAACCGGCGACCGGCTCGCCGACGGGCGCACAGTCCGCTCCATGTGCCTCGTCTACGGCGCCGACCAGGCCACCGCGGCGGAGCTCCTTGCCGCCGTGAGACGCGGCCGGGAGAAAGACCCGTGGAGGATAGAGCCGATCAGCAACGACCGGTCGGTCCTGTACCTCAGCCTGGAGCAAAACGCCGAGTCCCTCGTCTGCCTCGCCCGCGACGTAATCCCCGCGCTGCTGCGCACCGCAAACTACGACCAGGCCGCCGGCCGGCCGTACCCGCAGGTGCGTGAAGCCCGGCAGGTACTGGTGGGGAAGATCCCCACAACGTTCCTCCTGGATGAGGCGGTCCTGCAGCGCCACCCCGGCGCCGACATCATGGCCGACCAGCTCGGGCACATCCTGAACCTTGCCGGCGAAGGCGCCATCGTGCGGGTAGTCCCGTTCCGCGCGGCGCTGATCTCCTCCCCGGCGCCGAACTTCACGATCCTGGATTTCGCCGGCGAACTGCCCCCGATGGTCTTCTCCGAGAGAGAAGACAGGTACCAGGACCACACCGCAGACCTGGACCGGTTCCGCGCGCAAGCGGATTGGCTGCAAAGCATAGCCCTGAACGCGCCGCAATCGCTGGCCCTGATCGAGGAAATGCGGAAGGCGTTTTGAAGGCCAGCGGGGCTGGTGAAACGCAGACACGCACGGCTCAAGTCCGTGTGCCCGAGAGGGCGTGAGGGTTCAAATCCCTCGTCCCGCACTAATCCCGGATCGTCCAATGGCAGGACACCTGACTCTGGATCAGACGAAGCGACTAGAGCCCTACACCTTGCCGTATACTGGCAGGCATGAGAACCAGGTCATGGTCCGACGGCGATCTAGCTGATGCCATCACTCAATCCACGACTTGGGGCCAGGTAGCCCGAGCGCTTGGACTTAAGGCTGACGGAGGTAGTTCATACCACAGAATCAGGGCGGTAGCCGCAGAGCTGGGCCTGGATACTTCACATTTTCTCGGGGTCCGGTGGAAGAAAGGGACCGGTGCCGGCCGTAACAAAGAAGCACAGCGGGCGGCGAAGCAACGGTGGTACAACGACAACAAGCAGGTATATCTGGACCGCAACCGGCAACGATACGAGGCGAACCGGCAGCGACTCGACGCATTGAAAGACGTCCCGTGCGCTGATTGCGGTGGCCGGTTCCCCCCTTGTGTTATGGATTACGACCACAGGGATGGGGATGACAAGCTGGGCAACATAAGTGCCGTGCTTACCCGCTGGTCATGGAGCAGAATCCTTGCTGAGATCGCGAAGTGTGACATAGTTTGCGCTAATTGTCATCGGATCCGTACGGCTATCCGTTCGGGCCGACTTGATTCCGGGTGGGGCGGCGGCGTCCCCAGCAGGGTTCTGGCCCCTGTCCTCGCTGGTTCGAGTCCAGCCCCGGAAGCGGTAAGTCCCGTAGTTGGTTCGACCCCAGCTCCGGGAGCAGCGCCGGTTGCATCAGCGGCCAGGAATCCCTAAGAAGGTAACTGGCCGGCACTGGCGCAGGGGCCCACCCGGAGTTGATCACCGGGAACATGGAAGATCGAGGCGATCTTGGGCGGCTGATCGCACGGCCCCGGATTCTCCCGCCCTGGTGCGCCCCGCCGAACCGGCGTACGCGGGGCAGCCACGCCCGGTTAGCTCAGTCGGTAGAGCGCCGCCTTCGTACCGCGGAGGTCGCCGGTTCGACCCCGGCATCGGGCTCCCAGTCAGCCGCAGTCCCGGACAACCGCTATCAGGCGGCCGTTTTGGTGAACGGGCATCAGGGTCTCCCCCCCGAGGCCGGCCCAGGCCCGGTACCTCCGCCAGGGGATGATCACGGCCACTGGGCCATCGGCGTCTGTCACTACAACGGCATCCCGGGTTCCTGGGTCGGCAGCGAACCGCTGGCAGATCGCCGGTAGTTGCTCCTGGGCTTCGGGGAGAGTGAGATTGGGCTCATCCACGGGGGCGCTCCCTGCGATCGGTATCGTTGGGATGAGTCATACCCACCATACGGCTGGCCTAAGAACTGACTGAGTGCTCGTACTCCAATGTGGCAGAGAGGTCGGCCCGAGGTGCCGGATGTTGAGGGTTCAAGTCCCTCCGAGCACACGATTCCTTGGCAGGGCAGGCCTCACTGCGGCGCCAAAGGTCGCCTGCGGTGCCTGCCAGGATCACGCCGGCCTAGCTCATCGCAGGCAGAGCAGCCGCCCTGTAAGCGGCAGGTGATCGGTTCAAGCCCGATGGCCGGCTCCAATGGGGGATCGTCTAAAGGCAGGACACGGGGCTTTGGTCCCTGGAACGTTGGTTCGACCCCAGCTCCCCCAGCTTCGCCCGGCTAGTGATAGCGGTAAGCACCCGGCCTTGGTAAGGCCGTAGGCGGGGTTCAATTCCCCGGTCGGGCTCCATGCGGAAGTGGCTCAATGGCAGAGCACGACCTTCCCAAGGTCGGGGTTGCGGGTTCGATCCCCGTCTTCCGCTCGAAATACATGCGGGCGTGGCTCAGTTGGCAGAGCGCAACCTTGCCAAGGTTGAAGTCGCCGGTTCGATCCCGGCCGTCCGCTCTAAGGGATCAGGCGCCACACGGTTATCCCCATCACGCTGACTGCGGAGCCGGCGGTGCCGGGAAGGCAGCGTGAGCCAGACGGCACCGGCCTGATCCCTGGCCAGGCGCTCTAGCCCAACATGGTAGGAGGCGCGCGGTTCAGGTCCGCGACAGTGTCGGTTCGAATCCGACGAGCGCTACGCAGTGAGGCGGGGAGATCACGGCCATGCTGGTCTGCGCGTACCAGCGGGTCCGCCTGTCCCCGCCCACCGCACAATGGGGTGGTCGCCTAGTCTGGCCTATGGCGCGGCGCTGCTAACGCCGTTGGGGCGCAAGCCCCTCCAAGGTTCGAATCCTTGTCACTCCGCTTGTGGAGGGTTGACCGGAGTGGCCTACGGCACCGTCTCGAAAACGGCTAGACGGGGGGACTCGTCTCGCGAGTTCGAATCTCGCACCCTCCTCCAAGGGCCTGTAGCTCAGAGGTAAGAGCGTCCGGCTGATAACCGGGAGGTCGGTGTCCCAAAAGCACCTAGGCCCACCACCCCCACGGGGACCCAGCGGGATAGCTCAGAAGGAGAGCGCTCCGCCCATAACGGAGAGGCCGGGGTGGCAGAATCCCCTCTCGCTACTCAGGAGGCCGGTGGCCAACAGGGTGACGGCAGCCGCCTTATAAGCGGAAGATGTGCGGGTTCGACCCCCGCCCGGCCTACCCCCCGGAAAGGAGGAAACGATGCGCGAGAAACAGGTCGTACGAATACCCAGCCCCACGCCCTGCTAGCTCAACGGCTTAGAGCAGCGGACTTTTAATCCGCGGGTTCTCGGTTCGAATCCGAGGCGGGGCACCGCATATAATTCGAACATGTGTTGCAACCAGTGCGGCAGGCCCGTCAGGGAGTATGCCAACGGCAAGAGATGTCGCGACTGCTACAACGGCTACATGCGCGATTACATGCTCCGGCGCTACCACGAACGACGGGATCGAGCCATCGCGCTGCTAGGCGGCGCCTGTGCCGAGTGCGGCGGCACCGCCGACCTGGAGATCGACCACATTGATTGGCGCGCCAAAGAGATCGACCTAGCGAGACTATGGTCGATCGCAGAAGTGAAGTTCCTTGAGGAGCTTGAAGGGTGCCAAGTTCTATGTGGCGCGCATCATCACCGGAAAACGGTCACTGACCTAGCCGAGCAGCGTGTCGAACGCCCGTGGCCGCAACTTCAGCGAAAGGGCCACGGTTCTCAAGCGGAATACGGTCGCGGATGCCGCTGCGGTCTATGCCGCCAAGCCAAATACGATGGCCGGGTTCGCCGGGGTGAGACGCCTGGCACTCGCGGAATGCGCACTCTGCGCGAAGCGGCATAGCCCCTAACCGGAGGATGCGCCCCATGGCAAGGATGCTCGGCCGGGCCCGCAGTGCCCACGACCAGAATTGGTGCTGCCCCGGTCACGACCCGGGTTACAAGCCCGGTATGAAGGAGATCGGCCGGCGCGCTCAGCGTGCACGCGAGAAGCAAGCCGTCCGCCGGGAAATCGGAGACGCGGCCAGCGCCGCTAGCTCAATGGATAGAGCGGCTCCCCTCTAAGGAGACGGCTCGCGGTTCGAGTCCGCGGCGGCGCACGTAAAGTACATGTCCCGGTCGTCTAGCGGCCTAGGATGCCACTCTCTCAAGGTGGCGGCGGGGGTTCGAATCCCTCCCGGGATACGACTCCATCGACTAGCGGCCCAGGTCACCTCCCTTTCAAGGAGACGGCGTCAGTTCGAATCTGACTGGAGCCACCACGAATGTGGTAGCGTGATCAGTGTCAGCCGTAGAGAGGCCGTTGTGGGTACCTGAGTTGGCCAGGTGGCCGGGAAATCTCACATGCGACGCGGGGTGGAGCAGTTCGGTAGCTCGCTGGGCTCATAACCCAGAGGACGGCGGTTCAAATCCGCCCCCCGCTACGAAGTTCCGCTGAGGATGTACGGGCTTGACCCGAAGGCAGGGCGCGCGGGCCGCGGACCAAGTGCCCATGGGGCTGCGACGGCAGCATAAGGGCGGGAGTGCCGTCGGGGCGCTCCGTGTAGGCGGGGCTTCTTTCTCATTCCCGGGTAGCTCAATCGGCAGAGCGTCCGGCTGTTAACCGGCAGGTTGAAGGTTCGAGCCCTTCCTCGGGAGCCGTTTTCCAACACCTGCATCTGGCTGGTGCAGTTCCGGTGGGCAAACATAGGCGGGTTCGCCGTCCGCTGACCGCAGGTGAGGCGCGATAGCCTGCGGGGCCGCGACCGGAATCATGGGACTGTGGAGCAGTCAGGAGTGCTCGCCACCCTGTCAAGGTGGAGGCCGCGGGTTCGAATCCCGCCTGTCCCGCGTATCACGGCGCTAGGCTGAGGTTTATGGTCCCTGCCGAGAAGCTGGCCTGGATGGCGGCCATCTTGGACATGCAGGGCCGCATCCACCGGAAGGACAACCTCACCCGGGCGACGCCGCAACTGGTGCTGCGGGTCGACTCTTCTTACCTGAGCGTGATCAGGGAGTTGTGCCGGCTCACCGACAGCAACGCGGAGCCGCGGCCTCCCCGTCCGGGCAAGGAGTGGGACAAGCGGGGCTGCGCCGAGCATTGCGGCGAGGCGCATATCCATTGCGAGATCGGCGTCCAGCCATCCACCGGCCGGTGGACTCTCACCGGCGCTGCGGCGGCGGTCGTGCTGTTCAACGTGATTCCGTTCATGGTGACCGACCGGGGGATGGAGGACATGATGAACGAGGCACTGGAGAACGTGAACCTAGCGGGCCGGGCCGGGAATGGTGCCCGGCAGGCAGTGCAGCGGCTGGCCCGGCTCGGCTGGGAACTGCCGGAGAAGATCGCTGGGCAGGCCGCCGAGATTGGCCTGGAAGTAACGGTGGGCGTGTAGCTCAGCGGCAGAGCGCTGTCTCGACACGGCAGAGGATCCCTGGTTCGATCCCAGGTACGCCCACGCGATACCATGCGCCCGTAGCTCAACGGATAGAGCAACTGCCTACGGAGCAGTTTGTTGGGGGTTCGAGTCCCTCCGAGCGCACTTATTTTAGGGGTCTGCGGCCCCGCCGGGGGCTCGGGACCGCAGACGGCCTGGGGGACGGTCAGCTGTGGTGGTACATGTCGGGGCCGCCACTGCCGTCTGCCACGGCGTGCACGGCGGGTGTGGCTGCGGCGATAACCGGGGCGGCCATCCCGGCCGCGAAAAAGATTGCGGCGCAAGTTGCAACGATTTTGTTCCTGCCCATTGAGGTGTCCCTTTCCGTGCTACTTGCTAAGGGTTTTAGTAGCAAGGAAACAATAAGCATTCCCGGAACTTAAATCAAGACCTGGCAGGGGTGTTTAGCTCAGTGGCAGAGCGCTGCCTTCACACGACAGAGGCCGATGGTTCGATCCCATCATCACCCACCATGGAGCCTGTAGTTCAGCCAGGCAGAACACACGGTTGTGGTCCGTGTCGTCGCCGGTTCAAATCCGGCCGGGCTCCCCAAGGCAGGTTGCCCGAGCGGCCAAAGGGAGCGGTCTGTAAAACCGCCGGCTCAGCCTACCCAGGTTCGAACCCTGGACCTGCCACCAAGTCCCCGTAGCTCAGTGGATAGAGCTGTGGCCTCCGGAGCCGTGCGCGCGTGTTCGAGTCACGCCGGGGACGCCGAACGCCTGGACCCAGCTTCAAACGGTGGGGGTAAAGGATCACGCATAGCGGTCGCCAGGCGTTCCCGCGAGCGGGTAGCTCAACGGGATGGAGCAACTTCCTCCTAAGAAGAAGGCTGCGGGTTCGAATCCCGCCTCGCTCACCGTGTCGGCGTGGCCGAGTGGCAGAGGTAGCAGCCTGCAAAGCTGCGCACGCGGGTTCAATTCCCGCCGCCGACTCAAAGGGTGCTCGCGCTGTGATCAGGGTCACGCGAAAACGGGATGCGCCACGCATTGCCGGTTCGCTAGGCTCTGGGAATACTTTCCCGAAGTGCAGGAGACGGCTACTTCGAATTGGATCGAAATCAGTCACAGTAGCTGAAGGTTGCGGGTTCGAATCCCGCGCAGCCGCCGCCGATCCGTTGTCGGGAAGGACATAAACTAAATAAAGCACTTCTCCCCGAAGTGCAGGCAACGGTTACTTCTCGCAGCCAACCCATTTTGCGAGGTAGCTCAGTTGGTAGAGCGCCGCCCGGAAGGGCGGAGGCCGCCGGTTCGAATCCGGCCCCGGTTACCGTCGCCGATTCGTTGTCGGGGGGGGGTACAACTTCATGAAGGCATGCCCGAAGTGCAGGTTCGCGGTACTTCGATTGTGGATCGAGTGGTTACAGGTTCAAGTCCTGTCGCCTCCACTTTGGGGGCGTAGCTCAACTGGCAGAGCGCTTATGTCCCGTGGGCCGATTCGTTGTCGGGCATGTCATTCATGAAGGTTACCTCTCCCGCCTGGAGCCCCAGCGAAAGGGGGCGTGCGAGGATGAGCAAGTTCAACCGCGGTCCTGTCCGTGCCGCCGCGTCCAGCCCGGTCGTGAGCGGCCCGGGGCCGTCCGGCCGTACCGCCTTGGGTGCCCCCGGGTATGCCCGCGAGGGTCAGTCCGAGTTGTTCCTCCTGGCGGCGTGCAACCTGCCGGGGGAGAGGGCGTTCCACGAGGGCCGCGACGCCCGGGTGAAGCGCTACCGTCACCTCGTCCGCGAGATGGCGGCCGCCGACCCCGCATGGACGGCCGGCCTGCTCGGGTGGCTGCGCGGCGACGGGAACCTGCGCCTGGCGCCGGTGATCGGCGCGGCGGAGTTCACCTGGGCGCGCCGCGACGAGGCCGGCACGGGCCGGGAAGTGGGCGTCGCCACGTTCCCGCGGCCGGTGGTGGACTCGGTGCTGCAGCGCGCCGACGAGCCGGGGGAGCTGACCGCCTACTGGCTGGCGAACTACGGCCGGAAGATGCCGATCGGGCTCAAGCGGGGCCTCGCCGACGGGATCCACCGCCTCTACAACGAGTTCGCCCTGCTGAAGTACGACACCGACGAGGCGGCAGTGCGATTCGGTGACGTTATCGAACTCGTCAACCCGCGGTATCACCGCAGGGCGTACGGCACGTGGCGCGAAGCACTTTACCGGTATGCGATCGAGCGGCGCCACGACCGGGGCAACCCGGTCCCGGAGGTGCTGGCGACGATCCGCCGCCGGCACGCCCTGATGGCCATGCCGGAGGGTGCACGGCGTGCGTGGCTGAACCGGCCGGAGGCAACTCAGGATCTGCGTGATGCGGGGATGACGTGGGAGGCCCTCGCCGGGTGGCTGCAGGGCCCGATGACCCGCGAGGCGTGGACTGCGGCGATCCCGATGATGGGCCTGGGCGCGCTGGCGAAGAACCTGCGGAACTTCGACCAGGCCGGCGTCCCGGACTCGGTGGCGGCGGAGGTCGCGGCGAAACTGGCTGACCCCGACCGGGTGGCCAGGTCGCGGCTGTTCCCGTTCCGGTTCCTCGCCGCCTACCGGCACGCCCCGTCGCTGCGGTGGGGCTGGCCGCTGGAGCAGGGCCTCGGCCACTCGCTGGCGAACGTGCCCGCGCTGGCGGGCCGCACGCTGGTGCTGGTGGACCGGTCGCCGTCGATGTGGCACCAGAACATGTCCGAGCACTCCGACATGTCCTGGGCCGACGGGGCGGCCGTGTTCGCCGCAGCCATCGCCCTGCGCGCCGCCCACGCCGACCTGGTGGAGTTCTGGGGCCAGGACACCGGCCGCGGCGTGAACGCCGCCGTGCGGTTCACCCAGGGCGAGTCGGTGCTCAAGCTGGTGGAGCGGCTCACCACGGGGCAGTGGGGGACCGACATCCCCACGGCGGTGCGGCAGCATTTCCGCGCCGGTTACCACGACCGGGTGGTGATCGTCACCGACGAGCAGACCTCCCCGGGGTACCTGCCGTCGAACTGTCACTTCGCGGGCGGCATGCCGTCGACCAGGATTGATGACCTGATCCCGCGGCACGTGCCGGTGTACCTGTGGAACTTCGGCGGGTACAAGACTGGGGGACTGCCTTCGGGTGGCGGGAACCGGCACACCATGGGCGGGCTTACCGACAACGCCTTCCGCCTGATCCCCATTCTGGAGGCCTCACACGACGCGACCTGGCCGTGGCTGTTGCCATCGGCCGAACGGGCCGCGTAAAAACGCGGGAAACGGGCGCGGCCGGACACACTCCGAGGGTGCCCGGCCGCGCCTTCCCTTTTACGCCTTTTCGAGGATCACTGAGCAGAACCGGCAGTACCGGGTGCCCGTTAGCCGCTCGCGTCTTTGGCGCCGTACCGCGTGGCGAGGACATACGCTGCGTGGCGGTCGAGATCCCCCCGGACTTTGTTGTAGATCATCGTGGTGTCCATGTGCTGATGGTGGGCGAGATCCTGGGCTAGGGACATGTCGCCGGTGGCGACGATCGTTTCGGTGATGGCGGTGGCGCGCAGACCGTGTGGGGTGACCTCTTCCGGGTCCGGGATATCTGCTTCCCGGGCCAGCCGGGGCACGAGGTCGTACAGATGCTGGTCACTAAGCCGATTCCCGGTACTGGCGACGAACAATGGACCGTCTTGCGGGTTGCCCCGCCAGTCAAGGTAGGCGTCAATGGCGCGAGCGGTCGGCGGGGGGATGGGGTCACGGACTGTCCGGCCTTCCTTGATGCGCCTGGTAACGGTCCGGTGACCCTGGTCCCAGCCGAGGTCGGGGATGTCGATGGCCACGACAGAACTGCGGCGGTCAGCGTTGGTGAGCATGAGGCGGATGATCGCCGAGGACCGGGGACTGTCGGCGTCGGCGACCGCGATGAGCCGGTCGGCCTCGGCCCGGCTGAGCGCACGGGTGGGGGAGTCGCCTTTCTTCACCTTGGGAGTGGCGTCGGTGTCCGCCGGATTGTAGGCGATGAGCGGCACCGGGTCGCTTCGGGTGTTCCGGATCAGGTACTTGTACCAGGACCGGACGGCGTAAACGCGCCGGGCGATGCTCCGCTTGGACGCGCCCTGCGGAGTCCCTGCGGTGAGGTCGCGCTCCAGTTTCCTGAACCTGCTGGCGAGCGCATTGGGGAACATGCCAATTTCCCGGGCCAGCGCGGCCTTGGAGACAGGCACGCCGCCGGGGGCTTTACCGGCCTTCCAGCGCACGTATGCGGCAGCTATGGCCTCGTCGGGGTACTTGGGAGCCGAGCCTCCGCGCCGGCCCGGCGTCTCCCGCTGTGCGGCGATCCAGTCGTCCACGTCGCTCATGCGTGCGGTCAGCGGATGAACCTCCCGGCTGGCGCACCAGGCGAGCCAGTCGCGGAGATCGCGCTCGTACGCTACGCGGGTGTGAGGGGATTCCTGCCGGGTCAGCCAGGCGGCGGTGAGCCTGGCGAGGAGTTCGCTGCGGGGATCCCCGGGCTGCGTGACGGCCGGGACGACTTGGCCCTGCAGGGCGATCTCAGTCATGGCCAAGCCTTTCCTTCAGGTGGTCTCGCCGGGCCTCCCATTGACGCCGCACCTCATACTGTGCGGCTGGAACATCGGCGAGCATTCGCTTCAGCCGGGCTAGTTCTTCCTCAGCCCAGATGTCGCAGGCGCGGCGGTGAGACGCCCGGCCGCCGTTGCCCCGGACGGTCTTGCCACAGGGGCACGTCCAGGCGTGACGGGCGTGACCCATGGAGGATTTCCGCTTGCCATCACCAGATGTGTAGGCGCCGCTGGGGCCTGCTGATCTGCTACTCATGACACCAACGATAACATGTATTATCGGACTTGCATAGGGCCATCCGAAACGGCCGGGGGAGCGCCGCTCCGGGCCGGCCGGACCATCAGGGCCAGTCCCTCGAAGTCGACGGGAACCCACCGGTCCTCACCTGCAGCTAGTACCGTGAATCCCTGCTCACGGTCATGGTCGGCGATCACCATCAGCGCCGACCCGCCGCCCTTGACGACGCCGAGCCGCACCCGCATAAAGGCGCACGCCTTGTTCGCCGGCCCACAGCACGCTACATCCGCTTCCGGCAAGCAGCGTGATCGCGGCGTGGGTGATCCGGGTTCCCGGGCCCAGTAGTAACGCAGCGAGGGTGGCCACCGGAACATGAGCGATCCCGGAGACCTGCTGAACGGTCACGGCATTGACGTCGCGGTCCACCCGGGCGTGCTCGACGTAGAGAAAGGTGAGCTGGTCGGCCACCCGCGCTAATTCAATCGGCTTGGTCGGCTCCGCACCGCGCATGGCTACCAACCCAACCACATGAAGTTCCGGATCGGCAAGAAGTTCCGGATCCCCCGCGCCCGCGGACCGGACCGCCCGCTTCATCGGCGGCGGCGCTGGACTGAGGCACCGTCGCCCCCCCCGTGCTCGCGGACCGGACCACACGCCCCTACCGAATTCGCAGTTCGGCGCCCCGTCGCCCCCGCGCTCGCGGACCGGACGCGCTTGGCGCGGGCCATTCCGGGTGCACTCCCCCGTCGCCCCCGCGCTCGCGGACCGGACGCGCTGTGCTGAGGACCTCTGTCGCGAGAGGGCACCCGTCGCCCCCGCGCTCGCGGACCGGACGTTGAAGGTTTCGGCTTCCATCGCACCGTAATCCCGTCGCCCCCGCGCTCGCGAACCGGACAACCTGTGCTGAACCCGCGCAGAGTACCCACACCCGTCGCCCCCGCGCTCGCGGACCGGACCTGCTCGCAGAGCTGCACCTTCCCGCTGAAGACCCGTCGCCCCCGCGCTCGCGGACCGGACACTTCTTGACCTGTACGTTTGTAAGCGATTCCGCTATTGAGTTAGGCAGCCCGATCCGGGCAGTGTGGGGACGCCCAGCAGTTACCCGCCGGGAGTGCCAGGCTCACCCCGGCCAAGCCGGGTGCTGGCTGCTCGCTTCACCGGGGACCGCCCACCGCCAACCTTGCGGTCAGCGGCAGGCCTTACGTTCCCTCCACGAGGCCGTGACGGGCCGGCAGGCGCCGGCCCGCGCTTGGATAGCTCCTGTGCGGCCCAGCCCGCGAGGGCCTGCGCCGTGTTGAGGCGCCGGTCTAGGACGTGACCGCACTGATCGCTGGTGAACATCTCATGATGCGGTGGCAGGGCCGTGGTTCTTGGCGTCCTGCACACTGAGCACGTCCGCCCAGTCTTGGCCTGCGGATCGGTCACCATCACGATGGCACCCATCTGCGGGCCCTTGTACGAAAGCATCTGCCGGGCCATCCCGACCCCGGTGTCAGCCAGGGCCCGGTTCCGGTCCCGGCGGATCCGCCGGGGGACGTCCTTGGAGCCGCCGCGCATGACCTGCTGCACGTCCCAGCCTTCCATTGCGATCACGTCGTGCTGGCGGACCAGGACGGTCGTCGCCCGGTGCAGGGCGGTTTCGCGGAGCCGGGCCACGTCGGCGTGGATTACGCCAATGCGAGCTTTGGCCTTTTCGCGGCGCATGGAGTCCTTCTGACACCGGGACAGGGCCTTCTGCGCGGCCCGCAGCTCGGCCAGGGCGGCTTCCAGGTGGCGCGAGTTGCGGATCGTCACCCCGTTGGAGAACGTGGCGACCTCGCGCACCCCAAAGTCGGCGCCGATCATCCCCCCCTCCTGCTGGGCGCGGGACGGGGACGCGCGCACCTGCAGGGGGATTTCGGCGGTCAGCGACAGCCACCACAGGCCATCGGCGCCGCGCGTGACGGTCCCGCGGATCAGCCGGGCGCCCCCGCCGCGCCGGAGGGCCCGCCACAGCGTCCGGGCGCGCCGCCGGTTGCCCATGTGCCGCGGCGCGAGGTGGGTGGCGCGGGCGCGGCTGCGCCGCATCGCCGGGTGCAGGGAATCGTCCGACATCACCGTGATCGTGCCGATCTTCGGCAGCGTCACGTGCACGGCGTCCTCCATGCGCAGCGTCCCGCCGTGCACCTGGAACGAGTCCCGGGACTTGCCCTTCTTCTTGAACCGGGGTCGGCCGAGACGGCGCCCCTTTCGCTTCCCTGAGCGGGAGGCGAAGAAGTCCGACCACGCCTTCGCGGCGTCCCGGAGCGCGGCCTGGTAGGTGCCGACGAAGTTCTCCGCGACCCAGGCGGTGTTCGTGCGCCGCTCACCGTCGGCGGGCTCGGGATCGGCGGCGTGCTCGTTCTTCCACGCCGTCCACGCCTTGCACAGGTCAAAATGGGACGGCGTCTTCACCGTCGGCTCGGCACCTGCATCTTTCTCGGCTTGCCGGGCGTCCAGTGCGGCGATGATCTGCGCGTTACCCCAGTTGTAGGCGAACCGGGCGCCGCCAGCATGGGAGGCGAACATGCGGGCTTGCCGGGGGGTGGGGTCGAGGGCGAACCGGAACGCCCGCTGGGCTAGTCGCATCTCGGTCGGCATGACCGCTCACCTCCTTCGCCCGTAAGGTATGACAGGATAGCCCCTCACCCCCCGCGAGGGCTGGGGCCTTTCTCGCGCAGCGTCCAGTGCATGACCCGGCCGTTCTCGACCCACCGGCCATACATGTGCGCCGGGCAGTACCCCCACCAATGAATGACCATGGGCACGACAGAACTCAGCCACGGCCGGGTTAACGCACACCCGATGGAAAGCCTCCTGGCGCCGGCAGCGCTTCCCGCTCACCAGCCGCCAGTTCGGGTCCGGAACAGCCACCAGTTCACAGCCGCCGGGAACCTCCCCCTCGAACGCCGGTCGCTCGGCCGGCTCCAATTCCCCGGGAGGCGGAGCCAGGGCGACGGTGAGGATCTCGCGGGCGTCATCGGCGAAGTCTCGCCACGTGAGATGCCCGGAGGAATACCGGCGGTCGTACTGTCGCAGCATCACCTCGGCTGCCCGCTGAACGGCGTCCTCGGACACCTCCGGCAGTTGATCCACCATGCATCCTTCCTACATGCAAGCTAAAAGCCCGAATGTCCCCACCCACCGGATCCTCCGCGCTGATCCCAAAACCCCCGCGCCCACCAGCCGATCGCGAAACAGGCGACGCCAGCAAGGCCGCCGAGGAACGCGAAAAAGAGTGTGCTCACGGTGCAACCACGTCATCGTCGGCCACGGCGTCCTGGTCTGCCTTCAGGAGCGCCTGATGCGCCCGTTCGGCGTAGATGCCGGCCAGCACAGCCCGCAGGAAGCCGCCGTACATGGCCAGCGGCCCCAGCGTGACCGCAGCCAAACGCAGATCGCCCTCCGTCGCATCCTCAAGGCGAGGCAGTTCGCCACCCGGCTGCCACTCCTCGGTTTCCCGGTGATCGTCAGGCACGGACAGTCTCCTGTGCGGCGATGGGAACCTCCGCGATCTCGCGGAACCAGATGCCGGCCCGTCCGTGCACCTCATCGGTGATCCACCGGAGCTGGCCGCCCTCGAAGCCCTCCCGGTACCAGCCCGGCAGTGGTCGCGCATCGATATCTTCCAGAACCTGCGCCGCGTGCCTAGCCCCGATCTCGTGATCATCCGCGAGATCATGTGCGGCCAGGCCCTGCTCTGCAGGCTCATCCAGCCAGCGCGAGGTGACCCGATGCCCTGCTTGGTTCAGGAGCTTGCGGACCTGCCGCATTTCATTCTTCAGCGACCAGCTCGCAGCCAAGTAGACATTCACTGCCGGCTTCCCTTCGCGCGCCACTGCGCCGCCCGGCGGGCTGTGCGCCTCTCAGTGAGATTGCCTGTTGCGGCCAGTCCCTCGCAGTATCCATCGAACTCAGGCCGGTGCGCCTCGATCAGGGCAGCGATAGCGAACAGTTCGTCGCGGAACCGACTCGCATCAGCGGCCCGCTGGCTCTCGGCAGCGTCGCGTAGCTCGTTGCCGCCGAAATAGATGCGGAGCCTGGAAGCGTGCTCGTACCGGGCCGCCTCGCGCATCAGGCAGCCGACGGGATCCACGTCCCAGGCGTGGTTGTGGCGGCACTTGTGCCAGCACACCATGCAGGTCGTGAACGCGGCTCGCTGCTGCCCTTGGCGCTTGACCTTGGCGATGAGCTGGTCCCGGGTGATGACGGTGACCGAGTCGACGGGGCGGCCGCATTCGGTGAGCAGCGCTGTGGTGCGCCACGGCGGCTGGGGGCGCACCGCGTGCTCTATCGGCAGGTCAGGAAGTTCGGCGGCGCTCATTGCTCGCTCCCCCGATCTGACCCATCGGCCAAGGCGGCCATCTCGGCGATGGCCGCAGCGACATCCGGGTGGCCAAGTCGCCGCATCGCACTAGCCAGCAACCCGGCGTCGAGCGGGTCGATGCGGACGCCGGCGAAGTAGAGCGCCGGCGCGCCTTGAGGGGCTTGATGGAGGGATACCGAGGGGCCGCCGTAATCCCGAGGCCACGAGAACTGGGTGAAGTGCACACCGGAGGCCACGCCGCAGTCTTTCCCGTGGTCCTTCGTGCACCATGGCGGGCACTGCGGGGCGCTCTCGGCCGGCTCGAAATACCAGCCGAGCCTAGCCACGGCCGGATCGGTACAGAGCCCTCTCTGGTGGCGGACTAGGCCGTCATCTTCGGGGCAACCACATGATGCCGCGCTCATGCCCGTGACCACATGTCGTAATCGGAGTAGGGCGCGTTGCTCAGGCCCTTGCCGAACAGTACGCAGGCGGCCTGCCATCGGGCTTCCTCCGGTCCCTCGATCACTACCGACGTGTGGCTGGCCCCGGTCTCGACGTCGGTCCACACTGCCGGGTCATCAGTGATCCTCAGCGTGGAGTAGTCAACCCTGTCGCGGGTCAGCATCATCTTGACTCCGCGCGCGGTCAACTCCGGCCGTCTCGCAGGTGGCCTGCCAGACCTAGGCATGTTTCACCGCCTGCTGGGCTGCGAGGCGTTCCGTCAGCCACTCGATCTGACTGGCCGGGAAGTGCAGCTCGCCGCGCAGGCCTGCGTCTGCCCACAGATCCCATCTCCAGGCGTAAAACAGGCTGTCGCCGCAGGGGCCGGCGATCAGGTCGTAGAAGCGTTCCATGTCGCCAAGGGTCAGGAACCCGATCTCTGCCGTGCCAGGCACTGCTTCCTGACAGCATTCCGACGTGCCGATGCCGAGCCGCCAGCATTCGCGGATCAGGCCCGCCATGAGAATATCGATTTCGGCGGCACCGCCGGCCGGATGCACGACGGTGACCGTCGGGTGGCCGCTCATTCGCCATCACCGGCCAGCAGTGGATACCTGCGGTCTCGTTCCCATGCTTCGAGGTCGGGGCGCCAGTCTGAAGGAATGTTATCCAGTTCCAGTGCGTCTGGATCCCTCTCGCGCGCCCGCTCCTGCACAGAGCGGAGCATGTAGATGACACCCGCCCATACCCGTTCACGCAGTTTCGAGTAGACCCATGTCGCTAGCCAGCCGGATTCCTCGATCATGACTCGATCTCCGAGTTCAAGCAGGTCCCTCTCCTGCCCGGACTTCCAGCCGCCCATGTAGATCTCTAGTTCGGGGAACTCGGCGGCGAGGTCTAAGTACCACCACTTACTCACGGCCGGCGCGCTCATGCTTGCCCCCTAGCCTCGGTTTCGATTTCTTCACGATGGCGGTCCAGGACGTCCACCGCGGCTGCCATGATCAGGTGCTTGGGCAACCTGGTGCCGTAGTGGATGTCGTCCACGAGTTCCGCAAGGCGACTCGCAGCTCGCCGCGGCATGTACCAACTGCGCATCGTCATATCCGCCGGCGGCGGAGTCGGCCGGGGTACTCTAGCAGTTCTGGCAGGCCTCGCAGGTCTAGCAGAGATGACTGACGGCACCGGCGGCGGCTGAGTAGCGGCGGGCTCCGGCGCTGGGTCGCGCGTGCCCACCAGGGCAGCTAGGTCCCTGCGCGCCATCATCGTCTCCCCAGTTCCAGGAGCATTTCGGCCTGAACCCCCCTGATGTCACTGAGGGCGGCCTGCCAGGACCGGTCCCCGTGGTACTCGGTAATCATCTGCCCGTCGAGCTGCGCTTGGCTGTGGCTCACGTACCGGCGCACCTTGGATCGCATCCGCGGGATCTCCAGTTCATCCAGGAGCCGCCATGCCGCGTCCACGGGCCCCTGGCCGCGGAGCGGGTCGGCCATGTTGATGACGACCCGGTGAGGCACGCCGCGATCCTTGCACATGCGAGCGGTGCGGATGGTCGGCTGCACGGCTGCGCGCTCGGGCACCATCGGGATGAGCGCGAACGTGGCTGAGGCGAGGACGCCGTCGAGGATGGCGGCGAGTTCCAGACTGCCCGGGGTGTCGACAATGATCGTGTCGTAGTCGCGGATGGTGCGCAGTTGCTTGAGCACGCCGGGATTGTCTTCGGCGGCGAAGTCGAACGGCACGTTCCGCGAGGAGGCGACGATCTCCTCGGCGGACCGCTGGGGGTCAATGTCCACTAGGAGCGCCCGGCCAGAGGACGCGGCGACGGCGGCCGCGAGTTCGAGGGCCAGTGTCGTCTTGCCTACTCCCCCCTTCTGGGAGGCGACGGCCACGACATACGGTTCGCGGAGGCGTGCTTGGACCATGCGAGGAAGTGTACTACGATCTATCAGACCTGCGGAAGCCCGCAGACCTGATAGATCTAGCATAGATTGGACAGTGTGGCGTATATCCAGCCATGATAGTTCTAGCAGAACAGGCAGGCCTAGCAGTATCATCAGGACAGCTAGCCTTGCTAGGGCAGATAGGGGCCTCATGACGGAGCCGATGGAGTTCACCGACGACACCACGGCGTTGTACCGGCTCTGGGATGCCGCCGACGGCTTGCTCTCCGTCGGTCGCACCTATCACCCCCGGATGCGTTTTGATCAGCACGCTGCAGAGAAGCCCTGGTGGCCTGAGGTTGCGCGAAAGACCGTCGTTTGGTACGGCACCCTTGCTGACGCAAAAGCCGCCGAAAATGAAGCCATCGAGCGAGAGAAGCCACGTCACAACGGAATCCCCGCCGCTGGCGCCAAGCGAGCCCGGCACCCTGAGTTGATACGCGTGGAAGGGCGCCTGCGGCCTGAACAACTCGCTGATCTAGAGGCTCTCGCCCGCACGCTCAACAGAAACCGGCACGGTCGTGGCGGACGCATCACCGCGAACACGCTGATCCGGGTGGCCATGGCCCTTGTGCTGGAGCGCGAAAAAGAACTGACCGGCGCGACCGAAGACGAACTCCGCCAGTCCCTGGGCCTGGATTAGGAGAAAGATCATGGACGTTTCCCCGCACGAGCGCCAGCAGCTCGAACTGGCACTTTTCCATCTCGGCAACGCGCACACGGCTTGGCGCTGCCGCACGGGCGCTGACATGGGGGAAGCTGAGCGCCGGCTCGGCGTGGCGCACCAGGAGGAGGAGCCGCGACTCTGGAGCGACCCCGAATACGGGGCGACCCTCGACGCCGGCGAGGCCTACGCCGAGGCGCTCGGCGCGGCCAGCCGCCTGCTGCTGCAGGCTGACCCTGGCTACTATGGGCCCGCTTGCGGCGACGGGCACACGGGAATCCGCCGGGCGGTGGAGGCTCGGCTGGCGGGCCGGGGCCGCGAGCGCATGCGGGCAGCCCGGTGAAGATCCGCCTGCACGGCACCGAAGACGAGCGCCGGGAAGCCGTTGACCGGCTGCGCCTAGTCTTCAATGTGGTGTCAGTGTCGGAACCTTACGCTGACCGCGGCCAGTCTTCGCTAGTGCGGGTGTACGTCGAGACGCGCGGCACCGTCTCGGTGCTGTAGCCCGTCAAGAGATCGAGACACCCCGTGGATGGCCCCTCTCCCGAGAACCCGGCCGATGTCATCGCGCGCATCGCCGCCCGGCGCATTGCCGCAGGTGGGGACTGGATTGAGACCATGCCAGATGACGCTGCGGGGGCTATCGGGTGGGTGATCTCGCACCGGGACGTGCCCCCGAAGGTGTTCGCCGAGGACGTGATCGACTGCCTGCGGCTGATCCGCTGGCTGCATGTGACCGCCGACCACCGGGAACTGGCCCTGCTGACCCTCATCTCCTCCGGCAAGGCGGCCAGGACCTGGCGAGACGCCGCCCGGGCGCTGGGGCTGAACACCCGCCAGGCCGCCCAGGCGCGGTACATGCGGCTCCAGGCTCGCAGGGCTGACCTGGACGAGCACACCGAGGCCGCGATGCGGCGGCATCTCGCGAACGTGGCCTCGAAGGAGGAGTGGCTGGAGGCCCGGCGCGAGGAGATCCTCCGCACCGCCGGACAGGTGGTGGCGGCCGCGCCCGATGGTGCACCCGATCTGGCGGAGGAACTAGAGGAGGGTCACCCGCTGGATCTCATGATCTACATGCGGGAGGCCGTTGACGCCTACTCCCCCGGCTTGTGCCCGGCGGCCGAGGTGCTGGTCGCGGAATTCTGCATGCTGCCCGGGTGAGCGGCGGCCGGCTCGAAATTGGTGTCGCACAGGCCGCAGGTGATCGGCCCGGCCGTGAGTACGGTTTCCGAGGCGCGGATCAGGCGGTTGCACGCGCACCGGGCGGCGAGCCCGTTGTTGCTGCTGGCCCGGTCGCCGCGGCCGTTTCCAGCCTCGGGATGCCGGTAGGCCACAAGTGCCCCTTCAAGGTGCCGCAACTCGGCGTGGTACAAGGCCGCAGTACTGGCCGGGACCGTGGTGGCGGACCAGCCGATCGTGCCGGTCTTGGCTACGTCAAGGCCCAGTTCCATGGCGAGCGCCTTGTACCGGGCGTTGTGGAACCGGCCCTGCCTGCTGGTGTCCTGGATGCCCCGGGTCGCGGCGGCGCCGTGGGCGGCTTCGTGGAGCAGGGTGCCGAGAACGTCGTGGGCGCCTCGGGCGAGCCCCTCTCCCCCGACGAACAGCTCGTGAAGTGACTCTTCGCCTCGCCGCCACCGGTTTTCCGCGAAGTGCCCCAGCCTGAGCGGGCCGCGGGCCCGGGAGCCGGCGCCCAGGGTGATGACGACGGCCGGGACGTCGGGGTGGTGTTGCTGGATGGCGCCCCAGGCGTGGTCCAGGGCGGTGGTGAGCCGGGGTGTGATTGTCACGTTCCGCATGATCTCACGGTCGCAGTATTGACACGTACGTGTCAATACTGCGACATGACAGACTCACCCGCAGGTAAGGGAACAGTTGCCTGGCGTCAGGTAGCCGTATGACATTATGGTGCGCGCGTCTTTGGTGAAGCTGAGCCCCCAGGGGGGCGGGCTCAGCCACCGGGGGCACATTTCCGAAATCCGGGCGCGTTCCGCGCCGAGGGGGAAGGAATCTCATGATTACACGTTTCAGGGCTGCTGTACTGGCCGCTGCCGCCACCACTGCCGCTCTCGGGATCTGGGTTTCGCCGGCCCTGGCGGGCAGCGCGAACGCGGCGCCCACGACATTCACCGCCGCCACCAGTGTCACCAACCGGGACGACAGTGGAACCAACAGCAACGGCACCACGAACAACTGGGCGACGGACGCCTTCACCAGGACGGCCACGATCACCTTCCACTTCGCCACCTCGGTGAGCAACTGCCCCGGCCTCACCACGGGCATCTGCTACGCCTGGACCGGCCAGATCAAGGACAGCGGCACCTTCACCACCGTGCCCGGTGACGCCTCCCCCGGCCAGGGTGGTCTCAACGGTGGCCCGGCGCCGCTTATGACCGCGACCCTCACCGGGCCCATGACGGGCACCTACAACTACAAGTTCTACGCGAACTCCAAGGCCGCTAATGCGTCCCTGGTGCCCGCGTCCATCAGCGGGGATTCCCCGGGCACCGGCAACTGGGTGGAGCAGTTCTTCGCCCCCGGCACCCAGTTCTGGGACACCTCCGGGAACACCGGCGGCGCCGAGTACCTGGGCACCACCGGCAACTGGACCTACACTCTGGCGTTCGGCACCGACAGTGCCTGCCCGCAGGCCGCCAGCAAGTGGCTGGACGGCTCGGCCGGAAGCTGGGGCTCACTCCCGGCCGACGGGAACATCTTCGCCCCTGACGCCTCGCACTGCTAGAAACGAAAGCACGAGAGGCCGGGGGTCAGGGCAGCAAGCCTTACTAGGGGCCCAACCGCTCATGAGGATTAAGGCCAGAACACGCTGGCTCGCCGGGGCGGCCGTCCCGGCAGCCCTGGTGGCGTCGTCGGCCGCACTGCTGCCCGGGCAGGCCGTCCGGCCCGCGTCGGCGGGCACCTCCCCGATCCAGCACATTGTGGTGCTCGACCTGGAAAACCAGTCGTTCGATCATCTCCTCGGGTTCTGGTGCCAGACGGCGACCATGCCGGACGGCGTCACCCCCCGGTGCGGGACGGGGGATGCCATGCCCGCGTCAGTGACCCTGTCCAACGGTGCTGCGGTCACCCCATCGGTCAGCCCGGATGTCGTGCCAGCCGAATCCCACACGGTGCAGTCGCAACTCGCCGCGATGGACGGCGGGAAGATGGACGGCTGGCAGAACGAGCAGGCCGGCTCCTGCGCCGCGCCGGCCTACGGTTGCGTCAGCGGCTACACCCCCGCGCAGATTCCCAACATCATCGCCCTCGCCAATGCGGGCGCGATCAACGACCGGTTCTTCGAGTTCTCCAGCCAGCCGTCGTGGATCGGGCACATGTACGCGGTCGCCGCGACCACGGACGGGTTTTCCACCAACAACCCGGTGAAGGTTCCCGGCGGCCCAGGCGGCCCGGGATGGGGCTGCGACAGCAACGAGGTGGCGAACTGGGGGCCAGCGCTGAAATCCGGCATAGGCAAGCAGGTGGTGCCGTCCTGTGTCCCCGACTATGCCCTCGGCCTGCCGAACGGCGGCGCGTTCCGCCCCACCCCGGTGCTGAACGTGCCCACGATCATGGACCGGCTCGACGCCGCGGGCCTGTCGTGGAAGATCTACGGCGCCACCAAAACCGACAAGGCCGGCCCGGGTGGCCAGTACTCGGGATACATCTGGTCGACATGCCCGGCGTTCGCCTCCTGCCTGGACACCCCCCAGGACGGCAGCCTGGTCGATGAGAGCCAGTTCTTCACCGACGCCGCAGCAGGGACGCTGCCGAACTTCTCCCTGATCACCGCCGGCGGTGCGACCATCGGCGCAGCCGACTCGTGCCACAACGGGTTCTCGATCACCGCCTGCGACAACTACGTAGGCCAGGTGGCCAGCGCGGTGATGAACAGCCCGCAGTGGTCTTCCACGGCACTGCTCATCACCTGGGACGACTACGGCGGGTTCTACGACTCCCAGCCGCCACCAGGTTCCGACCCGGACGGCACCGCGGAAGGTATCCGGCTGCCACTCATCGCAGTGTCCCCGTATGCGGTCCCCGATTCCACCGACTCCACCCCGGCGACGTTCACGTCCATCCTGGCATTCACCGAGCAAAATTTCGGCTTGCCGCCGCTGGAGGTCAACGACGAACTCGCCTACCCGCTGACCGCCATGTTCAACCTGTCTGCTCCCCCAGTCCGGGCTGCGAAACCGCGCATGGTCACCCGGCCGGTACCCAAGGGCGACCACATCGAGTGGTGGGAAGCCAAGCAGGACACCTAACGCGAAAGCAACCGGCCCCGCCTGCCCGGGCCGCAACCTCCCGGCGAAGGGAAAGGAGGGACCTCAGAGGGGCGGGGCCGGTTGCTGGTCAGGCTATCGGCGTGACTACATCATTGTCCCTGATGCTAGCGGAAGGCACCCGCCGCGGGCTAGTGGAAGATCACGCTAGGCACCGGCCGCCGCCATCACGCTGGGCAGCGCGCAGGCCGACGAACGGCCGGCGCCTAGCCAAACTCCCGGGGACCACCTGGAGGGACCCGGCTACTGCGGTAGATACCCGCAGCGCCGGCCCGCCGAGCCTTACCGGAGAGTGACGAATCAGTCGCTGGCGTGCACCGCCCGTGCAGGCTTAACGTCATACGAGGGAAACCGCCAGGGAGGGGATGCGATGGGTGTTTACCATGCGGTGTGGGATGGCCAGCACCGCAGTCGGCGCCGGGCGCCATGGAAGAGCCTGGGCCGGCTGTTCAGGGGCTACACGGGCAAGCGGGGCAGGAACACGCCGGCACTGGAAAGCGGGCGGCACCGGTTCGGGGCCCGCTAAACTAGCGGTTCGCCCCCTTGTTCTTAAGCGGGCGCCTGTCTCACCATGTAAGTGCCGGGCCACGAGCTGGCAGATGAAACTCGTGGTGGTGCCCTCCGGTTCGCAGGATCCCCGCCAAGATCCGCGACACTGGGGCCGCTGGGCCGCGAGCCGGCGTTAAGAGATCTCTCGCGGTGGGGTGCACCTGCCCTGCAGGCACCAAAGAGGGGGGCTCGCTGCCGACCCAACCGTCCACGGGGGCGGGGAGCCCCCCTCTTGCAACACAAAAAAAGGCCGCCGCCCCTCCCGGAGGAGAGGCGGCGGCCTTCCAGTTTCCGCAGGACTTACGTAACTCTTGCTTCGTGCCGCGGAGCGCGATAGTCGGGGTAACCCGCTGGGCGCTCAGTATGAGCATGATCGCAGCCAGGGTGGCATTCCAGAACGACACCGTCCCCGGCGAGAAGTTCGCGGCGAACGCGGCGAGCAACGTGCCCCCGGCGGTGACAAGGCCGGCGAGGGCCTGCACCCGGAACGGGCGTGTCAGGACCCCCACGATCACCGCGCCGGCCGCAGCCACCGCAGCCTCGATCGACCCAGCCTGGCCGGAGGTGAGCGGGTGATGGCGGGCGATGATCCCAGCGACGATGATCTGCCCGATCGCCGCCGCCAGCGCGGGTTCGTACTGGAGCAGCGCGACGAAGCGTTTCCACAGCGACATCGTGACCTCCTGGGGCCACTCGCGGGGCATGGCGTGACAGTTCCCTGCCGTGGGAGCATGGAAGGTATGACGATCATTTATGAGATCTGGGGCGAGTCCGCCGCAGGTCCGGGCCTGACCGAGGGCCACATCAGCGCCTATGGCCACTCGGCCGACCAGGGCGAGGCCGAGGCCGAGATGGCCCGCTGGCATCAGCGGAACGTCGTCGAGCGCGCCTACACCAAGCGGTTCTGGATCAAGGAGATCGACACCACGGGCATGTTCCAGATCCCGCCGAAACCCACACCACGCGAGCGGTACTCACAGCGATGGGAGGCGGCGCCTTCCCGGCCCGGGTGCTGGGAGACCACCGAGGTGCAGATCCTCGACGCGCTGCACGACGAGGGGACCATCGAGAACGCGCCCGCCTACAAGCGCGACTACCCCCGCCGGCCGCCGTTCGAGCCGTTCCGTCAGGGCGACCGGGACTACGCGCTCATCTCCCGGCATTACCAGGCCACCGACGTGATCGACTTGGCCACCGGCAAAGTGATTGCCTCCGAGGATCGCAAGGCGGACGGCTGGGGGCACTGCCCCGTCGGGTTCTACGTCCCGGACTGGTGGGACGTGCACGACGGCAGCAGCCTGCCCGGCACGGCGCACTGGAAAGACTCCTACGAGTGGCCCGACGGTACCGCCGGATTCGTCTGGGGCTGCCACTGGGGCGACGACAACGGGTGGAAAGTCCAGTTCCTGGACTTGTCCCGGATCACCGAAGGCGTCCTGGTGCGCGAGGAGCGGTTCGGCTACCTGTATCTCGATACCCGCGGCGATCCGCAGGACTTCATTTCAGTCTGGCCCGGAGAGGGCAGTCACGGGCCACGGGTGACATTCAGCGTGCCCCGGCGCTACGAGGTTGCCGGGAAATTGCTGGACGACGGCACGGACACGATGTGGGCCACGGAATAGGTCAGCCGACAGGGACATACTGCAGGTCGGAGATCAACTGCTCCAGGTCCAGACCCTCGATCGAATCGCCGTTGGCGGTGAGCCAGTCCTGCGAGACCACCGCCCATGCTTCCTCGGCGAAGTTGTACTGGAAACTCCGGGTGGCCTTCTGCACGGCACCCCAGGTGATGTAGTCCAGGACGCCGGTGCCGCCGACGGAACGCTTCTGCAAGACGATGCAGTGGCCGCCGGCGATCTGCGCGTTCGGCTGCCAGTTCCATGGCTGCCCGGCGGCGAACTCCTGCTCCGCGTATTCGGGCAGCGACACGCCCACATACACCGACCCGAACACGTCGAGCACCTGGGCGAGGAGCACCTCATCGGCGGGGCTGCCGAATGCGGCGTACCCGGCGACCTTGTGTACCTTCCCGGTGGTGTCAGTGAGGCCGACGCTCGCCAGGTATTGCAGCACCGTCTGCATGTCGGCGCCGTTGTCGGTACTGGAGTCGCCGGGCACATAGCCGGATACGGCCGAGTAGGCGGTGGTGATCTCGGCGTCGGAGAACAGGGGTTCTTCGTGGCCGCCGTAGACGGCCATCGCGCCGAGCATGTGCCCGGCGCCGGCGATCGTGCAGTCGCCGATCTGGTCGTTGAGGTAGATGGGCCAGTCGGCGACTTTCGTGCACCGGTCGATGACCCCGCTCGCCGGTGGCAGGCCGCTCACCCGCAGCGGGCCGTGCACGTAATGCTCCAGGCGCGGCGCGAACCGGGTGATGTCGCGGGGCAGCCTGCCCCGCTTGCCCGGGACACGTTGCAGGTTGGCCACGGTGATACCTCCAAAACCGGGGGGCGGGTTTAGGCTTCAGGTGTGATGGGGCGACTGCTGCGCGCGATCCGGGGGCCCGTGCCGGCGGGGTTCTTCATCTGCACCCGGTGCGCGTTCAATCCGCCACCGCACCGCCGGTGCCGCGGAGCGTGGTGCGCGTGCGCCGAGTTGGGCTGCGGCAATCAGGACTGGCGCGCGAGGAAATGATGGGCGAACCGGCTGAGGCGGCGGCAGAGGAAGACACCGGCGGGCCGGCCGAAGCCCCGGCCGGTGGCCGGGGCCGGTGGAACCATGGCAATTTGCGGCCGGCTGTGGCTCGTTACATCCAGGAAAACCCCGACGTCCTGGAAGATCCGCGCCATGCCGCAAGCAGAATCGCTGGAGCGCTCGGCGCATCGGACGAGGCGGTCCGCCGTCTGCTCACCGGCCGTCGGCCCGGGCGGGTGTACTCGGCCGGATATAAGCCGCCGCCGCCACTGCTGCAGCCCGGGCCAGCCGGAATCGCTGTCTTGCCTGGGCCTCCACTGACCGCCCCGGCGGAGTTAATTGTCATCCCCGACCTGACTACCGGCGAAGGGTGGCAGGTCGCCACCGACCGTCACGGGCACATCTACGCAGTGAAGCGTCTTTGACGGGTCAGGCTGCCGCGATCAGGGTGGGACTGCCCGAGGGTCCCTGCCAGTACAGGGCACCGTTGAGGGCGTACAGGAATCCGCCGCCACCTGACGGGCCACCGGTCGGTGGGCTGACCGCGTTCGGCAGGTAGATCAGCCCTGACGGCGCCGGCGCTGCGGGCCCGGGGGTGATCTGGGACATGTCGACCGTGGATCCGAGCGCATGCGGCAGGTACACCGGCGAAATGGCCTGCTGCGCTCCCCCGACGGCGACGTTCACGGTGTAGCACCAGCCAAGAGGCACAAGACCGACCGAGTCGGTGCAAGGGAGCGGCCCAAGAGAGAAGTTGCCCGAGGAGTTCAGGGTGGCGGTGACCGCAGTCTCGGTAAGAACTGTCGCCCCTGTCGCATCGGTCACCGTTGAACTGGGAGTAAAGGAAACCGTGCCAGGCTGAGCAGCACCCAGAGCATTGACATAAGTCCCAGTCACCGTAATGGTGTTCAGGCCGCCAGGTAGCGCCATGCTCGGCCCACCTCCATGAAACTGTCGGTACTCGCTGATACGATCCGTTCATGGCAGATGGGTTGCGAGTCTGCGAAAAGTGCGAGCGTAGGTTCAGGGGCCACACGCGTCAATGCCCTACTTGCCGCGCCACGGATCGTACGTGCGTCGCATGCGGCAAGGTCTTTCGTGGCGACCAAGGGCGCAAGTGCCCAGCCTGTCGCCACCGGACCAAACGGATCTGCCTTGAGTGCGGGGATGAATTCCAGGGCACGTCGCGCAGGTGCAACGTGTGCCGTGTACCAGAGCGAGACTGCACTAAATGCGGCCAGAGATTTAAGGGGTCCACGTTTGAATGTGGGCCTTGCCGCCGAACGGAGGAGCGCACCTGTACTGGCTGCAGCCGTGTATTCATTGGGCCTGAAACCCGCTGTTCCCGCTGCACTCGGCCCGAAAGGGACTGTGTGGAGTGTGGCCGGAGGTTTAAGGGCCGCAAGCGTTACTGCCAGCGGTGTCTGCGGATCGAACGATCCTGTACTGACTGCGGCCGGATCTTTAAGGGGCCAGTTCTTCGCTGTGGACCCTGTAGTGCCACGGAGCGCGCATGTGAAGGGTGCGGCCGTAAGTTCAAGGGCCGCAACTCACGCTGCAAGCGATGTGTCCAAGTTGACCGCATCTGCGGCGGTTGCGGAAAGAAATTCCGGGGAGATGAACGGCTATGCGGCCCGTGTAGTGCTATAGAACGTCGTTGTATCGACTGCGGTCAGAGGTTCAAGGGTCGGATGAAGCGTTGCCCATCTTGCCAACTCACCGAACGAGTCTGCGCCGCCTGCGGCGAACATTTCCGGGGGAACAAGCCCCGATGTTTTATGTGCATGGCGCATATACGCACGTGTGCGGGTTGCGATCGGCGGTTTAAGGGAAACCATCGCTTCTGTGATGCATGCCGATCGACTGAGCGCAACTGTGAAGGGTGCGAACAAATATTCACGGGTCATGAGCGGAAGTGCTTCAGGTGCGCTGCATTTGAGCGAGCTTGCGATGACTGCGGCCAAATCTTCACTAGCCGGAACCGTCGCTGCCTGGGCTGCCGTCTTGCGTCAATACCTCACGAGATCCGCTCAGCGATCAACCGCCGCAACGGCAACGCCCGCCGGGCCCGCAAGGCCGCCGCCGAAATCGCGGGACCGGTCCCGCGGGCGGTCTACATAGCGGTGAGGGCCGCGGGCCCGTGTGTCTACTGCGGCGCAGAAGCCGAGACCGTGGATCATGTGCGCCCACTCGCCCGGGGTGGCTGGGAACACGAATCAAACCTCGTTCCAGCCTGCAAGGCGTGCAATACCAGCAAGAATGATCGGTTGCTGACCGAGTGGCGCCGTCAGGATCGCGTAGCGCATGCGGTGGCATGCTCCCTGACCGTAGCTGCCGAGTGGGCGTGGCTCGTCCTGACTGAAGATGATGTTCAGTCCACAGTCGGCCTGCGCCAGTCGGCCCGCGGGGCCACCGGCGTGGAAAGATGATCCCTAAAGACGGCCTTTGGCGGAAGGGCGTGCACGGTGAAACGGCTGACCGGTGCGGCGGATGAGAACAGGTTCTGCGACATGGCTCGCATCGAGATCACCGGCGGCGGCCGCCCCGGCCGGATGGACGTGTTAGTCCACGCGGCGCCGTTCACCTCGGGGGTGATCATCCCGCCGGGGGCGGTGGCCGAGATCCTGGAGGCAGCCCTTGCGATTGTCCGCGGGCAGTAGTACTTAGGCGAAGTCGCCGGTGACCAGGTTCGTCCCGGCGTCGGTGCGGCGGATCTTGATCACGCTGGCGGCGCCGATCTGCAGTTCCTCCGGGGACCGGGTGTAGTCGATGTTCAGCGGCAGCCACGAACCGCTGTCGTCCACCATGTATTCCTGCTGGGCGGGGCTGTTGGATGCCAGCCGCAGCACCGTCGGCGCGACGATCGCCGGGGTGCCCGCCGGGCCGGCGCCCAGGACGAACCGGGGAACGGGCAGGGCGGCGACCGCGCCGGAGCCGTTGGGGAGGAAGAACACGCCGTCTCCTTGGGGGATGAACGTTTGGGGTGCTGGCGGTTTCGGGGGGCCGTCGAAGAACGTGCCGGATACCAGGGATGCGTCCAGCGGCAGGCCGTGGGAGACGTCGGTGAACTGGGTGGCGTCGCAGTTGATCGTCAGCCCCGGGTAGGCGCAGGTCGACGGCCCGCAGATGTGCGTGATCCCGGTGTAGTGCGCGGACCAGATCCGCACGCCGCTGCGGGGGATCCCCGCGGCCCCCAGGGCGGAGAGGACCGCGGGGACGTTCGAGACGCTCGTGTACACCGCCGGCCGGTAGGCGCCGCGGTCCTGCTGGCGCAGCACCCAGCCGGGCGCCTCGGCGGGGGTGGCGTCGCCCTGCTCGACGTCGAGGCAGTCGGCGTCGTCGGCGGCGAACACGGCGATCGACAGGACGTGCGCGTGGGGCAGTCGCGCCTTGAGTTCCAAGAGCGTGGGCCACATCCCGTCCACGTACCCGGCGGCCGCGGTGGCGTTCTGGGGGATGTTGCCGACCGCGATAGCGTCGTACATGATCAAGCTCATGTGCCGCCCGCCTCTCCCCCGGCGTCCATGTGCCGTTTCAGTTCACCGGTCTGCTCGCCGGTGACCTTGCGGAATTTGCGGGACAGCGCCCGGTGCTGCATCCAGAACGCCACCGGCGCCCACACGGCGGCGGACACGACGCTGGGCAGCACGCGGTCAAGCCACCACGCGGCCAGGGTGCTAACTCCCTGCGTTTCGGCCGCGCGGCCATCTCGCCGCGGAGCGCGGCCACCGCGTCCAGGACTTCCTTGATGCCGCCTTCGGTGTGGATGTCGAGCCTGTCCATTACGGTTTCGACATCCTCGAACGTCTTCGCCGCGCGGGCGTCGGCGGCCTCGTTTTGGAGGTTTTGCCCCACCATCAGTGCGGGAAGGAGCACCAACTGGATCAGCGTCTGTGCGACCCATGCGACCAAGGCGATGATGCTGGCCTTGACAATGATCGCCGGGAAGGTGCCGTGGAACACCGTGAACCCGGACAGCACCGCGGGCAGCGACGACAGCGACAGGCAGCAGAAAACCCAAAAGCAGGTCATGGTCCCGACGTAACGGGTCAGGGCCAGGGCGACGTGCTTGTTGAACTTGGCGTAGGCGCTGCCGTCCGGGTGGTGGTCGATGGTGCGGGCGTGAACCTTGAGGCCGTGCCTGGTGACACCGAAATGCGGGTGGTCACTCATGCCGGCACCAGCTCTCCGTCCCGGATAAACCCGTGCCACCCGCGTGGCGCGTTATGCCAGATCGACGGGTTCACGGTGATGTCCGGCGGTGTGCCCGTGACGGTCCAGTGGCCGCCGCCGGTCGCGGACTGGGTGGTGATCCATTCCCCGCCGCCCGGCAGGGAGATGAGCCACGACTGCCCCGGCCGGTCGCTGAACTCGTCGTACCATTCGGCGCGGATCATGGTGCCTGGTGGTGCAGCGTTCCCAAACGTGCCACGGAAGACGAACTCGGCACCATCCGGCAGGCGGTAGATCGCGTCGTCGTTGAGTTGCCATTCATCGCCGACGGCGAACCCATAGCCGCAGGCCGCACATGTTGTGGGCCAGCGGGCATCTTTGCGGTCCCAGACGTCACCGTGGGTGAGCCGTTCTGTGACGCGGCCAAGACCGGCGCTGGCGTCGTGGTAGCCGCCCGCCGGGCAGTCGTTACCGCAGTGAGTGAAGACGAAACGCCGCAGCGAGCGCATATACGCTCCAGCTGGCTCGGCGATTCGGAGCGGAATGCCGGTCATTCGCTGGGACCTTTGGAAATAAGGCCCGGAACATATTGTGTGGCTTCAAAATCACTATGGGTTGCCGTGTGGGCCCCGGAAGCCCCACGGTGATGCCATGCGCAATACCAGCGCAGATTGACCGCTGATTCCACCCATGCACCCACTTGTGTGGGGTCGGAAACACCTGGGTAGTCCTTTTCGAGGGCGGTGAGATCGACGCCGTTTTGCAAGCTGAATTCGATGTGGGCGTGGTGGAGTTCCAGGCCCGGCTGCTCTCCCCCGCCGTCCGGCGGCGGGCACGGGCTTCCCTGGGCGTCGAGGCATTCGCCGAACCCGATGCGTTCCCCGATGTAACACCGCGCGGCGGCGCGGGTTTTGCGGTGGTAGTGGTCGAAGTCCACGTAATGCGGGTCGTCTTTCCGCGCCGGATGCGGGGGGAAATGCAGCCAGTAGTGGTGGGTTTGCGCCGCTTCGTGTGCGGCGACGTCACGGGTTTCGCTGTCCGCCATGGTTCCCCCCGTCGGGCAGCAGGTGGCGCCGTTTGCGGCGCAGGTATTCCCAGGTGATGACCCGGGTGGCGACGAACAGGAAGGTGAGGGTCACCACGCTGGCGGACAGGAACAGGTACCACCGGGCCGAGGCGAAGTGGGCGAAGCCGCCGGGGTCGGCCTGGGCCAGCAGTGACGGGACGAAGATCGCCAGGAGGCACAGGTCCAGGCCGATGATGGTGACCCCGATCGGGTTTTTCCACCATTTCGCCAGGGCCGTGTACTGGATCATGAAGATCACGATGAGTGCCGAGGAGCCCCACAGGCAGAAGTTCCCGATGTCGGTGACCGCACGGATCACGCCCCCCCCTTTCTGCCGTCCTGCCCGTTAGGGAGGAACTGGCCGGCGCGGTGGAGCTTGATCCATACGTAAGTTCTCCACCACATCACGGGGGTGACCAGGCCGAGGAGGGCCGCGTCGGCCCAGCCGGCGATCCTGCTGTCGAGCCGGTTGAGGTTGAAGAACAGCGACAGGGCGGTGGGTACCAGCAGGGCGGCGATGAGGGCGGACTTGGCGACCAGGGTGCGGCCGACCGGGTTTTTCCACCACGCCGCGAGCCGCGTGTACACCACGATCCAGGCGACCAGCGCGACGAACCCGGAGATGGTCGCGATCTTGAAGGCCAGGATGATCCATTGATCCTGGGTCACTTGTGGTCGCCCCAGATGATCTGCCGGGCAATCTTTTCGGCGTAATGATTCTCATCGGCCATCTGCCGGATTTGCCGCTCCACCGACTGGGCGTGCCGCAGTGTCGCCTGGGAATGTTCTTTCTCCCGGCGGGCGGCGGCGATGGCGGCGTGGCGTTCCGGTTTAGCCATCCAGGGAAGGATCACCTCGGCCGTCCTCCTGAATGCTGTCCGCAGCCAGTTCACAGGGCGTCCCGGGCGGGCCCGAGGTGCTGGCCGAGCTGGATGGCGGCGAGGATGTCGCGGGTCGCCGACGCCGCCGTGACTGCGGTGTTCGCCCGGTCGCGTTCAGCTTCGACGGCCTCTTTAAGTTCCGCTATCTCGGCTTTGAGATCAGTCACCACGGTGCGGGGGTAGACGAATCCCGTAATGAAAAGGATGCAGAACACGCCCGCAACTCCGGCGCCGGTCAGCAGCGTGATAAGCGTGCTGTCCATCCACCGGCCTCTCCTGTGCTTTTTAGTGGTGAAGAAAGCTAATGACTAGGCCGATCGCCAAACCGACGAGGACGAGGATCTGCAATATCTGGGCGTTGTCCAGGCGCTGTTCCGTCTTCTGGCTCTCGGTGCCCGAGACATGCCCGGCGGCGCTGGTCACGTACTCGGCGAGCGGCTCGATGTTCGCTTGCAGTTCCCGCACCGCGCTGGCCAGTTCCGCGCGGGTGACGTACAGGCCGCGTTCGCTGGCGATCTGCTCCCGCAACTCGTTGGCCTTCTCGTCCTTGTACGCCTGTGTTTTTTCCGCGAGCTGAAGCGCCCTGGCGTCGGCGGCTTCCTTGACCCACAGCGCCTTTTCCTCCGCCTCCCTGACTTCCTTGTAGCGGCGGTCACGCTCGGCGAGAAGCCGTTCGTCGGCGGCGCGGAGCGCCTCGAAGTACTCTTTGAGCGGGATGGAAAGCTGGGCGTCCACCCCCCCGGGCCCGGCCGGGGAGCCGTGCTCATCGCGTGGGCCTGTGGCCATTGACGGCCCCCCGGGTGGCCTGGCTGCTAGTACGTGGCGACGGCGTTGACGAGCGTCACGGTGGCGGCGCCGAGGCCTCCCGAACCTCCCGCGTTGGTGGCGTTGTCGATCGCAATCCAGGTGTCCGCGTAACCGATCAGGGTTTCGCCCCGGACGGGTTTAGCCGTGACCGCCTGGATCTGGGCGCAGGACAGGGTCATGGACAGGGCCGCGGCGCCGGTCCGGCCGTTGCTGACGGAGATGACCAGCGGCTGCAGGCCGTCTTCGAGCATCAGGTCCAGGGGGCTCTCGTCGAGGGGGACGGTGTAGTCGAGGCCGCCGGTGACGGTGAGCGGCCCGCGGGGGAAAACGTACGGCGCCTGGGCATTCTGGGCGTTCCAGTAGGCGATGGTCTGCCGCTGGAAGGCGACACTCCAGTCCCCCACGTCGGGGACTGGTTCGCCGCCGACGGTGACGGTGGCAGCCCACGATGCCAGCGGGGCTGCGAACCCGGGCGGGACCGTGGGCGTGGACGCGGCGGGTGCCGACAGCCAGGACACGCCGGTGACCTTGGTGGTGATGTACCCGGTGGCGTCGCCGGCCAAATCCAGCTCGGTGGCCACCGCGTTCGGGTAGGACCGGGCACTGACGCCGGGGGTGAGGCCGGTCCAGTCGGTGACCGTGTGGGTTGGCGGCATGCCGGTGCCGGAGTTCAGCAGGTTGAACGTGTGCTGGTAGTTGACCGCGGCGGTTTGCAGCGCGGCGGTCGCGGTGGTGGCGTGGGCGAACCGGCACGGGGTGCCGGTGAAGCTCACCGCGGTCCCGCCGGTGGCCGTGGTGGCGACGACAATCTCGGAGGCATCCCCGTCGGCGATCTGGATGATACTGCCGGCGGTGACGCTGCCCAGGGAGGCGCCTACGGCGAGGCTGGCCGCCCCCACGGGCAGTGCGGTTTGCAGGGCCCGCGCGGTGCCGAGCGCGCCGCCGGACACGGTGGAGACGTCGCCGAAAATGTTGTCGAGCCAGTAGCCTTCGACGTCCAGGTAGGCGGGGGAACCGAAGGAGAACGCGGCAGTCTGGGTGCCCGGGACGGCGCCGAACACGGCACCCATGGTGGCGCGGATTCCGGCGTCTTGCAGGAATACGGGGGTGTCTTCGATGTCGTAGGCGTCGCCGTCGACGGGGACCGCGTCGGTGGGCAGCACCGGCGTGCCAGCGATGAGTTCGCGGGCGATACCCAGCCACGACTGCGGGGAAGGGGCGAACGAGCCGGCGAACTGGGATGGCACGCCTCACCCCCTCCACGGGGGGCCGCCACTCACTAGGCGGTGGGCCCTCAGACGGCTTTGACGGCGACGACGATGGGGGCGCCCTTGTTGTTGGCCGTGACGGTGGTGTTGGCGCTGCCCAGCGAGGGGCACGACAGGGTGCCGCTGACCGTCGCGAACAGCACGTCGTAGTTGTAGGAGGTGCCACCGGTCAGCGAGGTCACCGGGAAGCACAGGTGCGTCGGCTGGTAGGGCGTCGAGGACGACGCCTCACCGCCGATGACGTTTCCCACGATCGGGGTCACGGTCGCGGTCGTGGCGAGCGCGAACCCGTAGGTCGTCGCCACCGAGGTGTTCAGCACCACATCCACCTCGATGACCACCTCGCCGGAAGACGGCGCGATGAAGCTTCCCGTGCCTACGGTGCCGGGGGCGATCGCGGCGAACGTCGCGGAGGTGGTGGTGTAGGTGGTCCCGGTGGTGACGATGGTGGGAGCGCGCAGGTACTGCCCGGAGACCGTGGCCCACGCGGGCGCGTTCGCCGCCGAGCCTGTCCCGGTGGAGTTCAGGAACATCTTCTGTGCGGTGGTGTTACCCGCCAGCCGGGCCGGGGCCGGGGTGGAGTTCTCGTAGACGGTGTCGCCGACGGTGGTGAGGACGCCGCTGACCGTCTGCCCCCACGCAGCGGCGTCTTGCGCCGCACCGCCGTTGGCCACACTGGTGATCTTGTGGGAGTTGTTCGACCAGTTCGCCGCCGGCGGGTGATCCGCGGCGATCACGTCCAGTGTGCCGGTCTCGACCGTCGGCGCCGACGCGCTGCCGCCGATGACGACGGAGGTGTCCCCGGCACTGACTGAGGCGACGTACCGGGAGTCCAGGGCACCCAGGGGCAGGTCGTCGGAGAAGACGTACCAGATGGCCCCGCTGCTGCGGTACTGCAGCAGCACCCCCTGGAACAGCAGGTTCAGGGTGAGACTGGTGGCACCCCCGGCGACGTTGAACACGTCCGAGCCGCCGGCGGCGATGGTGACCGCGTTCGTGCCGGACTGCTTGATCATCTTGATGCCGATGGCGGTCAGCCCCGCCGGGGCGGCCGGCAGGGTGACCGTGAACGCGCCGACCGAGTTGGTGTCGCACGGCACGAAGTCGCCGGGGCTGGCAGTGTAGGCGGCGGTCTTGGTGCCGGTGGGGGTGAGCAAGTTGGCGAAGTTCTGCGACGTCGCCCCGGTGCCGCCGTGCGTGAGGCCCAGGGTGCCGGCGGTCACGTGCGCCACGGACACCACGGTCGGGTCCGGGTAGGTGCCGCCGAGGTCGCCGCCGGCTGTGCCGGACGGGGCGCCCCCTGAGGCCACCCACGTTCCCGGCGATCCGGGTGCGGTACAGATGTAGGCGTTGCCGTCCTGGGAGGTGATGAAGTCCCCCGCGTCGAACGTGCCGGCCGTCGGCGCCCCGGCGGCAGTGGAGCCCACCCACCTCGTGGCTGCGGTGGCTCCGGTCAGGCCCTGGGTGGCCAGGAACCCGGTCCAGGTACCGTTGGCGTCCAGCAATCCGTCCTGAGGCATGACCACCACATCGTTCATCAGCGAGGGAAGGACGGGAGGTTCCCCGGACTGGCTGAACGTCGCCAGCTTCAGGGGGGAACCGGGGGCATCCGGGTTGGCCACGAGGATTGCGGACAGCACCGAGGCGGGCGGGCCGGGTACCGGAGTCGTCACGGGCCACTCCTCAAAACAGCCGCCGGAATGGCAGAATGAAGCAGTGAATCAAAGGGAGGAACCGTGCCTAAACTCGCCGCCTTGATGCTCGCACTGGTAATTGCCGGGAGCACCGCCGCCGCGTCCGCGTCCACTGACCCGGTGTCACGCGTCTCCTGGTCCTCAGGGACCGGTACCGTCCTGTGCCTGGGCCTAGGTTCCCCGCTCAAGGCCCCGCACGCGGGCGAAGCTGCCGTCTTGGCCAAGTGCAGCGCCATCCGGCCGGACCAGAACTGGGACTTCACCGGCGACGTGCTGAAGCCTTACGGCAGCACCCTGTCTATCGCCGTGGCGGCATCCGGGCGGCTCGTACTCACCACAGGCACGGGGGCCCTGTGGACGTACGGGCCCGGGCACACCCTGTCGGTGGGCGCACCGCCGTTGTATCTCGCCTACTGCGGGACGGGCCGGTACCCGGTGGTGGGTGCCGCCTGCGGGACGACCTTCTACGTGTTCACGCAGGCGGGGTAACCATGAGCGGCCATGGCCTGCAAGCTGCGATCAAGGCCCAGCGGCCCGATCGTTGTCCGCGTATTTTCGTCCCCCGGACGCGCAAGGGCGCCCTGAACTACCGGCGCACCTGTATGTGCGGCCTAACCCCCCGTCATTTTGGACAGCATGTCTGTCCTGAGTGCGGGGGACAGTGGGGCCAGAAGTGTCCCCCGCCACAATGACGCCTGAACCTCAGCTACTGATCCACACCATCCCGAACTGCGAGTTCACCTGCCCAGAGGACGCCGTGCCCGCGAGGGTGCCGAAGGTCGCCGTGTACGACTGGGCCTCGATCTGCGGGGTCAGGGACTCACCGGCCTCCAAATAGTAGAGACCCAGGACCGTCACCCCTCCGCCGAGACCGGTGTTGGTGGTGGCGGTCTGGTGCTGGTACCAGTCCGGCGTGACGCTCGGGGTGAACCCGCCGGACGTGGAGGGCAGGATGGCACCGATGACCGATGCGCCGGAGGCGGCCGACTCGGTGGCGAAGAACTCGCCCGCGCACAGATACCACCCGGGTACGACAGCGGCGTAGTTGTTGGAGGACCCCGACGTCCACCCGCCGTAGTTGTCCCCGGCGTCGGCGTGGACAATGCCCTTGGCCTGGTCCAGCACGACGGTGGAGAAGGCGTTCTGGGTGAGCCCGCTTTGCGCCGCCGACTGGTAGGCGAGCAGGTAGGGCCGCTGCACCAGGAAGCCGAGGTCCTGCGACAGGTGCTGGGTCATCAGCCCCGGCAGTGCCGCTCCGGGCGTGCCGGACTGCCACCGGAACCCCGGATCGGGAGCGCCGGGGACGGTCGCCGGAGCACCTTGGGCGCACAGCCACACCAGGAACATCCGGGCCTGCGCCGCGGTCGCGGTGCCGAGCGCCCCGCCGGAGTTCTGCCACGTGGCAAGCTGCACGGTGTCGCCGATGTTGAGGGAGAACATCTGCGTCTTGGGGACGCTGCACAGGTCCGCCGAGCCACCGTTGGACGGCGGCCCCCAGTAGATGGTGCCGTTGACGCTGATCCCGGCGGTGCGGATCCCGGTGCCGTTCGCGGCGTAGGGCACCAGGGCGCCGGCGAGGTAGATGCCCGGCTGCGCCACCGTGTAGGTATTGGTGGAGGAGTTCCACCCCGAGTAGGTGTCGGTGTCCACCACGCCGAGCGCGACCGTGGCCGCGGTGGAGTTCGCGATGGACTGGGTGGTGGTGGCGTGGGCGCGCAGCACGGGGGGGTTGGCCAGGAAATTGACGACGCCGGCGACGCCCGTGTTTCCGTTGAGCAGGGCCGCGGTCACGGGGGTCGTGTCGTTCCACGCCGCCAGGGGGGCAGGGACGTTCCCGGTGCCGTAGTTGGAGTTGGACGACGTGGTCCACGTCAGGGTGACCTGCCCGTCGGAACCGTTTGCGCCCGCGTTCTGGTTGTACCCGCCGCCGCCACCGCCACCGGGCCCGACTGGCGGGGACTGGCCGACGGTGGCCGCGCCGGGGACGTACGAGACGGCCATGGTGCCCTTGGTGACCCCGGTGGAGAACAGGCCGGAGAACCCGATTGCGCCAGTGGCGGTCTTGATCTGGTGGGCGGTGAGGATCGCGCCGGTGACGTTGCTGTAGGTGCCGCTGGTGGTGACGTAATGGGGGCTGTCCACTGTCCAGCCCTCACTGCCCGCCGGGTTCTGGACGGTGAAGTTCCCGATCTGCTGGCCGCCGGTCATCGCCACCCACAACTCGGGGGCCTTGGTGGTGGATGGCGGCGCGCTGCCGGACCAGGACTGGTAGTTCACGTCCGGGTGCGAGGGCCCCTGCGTGTGCGTGGACTGGATGTCGAACGCCGGACTGGCGCCGAGGCCGGACACCTCGTAGATCTCGGCGAGGACGCCCCGGTCACTGCTGCCCGAGCCGGTGATGGTGATCGACGTTTCGCCGCCGGGGATGGCGTACACGTCGAACAGGCGGACCTGCAAGTTGACGTTGCTGGTGACGTCGGCTTCCACCCGGGAGGTGAGCGCGGTGCCGTCGTTCAGGGCGACCACCGGGTCCGTCAGAGTGCCCCCGGTGGCCTGGTAGTAGACGAACGCCAGGATCGTGTTCCCGGCCTGGGTGCCCTTGAGGGAGACGGTCAGGGCGTTGCCGTTGGCGGACCCGTGCGCGGTCTGCACGACGGAGATCACCGGCGCCCCGCCAGCGCCACCGGGGCCACCGCCGGGTACCGCCGGGGCGGCCGCCGCACTGGAAGCGGCGTTGCCCTTCGAGGTGGTGCCGCCCGAGGAGCCGCCGCCGCCGCCGTACTTGTTGTTTGACCCGGTAGCTCCCGCGCCGCCGCTGAAGTGGGTGCTCGCCCCCGACCCGGTGCCGCCCGCGCCGCCCGCGCCGGAGGCCGCCGTGGTGGCCCCGGCGCCGAAACTGCCGCCGTGGGCGGTGAGCGAGGACAGCCCGGTGAACGTGGACACGCCGCCGTTGGACCCGTTGTCGCCCGCCGCGGCGCCGCCCGTGCCGCCCGCGCCGACGGTCACCGGGAACGGGTCGCCGGGGGTGACCGCGACCACCCCGGAGGCGAACTCGGCCCCGCCACCGCCACCACCGCCCGTGATTGCGGAGGAGGAGTTCCCCGCGCCACCACCGCCGCCGCCGCCGGTCTCGGCCACGGTGACCTCGGTGACCCCGTCCGGCGCGAACCAGGTGTAGGTCCCGGCGACGTCCCAGGACGCCTCCCCGGCCGACGACGCCGAGATCCCCGCCCAGATCGCATACGACCGGGGCGTTTCCCCCGAGGAGTCGGTGCTGTTGACCACGAGCGAGCAGTTCGCGCTGGAGGAGTCGCCCACGAGCGCGGCGGGGGCGAAGGTGTTGGTGCCGGCGTTGATCAGGTCGAAGAAGAACGGGCACCCGTGGTTCGCCGAGGTGGGCTTCTGCCGCGTCCCCGCAGACAGGAACGCGCCGTTCTGCAAAAGGTCCGCGCCGACGCTGGTCTGGCTGGACGTGGAGGTCAGCGGGGCGAAGTGGGCGACCAGATACCAGCCGCCGGCGTTGATCCCATCCCCGGTGGACCCTTCCACGACCGGGGTGAACTGGTAGTAGCCGTACGCCGGGAGATCCTGGGTCTGGCCGAAGTAACCGGCCGAGTCAAACACAACCCAGCACGAGGTCAGGCTTCCGGTCGACGCCAGGGTGCTGCGACTGCCACCCGAGGAGGTGTGCAGCGTCAGTGCGGTGTTGTAGGCCTCGAACAATGCTGGCCGCCAGGTCGCGAAACTGATCCCGGTCGTGTTGTCCGCCGTCCCGTCGGAGGTGTAAAGCGAAATATTCAAGGCCTTGGCGGTCAAGGGCTGATATTGAACCCACGGCACCACGGGAGATGGCAACAGCCCTCCCCCGGGGTGGTGTGCGGTGGTCAGTACAGGGCCGTCCAGTACTGGGTGGCGGCGGTACCGTAACCACCGGCGCCGCCGATCAGGGCGAACGAGGACGGCAGGCTGGTGAACGTGCCGACGAGCTGGGCGTACCGGTATCCCCGGCCGCTGCTCGGATGCCCGTTCGCCCAGGCGGCGGACACATTCGCGGTGGCGGCGAAGGACGGCCCGGTGCTGCCATTGCACAGGAACGCCGCCCACACCCACGGCGGATTGACGGCGAAGGGGGCGCCGACCGGGCTGGCGGTTACCGGCGCACCACTGGCCGTCCAGTTGGAGGTCTGGTCTGCCGTGGCGCACAACAGGGCGCCTGCGGAGGTGTAGACGCCAGCGAAGTTCTCACCCGAGGTGAGACTGCTGCCGCTGGCGGTGGCATAGACCTCGATAGTGGAGATGTTCATGGTGGCCCGCACTGGGCACCTGACCAGGGTCACGTTCCCCGACGACGGAAGTGCGACGCCGGTGAGCGTACCGTTCATCACCGCCGGGTCGTACGCCCAGGTGACATAGCCAAGGTCGCTGGGCTGTGGTGAGTTCATCGCCGGCGGCGGCGGCAACTGGGTGCCGGTGGACTGGGTGTACCAGGTGGCGGTGGAAGTCTGGTACTGAAGGACGAACACGGTGCCGGTGCCGGTGGGATTGATCTGCGTGGTGGCGGCGGGGACGGCGTCGATCACGTCGGCGCCGGACGCCTGCACGGTCAGCAGCCCAGCGGGATTGGTGAGCAGTTTGACGCCAATCAGCGCCCCGTTCGGCGGCGCGGCGGGCAGGGTGATCACCGGCAGTGCAGGAAGACCTGCGCCATAGTTCGTCAGCACGAAATCGCCCGGCTTGGCGGTGTAGTTCCCCGTCTTCGGGCCGACCGGGATAAGATTCACCGGCGTGCCGCCCTGAGTGACCACGCCGCCAGCGGCGACATTGCCGTGCACACTCAGGCCACCTTGGCGGACGGTCACGTTTCCGGTAAGAGGGGCTATCGCCGCCGATGCGACAGGCGGCGCCCCGGCGCCGAGGGTGACGATCGCGACGACAGAGAGCGACGGCTGTGCATGGTTCCCGTTGAAGACCGGCGTCCCTACCGTGTTAACCGTCTGGTACGCGGACACGCCAGCCCAGTCGTAGGAACCCGACGTCCCGTTGTAAGCGGTCTCTGCCGTCCATCCGTTCCCGGCGGTGATGCTTGGGGTGGGCGTGGCGGTCTGGTTGGCCGCGCCGGCGACGGCGATCCATGCCTCCGCCGGGACCGTGGTCGGCGCCGTGGATGCCAGCCACGAGTCCTGGTACGTGCTGACTGCGAGCACCCTGGCGACGTCAGCGCTGCCCTGTAGCCCGGAGAACTCATAGGCCCAGGTGGCCAGCACCCCGGTACCGGTGACCACGATGGCGGTGCCGCCAGCAAGGCAGTTGGCATCCGCCCACACGGACACGTTCAGGTAGTCGTTCGGCGAGGTGGTGTCATGCGCCGAGGGGCCGGGGGCGATCAGCGTGAAGTTGTCCGGCGAGCCGCCGAGAGTGACGCCCGTGACCCCGGCCGAGGCCGAGGAGGACAGGCACGCCACCGCCACGATCACCGTGTTCCCGGCGGTAGTGCCGGCACCCAAGGTCACCGAGGAGGAGGCGGCGTCTGCTTCCTGCGCGAGGGCTACGGGCACGCGGGCGTTCCCTTCCGGCATGGGATGCTGGGGTGGTGAGCGATGAGGACCGGCCCGCGCCGCCGCCGTACGCCACGGTTCTCGATGTGATCCGGCGGATGGAAGACCCCTGGCACGGGCCGTCGCGCCCGAAGACGTGGCGCTGCCGGCTGCTGTTCTGGCGGCGGTGCCCGCACCGGGAGTGACTACGGAAGCGAGTTGCCGCCTATTTCGTCGTAACCGGGGGCGTCAAGCTGAAGCACCGCGCTCAGCGGCGTGTACGGGGACATCTCATAAGAGGTCTGCCACATCCCCGGGCCGATGTTGTGGGTCACTTTTTGCACGAGCACGCTGACGCTGATCGGCGCGCCGCCGACCGGCCGCCGGTTCACCGTCGTCACGTTGCCCTGCTGCAAGGACAGCACCCCGGGGAACGCCACCGAAGGGTTAGCGGCGGCGTCCACGGTCAGGCCCTGCAGTCGCAGGAATGGCTGGGAGTAGACCGACAGGGACTGGTTGGCGATGTCGTAGGCGTCCAGATTGGACATGGTCTGGATGCCGAGCTGCAGGATCGACCGGTTGAAGTATTCCGCCTCACTGGTGGTGTCGGCGCTGGTGACGGTGATGCCCGTCGTCGGGCCTATCGTCTGGGTCACCTGGTCGATATTGAATAGATACGTATTTCCATAGTCGAAACTCTGGCCCGGCAGGTAGGGGATCTCCCCCAGGGATTCGTCGTCGCCGAACACCAGCGACGGGACCTGGTTGTACAGGGCCCAGCGGTGCATGAACTGCAGCGTGCCGTCCGGGGAGGCGAACGCCATGCCCAGTTCGTTGGTGGCGACCTGGTTGATCCCGTCGGACACACTGGTCCCGGACAGTGAGTACGCGGGGCCCTGCTGCACCGGGGCCGGCACCCCGTTGAACGTGACCTGCCCGCCGCGGGGGACGCCCAGCGCCGACCAGGCGAGCATCTGGGCGATCCGGGTGGTCGCGTCGACGCCCTGCTGCCCGCTCACGCCCGTGACGTAGTGCGACACGATCCGCTGCAGGGGCACCTGGTAGGGGTAGATGGCCAGGTTATTGGCAGTGAACACGCCGCCGACGAGGGTGCCGTTGTGATACGCATAGTTTCCGCAGCCCAGCATGCAGGCGGCCCAGTTGCCCGCCTGCGCGGCCGACAGCGCCTGGGACTGGGCCAGCGCGCCGTTGGTGTACAGGGACACCGTGGACGGGGAGAAGACCAGCGCCACCTGCTGCGGGTTCGGGCTAGGCGAGAACGGCGCCTGCATTGTTGTGCCGTCGGCGAACGTGACCACGATGATGTTGTTGCCGGTGTAGTTCTGCACCTGGATTTGCAGGCTCGGGTGCGACGTCTGGTAGTTGGACGCCGAGGAGAACGCGGTGAACACCGTCGGCTGCGTGTTCGGGCCCGAGGAGATGGCGGAGATGGTCAGCCAGAATTCCACCGTCAGTCCCGCCGGGGACAGCGGCGAGGGCAGCGCCGGGTCCCAGTAGATCATCCCCGGGCCTGAGGAGGTCAGCGTTAGTGGCGGCGTGAACGACGAGCAGCCGAATCCGGTGTCCTGTGACCCGAGCAGTGTGGTGGACTGGCCGGTGGCGCACGGGTTGACCACGCCGCCCGCGCCGCTGCCATCCACGTAGGTTCCGGGCCGCTGGTTGAACCTGGAAATGTTCGCTGCCAGCAGCCCCTGGCATTCCGATGCCGTGAATACCACGTTGATCGAATTGGCCTGGGTGGTGTACTGCTCGTAGCAGGGGATTAGCACATAAGGCGAATCGATCAGCAGGTCCCCATTAAGTGCCGAATACGACACGGCGGCCGCGAGCGCGGAGAAAGCATCGGCGGCGATCATTGCGGACATGCCCCATTGCGGCATGTCCGGCCATTCCTGCGGCCATCTTTCAACATACCCGTAGGCGATGTTGTACCAGGACCCGTCCCAGAATGCGCTCACCCGGATGGGCGTGCCGAGCACCACGCCCACACCCGGCACGCCATAAGGACTGTTGCCGTTCCCCGGGGTAAAAGCGCCGTCGTGGTTGTCGCAGGAAATGAGCAGTTCCCCAGTCTCGGGGGTGGCCAGTTCGTATGCCTTGCCCAGCGACGGCGCGATGAACGGGGTGCCATCCTTGGCTGCACACCTGTTAGTGATGTCGGTCCACGATGGCGGCGACTGGGACGGGTCGCCGGGCAGGAACCCGAACGCAGCCTCCACCCGGATCACGGGCAGGTTCGGGTTGTTTTGCCGCGGCGGGTACGGGCTGGCCTCGATCGCCACCGTGACCGCCGACAGCGGAGCCGACGACGACACCGTGTAGGACGCATCCAGGTCGGTGCCCGCCACCACGACCGGGTTCCAGAACGGCCACAGGGTGATCCCGTTCGGCTGCCCCGCGCCCGCCTGCACCTGTGTCAGTGCCGTCCACCCGGCGGGGGGCCCGGTGAGGGTGGTGGTGGTGGACCCGGCCGCCAGCATAGTGAACCCGATGTCCGCGGCTCCGGTCAGCCCCGGGTCCGCGGACAAGGTGATGTTCCCGGTGTCGGAGTCGGTCTCGGAGATGTCGATGGTGAAGAACTGCGGCGCGTTGCCGACCTCAAGGATCGTGTAGACGAGGGAGGAGGAGAACGTGGTCAGCGAACACGACACCCAGTCCACGGCCTGCGCGTTCGGCGCCACCCAGATCGCACACCGTGACCCGGTGTTATCGGAACTGGTGGTGCCGGCGTGCCACCAATAGTTCAGGTTCGAGTCGACCACGTAGGCGGCGGGCATCGGCGCGGTGGTGCCGGTGGCGTTCAAGTCCCAGGCGGCGATCACCACCAGCATGTTGCCGGGAGCGTTGCCGGAGAACTCGGTGCTGCTCCACCCGTAGTTGTAGGTGAAGGAGGCCGTCACCTGCTGGACGACGTACGGATCGTCCACGGGCCCGGGGATCGCCGCCCCGGGGTCGCCGGGGGTGAACGTGCCGGGCGACGCCTGGCCAGCCACGGCGGGAGTGAGCGCGACGATGGGCGGCGGCGGCGGCAGCGACTGGTTGCCCGGGTCGCCGGGCGAGAACGTGGCGGGCTGCGCCATCCCGGGGATCGCCGTGGTGTACAGCGGTTCCAGCGGCTGGTACGTGCCCTCAAGGCCGGGGGTGAACGTGCCGGGCGCGGCGAGGCCGGGAACCGCGGGGGTGGTGTAGCCCGCCGACTGCGGCTGGAGCGCAGTCCACAGCGCCGGGTAGCCGGTGTCGACGCAGTAGGAAGCGTGGGTGTAGGTGGCTGTCGCCAGCGGGACGATCTGGTTGAGGGTCTGGCTGGCCTGGCCGTTGTACCACATGACCGGGGCGTTGGCCAGGCCCCGGTTCAGCCGTCCCGCGTTCAGCCCGGCCGCCGCCGGGTTCCAGCCCATGATCTGGCTCAGATACCCCAGGTAGGCGGCCATCTGCGCCTGGGTCGGCTGCGAGGACGTGCCCCCGGCGGTGACGCCGGTCTCAAAAATCCCGAACGGTATCGGCGGCGCAGGCACGTTGCCGCTGGGATGGTAGTAGTAGCCGTTGTCGGCAAGATCCATGATGGACCCGGTGCCGTCGATCCGGATGCCGCCCAGGTAGGTGTCGCAGTAGTAGTCGACGGCGATGGCGTCCAAAAACTGCGCGCCCGGGTAGAAGGTCGACCATTCGCCGGGGCTGTGCGAGGCGGCGTCATAGACCAGCTGGAACCCGTACTGGTTCGCCGCGGCATGGTAGCCGCCGATCCCGGTCCCGTTCGGGTCATACCGGAACAGGGCCTGAAACTCCGGGCCGGTCGGGTTGGTCGGCGTCTTGCCGAGGTTCTGCGGCTCCTGCCACAGCACGATGTACCCGCTCAGCCCGTTGGACTTGAACATCTGGACCATCGCGGTAAACGACACCAGGTCAGTGGCCATGGTCGAGGTGGAGGCGTAATTCGGCTTGACGCAGACGACGGCCTTGATGCCCAGGCTGGCGGCGGTGCTGGTCTGGGAGTCCATCGCAGTGGGGAACTGCGAAAGGTTGTAGTAGAAGATCTTGCACGCTTGGGCGGTGGTGCCTGTCTGCGATTCCCACAGGGCCCACGCCTGCGGCTGGTTGGTGACAGTGCCGGGCCAGACGCCGTTGGTGTAATCGGCGTACGCCCCGACCGGCCCAGCCTTCGCCGCCATGCCTCAGCGCCTTCCTAGGCTTTAGGACAGGCCTGCGTACATGGTGAAGTTGATGTTCGCGGTCAGCCCGGACAGCGCCGTGGTCGCCGCGGGTGGCGTCGCCGAATACCCGGTGGACACCGTTCCGCACAGCGTCGGCGCCACACCTACCAGCGCCGAGCCCATCGGCGTGCAGGTCAGCAGCGTCGGCGCCGTCCCTGCGGTGATGTTGACCCCGATGTAGTACAAGCCCGTGTAGGTCGTCGTGTACGCCGTGCCGAGGTTGTAGGTGTAAGCGGTGTTCGTGGACCCCCAGCCCGTCTGGTTTCCCGTCGCGCCGCGCACCACGAGCCCCGAGTCGCAGATCGCGTACCACCCGTTGGTCACGCCGGAAGCCGCCGTGCCCTTCGTCGCCATCGTGATCTGCGAGACGGTCAGGTACTGCGGCAGGGAGATCCCCACCACCGCCAGGACGCCCGAGGTGAGCGCCTGCGACCCGGCGGAGAAGATCCGCGGAAACGTCTCGGCCACAACGCCATCCGGCGCGGTCCACTGGTTCTGCCCAGTCCCCGCCAGGCCCAGGCCACCCGCCGTGACCACCTGCTTGATCGTGAACCCGGCCGCGTGCGCCACCGGGGTGGTGCCTTCCGCGCCGCGGGTCACCGTCCAGGTCAGCCCGGAAATGTTCGTCACCAGGACGATCTCTGATGCGAGAGCCGGGTCGGAGACGTGAAACTGGGTCGGCTGGGCGGCGCCCGACGACGCCGGTGGGAACGACCCCGACGAGGCCACCGTCCACGACTCCGAGGTCCCCGGCGCGGGCGCGTCGGTACCGCCCGAGTTGACCTGGGTCTGCGGAATATCTTGATAAACCTCGATGGCCGCCAAGAAGTGCCTCCCGCGTGCTCCGAAAAGGGGGGGGTGCTGGTGTTACCGGGCGGCTGCTAGGTGAGCTTCCCCGGGGGCTGTGGGACCGTCAGGCCCGTAGCGCGGCCGGAATTGCGAATCTGCCACTGGAGCATCTGCGTCTGGATGCCCTTCCAGAGCTGCCGGCCATCCAGGTTCACGCTGATATGGGAATGCACCTCGGAAGTGCCCTGGTTCCCGAACCCGCCCGCCGGCGGCCCCGCGGCGGCCTGCGGCGCGCCGATCAGTTGCGCCGTCTGGTCGTGCGGCAGGATGACCCCCGCCTGGCTGGGAACGAACAGCTCCTCCCCCGCCTCGCCGACGGTGTAGGGGACGCCGGGGAAGACGGGGCCGCCGTGCTGGCGGTGAATGGTCGAGGTGACCGTGACCATGTTCGTGGTCAGCGTGACCGTCTTGGACTGCAGCCCGGCCATCGCCGTCGCCAGGGCGTGCACCTCACCGGCGGCGGTGGACGCCGCCGACCCGACGTTGCGGATCTGCCCGGTCATGCCCCCCAGTGGCCCCTGGGCGTTGCCGGCCGCGGTCGCGGCGGTGCGGATTTCGTTGTTGACGTCGCCGACGTGGGCCTGCGTGACACTTGCCGCCGACCCCAGGTTCCGGACCTGCGTGGTCGCCTGGCCGGTCTGCGTGGAAAGCCCGCTGGCCGAGGTCGCCGCAGTCCGGGTCTGCGACGACAACCCCTGGGTGGCGTTCGCTGCCTCCCCGGCCCGGGCGACCACGTCGCCCAGGGCGGCGTGGGTGTTCTGGAGTTTCCCGGTGAAGCTGTCCACGGAGTCGCCGGCGCCCTTGATGGCCCCGGCGGCGCCCTCTGCGGCGCCCTTCATCAGATCGGTGTTCTTGGTGGCGTCGCTGATGCCCCGGGAAGCGTCGGAAATCATGCGGTACTCGTTGCTGGCAGCGTCGCTAATTTTCTGCAGATCAGCATGCAGAATCGAGGACGGGGTATTAGCGTTGCCCAAATCCTGGGCGTACTTGTTGACCGCCGAGTTCATCCCGCTGAACTTGGTGATCGCACTGGCCATGGCCCCGGTGAGCTGGCTCGACACAGTAGCCGACAGATTCCGGGCGACCTGGGACAGGTTGGCCATTTTGGCAATGGCCTGCTCCATACCCACGGTGGCCATATTCTGGGCGGCCTTACCGGTAATCCCGAAGTCAGAAGCAAGGGTCCTGAGATTATGCGTGGCCGGGTCGCCTATTTCCTGAGCGAACTGCGACACGATGGACAGCGCCGCCTTGTTGTGAGCCGCGAACGGCAGCAGCGAACCGCCGACTGCCTTGACCTCGTTGTTGTACTGCCCCCAGGACACGACATTCTCAGCCATGCCGGTGCGCATCGTGTCCAGGACCGTATTGCCCTGCTGGACGGCGCCGTCGAACTGCTGCCAGCTTTGCTGTGCTTTCGGGCCGAACCCCTGCAGAGTGTAGCCCATTGCCGCGGCACTCTTGGAAATGGTGTTAATCGCTCCGCTGATGCTCTGGCTGCCGGCCACCGTGTCCTTGCCCATCGCCTGCAGCCCGGCATTGAACTGCATGACCGAGTTCATGCCGCCGGTGGTGCCAGCAATGAAGGCATCCATGGCCTGGTTGACTTGGCCCACCTTGGAGGAGGCAAGCTGGGATTGGACGCCGATGGCTTCCATATCTGCGCCGATCACCCCGGCGGGCGCAGCCATCGCCCCGAGGCCGGTTTTGAGGTTGGTGATCTGTTGTTCGGCGATTTTCGCGGCCATGCCGCTGTTAGTCAGCGGGATCTGAAGATTCACCCCGGCCGCGTTGGCTAGCGCGAGGGCGCCGATGGCGGTGGTGTGGAAGTGGCTGGACAGAAGGCCCAGGTTCGTGCCGACGGTGGCGGCGGTGCCGATGAGGTAGGTCTGCTGCTGGGACAGTTTCTGGACCGCGCCCTCGGCCTGCATGGCCGCCCCGGCGTACCCGGCCGTCGCGTATTTGCCGTGCTCGGCGGCGGCGTTGAACTGGTTCGTGGCCGTGGTGGACTGCTGCTGCGCCGCCGACATGTGCACGGCGTTCTCGGCCATCGTCTTAGCGATGGTGTTGAATACCTGCAGGTCAGAGGCGGACTGCACCGCCTGGTCGGTGGAGGCGACGAACTGGTCGGTGGCGGATTTCACCGAGGTGAGCTTGTAGGCGAGGAAGCCGAGGACGACGACGGCCGCCGCGATGGCGGCGATCCAGTTGGTGTCCATCTCGGCCCCGGCGATGGCCACGTCGGCACCAAAAGTCTCCACTGCGGCCCCGGCCTCTTCCGCCGCCGGAACGAGACCGGAGAGCTTGCCGATCATCTGGCCGACCCAGATGATCGCGATACCGCCCTGCGCCACCAAGGCTTTGATCGCGGCGCCGAACTTGGTAATGAAGCCGCCGCCGTCCGCGAATGCGGTCATCATGCCGCCGGCACCGGCCAGCCGGGCCATTAGGCCCAGAAGCAGCCCGCCCCAGCGGTACGTCTCCTCAATTGCCATGGCAAGCGTAATGAACGCTCCGCCGTGCGACGCCAGTTCAATGACTGAGGAGAGATAGGTTGCGAGAGTCAAAAGAATGTGGACAAGACCAGGCATGTCGGCGGCGAAATTGAGCAAGGCGTGACCGAGATTACCCAGAACCTGCCCAAACTCTTGAAGATCATGAACCATTCCGGAAAGCAGGCTCTGGACTTCGGTGCCCAGTCCCTCCCGGAGGTCTACAGTGACGCGGGCGGCGAATTCATCGAACATGTGGACCACTTGCAAACCGGTGGTCGCGAGGCTGGAAAAGCCGGACTTCGCGTCATTAATGGCCGACCCGAGTATTTCATAAACCCCCGGATTTGCGGCGTTCTGCGCCGTTTGCAAGGCGTTACCCAGGCCCAGCACGTCACCGACAGTTGTGTGCATCGCGTTCGCGGTGGACTCGGTCGCGTCGTAAAGTGCCGTGAAATGCTCGTAAGCGTTCTGCGCACCTTGTGCGGCCACGGCCACCCCGGCACCCAGGGCGATAGCGGCGGGAATGGCTACAGCGAGGAACTCGGCGCTCCCGGCGACAATCCAGTGCGCGACGGTCCGGAAGTTGTTCCCGAAAAACCACCACGGCCCCCAGGCGGTTCCGGCGGCGTTCCCCGACGCGGACACGGCGGACGCCGCCTCGCGCATTGCATCACTGGCAACGTGGGCGTTGCTAGCCGCGATGAGGAATCCAGGGCCAAGCTTGGCCTGCATGACCTGCGCTTCGAAATCGACTGCCTCATTGGTCGCGTTGATGCCGTCTCGCAGTTCGCCCAGTGAGCGTTCCATCGGCTCCTGGGCGTCGTAAACGTTCCGGTACGCATCGGCCACTTTCGCCAGGCCCACAGCCCATTGCTCGGCGCTGTTGTTAATGACGTAACGGTCATATTCCAGGTTGTCTATCAGGGCCTGGGTGTAGGCGTGAGTGGCGTCTTCCGCCCGGGCCATCGACGCGGCGACGTCGCGGCCGAACATCCGCGCACCTGCGTCGGCGGCCGACTGGGCCGCTTCTTCCTCCGTCCAGATGACCGCCAGGTCGCGGACGGCACCCGCGGCGGCTTCGGCCTGGGTGGCGATTCCCCCGACGCCGGAATCGCCGGCGTTGCCGACGGTATTCACCGCGATGGTGACGACCTTGCCGTCAAGCTGGGCGATCTTGTCGATCAGCGCCTGAACGGCAGCCTCGGCCAGTTCAGCGCTCGCGATGAGCTGGCTCATGCTGTCGATGAACGGCCGTACATCGGCAATGAAACGCTGGGTCACATCAGGCAGGTCGGGAATGGCAGTTCACCCCCGCCCCGACGTCGTCTTATTCGCCGGGCAGGACCATCGCCGCGAACGCCGCCGCCGCGGCGCGGCTCAGCGAGCCGTTGGCGATGGTTTCGGCCACCGCCCGCCGCATGTAGGGCCGCTCGGGAATGGTCACCGTTTCCTTGCGCCACCCGCGGCGTTTCACTGCGGCTGGGCCGATGTAGTTGATCCACAGCCACATGTAGGGCCCGCGGACCGCGTGATGCACCCCCCCGTACTCCTGGGTGGCGGCGTAAATAACGTTCGGGTTGACCCAGGATTCGCCGATACCACCGCCACCGACCGGGCCACCCATCGTCACCGACCCGCGCAGCGACCCGTGCACTCCCCCGGGCATCACCGCGGGCGGCGCGCCGGGCGCGGCCGGGGTCTGGGTGACCGGCGGGTGGGACCCGGATTCGACCAGGGTCACGTCCACCAGGTGGCCTTTGTAGGTTTTCCCGATCACCCCGGCGACCGGGACGGCGGCGGTTTCGGCGCGGGCCCGGATCGCCTCATACAAGCCGGGCACGGCAGCGAAATCCACGGCACCTCCCTGCTCAGGCGTTCATTCCGCCGCCGGTGCCGAACATTCGCCGTTTCCGGTCAGGGTTCGGGGCGTTTTTGCGGTGTTCCGCTTTCTGCAGTTCGGCGACCGCCTCATCCCAGCCCGCCGCCATGAATGGGAGCTCGGCGATGTAGTCCGCGTCCTGGGCGTCGATCATCTGCTGCGTCCAGTTGTAGCGGCGCGTCAGGTCGAAATATCCGTAGTATTCGGGTTCGGAAGGCCATCCGGCTCCGGTCCGGCGTAGGAAGAAATCGCGGTAAGCCCGGACTCTTCTTTTGGGGACTCTTCCTCGGCCGGGCGCTCCATCACCTTCAGGTAGAAGGGGCGCACGGCTTTGCGCAGCGCAGCGAAGTCGTCTTCTTCCAGCATGTCCAGGATGCCGAGGGCCAAGTCCAGGTTCTGCGCGTCCCGCGGCAGTTGCTGCGGGACGTCCCACTGGATCAGCATCCGGTACAGGATCGCCCCGGTGACCTCGTCCTCGAATGACAGGTCCACGTCGGAGTCGCCGCCGCGGGACACCCGGAACTTGGCTGCTTTCTTCGCGAACCGGACGTCGCCGTGGAGCATGTGGTCCCGGAGCTCGGCGAAGTGGCCGCTCGGGAGTTCAACGCGCAAAGGGTTCTCCTGGGGGGAGGATGGCGGGCATGGACCGAGTAAGTACGGACGGCGTGGCGGAGCCGTGCCTGATGTGCGGGAAACCGATGTGGGAACCGGATCCGCCGACATGGTTCGAAGGGGGCCGGTCCGGGTCGCTGTCTCTTCTGGTGCGGCCCCTGACCGCAGATCAGATCCTGCGGGTCAGCCTGTGCGACTGGTGCCTAGCCCGGGCCCGGGCGCAGGGCCGGGTGCGGCTGATCACCCGCAACCATCACAGCGGCCAATCGGTGAACACGGTGTGGAGGCGCGGGTGAACGAGGCGGCAGTTGCGTGGCTACGGGAAGCTGTCAGAGAGCGGAAGGCCCTGGCGGAAGCGGCGGCGCAGGCCGACGGAGGATTTCACCCGGCGTGGACGGCGGCGCTTGGTGGCGGATTCCTGACCGACGCAGACGATCCCGACTACGCGATCACCGTGGAGACGCTTGACGAGATCGCCGCCCACATGGCCGCCAATGACCCCCGGCAAGTCATCGCCGCATGCGAGGCTGACCTGACCATTCTGGATGAGCACTACATCCTCAGCAGCGCGAAGCGCCGCATCGAACTCGGCCTAGAGCTCAGTGAGCGGTTCGAGGGGTACAGCGTGGTCAGGTGCGGGAAACCGGGTGGCTTCGGCGACCGGGAGATGGGGTGTGTCACCTGCCACTACTACGCCATGGGCGGCGTCAGGGGCTTCGGCGTCTGCCGCACCGTGCGGGCGGTCGCCAGCCGTTACGAGTACTCCCCCGGCTATGCGGAGTGCTGGCCGCCCGTCAACTACTGACTACGTTCAGTAGTTGACGATGGCATTGGTGAGCGTGACCACCACCGGGCCGACCGACCCGGATGGGCCGATGTTCGTGGAATTCGCTACGAGGGTGGCGGATTCGTCGTAGCCGAACATTTCCCGGCTGTCCACGATCTCTGCAGTGTCGAACGCGGCCACGTTGGCGTTGATGGCCACCGACGAGAACGACGACCCGGCGAGCCCGTTCCCGGCAGTGATGTTCATGGTCGGCTGGGTGTTGTTCGTGAAGAACAGGAACTCGGATTCGTCCACGGCCGGGTCGAACTGGAACGACGCTACTGCGCCGAGCGTCCCGCGGCCGATGGCGAACGGGTCCTGCTGCCCCGAGGTGGTGAACTTCGGCTCCACCTTCCGGGTGACGACGAGTTTCCACTCCATGTCGTTGTATTCCTGCGTGGAGTTGAAGCTGACCGTGGACCGCCACGCCGCCTCGGGGGGGACGCCGGTCAGGGTGTTCACCGGGATCGTCGCCGCGGTGGCCGAGGCGAGGGCGGTGGCTTTGGCTTCCCACATGACCAGTTCGGTGGCGGTGCCGGTCAGGGTCAGCTCGGACAGGCACGTGTAGGCGTAGTTACGCGCACCCGTGGTTGCCGTAACCCCCGTGTAGTCCGTCAGGGTGTAGGTCGGCGGCTGGGCCTGCAGGAAGCCGCCCATCCCCGCCCCGCCGTTGAGCAGCGCGAAGTTGTGCACGTACGTGGTCACGCTGGTGTAGGCGGTGACGGGGGCGCCGTTGGCGTGGTTCTGGTAGAACGGCGCGTTCGCGACGACGGTGTACGGCCCGGACCCGGTGATCGAGGCGACGGTGCGGACTTCCTCCCCGGTGGTGCCGAGCGTCCCCAGCGCGAACGTGGCCCCCGTGGACAGCCCGGTGTTGCCGGTGGTCGAGATGGTGCCCAGCGACGTGGTGGTGTACGCGGAAGACAGGGTCGTCGGGGTGGTGGAGGTGCCGTTCACCGCCTGGTAGTAGTCGCCGAAAATGTCGGCGAGCATGTAACCGATACCGTCGGCGAAGAACGGGCCGCCCATGGAAACGTCGGAGATCTTCACGCCCTGGGTGAACGTGTAGAAGTCCGCCATGGCGTTACGCCAGCCCATGTCCTTGAGATAAGTGTACTTGTCAACCGGCTTGAAAGTGGTCATGGGGAACGTGTACGCCGGCGCCACAACGGTCCCGGCGACAGTCTCTTTGGCCACGCCGATGAACCGCCGCGGGACCGGGTACAGGTTGGCGGCAAAGGTGTCAGGCACCGGTCACATCCCCCTTGGCCGCCGCAGCGGCACCGTTCGCAGCGCGGCCTTTCGGCGCTGCCTTGTCTTTGCTGGCGGCCGTCTTGGGTGCACTGAGCGCAGGCCCCCACAGGCCGTCTTGCGGTGGCACGGTCATGTCTTCCTGGCCGGCGGCGGGCACCATGTCGTACACGCCACCGGGTTCGGCCTGGAGGGTTTTCCCGGTCGCGCCGTCCAGGAACTGCCCGTACATGCGCCCGGACGTGCCAAGAAATGGGTAACGCACCGCTCCCCCTCAATTCAGGCCTGGAACAGTTCAAGAATCGGCACCATGATTTTCGCGTCGTACCTGAGCTGCCTTTGGTCTTCCATCGACATCGGCGTCACATACTCGTACGTCATGTTCTCGCCGACGTTAATCAGATGGCTGGGCCGCCCCGTTTCCGGGTCGTAGGCGACCTCGTCGCACGGCGACGTGCGCAGCAGGTCCATGACATAGTCGATCAGTGCCGGGAAATTGACATCCCCGTCCGGGTCCGAATCGGAATCGAACCAGGTGAGGAACACGTCAATGGAATGGCGCAGGTTTTTCCACGCGCCCGGCGTCCCCGGGCCGGTGTTCCGCGGGAACGCCCGCCGGGTCTCCGAGCCGGCGGAAGGCCAGATGTAGGCGCGGGCGTCACCGGACTCATCCGGGTCGAACGGAGTGATCAGCGCCACCAGCGGGCCGGACAGCCCGGTGTCCCCCGGCGGCGTGGTCCCGTCGATCAGATCCCTGATGTACGTCATCACCGTAGTAATGGGCATCGGAGCCGCCTACTCGGTGCGCCGGAACGGCGCCAGCAGCTGGCAGGCCATCTCCGCGAGCGCGGCGCCGCCGCCCGCGTTGCGCTGAGCCCCGCCGCGGGTGGTCTGAATGGTGGTACTGGTCGACCCGCGGGTCAGCGCTTGCGAGGCGGCAAACAGGGCTGTCGCCCACTGAATCTGCCCCGGCAAGGCGGTGGCGAGAATCCCCGGGTCATGGGCGTACTGCAACGGGGCAGCCAGCGACAGGAACCCGGGGCCGACGGTGACCGAGGACGCGGCGCAGGCGATGGCTTCCTGCTGGGCAACACTGGTGTCCTGGATGACACCGGTCGCACCCGGGGCGCCCGGACTGGCGGGGGCCCACCCGGTGCAGTCGTCCACCTGCAAGATCTCGTCGCCCGGATTAGCAGCCACAGTGATACCGCAGTGCGGCCAGCCGGCAAGGTAAGTGGTTTCCGCCACGTAAGCGCCGCGGCCGCCCTGCACGTACCCGGGGCCGAGGATGACCGCCTGCCCGCCGGTCCCCGAATCCGCCGCCACCGACGAGCTCGTCACCAGCAGTGCGGGCCGCTCCACCGCCCAGTTGCCAGTGGTGACAGGCGTGAACTGGTAGGGCAGCGGCACCGACCGGGCCACCTGCATGGCGGTGACACCGAGGATCGGCCACTGGGACAGCAGCAGCCGCGAAGTACCGTCAGGCAGCATGCTGAACCGGTAACCGCCGGGCCCGTGCAAGGTCTCGGTCTGTGACGTGGACCGCAGCACCTGGTTGCACCGGGCATCGGCCATGCCGGTGGCGGTCTGGCAGATCAGCACCTGCGCGGCGTACTTCGCCGCATCGGAGGCCCGCTGATCCGGAATCGTGTTCCAGGACACGCCAAGCGGGTAGGTAGTGAGTTGATCTGGGGTGATATAGGGCGAGACCGGGCCTGTCATCAGCGCCATGCAGCGCTCACCCCCGGAGCGTCAGGCCGGGCTTTCACCCGGGGCCGTGCGCATCACGGCGGCGTTCAGCGGCGCCTTCAACGGGACCGGCGTGACGTACGGCTTCATCAGTGCCGGATCCGGGGACAGCCCCACCGCCGGCGGCTCCCCCGGGGTGACCAGCGCCGCGGCACCGGCCGTTGCGGCGCGAGCCCGTTCTCCTCCGCCCGGTCCCCCGCCACGCCGCTGCCCCCGGGCGGCTGGGTGGGCGTCCCGGCCATCAGGGGTTCTTCCGCGGGCGTCCCGGGCCGCGCTTCACCGGCTCGGCGGGCTGCACCACCCGGGCGGCACCAGGTTCCGGCGCCGGCGGCGTCAGGACATGAGCCCCGCCCGCCGTGGCCGCCCCGTGGGCCGCGGTAACTTCCGCCGTCCCCGAGGGGGCCGGTGGGGCGAGCAGCGCGGCGAGCTGCGCCCGCTCGGCGGCCGACATGTCGGAGAGTTGCTCGACCAGCGACTTCGGCGCAGGCGCCGCGGCCATCCCGGGGAAACTGGAACCGCCCTGCAAGGCCCGCACGAACGCCTCGGTCATGCCCTTCAGCAGGGTGTTCTGCGCGCCCTTGGCGTCCCGCTCGGCCAGTTCCTGGTCGGCGACCTCGTCGCAGGTCAGCGGCACGTCCCCGGGGCGGGCAGCCCACCCGTAGTGGGAGCCGATCAGCGACGGCGCGCACCGGTCGCACTCGATGAACGCCCGGCCCACGTGGTCGACCTGGACTTCGTGTTCCTGGCCGCAGCCGCCGGCGTGGACGGGACGGTGGATGTGGCCGGCACTGTGGCGGCCGTCGTCGCTGGGGATAAGATCGCTCATCGCATAGGCGACTGCAGGCATGATGAAACTCCCTTGGAGAATGGGGGGGGATGATGATGTGGGCCGGCCCGCTTTCACCGGCCTCCACGGCCGCGTATGCGAACCAGCCACTGCCGTATCCGCCACCGGAACCGCCGGAGTTCAGCAGCGCCCAGACGGCCGACCGGCATGCGGGCATGTGGTGCGGATGCCTGCTGCTCGACTGCTGCCACAACGAGATCGACGGCACCCGGTGGGACCACGGCGGCCTTCGTCGCCACGTGGACAGCGGCAGCCCGGCGAGCGGCTACCTATATCCATGGGAACCGGATGATGAGTCCTGGCGGGATGAGACGTTTGGTTTCGGGCTGACGCGGGGGCGCATGACCGAGCGCACCTAGGCCGGCTCCGTCGGCAGCCCGCACGACGGGCATTCCTTGCTCCACGCGTTCCACAGGCGCGCCGGCCGGTGGTTCACGCACCAGCGGCCGCCCTTAGTTCCCATCGAATACCCTGTGCCGCCGATGACGCCGTTCTGCCCGTACCAGGACTTGGCCAGATAGTGGGCGTTCTGGTCGGAAACCTCGATCGAAGTGCCCTGCCTAACCGGCGGCGTCTTGCCTCCGTCAGCGAAGTCGAGCCCCGTGCACCCGGCGGGGAGGGTTACCCGGGCCACGGCTCACACCCCGGTCTGAAGCACGTCGACGGTCGAAGACCCGGAGGCGACGATCCCGTAGATGCTGTCGCCGGAAAACAGCCAGCCCGTGAGCACGTTCGGCGCGATGGTCGTCGCGGCCGTGCCGAGCGGGTACCCGTTCGAGGACGACACCGTGGTGCCGCCGTTGAGGTACACGGTGGCCGCGGTTCCGTTGACCATCTGGAACCAGCCCACTGGCCCCGGCCCGGCGGACACCCCGACGACGGGCGCGCTGACCAGCAGCGTCGGCGTGGTGCCCACCGGGACCTGGTTTGCTCCGGCCATCAGCCGACGCGGCGGGCGACGATCGTCGCCGAGTACACCGACGACGCGGTGGAGTTCGCCGCGGCCTGCACCTGCACGGTGTTCGCGGTGCCGGTCATGGAGACCACCACCGGGCCGAACGGGACCGCGCCCTGGCCGCCGGTGGTGGAGGGCACCGGGTAGGTGATGGTGGAGATCAGCGTGGACCCGTTGGCGATCAACTGGAAGTTGTTCGTGTCGGTCGTCGCGACGGTGGTGCCGGTGATGCCGAGCAGCCCGGTGATCTCCCACAGGCCCACCGTGCCCGGGGTGATCGTCACGCAGGTGCCGCCCGCAGACGGCGCGGACGCCTTGGAGCCGGCCTGGATGGTGGCCTGGGCGTCCCGGTAGCTCGCCACTCCGAAGTAGGAGAACCCGGCGTTCGGGCCGGCGACCGACTGCTGCAGGGCGCCGTTCACGTCGGCGTCGGTGGTCGCCTGGATGACGTACCCCTGCGCAGGCTGGATGTAGGCGCCGCCCGGGGGGGTGCCCTGGGTGTTCAGGCTTGAGTTGACGGCCATGTCTGGCACTCCTTGGTTGTGGCCCCCGCGGGCGCTGTGGATGACATGAGTAAGCCCCGGCGGGCGCGCCAGGGCTGGGGAGCGTGCTTTGGGGAAGATCAGGTTCCGGCGAATTCGGCCACTGCCGCGCCGCCGCGGCAGGCGTGTTCGCCGTTTTGGTGGACCCAGCCCTGGCAGGCCGCTGCGGAATGGCGGTGACCCCAGAGGATCACTGCGTAACATTCGTGCACCGGCTGGCGGCAGTGGCGGCAGGGACCGGCAGGGACGGGGCTGGTCATGCGGCGACGAGGGCGCACACGGCCCGGGCCACGCCCTCTTCCAGGGTGACCTTCGGGGTGCAGAACTCGCTCATCGCGGTGATGTCGGCGACCCGGCACGCCACCCCGGCGGGTTTCTCCGGGTGCGCCTCCCAGGTGACCGTCTTGTACCCGGCGGCTTCGCAGGCCATCCCGGCGAGGCTGAGCAGCGCCGTGGGCCGCCCGGTGCCCAGGTTCACTGGCCCGTCGATGCCCTGCTCGGCCATGGTCGTGACCGCGGCGACGATGTCGTCCACGTGGATGAAGTCGCGGACCTGCTCCCCGGTGCCCCAGATTACGAAGGGATCTTCGCGGCGCACCGCCCGCGCGGCCAGCGCGCCGAACGGGAACCGTTCCCCCTGGTCCTCCCCGTAACCGGAGAACGGCCGCACAACGGTCACCGGGACGCCGGCGTCGCGGGCGAGGGCGGCGAGACGTTCGCCGGTGAGCTTGCACCACCCGTAGATGCCGTCGGGCTGCTGCGGGTGCCGCAGGCTGATGTCCCGTTCACGCAGCCGGTAGTCGCTGCCGGGCTGCTGCAGGACCACCGGGTAGGCGGCCGAGGACGACAGGTACACCACCCGCCCGGGGCGGGTGCGGGCCGCCCAGCCGAACAAGCCGGCGTCGAGCTCGAAGTTCGCTGCCAGGACCAGCGGGGAGCCGTCGATCGACGCCCGGTCCGCCCCCGCAGCGGCCGCATGAACCACTAGGTCGAACCGGTCGCTGGACTGGCGGAAGAAGTCCCGGGCGTCGAGGCCGTCGCCGCGGTCGATGCTGGTGATCGCATACCCGGCGTCGTCCAGCGCGCGGGTCAGATGGCGCCCCAGGAACCCCGCGCTCCCGGTGATGAGAACGGTTTTCATTACCGGGAGCCCCAGATTTGGAACGCAGCATCCGGGCCGGTCACCGTGGACCAGAGCACCGGATCCCACCCCGCGCCGATGAGCATCTCCCGCACCCCGTCAAGATCCCAGCCCCAGTAATGCTGGTCGTTGTGGTCATCGAACTCCGCCAGCGGCGTGGACAGCAGCAGCCGGTGCGCCCGGTACCGGATAGCCGCCAGCAGCCCGTCCGGGTCGTCCACATGCTCAGCGGTCTCCGACAGCACGAATAGGTCCACCAGCGGGCACGAGATGACCGTGTTCTCAATCATCCCGGTGACCGGATAGCCGGGGGCGAAATCCCCCAGCACCGGATCCGCGCACAAGGCCCGCGGGATGACCGCATCCCCGCAGGACAGGTCCGCCACCGTCACCACAGCGGGCATCTCGGTGTCCCGCAGCAGCGCCTGCCCGAGGGAAATGGTGTGCTCCACCCGGACGATGTGACTGCGGTACTTGGTGTGGTCGTGCGGCACCGGGCACAACTCGGCAAGCTCCGCTTCACTCCACGCGGGCCGCAGCCGCACCCTCACGCCGCCGCCTTCACGCACACCGCCGCCTGAAACCGCTGCGGGCCCTCCACGCCCTCGAAACAGTTCCGGCCGCCGTCACAATCGGTTTGGTACAGCACCCGCCACCCCGCCGACTCCAGCAGCGCCTTATACCCAGGCAGGTCCCACGCCCACGCGTGAATGTCGTTGTGCCAGTCCCCGGTCTCCGCCGACGGCGACGACACCACCAGCGGCCTAGCCGGCAGCGCCTCCAAGAACGCCCGCGGATCTTCCAGGTGCTCCAGCACCTCGCTGGCCACCAGCAGGGACCCGTATTCCAGCCGCTCGTGCAGGATGTCGGCCTGGAACACGTTCAGGCCCCGGTCCCGTGCCGCAGCCACGTCGCCGAGGCCGATCTCATAACCCCAGCTGTACAGGTGCGCCGGGAACCGGGCGAGCAGGGACCCGTCACCACACCCCAAGTCGGTCACCGACTCGACGTCAGGGCACAAACCCGCAACCAAAGCCACCAGGCCCGCAACCATGCCCGCCCGCTGGGCGAACCCGGGCTGATGCTCCAGATCCATCCACCCGCGGCCCGCCAGCATCCCCGCCGGCTCAGGCAGCACGTCCCCGAACAGCCTCCACTCCATCAGGAACCGTCCCGCAAAGTGATGAACACCAGCGCATCCCGGGACGCACCCTCCCCGCGCATCGCGGTGACCCCGTGCAGGAACATCTCATCCCGGAAGATCAGCATCTCCCCTACTGCGAGCGTGCGCCGCAACGCGTCCTCACGGTCCGGAGTGAGCAGGAAACTCTGCCCGCCGTCCCCGTCCCGGTCCAGCACCCAGATGACGACCATGTCACCGAACTTGTCCTGGTGCGCATTGGCCTCCGCGCCGGGACCGTACCGCAGGAACGTGGCGCTCATTCGCCCCGCCGCCCGGCGCAGCGACACCGGGGCCATCCGCAGCACCGCCCGGGCCACCAAATCCCCCGCAGGCGCCGCCGCGCCGCCAGGCGGCCCGATCAGCCAGCACCGGGAAATGCCCCCCGGAACGCCGCCGATGTCGTTCGATTCAGCCTCGGCGACCAGCAGATGCGCGCCGTCCCGCTCGTAGGTGACCACATCCAGGGCCTGCTGCTTGCCTGGCCCCCGCGGATCCGGAGCCAAGGCGGGCGCCAGGGCCTCCCGGGTCCCGGCGGTGTCCAGGCCCATTTCGGTGGCGGTGGTCAGCGCCCACCCCTGCCGCAGCACGTCCTCATGCACGCGCATCAGATTGCGGAGGGTCATCCGGCTATCTCCGCAAACGACCGCTGCGGCCAGGGCAACTGAAGGCCGTCGCCGGGCCGGCGGGGCACGGCGTGAATGTGCAGGTGCCAGACCGTCTGGCTGGCCAGCGCGCCCACCGACGTGATCAGATTGCAAGACCCCTGGGTCTTGCGCGAGGCGATTTCCATCGTGAGCGCTGTCGTGTACGGGTCCTCCAGCGCGTCCGCGACATGGCGGGCCGGCACGAACAGCATGTGCCCCGGCGTGACCGGGTTCAGCGGCTCAAACCACACCACATCCGGGTCGCTCGCCCAAGATTCGTATCCGGCCGCCTCGATGCGCGCGCAGAACGGGCAGCCGGTCACAGCAGCCCCCGGATGACCGCCGCGTCCCTGGCCACCTGGTCGTAGGGGAAGACCTCATCGACCATGCCTTCAGGCCCAAGCAGCTTGCGCCCCTCGGCGTAGGTCTGGTCGTCGTGGTTCCCGGTGACATCCGCCCGGTCATGGGTGATCTCCACCGCGACCGGGTCGTGCCGGCCGAGCGCCTCCCCCAGCCTTTGCAGATACGTGTCCATGTGCGTCGTCGGCGACACGTGCCCCATCGCGTCCGACCAGGCTTTCGGCCACGCGGGGGCGATGTTGGCGTGATGCACATGGTTGGCATGCGGCCACAAGACGGCGGGCCGGTTCGAGCGGATGATCTTGTCCCAGCCGGGGGTGACCATCCGCATGTCATCGTTCCACCACAAAATCCACTCACCGGCAGCACGAGATGCCAGCGCATTCAGGTAGCGGTGCAGCCCGGTGTAGCCGTACCGTTCCGGTGCCACCCACACTCGCGCCTGTGGCGGCAGCGCCGCGGTGTGGGTGGCCTCGTCATCCGGGTCGGCGGCGATCAGGACCTCGATCGCGTCCGGCTCAGCGGCCAAAGCGACCAGTTGCGCCACCGTCTCCGCGAGAGACTCCGGCCGGCCGCGGGACGCGAAACACACTGAGACCTCCGGCGCGCCCTCCGGCCGCTCCCCCGCGCCAGTCAGGGTCACCGCCGGGCAGAACCGCTCCTTCAACGCGGCCAGCACCGGCTCCCAGTACTCTTCCGCGACCCGGTCCACGCCGAACCGTTCCGCTGACGCCCGCGCCTTCCCCCGCTTCGCCTGCCACGCGGGACCCTTCTGGTATGCGGCCTCGTACGCCTTGGCGATCCCGCCGATATCCGGCTTCACCCACCATGAGCCATGGGTGGGATTCCAGAATCGCTCGCCCTTTACCAGCCACTGCCCCGCCGCGACATCCTCCGCCAAAGCGGAACAGTCCGTCGCCACCACCGGCGCGCCGCACGCCATCGCCTCCACCGCGGGAAGGCAGAACCCCTCGCCGAACGAGCACGCCGAATACAGGTCCAGGGCGGCATACCAGTTCACCAGGTGCTCCTGCGGCACCTGCCCCGTCAGCAGCGCGTACTGATCCACATACCGCACCGCGCCGGTCAGCCCAAGGCGCTGCTCGATCACCCGCAGATCCAGGGAATCCTTCTCCGCCAGCACTGAATGCACCAGCAGCGCGCTATCCGGGTGCTTCGCATGGAACCTGGCGAAAGCCTCATACTGCTCGGCCATGCCCTTACGGAACGCGTCCTTGTTCGCCGCATTGATCCCGATCGTGAACAGCCCATCCACGCCGAGCTGCCGCCGCGCCTCATCCCGGTCCAGCGACGGCGACCACACATCCAAATCGATGCCATGCGGCGCGTACAGAACCGTCTCGAAACCCGCATCGCGGAGCATCCGCTCCCCGAACCGGGACATCGCGATCGGCACCGCGCCCGACACCTTCAGGCAGTTCTCATCCCGCATCGACAGCGGCGCACAGTCCACCGGCATCCAGTGCGCCACTGGCAGCCCCGTCAGATGCGACGGCTCCAAAGCCCAGATGTCACACAAAGTGATGATGAAATCGGCCTGCTCCCGGCGGAAATGCTCCCCCAGGATCGCCGCACCGAACGGGTCACCGTTGAACACCGACGGAAGCACCTTGAACCCGTCATACGGCAACGGCGAACCCGCCAGACCGGAGAACGCACTGAAGATGACCTCGTGGCCCATGTCGCGCCACTTGCGCGCCCAGATGCGCGCCTGGATTCCGTAACCAGCCTAAGGTTGAGGGCCACGGTGCATTCGAATGCAATATGATCCTCAACCCTCATCACCTCCCCGGGCCGCTATCGCGGCATGGGAGGAACAGGAGTTGTTCAAAAGAAGGCCCTTCGGGGGGATTGAAAGGGAATGCCTTCAAAGGGTCACAGGGAGGCGTACCAGGCGGCCCCGTAGACCGTCGCGCCCTGGCTCACCGTTGGCGCCACCGCGGCGGCGACCGTGAAGCCGGTGGACCCGACCGACGTGATGTAGGTGTTCAGCGTCCCGGCCGCGATCGTCGTCGGGCACAGCACCACCGTGGGTGTCGTGGGGAACGTAGACCCGAAGGTGATGGACACCTGCGACCCGGTAGCCGTGGCCGTCCCGGTGCCCCACGTGACCGACCCGCGGATCATCGTCGCCGCCGGGGTAGTGCCCACCACCGGCGCCGGCGGCGACGTGCCCGCACCCGCGCCTGCGGCGGCGGTGACGGTGGTGGAGTCCCACGGGGAGTAGGCCGTCGTCGCCCCCGTGGCGGTCCCGTAGACGCCCTGGCCCTGCGCCAGGGACCCGTAAGGCACGGCGACTGCAACGTCAGATGCCATGGTTGATCTCTCCCTTGCCTGCCGGATCCCGGCGGTGATATTTGGCTGGCGGGCCATGAGCGGGTAGACACGGGGGGATGCAAGCGTGATATCATCGCGGCATGGCAGAGAGCGCAGCACGCGACGCGGAGCAGGACAGGCTAGACCCGGACGAACTGGTCCGCTTCATCATGAGCATGCCGAGAAGGCTGCACGACGAGATCTTCGCCGCCGAGGAGGAGCGGGCCAGGGCCGCCATGCGGCGGCCGTCCGTCGCGGCATGGATGCGTGAAGCGGCACTGGCGAAACTGGCAGGCGACAGGAAACAGGCCCGATGAGCGGCACGCAAGAACTGGGGAAAGATGAGGGCTGACCCAATGGCCGAAACCCGTCTCCTGTGCCTCTCCACCCGCGACGCCAAAGCAGTCACCCGGGAAGCCAACACCGCCGCCGACCGCAGCAACCGGGCCTACCAAGACGGGCCCGCAGTCGTGATCGCCTACCGCGACAAGAGGTTTGCGATGGATGTAGCTGAGTGGGCATTCGACCGCGGGCACGCCGACGACGACGCGGCCGCAGCCGCGATAGCGAGCCTGTGATGACCGGCCCGGCCCAGGCTCACGCACACGAACCTTGGAACAAGCCGTGCGATGAGACATGCCCCGGTCACAAGGTGCCCGTGGTCGTCGTATGCCCTCATCACCACAAGATGGTCACCGGTGAAGCCGCCAGCCCGGCCGCGGCGGAAGCTACCGTCACCACCCACGACTGGCCGCCCATGTGCCGACAGGTCTGCCCCGGCAGCGGCAAAACCGCCGCCGTGGTCACGCTCCCCCGCCGCGTCGCCCGCGTCGCTCACGCCCTGATCGCACGCACCCGGGACAACGCCGGCGGCCCGATCACCACCACCGAGGTCTGCGAGTACGACAGCCCCGTAGACGCCCGCACGGTCGCCCACACCAGGAGGGCGCTGCGCCGGGCCATGGAACCGTACGGCCTCGCAGACCGCGCCGGCTGGAACCTGTGGATGCCCACCAATCAGGCGTACAACCTGCGCCGGGCACTGGAGGAGTTGGCACTCGCGCAGGAAACCGAAGAGGGGGCATTGTGAGCGCCAAACCTGAGACCAGCGTCTACCGCTGCGCCGACTGCGGCCACGGCGAGCACCTGACCGCCTGGGGCGCCGCTACCGTCCACGGCCCACTGGCTGCGGACGGCGAGATTGCCGAGGACATCTGGACCGAGGTCTACGAGGTCTACGAGGTTCACGAGGGCTCGATCCAGTGCTCCAAGCACCCCGACGCGGTCATTGAGCGCTGCATCGACGGCGAGTGGTGCCGCTGGTGGTGCTGCCCGTGGTGCCTAGGTGATGCCGGCCGCTGCGACTACGTCACGGGGACACACGATGGCTGGCGGCCCATCGCAGAGATCGCCACGATGCCACCATTGCCGGGTATCGCCAGAGGGCACGCGCTAATCCTGGAACCGGGCGAGCCTGCGAGACTGGCGCGCTGCCGCATCTGCGAGGCGGAGCGGGGTTCGCTTCGGGGCGAGGGCCAGTGCCCCGGCGACCACCACAACTGCCCGTCGACCGTGCAGGAAGGCACCCCGGACTCTCACCGGGTGGGCGGATCGGAGGATTGGCACTGCTACCAGCCCGGCCAGATGAACGCGGACTTCACTGCGTGGACCTGCCGCTCCGGTCACGTGATCACACGGGACAATCACGCCCACCCGGGCGGTCGGTGCATCATCCCGCAGAGCTGCCCGTGGGATGACCTAATGCCCGCGCCGCTCGCGTCGGCGAGGACGGCATCATGAGCGCCCGCATCGCACCCGACGGCCGGCTGGAGTTCGTCCGCAACACCAAGACCGGCCGCGTCCACATCCTGCCCTGGATGCCGGGTGAAGTGGTGACCATATACAAGCCACACGACCCCGCCGACACTAAGCGGTTCATAGAGGCGATGTTCGAGCGGACGCCCATGCTGTGCGGCACGAAGCTCCAAGTCGGCGCCGATGAGTACTGGCCAGGGGTCTACGTCGGCGGGGACGAGTTCGCCGATGAAGACCTGTGCATCGCCTGCGTCAACGCGCTCGGCGGCCAGTCGTCACTCGCGTTCCACGCCGACAACCGGGGCCCGGCGGACGAGGACTTCAGCATCATCAGAAAGAGCCCGATGATCTAAAGCATCAAGGGAGCCGGGAGGCCCGGGCCGGGGAACGCCCGGCCCGGGCCTTCGCCGGGTTTCAGGACCAGGTGCCGGTGGAACCGGACCGGTCGGTCTTCTGCAGGCCCTGAATGAGCGAGCAGTAGAACGGAGCGTTGACGACCAGCGCGCCCAGCATGAACATGCTGTAGCGGAAGCTGGCGTCGATCACGGGCCAGGAGATACTGCATATTGTTACTCGCCACCGAAGTGGCGGGGCTGGTCATTTCTGCCAGCCTCTCATGCTTTGCCATTGCATGAGATCGGCCTGTCTCTTCCTCTGCGGCCGTAAGCACGTAATGCCTCGCATTTACGTCCGTCACACAGAGGGCGCACATACAGTCTCTACACGCCGGCAGGCATCGCCGACGCTCGGGATTCCCCGGTGATTTCCGGAGGGGTTCCCCGAACAGTGCGCATCCCTACGCAGATCACTCTGCGTAGGCCCCTAGTTACTCATAGTGAGGTAGTCCTGGACCGCCACGAACTCGACCACGTTGGAGACGTTGCTCCACGCGAACGGCATCGTGTAACTCATCAGGAGAGCCGAGCCCTGCGGCAGCCACGGGTGGACCACCACGCGGACGACGGACCTCGTCACGGGATTCTGGAATTCCGACACGGCAGCACCAAGGCGCACACCAGGCACTTCCGACTGCTCCACGAACAGGCGGTAGTTGGTGGCAGCCCCAAGCTGCACGATGTCATTGGACAGGCGGGCGACGTCGCCACCTTCGGCGATGATCTCCGCAGGGTCGGCGCGGTACGAACCATAGGTCCCCACGCCGGAGCCGGTGCCGTCCCACAGCTGCTGAAGGGCCGTGTTCAGCACGGAGGTCTTCAGAGTGTCACCAACCGACTGGGTAAAGTAACCGGCAGCCCAGTTCGCGGGATAGATGTTCGACCCGCCGGACGCGGCGTTGCCGGACAGGACCGAGAACAGCCCCTCCTGGTCGTTGGCCGAGGAGGTGCCGGTATCGGAAGCCGGGGCCTGCGTGCCCGTGGTGGGCAGTGCACCCTGGAGGGTGTAGTACAGGCCGCCGACGTTGTTGGCGTTGAGGTAGTAGGTGCCCGCGGAGGCCCCCGTGGTCGTGTAGATCTTGTAGAACATCGCGCCCTTGACGGGTGCGATCTGCACGTCCACAACCTGGCCCGAGGACCAGGCCACGGAAGCCGACGATCCGGCCGCGGTTTCCCCGAAGAAGGTGGCTGCGGTGACTTCCACGAAGACGTTCGTGGTGACACCGGTCAGCGCGGTTTCTCCGGTGTTTGCCGTCCTCGCGGTGAGGGTTGGCGCGGCCGGCGCGGAGAGGGCGATGGAAGTGGCGCCCAGATGGCTCGCCTCTTCGTTCAACATGAACTCCTGCAGCAGCAAAAGATTTGCCAGTGCAGAAATGTCCTCGAACCCTTGCGGTTTGTTACTCCCGCCATTCCTTAGGCGGGGGTCATCTCATTTCTGGATGACTCTGCACCTTTTCCATCGGTGCAGGCCGGAGCACAACTTCACCTGCGGTTTGCTGTCCCCGTTGACATCGGGACAGCCCCCCGTGGCAGGTGCCACACGTTTGCTCTCTACGGAACCCTGATGCGAGGTTTCCACGGTATTCCCCGGCGAGCTCGGTGGGGTTCACCGTTACGGTGCGGTTTGCACCTGCGGATCGCTCCGCAGGGGGGCCAGTTAAATAGACCAACCCTCGAACTGGCTGAGCCAGCTCAGGTTCTCGGACAATCCCCAGAAGCGGTACATGTTGTTACTCACCAGCATGACCTGGCGGGGACGGTCGTTTCCGCCGTCCTCTCACGCTCTCGCGTAAGATCGGAACTATATCTTGATCTGGCTTTTACGATGGCGCGATCCCGGCCGCATAAAACCCGCCCTTGACGCGGCGGCCTCCTATTGGCCGGACCGGGATGCTCTGGTCGCGCATTGCTGACGTGATCATCCTGTTGCTGCACCCGAAGTGGATGCCTAGCTGCTTGATAGACATCCCGGCGCCGTACAGTTCGGCAAGTCCCGTCCAGTCGCGCTGGCTGCGGCGCTGCCGGTGGGTGTTGACTTCAGGATGTTCGTGCAACCAGTCGCCGTAACACCTCTGCTTGCAGAAGACGTGGCCAAACGCGCGGTGTGACGGCGGCTTCCAGAACTCCGTGCCGCACTGCTCGCAGGTGAACTTGACCCGCGTCCAGCGTGGGTGGAGCGGCCCGGCGAACCGTGTACGGATGTCGTAGACCGGATCGCCGTCAGGCGTCAGGCCGCAAGCGGCGACGACTTCCCTGACGCAAACGGCGGCGTCGTGGTTGATCTTGCTGCCGGTGAACCGGAATACCCGGTAACCGGCCGCAGTCAGCGCGGTGTCGCGTTCGGCGTCCTTAATCCTCTGGTCTCGCAGGGTGTGCTGCGCACCGTCGGCCTCAAGAACGATAGGGGCCTGATGGAGTTCTATATCCACCAAGTAGCGATCCAGCAGCAGGGACTGGGTTGTGAATCCGATCCCCGCCGCCATCAGGGCGTCGCATAGGCGCCGCTCGATAGGCGTATCCGTTGCCGGGCCTCGCATGCATGGGAGCCGCTGCAGCAGCGCCTCCCGCGATTGCTGACGGAACTGGGGGGTGCGCTGCGATTCGGCCCGCGTTCTCAGCTTGATTCCCGCAGCTCGCAGGGTTGCCTGGATGGCTTCCGGCGCGCACTTGTACTCGATGCGGAGAGCGTTGACGCTCTCCCCCGCGTCGTACCGGGTGGTGATGTCAAGCTGTTCGGCGGGGGCGAAGGCGCGCATTGACCAGTTGCCCATTATTCAATTATGCCAGATCCCGCGTACATAGTCTCTGAACCTTGACCGTAGGCGCGTTGCCCTTAGGCCCTCGGCTGCTGATTGCCCCTGCTGCTCACTTCTCAAGCCGTCGCGCTCGCCCTTTCGGGCCACGCTGTGGCGTGAGCAGGTGATACGGGTGTTCCAGCAGTTCTCGCGGTTTTCACTCGCCCGTCACCGGGCGAGGCCCCTACCTAGTTTAGACAAGGGACGGTGAGGTCCACGGCATCCTGGGTTCCGGTGCCGGGGAGGTTGAGCGGCCAGTTCACTGCGGAACTGGTGCCGCCGATCGCGCCGCCGGACTGGACCAGTTCCGGGATGCCGAGGCGGACGAACTTGCCGCCGCTCGGGCCGGTCTGGGAGCCGGAGACGCCGGTGATGACCTTGCGCCTGCGCGACGCGCCCTGACCCGGGACTCGGGGGAGCTTGTTGCGCAGAGGGCTATACACCAAAATTGTTACTCGCCGCTTACTGCGGCGGGCCATCGCATTTCTGGATGGCTCTGCATGTCTCCATGCAGATCGGACTATTCCTTGGCCTGCGCGAGCAGGTCCCCCGTGCCTAGTCTCTGAACCTTCCGCTCGGCTTGCGCCAGGGCGGCTCGGCTGCTGATTGCCCCTGCTGCCTATTTCTCAGGCCGTCGCGGCCAGGCTTTCGCCTCACGCTGTGGCATAAGCAGGTAGGTGTGGGTGTCCCAGCAATTCTCGGGGGTTTGCGACTATGCCTCACGGCATAGTGCCCCATGATCATCCAGGGTAGATGAGAGAGCTCGGGGCGACGAGATCGAAGGGCACGAACCCTGTCCCAAGCGGCGACGTGGTGGTAATGGACTTCAGGACGTCCTGGTCGACGCCAGGGACGTCCTTCAGGGCGGAGGCGAACTGGTTGGCCAGTTGCCGCAGCCCCTGGTTCTGTGGCGCGGCCGTCATAAAGGCGGCGAACTGCCCAGCGAATTCGGGCTTGAGGCCCTTGAGCACCTCGCGGGGCTCGTTGACGCCCTTGGAAATGGCGGCACGGAAAGCGTCCTCCGCCTTCATGGAACGGCGGAAGATCTGCTCGTCGTCGGACAGCGGCATATTGCCGCCGACCCGGGCATATCCTGCGCCCTTGACCAGCGTCGGCATTTTGTCCGACAGCATCAGGTCCGGGGCGCGGTAACGCTCGACGTCCGCATCGGCGTGCCAGCGGGTGTCGGTGCCCGTCCTTTCCAGGACGGGGGTGGCGGCGCTCCCGTAAGGGATTGCCACTTCGTTTTCAGACATCATGCCTCCTACGGCATGAAAAAGGCCCCACAAAAGGGGGCCGGCGCGTTCGTGGTTCTAGGGCGCCGGGATAGTGCGAAGCACCTCCTCGGCGCGGGAACGGACCTTGGGGTCAGCCGACTGCGCTTGCATGCGGACGTAGTCGGTGAAAGCCTCGCGCTCGGCTTCGGCCTGTGCGGCTTTGGCGGCGCGGTGCTCGTCGATCAGGGAGCGCTTCTCCACGGGAGCTGCGGTCTCCGGCCGGCTCATTTGGCCTCGCACGGGGGCCTGCGCCGGGTCGGGCTGGGAGCCCAGTTCTTCGACCTGCTTGGTGAGGTCGGAGAGCTGGGAGTCGTATCGGGCGCCGATTTCGCGGAGTTGCTCGGCGACGACGGCCTGGACGGCAGCGCCGTCTCCGTGGGCTTTCATCGCGTCGAGGGCGGCGCGGGCGCCGGCTTCGGAGGCTTCTTTGAGGGCGGCGATCAGTTCTGCTTTGTTCGCCTTGCCTTTGCCCTTCTTTTTCTTGCCGAACGGGGGTGCCTGGTTGCCGCCGAACGCCTTGCCGTCTCCGTCGCTGTCACTGTCGGGGGTGGCGGTCTTGGCGATCTGCACGAGGGCCGCGGCGAGGTCCGCGAGGGCCTGTGAATCGAGGGTGCCGTTTTCGGATTTGCCGACGGTGGGGATGCCTCCCATGGACATGGGGACCTTCTTTTCCGGTGTGCTGGTGGCGCCCATTCCCGGGCCGGTGGGGAGGGCGTGGCGGGCCGGGGCCATGGGGCAGCATCCGGCGAAGGTGGCCTGGATGTGGTCGTGGACGGAACGCATCGCGGCGGCGGCCATCATCTGCTCGGAGGTGGAGTAGTAGTCGTTGCCGGAGGATCCGGGCGGGTTAGGGTTGTTGGGCCCGTGGTCGCCCGGGGAGGGGGTTTCGTGGCCGGCGGTGAGGTTGCCGCGCTGGAACTGCTGCGGCTCGGGCACGTGGGACGCGGGGGGTGCCGGGGAGGCGGCTTGGGTGCCGGTGATGGCCGGGGAGTTCGCTTCGTGGCCTGCGGTGATCCAGGACCGGTGGAATGAGGACGGGCTGATCCCGGACTGGGGGCGGATCTTGGTGTCGGGGTAGGCGTCGGTGAACGCCTTGCGCAGGCCGGCGCGGGCGTCGGCGAGGGCGGCGGGGTCGGCGTCGTGGAGGCTCTCGGCGGCTTTGGCGATGGCGGTCAGCTTGGCGGCTTTCTTTGCCTTGCCCTCGGCCTGCTTCCAGGCGGCCTGCGCCTCGAACCAGACGCCGTCGACCGCGTCCATGACGGACTTCAGTGCCGGGTAGGCCTCGATCACGTCGGCTTCGTCGTAGGCGGGGCATAGGGCGTCGTGCATCCGCTGCACCGAGTACGGGGCGGATTTGCCCGCGCGCTCGGCCATCACGCTGGTGTTCGCGTTCGCCGGGGGGATCGTGCCGGCTTCGGCGACGGGTGCGGGGATGTGGTCGGAGCTGCCGTCGCTGTCGCTGGGCAGGCTGGCGTCGTGTTCGAGGGATTCGACGTAGGAGCCGTCGGGCTCGCGGTGCGCCCCGGCGGGCTGTGTCGTGGCGGGGACGCCGCGCTTGACCTTGGCCAGGAGGGAGTCGGCGACTTCGCGGCTGATCAGTCCCGCCGCGGCGGCCTTCTCCACCGCCTCGGCCGGGTCCAGCGGGGGTGCCGCAGTGGTGGTAGTGGTTTCTTCGGCCATCTCAGGCTCGGCTGCCTTACTGGCACCCACCGGCTCCTTGTCCTCGGACAGGGGGTTGGACACGCCGAGTTCTTTGGCGCGGCGGGCGATGAGGCGCTTGGCGCCGGCGACGTTGCCGTGGCCGGAGCGGGCGAGGTGGGCGGCGTTGTCGAGGTCGCCGGCGTTTTCGATGGGGTAACTGCCGTCGTCCAGGGCGTGGCCTGCACTGGCGGCTTTGCGGCGCTGCGCGGTGGTGAACTTGCGCTTGTAGACGCTCTCCTCGGCCTTGATCACCTCGTCGCCCAGGGTGAGCTCCGGGGTTGCGTCCTCGGCGAGGTGTTTGGCGACCCAGTGGGCGCGGCCGGTTTCGGTGCCGTCGAGGCCTTCGGATTTGCCGAGTTCGCGCCACTTGTTCCAGTCGGCGCGGGCGCGGAGGACGTCGGTGCCGTCCATGGCGCCTTTGGTGGTGGGCTCGGCGGCGTCGTACTCGCGGCGGGCGGTCTCGTAAGCGCTGCGGGCGGCCTTGATCGCGGCCTTGGTCACGTGCGGCGGCTCCGGGGTGGCGGCTTTGGCGGCGCCAGCGTCGGCTTCGGCTCCCCCGTCGTCGTCGGTTTCGCCTTCGGCGCCCTCGTCCGCTTCGCCGTTGTCGCCGTCGGTGGAGTCCTTGGCGGCTTCCCCTTCGGCGGGTGGTGCCTGCCCCTTGGCGGTTTCGGTGCCTGGCCCGGCGGCGGCCTCCTCCGTCAGTTCGATGTCGGTTTCGGTCGCGGCGGCCGTCATCGCGGCACCCCCCGTGCTGTTGGCGATGGACTTGATGAGCAGGAATGGGGCCCCGTTCGCGGGTGCGAACACGCCGTCCATGCGGCTGGGGTCGAGCTGGATGATTTCGGTGATGCCGTCGGTGTCTTTGAGGGCCTCGTCTTCGTCTTCGCCGGCGAACAGGGGGTGGGTCATGGTCTACCTCCTGAGCTGGGCGAGGGATTCGGGTGTGGGGCGGCGGCGGGCGGCGCCGCCTTGCATGGACACACCGTTGATGTGGCCCTTCAGGACGAGCGGCCAGGCGTCTTTCGACCAGACGATGCCGACGAGCCAGTCCCCCGCTTTGACGACCTGGGTGCCGCCTTTGACGGGTATGGACCAGTCGGGTCCGCGGTAGATGTAAGACTCGACGCAGGTGCCGGCGCCGTCGGTGCCGTCGGAATGCCACAGGCCGACTTCGGCGCCCTTGGTGAGATAGGACCAGGCGGCGTCTTCGAGGGCGTCGGGGCCGACGAAGTCCCGGTAGCCGTCCTGGGCTACTTTGACGTCGGCTTTCATGGCGGGGTAGGCGACGCACAGAGTGTAACGGCGTTCGGGCGCGGACTTGATGAGCACGCCGGCGAAGCCTGCGCCGTCCCAGGCGCTTTTGGCCGCCTCGGGGGCGTCCCCGTCGATGACGACTCGCTTGCCGGTGCCGTCTTCCACCGTGACGCGCATGCGGCCCCCTCTTGTCAGGCCGATGGGGTGAGCACCACGGGCTGGGATGGCTGGGCGGCCAGTGGCGGGGCGGGTTCCCAGGTCACGGGCGGTTGTCCAGGCGCGCTGGCGGTCAGCGCGGCCGCCTGCGCGCCTGTGGGGGTGATGGTGACCGTGGCCGTCTGCGCGACTGCGGGCTCAAGCGTGACGGTCGCGGCCAGCGGCCCGTATGGGGTGATAGCACCTGTGGCCGCCTGTGCGCCTGTGGGGGTGATCGCGGGAACCGCGGTCAGCGGGCCGTATGGGGTGATGGTGAGGACGCCGGGCTGGCGTGGGCCGGGGATGCTTCCGTGGATGATTGCCCCGGCCGTGTTCACCACGGCGGAGAGGATCTTGCCGATGCCCCGGCGGATCGCCCCGGCGGTGGTCACGGCGACCGTGAATGTGCGGTGGTAGCCCTTGGCGTACGTGGCCGTGGTGGTCACCGTGGCAGTGAAGGTGCGGGTGAGCGTGCGGCCGAGTGACCCGGTGGCGGTCACGGTCACAGTGAGTGTCTTGGCCAGTGAGCGGGCGCCGAGGGTGGCCGCGGTAGTCACGGTGGCCGGGAGCGTCTTGCCGGGGCTGCGTGCGAGCGCTGCGGTCGCGGTGATGGCGGCGGAGAACGTCTTGCCGGGGTTGCGGGCCAGGGAAGCAGTTGTAGTGACGGCGGCCGCGAGAGTCTTGACGGCTTGCTGGCCGAGCGAGCTGGTCGTGGTGACGGCGGCGGGGAGGGTCTTGCCGGCCTGCCGTGCCAGTGAGCCGGTTGCGGTGACGGCGGCGGTGAAAGTCTTGGCCGGGCTGCGGGCCGCGGCGGCCGCGGCGGTGACTGTGGCGGTGAAGGCCCTGGATACTTGCCTGGTCACCGATCCGGTGGTTGTCACCGAAGCGGCGAGGCTCTTGGATACTCGATCTTGCGCAGTGCCGGCCGTGGTGACTGAGGTGGCGAGCACCTTGGATGCCTGGTCGGCGATCGTGCCAGTGGTGGTCACAACGGCGGGGAGGGTGACGGGGATGACTCGCTGGCCGGACGGTTCCATGGGATAGATCCGGCGCGGCCCGGCGGCCCGCATCGGCCCGTTCAGCAACACCGGCCCGGCAAACGTGCGCGGGATCCCGGACACGGGGGCCTCGGGGCCTAGGTACCCGGTGTCGGACGCGCCGGGGGAAGCCATCCAGAACGGGCCGGCGCCGGTCAGGGCGGTGCAGATGCCGAACCGGCAGATGCCCACCGTGCCGGTGGTGTTCTGGGTGGCCGTGCTGGTTTTGGTCTCAGCCGGGATGGAGGCGTCCGCTGTGGTGAACAGCTTGACCTGGAGCTGACCCACGGAGGGGTCGCCGATCAGGTAGCCCTCGATGCGGAAGAACTGGTTCAGCGGGATCGTGGTGACCGTGGAGGTGGCGGCCCCGCCGCTGGCGATGACGCAGGACACCACGCCGGCGGTGGTGATGTTGATGCCGCCGCACTGGGCCGCGCCGGTGGTGAGTGCGTTGAACACCCGGACGTTGGAGCCCGAAGGGTTGGCGGTGAAGTACAGGTACTGACGGAAGAACACTTGCAGGAGGCCAGAGGCGGTGAGCGATGCACTCCAGGACACGTAAACCGAGGTTGAGGTTCCCCCTGTGGCGGCTTTGAGGGCCAGCGGATGGCCACCGAGGACGTGCGTGCTGTCGTAGGAGAGGACGCCGGTGCTGCCAGTATTGGAGACAACCGCGTCGAACGCCGGCCCGGAGGTTCCCCCCGAGATCGCCGGGGTGATCGTAGTGCCGTTGGTGCCGCCGTCGAAGGTGTTGGCGAGGTAGACGGCCACCAGCGCCTCCCGCCGGTCAGGTCAGGTGCCGGCTAGTTGATCCCGTAGACGTTGAACGTCGAGCACGTGATCGAACTGGTCGCGCTGGTGGAGGCGTTCGTCCACGTCGCGGCCATCTCCAGGTAGTAGGCGCTTTCCGTCGACAGCGACACCGCGGTGGTGGAGCCCACCGACACGATCTGCGGTGCCAGGGCCGAGGTGTTGACGGCGGTGGCGAACTGGGCGATGCCCATCACCAGCCACGTCCCCGAGGATCCGGTGGCGGTGCAGACGATGTCTGCCTCGTACGTCCACCACCAGGCTGTCGCCGAAGCGATGGAGATCGTGGAGGGGCCGAGCGGGCCGAGTGCGGTGCCGGAGGTGCCTTGTGTGGCGTCGGCGTAGACGCCGAGCGCGGCGAGGGTCTGCGGGGTGGCCGTGGTGGAGAAGACCCCCCGTGCGGTGACCCGGATGCCCTTGGTGGTCCCGGCGCCGGGGGTGAAGAAGTTCGCCGGCAGGTAGGCGGCGCCGCCGGGGGTCTTGGAGATGACCGTGGACGTGCCCGCGGAGGCGTTGCCCAGCAGTGGGGTGCCCGCCCCGGACTGGACGTTGATCGTCTCGTACCAGGTGCCGGAAAGACCGGACACGCCGCACCTCCGGCAATCGCACTAGAATGGCTGAAGGTAAGGCGGTCAGTTGAAGGAAACACTCACGGTCGAGGTCAGTGAGTCGTTTGTATTCAATGGCAGGCCGCTAAACGTCGCGTGTACGAAGATTGTCGCGTTCGCGGTGGCCCCGCCGGCGGCGTTTCCCAAGGTCACGATGTCGCCGGCACTGATGGTGCTGATGGCGGAACTGCCGTTCTGGGCTCTAGTCACAGTGAGACTTGTGGTGCCCGTCCCGGCGGTTACCTTAAGAACTTCGGTGTCCACTTGGACAAAGGTGTTGTTCGCCGGGGTATAGGACGCCGCAACGTTCATCGAGGTATTGGAGGACGACCCGATGACCGTGCCGGCGCCGGACGCGACCGTGGTGGCGAACGGCTTGGTCGCCGAGTCGGACAGGAGTACCTCGGCGATCGTCTGGCCGCTCAGCGAGGTGATGGTCCCGGCGACCTGGTAGGTGTCGTTGGTGTAGGTGGTGGTCTGCTGCGAGGACGTGCCGGCGACGCGGGACTCGGCGGACTCGTCGAACGCGGCCACGTCCGTCTTCGCCGCCGTGTACGGGGACCCGGTGCCGACCCCGCCGATGCCCCAGCCGAGATTCTTCGGCTCGGCCTGCGTCGGCGTGGAGCCGATCATCCGGCCGGCAACCACACCGTCCCCCGTGCGGGTAACCACCACGGTGTTTGTCACTGTGACCCCCCGGTGAGGTAACGTGCCGCGATTCTGGCCCGGCGCGCGGCGAGACGCTGGCCCACGGCCCACCAGCCGAGGCGCTTGAACGGGTTGCGGTGGGCGTAGGACTGCACCCCGAGGTCGTGGGTCACGGGGGGATCTGTCAGTCCGCATCCGGCGCAGGGCTTGCCGGTCTCCCGCGGGTGCTGGCAGTTCACGCACGCCCGGACGATCACATGTGTCACCGTGGCCTTGGTGACCGTGCGCGCGAACAATGGCTCGCTCACGGCTGCGGATTGCCTTCCACGATCAGCAGGCCTGTGGCCCAGCAGAAGGCGGTGCTTCCGCCGGGGCTCTCCCACAAGGCGTGGTAGTACGTCCCAGGCGTCAGGCTCGCCGTCGCCGCCGGGTACATGTTCAAGAGCACTGACGACGCCGATGAGCTGCTGGTCACGGTGAGCACCCCGGCGGTGCTGGGCGTCGTGGTGATGTCGATCATTGGCGGCACGGTCACGTCGGTGGCACTGGGCCGGGCCACATACTCCCAGCCGGTCGCGCCGCCGATCGGGTACGGGGTCGCGCCGCCCGGCGCGGTGGTGGTGAACTCGAACAGCCATTGCTGCAGCGACCCGGCGGCCATCCTCAGGGTCCAGGGGTTCACTGAGGAGGAGTTGGTCACCGGCGTTTCCTCCCTGGCGGTGGAGACGCGGTGCTATCGTCGGGGGGCAAGCGCTCTTGGGGGCCGCGGCCTCCGGACCGCCGGCGCGGTGTGACCGTGGAACCGTCGCCGCGCCTTAACGGGGGGCACGGTCTAGCGGGCGTGCCCCCCGCCTTGCGGGTTAAGCTGCGCGTATGACACAGGTGGCCGCCATAAGCCCCGGGCAGGTGGAGAGCCTGAACGAGCAGATCAGCCGGCTTGACCCCGGAGAACCGTACATGGCGGTGCTGGTGGACGGCCAGGCCTATGTGCGCAGCACAAGAGGACAACCGGATACTCTTATCCGGTTGTGGCACAAGGAGCCCGCAATGATGATCCCTGACTCTGCGGGCTACCGGCCGCAGACGCGCGGAATGGATATCGCGGACCTCTGATGGCCGTACTGCTCTGGGCCCTGCGGATTCTGAATGTGGCCATCGTGGCTCTTGGCGTCCTGTGGGCGTACAGCGTGGCCCGGCGTTCGCCTTAGGCGAGGGCCGCGACCGTGTCATACATCTGCCCGTACAGGTCCAGCCACGCCGCCGGCTCGGTCGCTGCCGCATACCCGGTGTAGGCGGGGTTGGCGCCTTTGCCGCCGTTCCACGCGCACACCAGCGGCGGGGTTTTCCCGGCGGCGACGCGGGCCTGCAGCCAGTCCAGGGCGTAGGTGAAGAATTCGGTGCCCTGTGCGACGGTGGTTGTCTGCTGGTCGGCGCCGATCTCGTCCACGCAGAACGGCTTGCCGATCGAGTCGGCGTAGGCGGCGAGCTTGTCGAGGCGGGAGGAGTAGCCGTAGTAGCCGTCGGCGTAGAACTCCTGGCCGAGCATGTCGGTCAGGTCATCGGGGGTGTTCGGCGGCACCGGCGTCCACGAGACGTGGGCGTCTTTTTTGTACACCTCGTAGTCGGTGAAGTCGACCACGTGCGGGTAGCCGTGTTTGCGGACGATCGGCACCAGCGGGGCGAGCCAGGTGAAGTAGTCCGCGGCCGTCGCAAATTTCGACGTCGGGTTGTGCGCGAGGGTGATCCACATTTTCAGGCCTGCGGCGGCACATGTGGCCAGGAAGGTGTCCAGCTGGGCTGGCGTGGCGGGTTCCATGTCGACCAGGGCGGCCCGGCAGGCGGCGGGATACCCGTTCAGCACCGACGCCTGGTAGGTGGTGAACGAGCTCATCAGGAACGTGTGCTGCAGTGGCAGCGGCCGGGCGGACAGTTTGCAGAACTGGGTGACCGTGGGGTCGTTCCACGGGACTTGCCGTAGCGCGGTGCCAACGTTGGGGGTGGCGACCTGGAATGGCGCCGTGCCGGTGGCGGTGGCGCCGGAGGCAGCTTTGACGGTGGCGGTGCCGGCCGACGGCCAGGTGCTGATGCCCGCGGTCACGCTGTGGCCGTCCAGGTGGCGACGCCGGAGACGTCCGATACCAGGGTCCAGGTGCGGTTCCCGGTATCGGTGAACGCGGACGCCTTGGTTGGGTCGGGTTCGCTGATCTGGAACTGGGCGGTGCCTTCGGCCTCCTGGCCGGTGGCCTGGTCGGTGACTTCGCCGGTGCCGGTGAAGGAGATCACCGAGGCGCCGGGGGCGTAGGTGACCGTGGCGGTGATCTTCGCGCCCGGCGGGTAACTTTTCTGGTCGTAGGTGACCGCGGTGACGACAGGGGGGCTGCCGGCCATGGTGTCTCCAAGATGGGCGAGATGGACTTCGGGTCACCCACTAGTCAGGGGTTCGCGGCGGGAGCCTCCAGGCATGGACATCCCTGGGGGCTTCCGCTCATTTCAGGGCCGTGTCCCTGACCGGTGAGGGCAGAACCTCGGCCGCCTGATTGGCAGGCCAGTTACGCTTATCGGCATGCCACGCCGTTACACCCCTGCGGACGGCCTGATCGCTAGGGCGGGCCGGGCGCATGAGGATCCGAAAAAAATGACCGAGGCGGCGAACCGGGGTCGTCGCGCCAAGTTCACCGCCGAGGCGCTGCGGCGCAATCCTGACCTTTCACCCGAAGAGGCTGAGCGCGCCGGCGCCCTGCTCCTGCGGGCCGAGATGGCACGACTGCGAAAGTTGAGACGCTAAGGCTGCGGGCCCAGCGCCAGCCAGTAGCGGGCGGAGTCCCAGGTGGCGAACTCGCGGACGTGATCGCGGGCCAGGGTGGGCGTGTAGGGCCGCTCGGGGGTCCAGACACTGATGCCGGGCCGGGCGACGGTAATCTGGACGGCAGGGTTATCGTCCAGGAGCACGGCGGCGTTATCTGACCCGAAGCAGCCGGCGAGATAAGCCGGTTTGTTTCCGTGCCCGACCGCGTGCACCTCGATCGCGGGTCCGCCCCAGTCCGCCAGCCAGTCTGCGGTGGCGGCCTGGACCGACGGGTCCCGTTCGGTGACCACTTGGCAGGGGAAGCCGGCGTCGTAGGCGTCGCGGAGGGTGTCGAGGGCGTGGAAGTCCGGGGCGAATGATGCCAGGAACGCCGGCTCGGACAGCAGCCCGGACACCCATCCTGCCTGCTGCTGCGGCAGCCGGGCGGTAATGAACGTGCCGGGGAAGAATGTCTGCGACAGTGGGGCGTAGGAGGTGCCGAACCGGGCGTTCAGTGCCCCGCAGAGGGCTTCGGCGGTGAAGGACAGGATGCCGTCGCAGTCCCAGATGAGCGCCGGGTGGCCGGTGAGCGCGTCCTCGCCGGGCGGGCAGCCGCCGTGCACCGCGGCGGCGAGGGTGCGCGGAATGTTCCACGCGGCCTCAGCGGCTGGCAGCCCGGATGCGGCGGCGGCGCGCTGCAGCCGCGGCAGGGCGATGTGATCGGGGTTGCCGTGGCGGTCCAGGGGCCGGAGGCATCCGCAATCCAAACAGATAGCGGCCTCCCCGGCGGGATCAGTGGTGCCTCGATCCCCGCCATGACGGTCACCGGGCGCTCGCGTTCAGGACGGCCCGCAGCGCGACCACGTCGGGGAGTGGCAGGTTGTTTTTTGCGCCGAGATCCCGCAGTTTGGCGCAGAACGCTTCCACGTCCGCGAGAGTCGCGCAGGGCCGCAGCCCGTCGATGCGCTGTGCCCGGGGGCCGCTGATCGCACAGGTGACCGTGATCGTGTGCGCTTCCTCAACCCGCGGCCCATGGGCGCTCACGCCGCCAGTTGCCGCGCTGCGGGCGCGGCCGCCGGTACGAGACTGCACCTGCAGCGAGGATGAGCTAGCGGCGTTTTGTCCCCCGACGGGAACTTCTGCCCTAGTCTGACTGGGCTTGCTGCCTGATTTGCCTTGCACCGGGCACACACCCTGCCGTCGTTCCTTGTCTGCCACCGGACCCATTTGACGCCTGCGAGCTTGTACACCCAGTACGCCGCCCGGCCAGATGCCCACGTGGTCTCGGACTGGGTGACCAGCAGCGCGCTGATCAGGGAGCCGAGAATCGCGCGGATCTGCTCCGCCAGCTCGTCGGCGGAGATGCCGCTGTCGAGCGCCGCAGTCAGGACGCGTTCCAGCCGGGACAGCCGGGTTTCCAGGATGCCGTCGATCCGGGAGCGGGCCTCGGCCAGCAGGTCCGCGAGGCCCTGCTGGGTGCCGCGGATCTCCCCGATGCCCAGGACGGTGATCGCGCTGGCCCAGCCTAGGCCCCATGCCGCACCCCACAAGGCGGTGAGCAGGCCCAGCAGGATCGCGGTGATGGCTGCGGCGAC